>Ga0210384_10008712_pt1 | contig 10547 bp, 9 predicted proteins | sample IncBWH2MmetaG_FD_160574 | JGI IMG/M metagenome (GOLD analysis project Ga0210384, IMG submission 160574) | Forest soil microbial communities from Barre Woods Harvard Forest LTER site, Petersham, Massachusetts, United States - Inc-BW-H-2-M | ecosystem: Environmental > Terrestrial > Soil >...
ACCGCTCGCCGAACTTGAACGGACGAGTGACTCGCAGATCCATCTGAATGTAAGGCGTGCCGCGAAAAGCATCGAGCGCCGTAGGATTGCTATTCACAGAGATCCGCTGGCTGTTGTCCGCGCTCGTGATGGTGAACGGCCGCGCAGACTCGGCCTGCGTCATGGTCGTCAGTTCAAACCCGCCGGGGATGTAGACCGTCCCTGCCAGCACGAACCGGTGCCGCACGTCTTCGCCCGACGGTCCGTAGTCGCCGGGGGCGAACGCGTTCAGCGGATTGCAAACTCCATTCACATAATCAAACAGCTCGCCCAGCACGCATCCCCAGGTTTGCGCTTTGGAAAAGGTGTAATTCGTAACCAGGTTGAATCGCTTCGTCACGTTCCCCTGAAGATGAAGCATCAAGGCGTTGTAGCTGGAGCGGTTGTCGGACCGGAAAACCGTGGCCGCGGTCGGAGAAACAAATGGATACGCCCGGTACGCGTGATTTCCTTCCTCGTGCGTGAAGTCCGCGCTAGCCGTCCAGTTCGCGTTGAACGCATGCTGCACGCCACCGGTCGCATGCAGCGCGTACGGAGTCCTGTAGTTGGGATCGATTAGCGCGGCCGGAGGATTCGGCCCTCCATTCACCGCTTGCAACGCGGCGGCCCAGCCATTCTGCGCCAGATCGTTGTAGAAAAGTCCGAAGCCCGCACGGATCACAGTACGGCCGCTGTTGCCCGGCGAATACGCAAGACCGAGCCGCGGCCCGAATTGCTTGCGATAATCCTCAGGCGCGCGCTCCGGAAGCCCAAAAGATGGCAGCAAAGGAAATGACGGATTGATAGCTTGCTTATGTCCGGAGGCGATAAACAGCCCGAAAGTAGTTTGCCAGCGCAGACCATAGTTGACCGTAAGATGCCGCGAAACCCGCCACGAATCCTGCGCATACAGCGCGAGCCGCTGGACACTTTGCGAGAAGCTTCCGTCACGAACAGGAGTGGTCGAACCTCCGCTCGCATAGTCGACGGGAAACTGCGCCAGATTCGTAGCATTCAACGTGTAGAACGCCGGATCGTTGGGAAACGAGTACAGCGTCTCCTGATTCCCCGGAAACGCCCCGCCCAGCACGGGCTCGTGAATGAAGTTCACTCCAAACTTGAACGAATGATCGCCTGTGGCGTGGCCGAGGTCGTAGCGAAACTGGTACTTCTGCTGATTGCGCAGCGACGGAAACTGCGTAATCGGCGTGGCGAACTGGTTGTCCCCATAAGTCTCGAAGCCGGAAACAGTCAGCGTCGTCGAGCTGAACGGAAACGCGAGCGCGAACCCCAGCGTGGAATTCCGCGTCTGCGTCAGGTGCAGCAGGCTTGCGTCGAAGACGAACGTGCCCAGCCACGTCGGGCTGAAACCGTAGGTGTTGCTGATCACGCTGTTCCAGTAATTGTTGTGCGTGGTCAGCCCAGTCGAGGGCAGCGTCGCTTGCGCCACCAGCGCGTTGCGGGTCAGATAACTGTCTTCAGAAGCCCGCAGAAACCACTGCGATTTTTCCGACTGCGCCCAGTCGAACCGCATCGACCCGATGTAATCGCGAAACGGAATCGGCACGTTCTGTGGAACCGCGATCGACGGCACACCGGGAATCAGACCTTCCGCGGCGATCTGTGCCAGCGCCTTGAACTCGTCAAGGCTGTTGGGGCTGTAGGCGATGCTGGCGTTCTCGCGCACGTACTCGAAAGAAGTGAACATCCAGATCTTGTCGTGGGCAATCGGCCCGCCCACCGTGGCAACGTAGTTCTGCCGCGAGAACGGCTGCTTGGGATTGGGCGCAGGATTCTCGATCGGAAAGCGCGCATTCAGCGCCGCTGCCCGCTCGTAGAACGCTCCGCTGCCGTGCCATTCGTTGGTCCCGCGCTTCGTCGTAATAACCACTGACCCGGCCGTGGTCCCGCCCGTGTCGGCGTCTTCGTTCGCCGTGCGCACGGCAAACTCCTGAATCGCGTCCGGCGAAAAGTTTTGTAGAAATCCGCCAATCCAGTCGTCGGAGTTGTCCCCGCCATCCACCGAAAGATCGTTGTTCAGTCCCGAACTTCCGCCGGTTGAAACGGCAGTGATCCGCGCCTTGGTTGGATCGGAAGGTTCGACCGGCTCAGTTCCCGGCGCGAGATATGCAATGTTGGCAAAGCTGCGCGCCGCGAGCGGCAGCGACTGCAAGTCCTGGCTGCTGATCACTCCCTGATGCACCACGCTCACCAGATCAATCGGCTGCGTCGTGATGGACGAATTCTGTCCTTGCACCGAGACCGTTTCTCCCGGAGCCGCGGCCTTCAGCGTGACCGTAACTTCACGCACTGAGCTAACGGCGATGGAAACACTAGCCTGTGCCGGCGCGAATCCCGCAGCGCTCACCGTGATGCGATAAGCGCCAGGGAGCAGATCGTCCAGACGAAACTCGCCGCGGTCTTCGCTAACGGCCTCGCGCCGCAGTGACGAATCGGCCGACTGCACCACGATCTTCGCTGCCGGAATGCGAGCCCCGGTCGCGTCCTGCACCGCTCCGCGCAGGGAGCCTCTGGGGTTTTGGGCCTGAAGTACGGCCGCCAACACGAACGCCGACAACATGGCGAGGCACGATTTCCTGAGTCTTTCCCTCTTTCGCGCTGAGATCGTCAGCGGAGGCTTGGGATCACGCCTGAAATCTTGATGGGCCAGAAGCATCGCCCGGTCAGAGATGGAGGTTAGCGTGACGGGATCAACTACTACCAGAGATGGTAGGAGCGGTACCGGTCGCAAATTGGCCATGGAAAACAATGCTGCGAAATCAGAGAAACTTTTCTAACGCTTCGGTTGTTTCCTTGGGCCGCTCCTCAAGCACCCAGTGCCCTGTGTCCTTCAACACAATGGCGGTCGCATCTGTCGCAACCAACTTCGCTTGCTGCCCTAGCGCTTCTCCCAACGACTTGTCGCCGCCGATAGTGAGCACCGGCATTGTCAGTTTGCTCTGAGAGAGTTGAGCGAAGTCCTTCGCCGCCTGTAGGAACGAAACGAAATAGGCCCATCCCGCATGCATGCGTCCCGGCCGCGCGTAGGCTGCAGCGTAGGCTTTACGATCGGCTTCCGGAATCGACTTAGTCTTGTCAGCTGCAAAATCATCCCAGAAATAATCGAAATACGTACGCTCACGACCTTGAACCAGGGCTTCGGGGGTCGGCCCATTGAAGCGGAAATGCCATATGTTCGGGTTGTTATAGACGGCCTCCCAACCCTCCACCCCGGGGAGAAAAGCATCCATCAACACAAGTTTCGTGACCTCCGTCGGGAACAGCGCGGCGTAGGCATACGCGACCATCAGGCCGATGTCGTGCCCCACGACCTCGGCTTTCTGCACGCCGAGCGACTTAACGAGGTCATGAATCCGAATTGCTGCCGTCTTCATGTCCAGACCGTCGGAGGGAATTCCCGAGTCTCCGATGCCGGGCAGGTCTGGTGCGATCACGGTGAAGCGCTGTGCCAGAGCGGGAATAATCGGCTTCCACATTAGCGAGGTCTCCGCATAGCCGTGCAACAGGATGAGCGGTGTGCCGTGGCCAGCGCTCAGGTAGTGCAATTGGACGCCATCGATCTGCACAGTGCGTGAGGCGATGGTCTCGTCGGGTGCGTGTGCATAGCCCTTCACGGGGAACCCAATGGAGAGAGCGAGCAGGCCGAACATAGCCAGGCTTAGAGTGCGCTTCATGAAATCAACTCCTCGTGCGTAAGATCTTCCACACACATTGTGAAAGCAAATTTGCGAAAACCAGTCTTGAGCTTAGTCCGACCACCTCTGCGGCGTTCGATCCCACCGGTGCTTCTTCAGCTCCGCGAGCAGCGATTTGTCCAGAGTGCCCGCGTCGCTCGTGGCAATGTTCTGCCGTACGTGCTGCGCTTTCCTCATCCCGGCAATCGTCGTGCTCACCGCGGGATGCGACAGGATGAACCGCAGCGCCATCTCCGGCATAGTCATCCCCGCGGGCAAAATCTCTTTCAGCTTGTCGACCCGCTTGACCGTCTTCGCCAGGTTCTCGGGACCAAAGTATCCCGCGCGCCAGTCGCCCTTCGGGAAGCGGGTTTCGAGAGTCATCTTGCCCCCCAGGCTGCCCTCGTCGAGCGGCACGCGGGCAATCACGCCCACGTTCAGTTCTTGGCACACCGGGAAGAGTTCATCCTCCGGCGCCTGGTCGAAGATGTTGTAGATCACCTGCACCACATCCACCAGACCGGTGCGCAGGGCCTTGATGCCGTTCTCCGGCTGCCAGCGGTTGATGCTCAGCCCGAAAAAGCGAATCCATTTGTCGCGCTTCAGTTTCTCCACCGTGGACCGGAACTCAGGCACACCCGTCCACGAATCGTCCCAAACATGAAATTGCAGCACGTCGATGGTATCCACCCGCAGCTGCTTGCGAATCAGGTCCGCATACTTGAAAACGTGGGCCGGAGAAAAAACGTCGCCGTACTTGTATTCCGGTAGCGCGGGCCACTGGTCGTTCGCCGGTGGAATTTTCGACGCGGCATAAATTCGCTTGCCCGCATTCCTCGCCATGATCTCGCCCAGCAGGCCGTCGCTCTTGCCCTCGCCATACGCCCATGCAGTGTCGAAAAAGTTGCAGCCCAGATCGACCGCCAACTGCATGGCGCCCAGCGATTCCTTATCGTCCGACCCGCTCCACCCGCTCATCCCCCACAGCCCGTGGGCCATGTCGCTGACGTCGAAGCCGGTACGGCCAAGCTTGCGGTATTTCATAATCGCGTCCTCCTGGGAATCCTACTTTGTCATCCCGAGCGGAGCAGAATTGCCATTTTTCGGGAATTCTGCGCAGTCGAGGGACCTTGGGTTTCTCTACGATACTTGATCAGAGCTCCTGAGGAATTCCGTCCGCAACGAGTCTCGGAAGCGGACTGACCAGCATATATCGAAGTCGAGATTCCCGCCCAATCACTCACCTGGCCGCCCTATCAGAAAGAAGCCCTTGCTGGTTTTTCGATGACAAGCATCGAAATTTTGCGGCCTCGGGACCCGCCCATGAGGTGTTTAATGAGCCTAGGTCATAAAGATGGAGGTCCTCTCCCAATGAAATCTGAATATCCTTTTAATCCAACGCCCGGCAGGAAAGATGAGCTGATCGCGCCCCCGCCCTCCCGCCTCATCGACGAGAAAATCTCGGACGAGTCGGGCACCGAGGCGAACACCAACAGCGCGCTGGCGCCGGCGGGTCTCAAGAATCCCTTCTGGAATTAATCTCGGCCAGCCCCGGTCGCGTCGCAACGCAGATTTGGTAGCGCAAATTTAGCAGAGACCGACCGGCGCTTATTTTTTGGCGCACAAACCGGCCTACCGCAAAATTGGCAGGCACAAGCACGGCCGGATCGCGAAATCCAGCTGCGACATTTCTTCCACCGCCGGATGCAGCAGCGAATCGCGGCACGGCTCCAGCGTAATCACAAATGGAAGCGAGGCCTTGTCACAGCCCGGCTTCTGCAGCAACGAGTCAATGTTCAGGTGATGCGCGGCCAGGATCTGTGCCAGCCGTGCCACGATCCCCGGCTGATCCCGCACAAAAAACCGCAAATACCATGGCGTCTCGAAATCGCTGCTAATCGTTGGTGTGGAGATCTCCGCCGTAGAGACGTAGCTTCCTACGTCTCTCTTGCCCCCTCCACCGGCCAAGCTTTGCGCCACGAACATCAAATCCGAAACCACCGCCACGGCCGTGGGATCGCCGCCCGCGCCCGCGCCCAGAAACGCCATATCCCCGCCGTACTGGCCCGAAGTCAGCACCAGGTTGAGATTTCTCTGCACCCGTCCAAAAGGAGAATCGGTCGGAACCACGCATGGCCCAACGTCAGCGAACAGAGTGCCTCCCTTCAAGTCGGCCCGCGAAATCTGGCGGATGGTGCAGCCCAACTCCGCTGCATAGTCAAAGTCGACCGCGTCCACCGATCGAATCGTACGGGCTCGAATTGATTCCGGCGCAACCTGCGTGTGCAAACCCGCCAGCGCCAGAATGGCGAGCTTGGCCCGCGCGTCCCCTCCATCCAGATCCTCGGAAGCGTCGGCCTCGGCATACCCACGTGCCTGCGCTTCCTCCAGAGCTTCGCTAAAGGGAATGCGCGCGTTTTCGATCCGGCTCAGAATGTAATTGCAGGTCCCGTTCAGAATGCCCGCAATGCCGTGCAGCCGGTCTCCGCACAACCCGGTGCGCAGCGCCGGAAGCACGGGAACTCCTCCGGCCACCGAAGCGCCGAACTCGATCTGGCATCCCTTGCTGCTGGCCAGTTGCAGAAGCTCGGAGCCGTAGCGCGCAATCAGTTGCTTGTTCGCCGTGACCACCGACTTGCCCGCCCCCAGCGCGCTCCGCACGATTTGCCCCGCGGGATTGAGGCCGCCGATCAGTTCGATCACGATCTCGACGTTCGAGTTCAGTACGGACTGCACGTCGTCGGTCCAAATGACGTCGCCCGGAACCCAGGGCTGCCTCTTTCTCTCCACGTTGCGGTTGCAGATATGGGTGAGCTTTAGAGAACCGCCCTCGTTTCCGCACAGGATTCTTGCCACGGCGCGGCCCACGATTCCAAACCCGATCAGGGCGACGCGGCAGTCTGGCTTCGGTTCCTGCTTCTTGAATACGGCCGCTTTGGCCGCAGGTTTTGAAGTTCGCTTGGGCAAAGAATCTCTCACAGAGAAAATGGAATCCCCTATCATACGTGTGATCTGTGCTTATCGGAAACGGCACACCTTATCCCAAGGCGGCATCGCGCGCGGAATCGGCATCAAAGTTGATATCATGGTGCCTGCCTGCTGCGAGTCCAATCCCGGCGGGAGCATCGCGGACCCGTCGTTCCAGAAGCGCCTGTTCCTAACGAGTTATGCGGCCGAAGTTTGGCCCGAGCGCTAAGTCCGCAACCACGCCCGGCAGCGGGAGGAGAATGAATGATTCGAAAGTTCGCGACGGTTCCTGCATGCAGGATCGTTCTGGCCTTAATTCAGGTGACGATTCTGGCGGGAGCCACAACCGTCTTTGCCCAGCAGGCCCAAGCCCCACCGACCCCGGACCAACAAACCCCGGCGCAGCAGCCGCCCACCCAACCGACTCCGGCCCCACAGCAGCCCGATCAACAACCGTCCAGCACGCAGGAAGCCTCGCCCGCAGAGGTTGGTCCCACGCGTAAGCCAAAAGTGAAAGACTACAAGAACTGGACCTTCAACGTAGGTGGCGGAGCCAGTCTGACCAACGGCACCACCGCGAATTTTGTCCGCGGTGGAGGCCCCGTAGGGGCCGCCGGTGTGGCCCGCAACTACAGCAAATATTTTGGACTTCGCCTCGAATTCCAGTTCGACAACCTGCCGCTCCGCAATTCCGCGCTGGAGCTGGCGCAGGCGCCGGGGGCAACCAGTCATGTCTACTCGTTCATGCTCGATCCCATCATCAACGTGCCGGTCACGAAGGTTTGGGGCGGGTACATCGTGGCCGGTCCCTCCTTTTTTCATCGATCGGGCAAGCTGGATTCCTCGACCGCGCTTCCCGGATCGGCCTGCAACCCTTTCTTCATTTGGTGGGGACAGTGCCTGACTGGGAGCCTGCCCGTGCGCGGAGAATTTCTCAAGGCCAACCAGAACGAACTCGGCGCCAACTTCGGAGGCGGCATCACGCGTAAAATCAGCCCGAAGATGGAGTTTTACGCCGAAATCCGCTACCTGCACGGCAAGCACTTCAACATCACCACCGACCTGCGTCCCATCACCATCGGTGTGCGCTGGTAGCCGACCGATTTACAAAGGCGCTGATTACTCTGAATTCGTGCGGTAACTCCACAACTCCGTATTCGCCTTCTGCAATTGCACGAACGACGACGCACGCACAGGCTGTGCGACTGTGGCGTCTGCATTCGCTTCGCGCACGGCCGATTCGACGATACCGTGCGATGGAGCCAGCGAGCAGGCTGGATCGGTCACCGTGGCCTCTCCGGCCAGCAGGAACGCCTGGCAGCGGCAGCCGCCGAAATCTTCGCTGCGCCGGTCGCAACTGCGGCACGGCTCCGGCATCCATTCCTCGCCGCGGAAACGGCGGAACGAAGACGATTCCTGCCAGATCCACGCCAGCGTCTTTTCGCGCACGTTCTCAAACGACAAGCCCGGCAGCACTTCCGCCGCATGACAAGGCAGCACCTTGCCTGCGGGATTGATCAGCATCAATCTTCGTCCCCAGCCTCCCATGCAGGCCTTGGGATATTTCGCGTAGTAGTCAGGCACGACGGAATCGATGCGAATCCGCCCCGCCAATCGCTTCTCGGCTTCCGCCACGATAGCCACCGCTTTCTCCAGCTGTGCGCGCGTAGGCAGCAGCGCGGCGCGGTTGGCCAGCGCCCACCCGTAGTATTGCGTGTGCGCGATCTCGACGCGCTCGGGATTCAGTTGCTCGATGAACGCGATCATCTCTTCCAGGTGGTCGAGATTCTGCCGGTGCACGACCAGGTTCACGGTGAACGCGATCTTCTTCTCACCCGCCTGCCGGCGAATCGCCCGCGCCAGCTCGATTTTGTGCGCGTGCGCCCTCGCTCCGGCAATCCAGTTCGCAGCTTCTTCCCGCGAATCCTGAAAACTGATCTGGATGTGGTCGAGCCCGGCATCGACCAGCACCTGAAGCCGCTCTTCACTCAGCCCGATGCCTGAGGTGATGAGATTGGTATAGAGTCCCGCGGCCCGCGCGGCGGAAATCAGTTTCGCCAGGTCGGTGCGAGCCAGCGGTTCGCCGCCGGTAAAGTGCGCGTGCAACATGCCAAGCTTGCCCGACTGCTGAAAGACGTTAGCCCACTCCTCAGTTGAAAGTTCCGACTGTGTGCCCGCCAATTCCAAAGGATTCGAGCAATAGACGCAGTGCAGCGGGCAGCGGTGGGTAACTTCGGCGATCAGGGCGAGAGGATTTTGGACCAGTTCCCGGCGCGACTTCACCGGCGGATGCTCATTGTTCTCGACCATATTGTGTAACGCAAGGAACACTTCCGCGGGGAATGCGGGTCAATATCCGGCCTCGCGCCCGTGGCGGACCGCCAGAATTATGATCTCCCTCTGGTCGAAGTGATACAAGGCGATATACGCCCCGTGGCCGAATTCGATCACCCACTCGCGGAACTCTGGCGGCATTTCTTCGACTGGGCGACCCATCTGTGGGTGCTTGCCCAGCGCTTTGACGCCTTGCCGGATCGCTCTAACAGCACGCTTGGCGGCGTCACGGCTCTTTGGTTCTAAAAAGTTGTAAAGACGGGCCACATCCAGCAGGGCCGGCTGAGACCACTTCAGGCGCGGCACTTGGGTGGAGCGGCGTCCTTACCCGCTTCGAGCTTAGCTAGCCACGAGTCGGCTTCTTCTGCGGTGACGTGCAGGCCGGTTGCTTGATAATTTGCCCAGGCGGTTAGCGCGTCCTGCCGGAATTGCTCACGACGCTCCTCGCGCTCCACATACTCCTCGATGGCCTCGCGCATGAGCCAGTGCGCCGACCGTCGGCGCACAGCGGCAAGACGCTGCACCCGCTCCTTTACCTCGACATCGAGCTTCAGGCTGGTGGTAGAGGGCTTTGGCATGTGGTGTTCCAAGGTGTTACCTAGTGTCACTCAGTATAGCATTACGAGGAATCGCCGTCCAGTGGCTGGCCTCGTATTAATTCATCTCGCTCAATAATCTACGATCCGCTTCTTCTGCAACTGCTCCAGAAATACGCTGATGTCACTGCGAATCTTCGCGGGATCAGCCGCGTCGAACTGTTTCTGCAACTCCGCGATGATCTCGCCGAACGTGCGTTGGCCGTCGCATTGCTCCAGCACCTGCCGCCCGGTCCCCTGCAACTTGAGGGCGCCTTCGGGATAGAGGATTACGCGATCTTCTTCCGTTCCGCCCCATCGGCACCCGGTGGCGAGGCGCGGCTGGCTTTCGTCTGACGGTGGCGCCATCCTAGCTACCCTCGATGAGAAACGCGCCGGGCGGCGGCCAGCCCGGCTGCACGTAGGCAAAATAAAGCGCGTCCAGCTGCGCCCACAAAATGTCGCACTTATCGCGCAGCGCCTGGATGGCGAGTTCCTGCTCGGCCCGCGTCTTCGCGTTCTCGCACACGTAGTTGATCGCGAACTTGGCGTCTTCGGGGGCCTGCGTCAGGCGCACCTCGAAGTACGCCAACCCACCCGACAGCCACGGATAATGCTGGCGCAGCTTTTCCATGCGCAGCGAAATCAAGTCGCGCGAAAACAGTTCGGTCAGTGATGACGCGACCGCTTCCAGCAGACTCCGGCTGCGCACCAGATTGAGATATTCATTCACCGCGAAGCGCGTGGCCGGCAGAATCCCGCTCCCAGCGCGAACCTGTTCTGCGTCGAGTCCGGTGGCCTCCGCGAGTTTCAGCCAGCGCTTGATCCCGCCTTCGTTATGCGCGGTGCCGTCGCCGTCATGATCGATCACGCGCTTGCGCCAAGCCCGGCGAAAAGCCGGATCGGGGCCGCGTGAAAGAATGATCGAATCCTTAATCGGAATGACGCTCTGGTAGTA
>Ga0210384_10008715_pt1 | contig 10546 bp, 5 predicted proteins | sample IncBWH2MmetaG_FD_160574 | JGI IMG/M metagenome (GOLD analysis project Ga0210384, IMG submission 160574) | Forest soil microbial communities from Barre Woods Harvard Forest LTER site, Petersham, Massachusetts, United States - Inc-BW-H-2-M | ecosystem: Environmental > Terrestrial > Soil >...
CCCGGCCGCGAGCGCGCAATCACCCCGGTTGGCGTTGCTTGGAAAGAACACTTCGTTGATGGTCTCGAAATCGTTGTCATCGATAGAACGATGGCGGTAGCGGAAGCCCCCTCGCACGCCCAGCTTCGATGAGAATTGGTATTCCACCTCGGACAGATTGGTCTTCTCATCTTGTTTCAGGAAGAGGCTGGAAACCGCTAACGAAAGATCCGGCGCGGACGAGCCGTTGTGAATGGGCGTACCCGGGACGGCGTTAGCCGGCGGGACGCAGGCAATCGATACCGGGAGCCCGGCAGGAGCAGTAAACGCATTTGGAGTTGCCAGCAGATTCGGTGTGAAAAACGAGCAGCTCGAATTGTCAAATTCCGCTGGATTATGCCAGTTCGAGAAGTGGAACGAATCCACGAAACTCAGTCTTTCCGTAATGTGCCAGGTCGCGCCAAAATCCGCGGTCGCCGCCACATGGCGTCCAAAAACTGGTCCACTATTGGTCTGGTTATACAAGTTCGTGCGCGCCTCGCGGCCGGTTAGAGACTCGATCCAATTGCTTACCTTCATATCCCCGGCGGTGTAGCTGGCTTTCGCCGACAAGTCCCAACTCTTAAAATAGTTGGACTGCATGCTCACCTGCTCCGTCGGGGAGTTCGTCCGCGTGCGCCCGTGCCGCAGGTAGTTGATGTACGCGCTGCAGGTCGGGTTCACCACGCCGCCGGCAAGGAAGGTGCCACCGCAGGGCTGGCTGGCTGCGGAATTGAACGATTCGCCTAGATCGACCGGCGTGGCGTTGCCAAGGAGAAAGTTCTGGTTGTGGTCGGTCTGCCCGGTGTCTCCCTTGTAGTAGGTAAGGATCTCGTCGTAGCTGATGTTTGTCCGTGGCAGAAGCTTGAAATCGACACCAATGTGGTAAGCGTTTACGGTGTCCTTGTTGTCCTGAAAGAGCAATTGCTCCGTGCCTTGGTGAATCGTCGTGAACGACGGCCCATTGTTGACATCCCTGGAATATCCCAGACGAAACCGCACCCTGGATTGCGGCAGCAATAGCAGGTTGGTGTCGCTCATGCGACGCCGCGTGTTGAACAGGTGGGGCGAATTGGCTAGCACGCAACGCGTGCACAACGGCGGGCCATATCCCGCGGGTCCGTTCGTGAACGGCGTCGTGGGATTCAGAGGATTTGCCAGCAGCGAATAATTGGAGAAGTTCTCATCGCGCCGGAAAAGAACGTCGAAGTCGTACCACTTGTTCTTGCTGATGCGCAGCCGGGAAACATCATTGGGGTCGCCACCATACCCGAAATTGCTGAAGTACAACCGGTCGAATAGCGCATCGTGGTGGTTCAGCGACCGCAACTCCGTTGTGAATCCCAGCAGCCGTGGGCCTTGCTGCAGGTTTACGAACGTGTCGTACGTTTGCGTGTCCCCGCCGATGCTGGCAAATCGTCCGCCGAATTCAATGGACTGCTTGATGTTGTAATTACCCTGCTCAATGCCCTTTTGCTCGTCATCCTGTGCCCGGGCGGGTGGTCCGAGCAAAAGGGTCAGCACAAGGAGCAAGAAAGCGGAGATAACGGGAAGCAAGGTTGTGTCTCGTGCGTTCATCATTTCTCGCATCGATGCTTCCCCCTACTGGAAGAAAAACCGGTTGGAGTTGGACCCATGAATCGCCACATGGCACAGCGTGCACGCTTGATATTTCTGCGCCTGGTTATGGAACGTGGGCGTGGATGCCGCGCCCGCGTCAACGTTGAAAGAATGGCATTCCAGGCACAACAGGTTGACCTGGCTGCGCTTTAGAAGCCGCGGGTTCGACGAGCCATGCGGCGTGTGGCACGCGGCGCAGCCCTCGATCTTCACCGCCGGGTGCTCATGCACGAACGGCCCGGCCTTCTCCGTATGGCATTTGAAGCAAACCGCGTCCTGCGAGGCGGTGGCGCGCAGTTGGCGGCTCAGGAATCCGCCATGCGGGTTGTGGCAGTCGCTGCACTGCACCAACCCTTCGTTCACGCGATGATGAAAGGTCCGGTTGAATTGCTGCTTCGTCTCCAGGTGGCAGGTGTAACAGAGTTGCGGCTGCTTTTCCTTCATCAGGAACTGCGCTTCTTTTGCGTGATGGGGATCGTGGCAGTCTGTGCAGCCCACATTGTTCTGCAGATGCGCCGAGCGTCCGAAGTTGCTGTGTTCCTCGCCATACTGGTGGCAATCGAGGCACCGTGCGCTGATCTGCTGTGCCGAAGCGTTCTTGAACGTGAAAATTTTCGTTTTGTCTCCGCCGCCGTCAACGTGCGCTTTGCCGGGACCGTGGCAGGCTTCGCAACCGTGCCATTCCGGTCCTTTTTTGGTGTCCAGCGTGGTGGCGTAATGAGGCGACGACTCGTAGTTCTTGAAAAAATCCTTGGACGGCATGTCTTCGTGGCAGGTCTTGCAGGTTTCCGAGCCTACATAAAGCGCCGGGTCCGTAGGGCGCTCGTACTTCAGAACTTGTTTGCCTTGTTTGTTATCGGCCTTCGAAGAGTCAGGCTTGGTCGCGGTTTCATGAGCCCGGCCGGGAACAATGCCACCAGCCAGCAGCAGCGTAAGTCCGACCACCGTTGCGGCTACCACGAAGAGTACTCTAGGGTCAGCCGACCGAGGCATTTCCCACCCCCTCTATCCGGACGTGCCCTCAGACACTTGTACGACACCGTACATAAGTGTAGCGGTAGATTGCTGCGTGTCTTTGACGCTCGTCAAGCTCGCCATTTGTCCACGGGGTCTACTTCGGAAGGGGGCCCAATACGCGCCCAGTGTCTCAGGCCGGCAACTTCACCGACAATTGAGATCAAGACACTTTGTGTCCAAACCGTAACATTCCTTGTCCAATAAAGTTAGCCGGGAAATCCCGGCCATCACGCCACCGGCCTCTTGTCTGTGAAGTGCCTGCTATTCCCCAGGGAACTGCAATACTTTAGGCCGGCCCGAAACTTCGGTGTGACGGCGTTGCGGCCTCCGGCGCGCGTCGCTTCGCCCTAAGGTCTGCTGATTAACGGGCCCCGAGCACTCCCGTCAGAATGCGGTTCCCGGCAGACGACGACCACAGCGAGGGACATCCCATGGAGCTTCCGGTGCCGCGTAAAGTTGCATTCGATGTTATCAGGTAGCGCACGACAAAGGTTACGGCGCCGAATCTTCCACCGAAACCCTGTCCGCCCAAGGCGAGACCTGCGAAAAACTCTGTGTCAATGTGAGGAAGACGGTCGAAGCTTGTTTCCACGATGGTCCCAAGCCGCAAACGATTCGCTGCACCACGTCGGCGAAGGAGTTTCTCTCGCTGATCTGAATCCCAACGACCGTGGGTGTTCGCTTCCTCTTCGCCTCGAATTCGGCTAGTCTGGTGATGTGAATCTCACACTTTTTGATCTGAATCCGCCGCTGGATGACGGCGGATTGACGATGAATGACGCGCAGCGGCGTGCCATTACCCATGCGCAGGGACCCTTGCTGGTAATCGCCGGAGCCGGCACCGGAAAGACGCGGGTTATCACCGAGCGGATCCGCCATTTGCTGGACTCCGATGCTTCCCTGGGCGGCGAAAACATTCTTGGCCTCACCTACACAAAGAAAGCCGCAGGAGAAATGAAGTCACGCGTGGTGAAAACGTGCGGCGAACGCGGCAGAAACGTGACTATGGCGACGTTTCACGCCTTCTGCGAAACGTTGTTGAAGGAAATCGACCCAAAAATCACCGTACTCGAGGACGTGGACCATTGGATTTTGCTGCGCCGCAACATGGCGCGCCTCCAGCTCGAAAAATATCGGCGTCTCGCTGAACCTGGGCAGTTCCTTGGGGATTTCCTGCGGTTTTTCTCGCGCTGCCAGGACGAACTGGTTTCCAGTGAAGACTATCAACGCTACGCGGACGAACTCGAAAGGGACCTGCAGATGGAGCGAAAGCTCCTCGATGAAGATGCCTACCTCGAGCGGCTCGAAAACGTCGCGCTGCAGAAAGAAATTGCGCGCGCTTACAAAGCCAGCGAAGAACTTCTCAATGAAAAGAAATATTTTTCTTTCGGATCGCTGATTACCTGGACGGTCAAACTGCTGCGCAACGACGCCGACCTTCGCGGGCGTTTCCAGCAGCGGTACAGACACATTCTGGTGGACGAGTTCCAAGACACCAACATCGCCCAATTGGAGCTGCTGTTCTTGCTTTCCGCGGAGCCGCGAAACATCGTGGTCGTCGGCGACAACGATCAGGCGATCTACCGATTTCGCGGTGCTTCTTTCGGAAGTTTCAAACTTTTTCTGGAACGCTTTGCGGGCTGGAAGACGGGGCAAGACTCGACGCCGTTTCGAGTGACGCTGACGGAAAACTACCGTTCGACGCCCAACATCTTGCGCGTGGCCACACAGGTGATCGCGCAAAACGAGGTCAGCGCGGATTTTCCAACCAAGCTGCTTTCACCGACGCGCCCAGAAGGCGAGCGCATCCGCGTGGTCGAGTTGGCCAACGAGGACGAGGAAGCTCTGTGGGTAGCCAACGAGTTGGAGCGTTTGCACCGCGCCGAAAGCCCATGGCGCGATTTCGCGGTGCTGTACCGGCAGCACGCGCACCGCGATCGATTGGTCGAGGAACTTTCGCATCGGAAAATTCCGTTCGTCATCACCAGGTTATCGATTCTGGAGCACCCGCTGGTCCGCGATGTGCTCGCCTACTTGCGGTTGATCGCGAAGCCCTACGACGACATCGCGTGCGCGCGGGTGCTGGCCGCACCGGCGTGGCACCTCGAGGCGGTTGATTTAGTGCGATTGGCGGAACGCACGCGCAAAAAGCGCGGTACCTCGCTGTACGACGCGCTGCAATCGCCGCAATCCGAGCTACCGTTCAACCCCTCCGCCGCAACACTGAGTGAGTTGTTGGAATTTGCCGCCTCGCAGCGAAAAAACCTGAAGCGGCGCACGGCTCGCGAAATCCTCGGCGTTTTGATCGAATGGCTGGAGATTCCGCAACTCGCAGGTGTGCGCGACCGCCGCTACGTCACGCAACTCGCGCAATTTCTGAAAGATTGGGAGCCGAAAAGCGACACGCGTTCGCTACCGGAATTTCTCGAATATCTCGATTACTTCGAGCAGGCCGGAGGTGTGGTTTGCCTGGACGATGATGCGCCCGGCAACGCCGTGCAACTCATGACCGTGCACGGCGCGAAAGGACTGGAATTTCCGCACGTGTTCTTGCTGCGTGTGAATCATGGCCAGTTTCCGCCGCGCGAGCGCTCGCCGCTATTTGAGTTTCCCGTGAAACTGATGAAGGAGGAGTTACCCGCCGGACAGTTTCACATACAAGAGGAGCGTCGTCTGTTTTACGTCGCGCTGACACGAGCCGCAAGCAAGCTGACGATCACGACGCTGACCGAAAAGAAGGGCAAGGTGCCCACCTTCATCGAAGACCTCCTGATGGAACCTTCGGTGAAACGTCGCGATGTGTTGCAGATCGCCCCCAAGGTAAGGCCGCGTGAAGAGGACGCTTCCGCGAACGGGGCCGCCGCGAATCGCGCGTCGCTGTTTCCTTCCCTTTCGCAACGCCCTCGGATTTTTTCGCGCATTGCGGATTGGGCGGAGACCTTTCATCCGCCGTCGCCCGAACCATTGAAGCTGAGTGCTTCGGCGGTCGACAATTACCGGAAATGCCCGCAGCAATTTTTATTCAGTCGCATGTGGTCGCTGCGGGAAGGGCCGCAGGCAACGCTTACATTCGGAAGCGTTATGCACACGACCATCAAGCGGTTTGTCGATCAATTGCGAAGAGGCGTGAAGCTGCCGTTTGAGGAAGTTGCGCGAATCTTTGAGACCGAATGGACCTCCGCAGGATTTGAAGACGACTACCAGGAAGGCGAATATAAGAAAGATGGTATCGAGCAGTTGCGGGCGTTCCATTCTGCCCTTCTGGAAAACCCGCCTGCAGTCGTGGAGCAGGAGAAAGCCTTCGAGCTGCCGCTGGAAAATAACGTGATCATCAACGGGCGAATCGATCAGATCAATTCGCTCGGCCGCAGCGACGTGGAGATCGTGGACTACAAAACCGGAAAATCGCGGAAAGAAGCGGACGCGCGCAGGGATTTGCAATTGAGCATCTACGCGATCGCGGCCAGGGAAATTCTGGAGCTGAACCCGGTGCGGCTGGTATTTCACTATCTACAGAACAACCAGACGCAGGTAACCACCCGGAACGCAAAGCAGCTCGATGAGGCTCAGAAACTCATCCAGGAAGCCGCGGCGGATATCCGGGCTGGATCGTTTTCGCCCAAACCTGGCTACGCCTGCCGCACTTGCGTTTACGAAGCGATTTGCCCTGCGCACGAAGAATCGCTTTCCGCGTGAGGTAACGGCCAACCACCAACAAAAAGCTGGAGCGGAGTTACACAAAGATCGCAGGGTTGCGATCACAGAAACCGCAGAGAAATACCTCCGGCGGCAACTTCCATGCTTTGGTTTCACTAGCGCCTCTCAGTTGGCGCTTGATAGAAAAAGGGCGCTGCGGGTAGCGCAGCGCCCTTTTTCAACCGAATACCGGGTAATTGCTACTTGCCTTTTTTCGGGGCCTTCTCGTCCTTCTTGGCCTTTTTCTTCATTGCGAGTCTCCCTCTACCGTCGTTCTGGAGGGAGCCCGCGTCGCCGCGGCCACCCTCTACGCTTCGTATACGAGCGGGGGGCGCGCGTGTCAACAACAATCCGCATTGAGCGAGAAAAAATCATCCGCAAGAACCAACTACGGGATTTGCGCGGCCGGAACCTGCCCAGCGTAGTAGCCCTCGCGGGTCTTGATATCCAAGCCCTCACGCTTCACTCGGACTTCGATAGTGTGATACTCGGCGGCAGGGTCGGTGCCGCGCGGTACATAGGCGAGTGTGTACTGATTTCGGGCCTCTTCGGTGAGGCGCGAGTAGAAATCCTCAAAGCTGTGTTGTTTCGTGGCGTGGTAGACCTCGCCACCGGAATGGTCTGCGTAGCGGATCAAGGGTGACCTCTCGCGGTCGATCGGGGAAATCTTACGCTCGAAGTAGGCGGTGGGAACGGCAATGCTGTAGACCGAGATGTTTTCGTGGAGCAGCGCCTTGATCACATCTTCGTAGCTGACTTTGTTGAACTTCTTGCCGCCATTGACGCCGTCGGAAATGAGCACAATTACGCGACGACGGCTGCGCGGGCGATCGTGCAAAAGCTGAGCGGCGGCAAAAACCGCGTCGTCCAAGGCCTTGGTCGGCTGTCCCCTGAGAGCTCGCGCGCCTTTGTCGATCGCGGAGTCGTCAACCGCGGAATGATTGTTGATGGTGGCTCCGCCGAAGGGCGCGCCCGGAGGCGCGACATCCGCTTCGGTATCGAGATTTGTGCGCTTTAGCTCCTTTACCAGCTTTTCCTGGTCGGTGGTAAAGCCTTTGCCCGGGTGAAAAAACTGGTCGAAGCGGCAGACGAAAGCTTCGTCTTCGGCACTCATGCCGCCGATGATGGATTCGAGGCTGGCTTGCACCTTTTCGGCGTCTTTGTCTTTCAAGTCGTTGTCGATCAAAATGACCATCGAAAGAGGAAAAGCCTCGGCGGTGAAGACATCGATGCGCTGCTCGACGTTGTCCTCGAAAACACGGAATTCGTCGCGCCGGAGATCGGGAACCAACTCGCCGGAGTGGTCTTTAACCGTGACCGGCAGGATGACGAGATTGGAATTCACCGTGATTTTGGCTTGCGCGTCGCTCAGAGCGGCGTTGGCCGGCGGCCGCGTCGCTTGCGAGGAAGGTGGTGGCGTGGACGACCGGGGAGTCTGGGCTGCGAGATAGACGAAAGGCGCCAGAATCAGGGTGATACTCGTTCGGATATGGATTTTTCGTAGACTTTTCATGATCCTCGGGCCAAACTTCCTTTGCTTTGATGCGACTTTGGTAGATTGTGGCGCGCATCCTCCGCACCGCTTCGCGGCATCCTACGCTAACGGAAGTATCCCAGCGGCGAGCGGCTTCGTGCCGGGCATCTCTGTTCAAGGAAAGTATACATGCGTTCAGTGAAGAAGCTGCTGGCGGCAAGCGTCACAGCGCTTGCGGCGGTTGGTATCTGCGTCGCGGTGGCGATTGCGGCGATGCCCCAAGATCCGCAGGCGCAAGGCCCGGTGATCCGCACGCAGGTCAACTTGGTGAATCTGTTTGTCACCGTGCGCGACAGAAACAAGCGCATCGTCACGGACCTGAAGCAGCCAGACTTCAAGCTGCAGGAAGACGGCCAAGATCAGCAGATCGCTTTCTTCTCCAAGGAAGTGACGATGCCAATCACCTTGGCGTTGCTCCTGGATACGTCGGGAAGCGAGCAATTTATGCTTGGGGCGATTCAGGATATGGGCGGCCGCTTCCTGGATCGCGTGTTGAAGAAGGGGGACGAGGCGCTGGTGATGTCGTTCGATACCGACGTGGATTTGCTCTCGGACTTCACCGACGACCGCGGACAACTGGACCGCGCGATCCGCAAAACGCGCATCAATGCACCGATGGGCGGCGGGATGATCAATCCCGGGCCGGTGCCCACCAGTCATGTGACGGGGACTGCTTTCTATGATGCGGTGTACCTGGCTTGCAACGAAAAGCTAAATACGGAAGCAGGGCGCAAGGCCATCGTAGTGGTTACCGACGCGCAAGACGAAGGAAGCAAGGTGAAGATTGAGGAAGCTATCGAGGCGGCGCAGCGGACAGACACCGTGATTCACATTTTGCTGGTGGCCGATCCGCATTACGGCGGTAATCAAAGTGCGGCAAAGAAAATGACCGATGAGACCGGCGGCCGCATGATCGTCGCCAATTCCGAGAAGCATTTGGCCGAGGCCTTTGACCAAATCTCGGAAGAGCTACGAAGTCAGTACACGCTAGGCTACTACCCGACGAACACGGCGCACGATGGGAAGTTCCGGAAGATCAAAGTGGAAACGAATAACCACGATTACAAAGTGCTTGCCCGGAAGGGATATTACGCGCCGAAGAGTTGATGTGTATCGTTTCGCCGTTCTTTCGCTTTCTAGCATAGACCCCTCCGTTGTTTCTTCACGCGCCTGCAAGCCATTATTGCTAAACGACTTAGACACTTGTAAAAACCTAGAGACCTCGAGATAGAAGAAAAAGCCGTTTCGCGCTCCCCGGTGATCGAGCGCTGGCAGAAGGATTCGGGAGGTATCAGATCAAGCGTGGGGGACTGCTCGGCGACACAGTTATGGCATCGCAGCGTTTACCCCTCGCCGAGTGAAATTACGACGCCGTGGCCATGCGGACCGACCGGAGATAGAATCCTGCTGCCGCGGGGACGGCCGGGGCACGGTAGCCGTTAGCGAAGATGCGGCACTTGAGCGGAGAATTTCGCACCAAATCGCAGCGGCCGGACAGGGTAAGACCCAATTCTACAAGGAGATTTTCTGGTGACCAGAACGAAGTGTGTGTGCGGATTCATGCTAGCGGGGGTGGCGGCAGTTTGCGGGCTTTGGGCTGGGTGCAATAAGACGGGGCCGGCGACCTCGCGCGACGGGGCCACGTTTGATGCGGATGGCACGGCGCATATCACGCGGGTTGTGCCCATGCCCTCGACGGTTAGTCCAGAGGCCCAGAAGTGGTTGGCATCGTTGACGCAGAAGAGCAATGCACCGCAGACGCTCGAGCAGCGTCGAGCGGGCACGGATGAATGGCGGAAGCGACAGTCAGGGGAGGCGCGGAGATTGTTTCCGGTGAACCTGGAGGAGGCCACGACGGCGGGTGTGCGGACCGACATACTAACGCCGCTCGACGGGCCGGCAAGGTATCGAGATCGCGTGCTGATCAGTCTACACGGTGGTGGGTTCAATTCGGATTCGGGTTCGCTGATCGAGGGAGTGCCGATTTGCAATCTGGCGAAGATCAAAGTGGTTTCGGTGTACTACCGGCTGGCGCCGGAGAATCCGTTCCCGGCGGCGGTGGACGATGTGGTTGCGGTGTACAAGGAATTGTTGAAGACGTACAAGCCTCACAACATTGGGATTTTTGGAACCTCGGCGGGAGCGACCTTGACGGCGGAAGTGGCGGCGCGCCTAGGGTCGTCGGGAATGCCGCTGCCGGGGGCGCTGGGGATGTTCTCGGTGCATCCGGACTACACGCGTCCGACGGATTCGCAACAACTGTTCGCACTGGACGGATTGCCGGGGAGACTGGAGCCCCGCGATCCGAATCGGCCACCAGAAGACGCCTACGCCGGGAGCACGGATCGCCAGGATCCAGTGTTGTCGCCGCTTTTCGCGGATTTGAAGGGATGGCCGCCGAGTTTGCTGGTTACCAGCACACGCGATATATTATTGAGCGATACAGCGATATTTCATCGCGCGTTGTTGCACGCGGGGGATGACGCGCAGCTCGTCGTTTACGAAGCTCTGCCGCATGCGTTCTGGTATCACTACCAGTTGCCGGAGACGAAAGAAGCGCTGGATGTAATGGCGAAGTTCTTTGATGAGAAACTAGGGCGTTAGATTCTTCCTCAGCGGATCAATTTCCCTGCGCCAAAATTGAGAAAATGACAGCGATGG
>Ga0210384_10008716_pt1 | contig 10545 bp, 8 predicted proteins | sample IncBWH2MmetaG_FD_160574 | JGI IMG/M metagenome (GOLD analysis project Ga0210384, IMG submission 160574) | Forest soil microbial communities from Barre Woods Harvard Forest LTER site, Petersham, Massachusetts, United States - Inc-BW-H-2-M | ecosystem: Environmental > Terrestrial > Soil >...
GGAAAGCACCCCCGCCCAGGCCGGACTGCGCTCCGGCGATGTGATCCTTAGCTGGAACGGTTCGGATGTCCCGCGCAATCCGGAGCGCTGGGTTTATTCGCAGAAGGCTGGGAATCAGATCAGTCTGCGTGTCCGCCGCGATGATCGCGAAATATCCATCGACTTTCGCATTGGTGAAGCGACCGAAACGTTTTACCAAGTCGTGGAGGACTCGCACGCCGGCCCAAAGGCCAAGCGCATTCGCGAAGGCATCCTGCGCGGCACAACGCAGCCGGTCACCGCCTCACTCGCAGCGCGTTGAACCTCCGCAGACTTGACGCTGCCGCTGGGATTGGAGAGAGTTCTGCGCAACCATGCTTCGAGCCATTTTCATCTGCATATTTCTTCCGTTGTACATGCTTCTCGCAGGCCCGCCACTGCTTTTGTATACCCTGATTTCACGCAATCCCGATGTTTTGTACTGGGCGGGAGTGAAAGGGGTCATGTTTTTTCTTCGCGCCGTCGGTGTCAAAGTCCGAATCGTCGGGCGAGAGCGTATTCCCCCGCGTGCGTGCCTGTTTGTAGCGAATCACACCAGCTCCGCGGATGCGCCTGCAGTGGTCGGTGCGATTCCGCGACGCGTCGCGATTCTGCTGAAGGAATCTCTATTCAAGTGGCCCATCGCCGGCCAAGCATTCACGCTGGCCGGTTTTATTCCGGTCAATCGAGGGGATCGCGATTCCGCGATTGCAAGCGTGGAGAAGGCGACGCAATCGCTGCGGCAGGGGCAATCTTTTTTGATTTATCCCGAAGGTACGCGCAGCCCCGATGGCCGTCTGCAAGACTTCAAAAAGGGTGCCGTAGTCATGGCCATCAAGGCGGGAGTGCCGATCGTGCCGGTCGCATGCTCCGGCGCGCACAGGGTTATGCGCAAGCGCTCGCTTAAGATATACCCCGGCGAAATCCTCGTCGAATTTCTAGATCCAATTGATCCATCCGGATATTCTTTCGAATGCCGCGACGAACTGAACGACAGAGTCCACGACGCCATGGCCGCCGCGCTGCCCCCGGATCAACGGCCCATTGGGTTCCCTGGAGCCGCGCCGGAAGATGTCTGAGCTGTCGCTCTTACCCGCTGCACGTCAAGAAAGGCTGCCTCCTCATGAAAAATAAACGCTTTTGCGCTCGTGTGCTTTTCCTGCTGGGAGCGATAAGCGGTATCGGCGCAAACTCAGTGGCGGCTCAAGACAAGTCTTTGACAGCCCGCCAAGTTATCGCCCGAATTCAGGAGCATGTCGGAATCCCCTGGCAACCAGACACCGTGGACACGTTCAAAGCGGGAAATCCGGACGTGGAGGTCAAAGGCATCGCTGTAACCATGATGGCTACCTTGGATGTGCTTCAACGCGCCGCCGCGGCCGGCCAAAACCTGATCATCACGCACGAGCCGACCTTCTACAATCACCTGGACAAGCCCGACGAGCTTGAGCAAAAAGAAAACGATCCAGTGCTGGCTGCCAAGCGCGCGTTCATTCAGGAACACAATCTAGTGATCTGGAGATTTCACGATCATTGGCATCGCATGAAACGGGACGGCATCGAAGCGGGAATGGCGCACGCACTGGATTGGGAAAGGTTTCAAGATCCCGGCAATCAATACCTGTTTGAAATTCGAGAGACGGATCTCGAGCATCTGGCCGCTGACCTGAAGAGCCGCTTCAAGATTCACGTGATGCGCGTCGTAGGCGATCCCAAGCTCAAAGTGAAAAAGGTGGCCCTGGTTCCCGGCTCTTCCGGCTTCGCAAAGGAAACACGCGCGCTGGAAATTAGCGACGTCCAGGTGCTCGTCACTGGAGAGCCGCGCGAGTGGGAAACGGTCGAATACGTGGCCGATGCCGTATCGGAAGGGAAGCCGAAAGCACTTATTATTCTGGGGCACATCCCATCGGAACAGGCCGGCATGGAGGAATGCGCTCGCTGGCTAAAAACATTTGTCAGCGAAGTGCCGGTTGAGTTTGTTCCAGCGCGCGAGCCGTTCTGGGAGCCAAAGGAATAGGCGTCGCGTGAACACCGTCGCGCGGCTAGCGACGGCTCTTCAGTTTTTCAATCTCGGATTCTAATTCCCACACACGCCTCTGCAGGTCTGGCAGCCGATTTAGCGCTGCAGTCGTCTTAAGCCATTGCCGATTTTCGACCGCGGGATAGCCCGAATACAGCGAGCGCGGGGGAACGTCGCCGGGAATGCCGCTCTTAGCGGTAACGACGGCGCCGTCGCCGACCGAAAGATGGCCGGCAGTCCCAACTTGTCCCGCGAGAATGCAGCCGGCCCCGATCTTTGTAGAGCCGGCAAGTCCCACCTGGCCGCAAAGCATCGTATTTTCGGCAACCTGCGACGCGTGGCCCACGAGGACGAGATCATCAAGTTTGCTCCCGCGGCCGATGCGTGTCTCGCCGACTGTGGCGCGATCGACGCAAGCGTTCGCCTGCACTTCGACGTCGTCTTCCAGCACGGCCGGGCCGGATTGCTGCATCTTGTACCAGGTTCCATCCTTCTGTTTCGCGAAGCCCAAACCGTCTCCGCCGATGACCACGCCGTTCTGCAGAATGACGCGATCGCCGATGCGGCAGAATTCTCGGACCACCGCGTGCGCGTGCGCGAAAAAGTTGTCGCCAATCTTGGCGCCGCGGTAGATGGTGACAAAACTGTGCAACACAGCGTCGCGCCCGATATCTGCGTCTTCGTCGATAAAGCAGTAAGGACCAATGTGCGCGCCCGCGCCGATGCGAGCCGTTGGCGCAATAACCGCGGTTGAATCAATGCCGGGTTCGTAGCGCGGCGGTTGATAGAAAAGTTCGATGGCGTGGGCGAATGCAAGGTACGGATTCTTCGTGCGCAGCGCCGCGATCGGAGGCAACCCAGGACCACGGTCGAGGCTGATGCCATCTTCGATCAGCACAGCAGACGCCCGCGTCGTTTTCAGCAGCGGAAAATACCGCCGGTTCGCCAGGAACGTAATCTGGCCGGGCTCCGCGTTCTCAATCCCGGCGATCCCGCGAATTTCGGTGTCGGGCGCACCTTCCAGGCGGCAGGCAAGCTTCTGCGCAATTTCAGCAAGTTTCATGTACAAGGCTCCTCTTCAGAATGCGAGTCTCGCATATCCGTGAAGAAGTGGCGAGTAACACAGCCCGCAAAGCTTGGCCAGCCGGTGCGCGCCTCAGTTGATTTGGCAGCCCGCCGCGCGATTACAAACTAACTACAGCGCGAGTAGATGGCCCATTTTCGTTTTTTTTGTTTGCAGGTACTCGCGGGAGTTTTTGGAGATGCGCGGTTGGCAGGGAACTCGCTGCACCACGCGAATGCCGGCGCTTTCGAGCTGGCGGACCTTTTCGGGGTTGTTGGAAAGAAGCCGAATCTTGGTGGCGCCAAGCTGTTTCAATATTTGCGCCGAAAAATCATAGTCGCGCGCGTCGGCAGCGAATCCTAGTGATTCGTTAGCTTCCACCGTGTCCATGCCGCCGTCTTGCAGTTCGTAGGCGCGTAGCTTGTTCATCAAGCCGATGCCGCGGCCCTCTTGAGGCAGATACAACAAGATCCCAGACGGCGCGCGGCCAATTTTTTGCAGCGACAGCTCGAGTTGCGCGCGGCAATCGCAGCGCAGCGAAGCCAGCACATCTCCGGTGAGGCATTGCGAATGCACGCGCACAAGCGGCGCAAATTTGCCCTTCAGATTGCCGCGCACAAGGGCGACAGCCTCTTCCTGCGGCCCACGTCCTTGGAAACCGTAGATTGTGAAACGGCCATAACGCGTGGGCAGCTCGGCGTGAGCGACAGCGCGCAAGGGTGCGGGTTTCCGCTTCGAGTGATTGCTGGACTGGAATTTTGAGGACATGGTAAACGAGCAGTATAACAGGTCGAATCTCAAGCCAAAAAGTCGGCACATACGGACAAAATCTGTCCCATATCGGTTCTCAGCACAGGTTGTGTGCCGGAGTGAAACAGCTCCCGTCCTTGGTGTGGGCCGTACGGTCTGATCGTTTCCTCCGACCTTTCGACTCACTTGCAAGCTGCTGAATACATTGCGTTTGCTTAGGCAACACCGGCCAGCCGTGCCGGCGCTATGGAGTGCCTCTTGCAACGCTTTATAACCAGATGCTGTCGCGCAAAGAGGAATCCGTACTGGTTCAGGCACGGGAATCAACTCTCTCACGATGCTGTTTCCCGTCTATGCTCCTTTCCATCGGCTTTCTCGCCCTGCTGGCACTCAGTCTGCCTGTACCTGCGCAAGAGCTGCCACCGAATTGGCAAGTGCAAGTCCGAAAGTATTGCGACGCGAGTGATTACGCATCAGCCATGCGCGTCCTCGAATTGGAGATAGCGCGCGCACCGCAAGATTTGGACTTGAAGGCCTGGCGCGCGAGAGTGTTGACCTGGGCAGGACGTCTGGGAGAAGCCGAACGCAACTACCTGGAAATATTGGCAATCGACAAACGCGACCCCGATAACTGGGCTGGCCTGGCAACGGTCTGTTTACGTGAGGAAAAAATCGAAGACGCCTTGCGCGCGATCAAAATCGCCGTGGAGATCGATCCAAAGCGGGCCGATCTGAATGCTCTATACGCCAGGATATTGGAGGCGGCTGGGCAACGCGTCGAGGCCCGCGCGGAATTTCCTAAGACGCCCCTGCCGATCAAGACCGGCAGGACTGGGCAAACGCATCAGAGCGAACTTCGCGTAGGCGTTGAAAACGATTCCCTCAGTTATGCCCTTGCCAATCAGGGCCAGGGGATCAGCATTACTACTCGGTGGGCTCCGCTTTGGAGCACGAATCTCGGCGGAGGTTTCTATCAGCGGAGCGGCATTTTTGCCGACAAATTCGTGGGAAGTGTCACTCTTCACGCGCCCGCGTTCGCGGCGATTACCGCGGGCGGCGCCATCGCGGATGACCACGCCGTGATCCCCAAGAGTGAAGCGTTCTTCGACTTCGACCGCGGTCTGACGATTCCCGATTCAAGAGCCCTAAAGGGGATCGAGTTCGAATATGGCCAGCACTGGTATTGGTATCAGGCGGCGCGAATTCTGACCCTCAATGGCGCGGCAGTTCTTTACCTCCCGCACGACTGGCTGCTGACTCTAGGTGCCACTGGGGCACGCAGCGCCTTCTCCGGTACGGGCGTCGAATGGCGTCCTTCTGGCAGCACGCGGTTGGGGTTTCCGCTGGTCGCATGGAGCACCGTAAGGCTGTCCGGAAATATCCTATTCGCCGCGGGAGCCGAAAACTTCGCAAACTCTGACCAGATCGGCAGGTTCTCGTCACAAACGTATGGCGGCGGGCTTCGTCTTGAGTTTTCGTCGCGCATGTACGCGACCTTCACATATTCCTTTCAAAGGCGCACACAAAATCGCAGCGATAGCTACACCGGAGCCGGCTATGGCATCCGTTTTTGAAAAACTCTGGTCGCTCGGGCCCGCGGCCTTTGTGCTGAAGGCCATCGTCGCAGCCATCATCGCTGACGCCTTGCTGCTAGCCTTCATCCTGCTTCGTCGCGCCTATCGAAAGCGCTATTTTCGCAAGCGCGATGCGCGCGTGTTCGAATTGCGCCAGCAGTGGCAAGACGTTATTACTGGCAGGATTCCTTACACGGCGTGGCGTGGAAATACTTTCGATCGCCGTATCGTAGAAACGATGGCTTTGGACGGCCTGGAAGCCGCGGGTCCAGAGCAATGCGCAAGAACGTTGCGGTTTATGCGTGCAAGTGGACTGATCGAGAAGCGCATTTTTGAAGCGCGGCACTTCACTGGGTGGCGCCGGCTTCGTGCCCTGGTGGCGCTAGGCCGCACGCGTGCTCCCGAAGGCATTCCGGCACTCGGGGAAGCGTTGCGCGACAACGATCTCGAGACCCGACTGGCTGCGCTGCGCGGTTTAGGTCGCACGGCGAGCCCCCAGGCCGCGGAGGAGATTCTTGCTTGGGTTGGCGAAAAGGGCCTCGTCGTACCGGAGCTGCCGCTGCAGAGCGCGTTGATTCAATGTTGCGCGGAGCGCCCACAATTGCTCCTGCCGTATGTCCAAAACGCACAGGGGCCCTTGCGGGCGGCGCTGGGCCGTGTTCTCGGTGAAGTCGCAACTCCGTCTCTTGGATTGGACTTGCTGCAATTTGTTAGCGATGATCTCGAAGAATTGCGAGCCGCGGCGGCACGCGCTTTGGCGCACTCTCCTTCCGGGCTGGCACTCGATGTCCTAAACGAACTTGCGCGAGATCCCACTTGGTTCGTGCGCCTGCGCGCCATTGTGAGCCTCGGCAAATTGTCCGACCAGCGGGGCATTCCTGCGTTGCTTCGCGGCCTGACGGATGCAAATCGCTTGGTGCGCCTCCGCGCGGCCGAAGCTCTTGTTGGGCTCAACATTGCAATGGTCCCGATTTTTCAGCAAGTCGTCGCGGCAAACGACCGCTACGGCCTTCACGCGTATCTGACCGCGGTGGAGAACGCAAACGTGCTCGCAAAACTCGAGGAGGAGCTGCAGGCTTGCGCGTTGCCTTCTGAGGAAAAGCAACGGCTTCAAAGCGTGCTGCGCTCAGGTTCGCTGATCGCCGAGGAATTCTCTGCTCCGCCGGGCGTGACGACAATTCCGGCGCTACCGTGAGCCGCTTTCTCGACATCACCAATCACACTCTGTTCTGGTATTACCTGGCGAGCAATGTCGCATACCTAGTGATGCTTTTAGTGGCGCTAAAAACGAGCGCCGCTCACCAACGCAGACTTGAGAGCCATCGTCCTAATTGGCTCGCTGACACGCCGCTCACGCCTCCCATCACTCTTATCGCACCCGCGCATAACGAAGAAGCCTCGATACGCGTCGCTGTTCGAAATCTCTTGGAGCTGGATTATCCGGAGCTCGAAATAATCGTGGTGAATGACGGCTCTAAGGACCGCACGCTGGATGAAATGCGCGAAGAATTTTCCCTGCGGCCCGTGCGAATGGTCTACGTTCCAACGCTCAAGAGCGCTTCCGTGCGCGGGCTGTATCGCAGCGGCGTAGATGCGAGGCTGCTGGTCGTCGACAAAGAGCCCGGGGGAAGCAAGGCAGATGCGGTGAACGCCGGCTTAAATGTCGCGACCTCGCCCTACGTTTGTATCGTCGATGCCGACTCCGTTCTGGAGCGCGATGCGCTGCTGCGCATCATGCTGCCGATTCTTTCCGACCCGAAGCGCGTAGTTGCTGTCGGCGGAATCATCCGTGTGCTGAACGGGTCCGAAATCACGAAGGGGCAACTGCGCCGCGTCCGCTTGCCGCGCAAAAGCATTGAAGTAATTCAGGTGATCGAATACCTTCGCGCGTTTCTGATCGGCCGGGAAGCATGGGGGCAGGGCAATATGCTGATGGTTATTTCCGGGGCGTTCGGGGTTTTTCGCACGGATCTGGTGCGCGCCATTGGCGGTTACCGGCCGAACGCCATCGGAGAGGATTTTGATCTGGTGGCGCGATTGCACCGGCACCTGCGCGATGAAGGCGCTGACTATCACATTGATTTTGTTCCCGATCCGATGTGCTGGACGGAAGTGCCGTCGGATTTGAAATCGCTGGGGCGGCAGCGCGCACGCTGGCAAAAGGGGCTGCTGGACGTGCTCTTGTCCACGCGCGGCATGTTGTTTCGCCCGCGCTACGGCAGAATCGGGTTTGTCGCGCTGCCGTATTTGTGGTTGTTTGAGTTTGCCGCGCCGGTTCTGGAGATTCTTGGAATCGTCACGATCGTTGTTGCTGCCGTTCTCGGGGTCCTGAGCCGAGGCTTCTTTCTGCAGTTTCTCCTTTTTGGATATGCCTTCGCGACTGTGATTTCCATCGGTGCCGTACTGCAGGAGGAAATCACCTACAAGCGTTACAACGACTGGCAAGATGTGGTGCGGCTGGTCAGCTACTGTTTTTTCGAGCATTTTCCCTACCGGCAGATGCACATGTTCTGGCGGTTGCAAGGTATCTGGCAATATTTGCGCGGCGACACGGCTTGGGGGCCGATGAAGCGCAAGGGATTGCAGTCCGCCAGCGTTCCGTAGTTTCTGTTGATAGTTCGCGTCGGTGAGAAGACGCAAATCGCACGACGTTCGACCCTTTACATTGCGGCATGAGTTGTTTCGCAGCGCTTTGTCTTGCGGCGCTTTACTTCGCGCTGGGGATTGGCTAGCGTTAGCGAAGGCGGATGCGGATTGCATGGATACGCTGACCTCGGTTAAGGACCTGCTGTTTACGCTGCTGCTGAAGGTGGGCGTGGCGTCTTCGTTTGCGGCGCTGCTGGCGCGCTGGAATACGTTTCGGCGCGTGCTTTTCACGGAAGAGCGCGATCCGGACCAAAAACTGAAGCTGATGCTGTTTATGACGCCGCCGCTGATTGTGGGCGTTTCGCTGCGCCTCGTTGGGTTGCCGTACCGGTTCGCGGACCTTTCGCTGGAGGGCGCATTCCTGATGGGGTTGCTGGGCGGGCGCGTGGTTGGGCCGATTGGCGGCGCCATTATCACTATTCCCGCGCTCGCGGCGCACGAATGGCTGGCAATGCCCGCGGCGGCTACCGCTGGACTGCTGGGCGGGTTGATGCGGCAGGCGATCCCGAACAAGGAAGAGCTGTGGAATTTCGGTCCGTTCACGTTTCTGAATATTCCGCGCGACGTGGTGCGCTTTGTGCGGCAGGGAAAGATGTCTTGGGAATTGCTGCCGCTGCTGGCGTGCGTTGTGCTGGAGCTTGGCCGGGTGGCGATCGCTGTGGGAACCAAGCCGAAATGGTTGTTCGCGATTAATCCGGCTTGGGATTGGTGGTTGGTGCTTTGTGTGTTGGCGACGCTGATGTCTGTGGCTGCGCCGCTGAAGATTTGGAACAACACGCGCATTGAGATGAATCTCGAGCGGCACCAGCAATTGCTGCTGAAGGCGCGTATGGACGCGCTTTCCAGCCAGATCAATCCGCACTTTTTGTTCAACACGCTGAATACGGTGTCGTCGCTGATCCGGTTTGATCCGGATGCGGCGCGCGGCGTGGTGCTGAAGCTGAGCAACATTTTGCGGCGGCTGCTGCGCAAGCACGAAACGTTTGTGCCTTTGCGGGAAGAGCTGCAGTTCATCGACGATTACCTGGACATCGAGGTGGCGCGGTTTGGGCGCGACAACCTGGAAATCTTGAAGCAGATCGATGATGAGGCGCTGGAGGCGTTTGTGCCCAGCATGTTGCTGCAGCCCATCGTGGAAAATTGCCTGAAGCACGGGCTGGCGCCCAAAATCGATGGCGGCAGGATCCAGTTGCGCACCGCGAATCGAGACGGACGTTTGCGGATCGAGATCGAAGACAATGGCGTGGGCATTTCGGAGGAGAAGATGCCGCACGTGTATGTCGAAGGGATCGGATTGAGCAATGTACGCGAGCGCCTGCGCGTCTTGTACGGCGCCGATTTCCGGCTGGAGATCGAGAGCCATACTGGGCAGGGAACGGTTATCCGCATTGATATCCCCGAGCTTGTGTCCACCATGCAGGCGGTGGGGTAAGAGCCAGTTCTGATGAGCAGCGGCAGATTTGTGTCGCTGCCGGTGCGATGACCCCCTCCCCCCCCCTGGTTTTTCATAAGTGTTCATTCTAAAGGGAGTTGAAGTTGTTTGTTTTGATACACTTTTGCAAGTGTTGATTCTAAACATACTTACTGAGCGGATCGTTTGCACGTTCGCACGTCCCGCAGATGCGCCCGGGATGCGGGAAAGAGAGGCAAGAGAAAAAACCAGGGGGCAACGCAGATAGATGTGAAAACAAAGGAGTTGTGAAAAAAAGCAACTCAGAAGATGCTGAAAACAAAGGAGTAAAAAATCGATAGTTTGCGGGGTGCACTACGGGTGACTGAAGGAAGGAGGGACGAAACGGGGACACTGTCAGCAGAACCTAGGTTGAAGATTACCTGGCGCGTCAGTATTCGAGGTTTGAGCGAAGAGCGGGGCGACCATGGGGAAGGGTAGCCGGGTTTAACTGGGAAGTAAACAAAAACACATTCAATGGTCGAAATTTGGGAGTGAACGGCTATTAGCAGCAGCGAACTGCGACAGGAAAGAGTTCGGAAAAGCCAAAACCCGCGCCATGAAAACCGTAGGATGGACCGCCCGCCTCATAATATATGTTAAGTGGAATAGCGTTAGTTCGTGATTAAAGCATGACTTGGGGTTCGCTGGCCACTGACGGAACGGAGGCCTGCGGCGCCGTAGGCGTCGCGTTTAGGCCGCAGTGGAGAGAGTGGCCAGCGCCAGGGTCTTAGGCGAGTCTCGTCCCGACGGCATCCTGGCGAACATCGCCGCTTCCGCCATTTGCATTACTTCCGACTTGCCCGTCAACCGGGAGCAATCGCGATCACTTCCTACAAGCCGACTTCCCAGTACTAATCCCGAGCCAGGACAGATTACTTCCGGGTTGCCGACCAGAAGCTAAGAACTCAGAGCAAAGGCACCACTGGGAGTCGTACCAGTTCGAGGTTCGCCCGGTTCATTCACGCTTCATTGCGCGGACTTTGAGCGAATCCATCCTTTGTAACCAGCACTATGCGGAACC
>Ga0210384_10008717_pt1 | contig 10544 bp, 10 predicted proteins | sample IncBWH2MmetaG_FD_160574 | JGI IMG/M metagenome (GOLD analysis project Ga0210384, IMG submission 160574) | Forest soil microbial communities from Barre Woods Harvard Forest LTER site, Petersham, Massachusetts, United States - Inc-BW-H-2-M | ecosystem: Environmental > Terrestrial > Soil >...
TCTGAAGCCCAGGCGGTGGAAACCTACTACAGAGTTCTTGAGCTCGAATCTTGGCAGGCCGCTTCAATTCGAAGTCAACAGTCTAAAACGCTATGCGACATCCCGACTCAAAACCAGAGTCAAACGACTCGAGAGTCGCCTGATGTCTCAATCGCTGTAATGGCCGCGCTACTCATTGATGTACCAGTAGCCCACCTTGTTATTCACCGAGCTCGCATACCACATGCGGCCCTTAGAATCCAGGAAGAGTTCGCGCATCGAAATTTCCGAATGCGGGTACGGATATTCGATCACCTGGCCGGTCTTGGGATCCAGCCGGTTCAGCGTGTCCTGGTCGTGCGAGGAGTACCAAATCATGTGATTCCGGTCGATGCCGATGGCGTAGGGGCTCGGGTCGGGTCCGGGCAGATTGAATTCCTTGAACGTTTCGGTCTCCGGATCGAGGCGGCCGATCTTGTTCCCGGTGCGCTCGCTGAACCACACGATATTGTTCTCATCCACCTGCAGGCGCTGCGGCCAGCCATTGGTTGGCGGCTGGAACTTGGAAAGTTTGCCGTCCTTCGAAACTCTGCCAATCGGGCCGCCGTTGGTGTACGAGGTGAACCACTCGTCGCCATTGTGCCCCGTCACATTGCCGTAGGTCCCGCCCAAGTCGAAATGCTGCCACTCCTTGGTTGTCGGATTCAGCAACGAGATCGCCCGGCCGCCGCTCGACCACACGCGCCCGCTATCGTCGACCCGAACCGTGTGGTTACCATTGCGCCGGCCCTGCTCATCCGGAGGATTTGGAAACTCCACGATTTTCCCGGTCTTCGGATCCAACTGACCCAGTCTGCCCAGCGCAAATTCCGTGAACCAGACCGTGCCGTCGTTGGAAGGAACCGCCGAGTGAATCCCCGCAGTCTTATCGAAGGGCAGCCGGAAACGCGTCAGTTCGGCCGTGTCGGGATTTAGTCTTACCACCTGGTTGCCGCGCCCATAATAGGGAATCCACATCATGCCGTCTTTATCCTCGACCGCGCTCCAGGGGCCTTGCCCGCGGTCCGGGTGGAAATCGTATTCCACATAGGCAATGTTCAAGGCCTTAGGGTCCACCGGCCGCACCAGCTTCTTATATGCAGCCGTATCCGGACCCTTCATCGAATTGGGGCCGAACATCGCGGTCAGGAATTGAGCGTAATCCGCGACTTTCTCGTCGCTAAAGTTGGCGGCGCCTTCGCCTTCCATGATCGTGTCGCGCATGTACTTGATGGCCGCGGTCCATCCCTGTTCGTTCCGCGTGGTCGAGGCCATGCGGTGTTGGAAAGAGTGGCAGGACCTCATGCAACTCCCGAAGAATGGCTCCTTATACGCTTTGGATAAATCATGCTTGTCGGTATGGGGCAGCAGTTGCGTTCCCTCATACGTGCTCAGGTCGCTCCATCGCACGGCCCCCGCCTGCAGCGCGAAATCGACCGAGGTGTTTTGAGCCGCGGTCAGCGCCACGCCGTCGTGCGGATCGCTCTTGTAGCCCACCGACGAAACCTGCACCGAATAAGTAGCGGCCGGCAGGTTGTTAATGTGATAGCCGCCCTTCGCGTCCGTCAGGACCGTCACCGTCATCTTGTTCAGCGTGTTCTCGGCCGCCACAAATGCACCCATGAAAGGTTTGCCGTCGGGTCCCTTTACGTTGCCCGTGATCGACGCGCCGAACGCTGCCGCCAGCGTGGACGCCAGCGCCACGGAAACCATTAGGTGATGCACGAAACGCATGATTCCTCCTCTTGGTCTACCCCGATACTCATGACGAGTTGACCTTAAAAAACGACCGCGCCCCACGCCTCCTGCTGGGAATTCCACTCCAGCCTAGATTCGCCCCATGCTACCAGCGCTGATAGGCGCGGGGACCTCGCATCCTCACGTGCGGATACGGCATAGAGATTTTATGATTCTATCCTACACTTGGCGCTAGAGCGAATCGCTTCTCGATACCACCTGTTAAACGGGCGTTCTTACCCGTAACCGCCTGTGCTTTCGTTGGCTCAGGGTGCAAAGTATCCGAAGATGTCCAGCACCAGGTCCGTAGGCGCCGAGGGAAATACACTCACTGAGCCAGTCGTGGTCGGCACGATCGCCATATTGTTGGTGATCGCGCCGTCGTATGCGTTCAGCGTCGCCGCCAGTGGTCGTGTCTGCCCTTGCGGCCACATCGTGATGAAGCCCAAAAATCCCGGTGGAACCACAGTCGCGTTGAATACAAAAGCCTGGGCCGTGGCGGGCACGCCGCAAGGACTCGCCATGACACTCACGTCTTGGGTCGTGTTGAACGGCGGCGTTCCCGCTGGCAGTCGCGAATCCAGCACGCGGCAGGGTGTCACGGTGTACAGCGACAGTCCGCCCGGCCCTGGGGGCGCGAAATAGCCGTCGATGTCGATCACCAGATCGGTAGCGTCGGTGCTATACACACTCACATCCCCGCTGGCGCCCGCCGGCACGATGACCGCATTCGAGAGGACGGTACCGGTTGGATCGTTCAGCGCGGCCACCAACGGCTTGGATTGTCCCGCCGGCCATGCGGTGAGAAATCCTACCGGATTCGTGGTCACAGCCGCGAAGTTCAACGAATACGCTTGCGCGTTCGATGGCAGCCCGCACGAGCTCGCCAGGATCGGGAACGATCGCGTGCTCTGCGCCGCCAGACTCGGGCCGCCTAACGAACCTGCTGCAGTGCGCGTGTCTGCAACGCGGCACGGCGTCAGCGGATAGAATGCGAGTGCCGCAGGATCGTTTCCTGGAACGAAATAACCGTTGATATCCAGGATCACGTCCGTGGTGTCGGTCGCGAACACGCTGACCGCCCCGCTGGAACCGGCGGGCACGATCGCGGCGTTCGACTTAATTCTGCCGTCAATTGAGTTGAGCGTCGCCGCCAGGGGCTGAGATTGCCCGGAAGGCCACAGCGTCAGAAATCCCAGCGGGCCGGCTGGCACCACCGCCACGTTCAGCGAATAACCGGCTGCGCTAGACGGAATGCCGCAGGCGCTGTTGGGGATCGCGAAATCGCGGGACGTACCCCCGCCGACGGCCGGGCCTCCGAAAGCGCCGTTGGTATTTCGCGTATCCGCGACCCGGCAGGGAGTCACTGGCACGAATTGAGTTGCCGAAGGGATTTGACGGGTCGGGGTCACTACTACATTGTCTAAGAGGATGGCGCCGTTTGAATCGGTTCCGTGAAACATAAGCCCCGTACGGTTGCTGGAAGCAGTCTCCGTGAACGTGAACTCGCGATAATTCACCGGACCCGTGTTGGTGGGAGCAAAATAAAAATCATTCTTCATGTCCTTCTGGCCTGCTCCTTGCCAATCCCACTGAGGAAGCAGTTGAGTGTTGCTCACGCTCGCCGCCGTTATCGCCACCCAGAACGAGACAGTGTATTGCTGGCCCGCGATGGTGTTGAAGAACTGCACGAAGCAATCTTGGCTGCCATTGGTCTCTCTCGACCTGAACGCGGCGTAGTGAGTGCCGTCTTCGGCGCCTTGGAATGTTTGAGGATTCAGGGTGCTTTCAATGTTGAAATCACTGAGGGACACATCGTCGGTGGGTAAAAGAGTCCAGCCGGTGGCAACGATGTCTCCGTTCGGCCCGGCGTATGTCGATCCTTCAAAGCTCCCGTTGATAAGGATGTTGGCCGAACCACTGGAGCCGGTTTGCGGCCATGCCCTCTCTAATGGCATCGTTAGAATGAGAAGCGCGGACACGAAACAGAACCGCCCTAGCCCTCGCCGTTTTGGTCCCGTCCTTCCCGTGCTGCGGAGCATCGCCGTCCTGTCAGGGATTAGGAGTCCCTTTTTATGATTATACGTTTGGTATTGATCCAGATTCGACGCGAGCGAAATGCGCGCTCGCGGAAACGCCGACGTCTTCTTCTTCCTTGGCGAGGCGGAGGAGGATCACTCCTGGATCGTCTTCGGCCATGCCGACGAGGTGCACCAGCCAAGTAGGGAAGCGCCGAGCACAGGCCCATGTCACGTGGACGGCGTTCGCCTTATCCGCGCGGCAAGGACACCGTTGGATCAAGGACGATGAGGGTGCTTTCGCGGTCGAGCTGAAATGGCTGAACATGCCCGGCAGGCGGAAAGGAACCTGTTCGTCGTGATCAGTCACGATGAGGAGCAGCGGCGGCAACATGTCGAAGCGCGGCGTCGTCGGAGATGGCTTGGGGTGATGTGGTTTTGCCGGGCGATGGCCAAAAATTTGCCCCGCGTTCCGTGTTACTCTCAAGCGTTCCGGGTTAGACAAGTCGGGATCGAGCGAGGATGATGCGATGACGAGAATTCGAGGAAAAGGCGTTGCGGCGGCCCTGATGCTGTACGGCGCGGGATTGGCGTCCCTGTTCGTTCAGCCTGGAGCCGGCGATGAGCGGCTCCAGGCGGGCAACCCACGAACGGCGGTGCTCAAGCCCGCTTCGTCGCCCTATATCGACGGTCACGTCCATATCGACCAGCATGATCCGGAGGGCGCCGTGCAGCTCCTGCTGCGCGCGATGGACGGCCTGAACGGGGCGAAAGCCTTCATCCAGACCGAGCCATATGGCCCGGACAACCCGGCGCGATGGGATGCCGAGATGATCCTGCCGGCGGTGAAAAAGCACCCGGACAAATTGATCGTCCTGGGTGGTGGCGGAACACTCAACCCGATGATTCTGCAATCCTGGCGCACTCACGATTCGGGCCCCGAGGTCAAACGGAAATTTCGCGAGCGAGCCGAAGAACTGCTGCGTGAAGGCGTATCGGGTTTCGGAGAGTTGTCGACGGAACATCTCTCCCTGCCGCAATCTCCGGTGAAGGACTACGAATATGCGCCCGCGGATTCCCCGCTGATGCTGCTGCTCGCCGACATTGCCGCCGAGCACAATGTTCCCATCGACCTGCATATGGAAGCCGTGCCGAAGGACATGCCGATGCCGGCGGAATATACGGCGCCCAATCCGCCACAGCTGCACGCAAACATCGCGCCCCTGGAAAGGCTGCTCAACCATAACCCGCGCGCCAAGATCATCTGGGCCCATGCGGGTTCGGACGCCCTCGGCTACCGCACGCCCGAGCTTTCGCGGCGGCTGTTGCAGGCGCATCCCAATCTCTACATGGAGGTCAAATACGATCCCAATTTCCCGGGCAAGGATCCGCCCATGGTGGATGGCAAGCTCAAGCCCGAATGGCTCCAGCTCTTTTCTGATTTTCCCGACCGCTTCGTCATCGGCAGCGACCAGCACTACGATCCGCCCGCGACCGTGCCCTTGGCACGCGGACAGCAGAATGCTCTCCTCACGGATCAGCTTCCCTCCGATTTGAAGCGCAAGATCGGGATGGAAAACGCGCTGCGGATTTACGGCGTTCATCCCTGATCCATCGCACTGTCTCACGGGAGATTGCGCCTACTGCAAACTCCATCCGTATTCAAGCTGTGCGGGAAGCTGCATTTTTCCGCCGGCAAAACAAATCATGCCCGCCTGCGATTTTGAGATGCCCATCGATGCTTCGCTGATCGCGATGACCCCGATCAGGCCACCTTCAATGACGTCGCGGCTTTGATGCAGGGGTTGTGACGACTTACTCGGCGTTGACACCCGGCTCCGCCCGGCAGGACCCTACGGTTTCGGAGGAGGAAGAGTCGTGCCGGTAGGCGCCCCCATTCCCTTGTAAACGAACCGCTGGAACCGCCGGCCGTCGAAGTTTTCGCCGACGTAGATGTCACCTTTGCTGTCGACCCCGAGGGCATGCGGCACGTTCAGCGATCCGCCGGAGATACCCTGCTGTCCGATGTGGTCGACGACCTGGAGCGTCTCACGTAGAAGAATCCTGACGTGGTGGTTCGCCCCGTCGATCACGTACAGGAAGCGCTGATCCGGCAAGAACGCGAGCCCGGAGGCCGACCCGGCGAGCAGCGTATCTGGTCATGGACAGTCTCAACATCCACTGCCGCATGACCCTTACGGCCTACTTCGGTGAGCAGGAAGGCGCCTATCGCTGGAACCGTCTCTCGGTTCACTACACACCGAAACACGGGAGTTGGCTGAACCAAGTCGAAATCGAAATCAGTCTGTTCGCCTGGCAGTGCCTTGAAAAACCCAGGATCCCCAGTTTGGTCCTGCTTCAACGGGAGGCCCATGCCTGGAACCGGAAGTTCAATCGCGACAGGATCAAGATCGACTGGCGATTCAGTCGCAAGAAAGCCCAACACAAGTTCGGCTACGATAAGAACTCTTTCACGCGGTCATAGGCCTAGCAATAAATTAACCAGAACATCTTGCGCGGAGCTTGCGTAGCTAGCGGGGCTTGAGCCGGAGTTGTCGGGTCGGTCTCAATCGATACAAGAGGCTGAGCGACCACGCGCCGGTTTGAGCCGCCTGAGCAACGTTTGTAATCGGGCGCCTCTATTACGAAAGCAACTCCATGAGGTGCCACCCCAGAGCCAGAATCGAACGACTTAAAAGGCGCATAATGCCTGAACCAGGCGATAAGCTTCAACTCGCGGTCTTCCGCCATTTGCATGATGGGTCGCTGTCCCCTTGGGAACTCAGGCGATGTCGGCAGTCATTGCGCATATTAATCACCGATGCAAACTCAACCGACACGAGAAGTTAGCTTCCGATAATGAAGAGCATTCTATCGGGAGTGCCCTACTGGTGGGATGTACCGGGGATTACAAGAACGGCCAACGTGAAGCCGATAACACAGCCAGTTGCAGCCGGCTGCTGAGCTTAAAGATCATGCTTTGGACAGGAGGTGCTTCTAAATGTGGACCTCTTCAGCCGCTCTGATGATGTCCTCGCGATTCACGACGAAGTCTGGGACATCCCGCTTCGACTTGGTAATAGCTAACGGAAACTAACGTGGCGGCAGCGCGATTCGGTCCCACACAATATGACCGCTGTCGCCAACAGAGTTGAAATTCGTCCAGACTAGCGTCTTCCCATCCGGAGATACGCGATAGAGCACCCGCTCATCGATTACGCCTTTGGTCATGCGTTCACGGTACATGGTGTTGCGATCGATGAGCCACATCCCGAGAGTCTGACCCAAACCGTTGGGGCCCTGCGGATTCTCGTAGATATTCTTGCCGTCAAGCTTGAACCAGTATTCGCGGCCGTCATCGGTAAAGACGGTTTTGTAGCTATCATCCTTGGGCGGGTAGAAAAGGAAGGTTTCGGCCTTGATGCCACCGTTCACCGCAGTATAGATCGTGGTTCCCGTTTCTTTAAAGCGCCCCTGCAGCTTCATGACGGGATCGGATTTATCAAAATTGATTCGCCAGGCGCCGATAATCGGAAGTGTGGACGGATCCATCTTGTCGGCGGCGATCCGGTAGCTGCCGAAAAAGCCAATCGGAGGTGCTCCCGGCAGCTTCGCCCGGCTTTCTTTGCTTTCGCCGCCGCGACGTCCCTCGCTGCTTTGGCCCAACATACGTAGTCCGAATGCCAGCATCAACGCTGCGCCAGTCAAGACGAACACTGAATAACGTTTTGTTCGGCTCATAGGTTCAAACTCTCCGGTCGATGCTTCCGGCGAGCCGCGTGGCATGCTAATTTTGCGGGATGCGGCCATAGAGCCCCACCTGACCACAACTGGGAGGGCCGTCCTTGCCTCTGAAAAACAGATTGGGACACTTTTCCGGAATCACGTAGGTGTCTTTCAATCTCTTCCGATACTCCGGATACATGGTTTCAGGTCCGCCCAGCACGGCCTCCACTGGAATGTTGTAGTACTTGGTGACTTGATCCAGGAACGGATTCTTTCCCGGCATGAAATGCCGCACTGCTCCGGCCGGCACGCCTTCATAGGCGATGGTACACGGGCCTCCCGTCGATGGCGTTGGGGCCCCGCCGGTGAGTTGGAAAACCCTGGTCATATAGTAAGGCCCATCGAGGTTGACGGGGTCTTCGATCCGCCCGGTCACAGTCAGCAGATCGCCGTGCCGCGCCCAGTGCGCCCTCATGGTGGTCTGGTCGCTGCTCGGTGCGCCATTGCGGCGAACCATGCTGGCTTTCAAGTGAGTTGTGTAGGTGGTAAGAACGTCGTCCTCCCAAACGCCGGTTGTGAAGCCGGCGAACGTGTGGAGCGCGTTCGTTGTGGGATGGGGCCGTCCATCCATCCAGATCGTGATGGGAGACATGTCGCCAAACCCGCCAATATGCCACGCGATCGTAGAACCGGTGAGCGGTTCCGTTTCGTTCCAGATCTTAAGGCCCTGCGGCCCCATCAGAATGTATGAGGAGGCGTAAGGGTCGCAGACGCGATCCGGGCTTGACACTTGCGAAGCATCGAAGAGCAAAGCACGCGCTCGGCCGCCCTCATTGAGCGGCAACCCGAAATATTCGACCGGAAGCGGCCCGGGACCAGGATTCACGCCCAGGGCATCCCCGTAGTTTCTGGCGGCCCAGGACCCCGAAAGATCGACTTGAGCAAGGAGGGAAGTACCGGTCAACAGCAGCAGGGCCGCCACCGACGGTAACGTGATGCGGATGGTTTTTTTCGTCATATTGGCTCTCTTGCGGATCATGATCAACTCACCACTTGGTCGAACAAGGCGTAGGATCCCATCCGGCGGCATCGGTCTGTTTCTTGAACTGCGCGTTCAAGATTAGGGGGTTATCGAGATAGATGGGATCATCCACGACAGTGGTCGCGATCATCCAGGTCTCGCCGTTGGGTTCGCGGTACACATCGAAGTACTCGGTGAGCTTCGCGGTGGCGCTGTAGGGCACGCCGTTTCTGCGGAGATAGCCAGGGCGCATGTTGGTGGTGACCACCTTGAGGCTTCGGGCCCTCGGCCCACTCGGCTCCGCCAGTTGCCGGCGCGAGGACCACGTTGCCGCCGAATCGCCCTGCCAAGTTGCGGGGCCGCCAGTCGACTTCCAATTGCCGAAGTGGAACACCCGCGTCTGCGTGCCGGCGTCGATTTCCATGCGCAGCGTGTCGGCGTCCTGCCAGGTGACGTGCAGACGCTCCGGCTGCGTCATGATAATCGCGGCGTTATACCCTTTGCACTGATTTCCGGCCGATTCGTCCTTCGCCGGATCCCACGCATCGGCGATCTTCTTGGACGCCTCATTCAGCGGAATGCCGATGTAGTCGCCTCGCGCAGGCACCACCATGCGGAGACGCCAGTTCTGCGTGATCACGGAGACCCAGTAGCCGGTTAAATCAAAGGGTGCATCCGCTTGAGCTGTTGGTGGCGGACCGCCCTTCTCTCCGGCACGCCCGCCACGCTGGCCCTGAGCCGGGACGGCCGCTAGGAACAGTGCAGCGAGCAGAACGGTTAGGACCTGCCTGTCACATTGCCTGAAAGCCCGGCGCCACATACCCGAGTATTTTTTCATATCGCTCTACTTCTTCCCCGTAAGCCCTTTGAACACGGCTTCCACAAAATCGTCCGTGGTCCATGATCCGGATTTCGCGCCGTACTCCCGTTCATACGCTTTGGCTGGCGAGGCCGCCTTGATCTGTGGCAACGTCATGCCGCGCTGTATCATGTCCTGGATGATGTCCCGGATCGTGACCACCATATCCCGGTATTCCACCACGTCTTGCCGGTCGTAGATGCGGCCATGGCCGGGCACGACGTAGGTCCCCCCTTCCGCGAACACAAACGGCATCGGCCGAAAAGACAGATCAATGACTTGGCTAAGAGCGTCGATTTCCCCCTGAATGCTGCCTCCCCCGGCGACGTCGATCACCGGGAACCGGTTCGCATCGATAATATCGCCGGTCACCACCACGTCGGAGCCTCGGAACAGGACGATGCTATCGCAGTCGCTGTGCGCGGCCGGCGCGCGATAGATTTGGATGCCCTCGTGGTTCATGTAATAGTCCTTGCGACGATCCGGGAATGTCTCTTGGGGCCATGCTTCGGACGGATACGTCGCCTTCTGGCCGTTAAGGGCGCTCATTCGGGACAGGACCTCCTCTGTTGAGACGATCGTTGCCGAGTTCTCGGTGCCTGAGGGGCCAGTCCCAGCCGCCATGATGTTGCGTCCGGCCTTGGCGAGTACAGCGTTGCCCCCCACGAAATCTCGATCCGCGCTGGTGTCGATGATGTAGCGAATGGGTTGATCCGTCACCTTCTTGATCGCCGCGACCACGCGGCCGGCCGCCTCAGCCGTGCCCGCATTGACCACGATCGTGCCCTCTGGTCCTGTCTCCACCGCGATGTTACCGCCCGCCCCGGCGATCACGTAGAAGTTCGGCTGTACCCGAAGCACATCCAGTTCTTGGCTAGCGTTTTGCTGGGCCTGCGCAGCCTGAGTACTGCACCAGAGGACGAAACCGAGCTCGATCGGCGGCTTCCAACGCTTGAGAATGGAGCTCAAAGCCATTCACTGTCCTCCCTAGTTCCCATACACAGCGTACCTTACAACCAGAGCCATGCCGCGCTCTTGTTTACCTCTTCCAGGTGCCGATCCAGGCCCAACATTTAATCAGGAAACGATATCAGTGTCAACATGCAACATGACATGTGTCGCGCCAAAGTGAAAAGTTCCTAATTGGCCAAAGTAGAAAGTTCCT
>Ga0210384_10008719_pt1 | contig 10544 bp, 9 predicted proteins | sample IncBWH2MmetaG_FD_160574 | JGI IMG/M metagenome (GOLD analysis project Ga0210384, IMG submission 160574) | Forest soil microbial communities from Barre Woods Harvard Forest LTER site, Petersham, Massachusetts, United States - Inc-BW-H-2-M | ecosystem: Environmental > Terrestrial > Soil >...
ACCAGCTCGACTTCGCCAAGCGCCGCCAGCCGATCAAAATCTGACTGCGGAATGAGTTTGGCCTTTCCGGTGCGGAAAACATAAGCGGTACAACTGCGATCCACTTTTTGCGGCGGGGGAGCGGTATCGTATTCATCGGCAAAAAACGGGAATTCGAATACATCCGGCTGAGGATTGTGCAGCGCGACGAAGCAGTTTTCGGCCGGCAAGACGCGTTTGAGGGCCACGTGAATGCGGGTAAGAAGCTGGTCGAGGTTGGCGGTCTGGTTCAACGCGTGAACGACATCCGAGATCACCTGGCGTTCGGATTCCATGCGATGAAGTTCGGTGACATCCAGACCGTGGAGAAGAATGCCCTCGATGGCGGGGTCGCTAAGGCGGCTCCGGCAAGTGATTTCGAACCAGCGCCAGGAGCCATCGCGGCTGCGGAAACGGCAACGGCAGGTGAGGGGAGAGCCATTCTGCGCCGCTACCTGCTTCAGATGGGTGCGAACGGGTCCAACGTCCGAGGTGTGCACTAGCCCGTGAAGACTGCGGCCGACAAGCTCATCGGGGCGGTAACCCAAACTGGTTTGGAAAGTGGAATTCGCGAACTGCAAGGCGCCGTCTGCTGAGAGAACGGCGATGATTTCCCTGGTGGAGTCCAGCAAGGACGCAAGTTGTGAAATCCCGAGAGCGATTCCGGGGTCCGAAACAATTCTCTGGGCCATTTAATTGTCGCTTCATTGCCGGCGGGGACACAACACTGCCGGCGGGACTTTCGGAAGCCTCCAAGGATCGAGCTACCACTAGAAAGCGCTTGCTGAACGGGAAGCGTCTCCTTTTACTGTAATCAACCGCGGGAGTTTCGTATACCCCATGAGTTGAGTGGGTTGCGAAAGGATGACTGTACGAAAGGACAGGAAAGTTTGGCTCGCAGGCTGCCGCACCCGCTGGGGTCGTGCTACTCTCCGTAGCCATAAGCTGCTGAATCTGCGCGAGCTGCGCCGTGGGAGGCCGGCTCCTGGAGGATTTCCGCCATGCACGGAATCTGGAAAGACATGTTCGTGATCACGCTGCCGATTCTGGAGAAGATCCTGCGGCCGGTCGTTGTGTACTTTTTCCTGGTGGTGATGCTGCGGCTCTCGGGCAAGCGGGAGCTGGTGCAACTGAATCCGTTCGACCTGGTTGTGCTGCTGACCCTGTCGAACACGGTGCAGAACGCGATCATCGGGGACGACAATTCCGTCTCCGGCGGGCTGCTGGGCGCCACTTCGCTGCTGGCGGTAAACTACCTGACCGTGCGGTTCCTGTACAAACACAAGGCGCTGGACCAGCTTGTCGAAGGCAAGGCCGATGTTTTGATTGAAGGCGGCAAGCTCCGGCCGGAACACCTGAAGAAAGAACTCATTTCCGTGGCGCAACTGGAAGCGGCGGCGCGGAAGCAGGGATTTGGCTCGCTGAGCGAAGTGGACCAGTGCATCCTTGAGCCGGGAGGCACGCTTTCTTTCATCGGCAAGAAGCCTGACGCGGATGTGCTGCGACACAAGGAATTGCTGGATCGCATTGACCGGCTGAAGGATGAACTGGCGCTGTTGAGGGGTAACCGCCCGCCTTCGGTGGCGTGAGAGCCATTTGTGTGGGTGTGTAATTTTCTTAACGCCTGAAAGTAAAAAAACTTGTCATCCTGAGGGCGCGCCGTTTGCGCCCGAAGGACCTCAACTGACAAATCGCGCGAGGCCTAAAGTTGAGGTCCTTCGGCTATCCTTGTCGGATAGCCTCAGGATGACACTTTTTCGAGAGCGTTCCGCGGTCGTAACCTAGACAGGTGTAAAACACAAGCTAACTCGCCTCACCGGGCGGCAATCTTAGTGGGCCAAAAAGCCACTGAGGCCCACGAAGAATCCGACAACGCCGATCGCAATTCCTGAGTACCAGAACGCTTTCCTTCTAGTCAGCAACGTAAGGGAACTGATGATCAGGGCGATTTCCAGGATTACTTCGCCGGCGTCGAAACGGTCTTCCCGCCTGGATATCACCGCCCGTTCGTTTTCAAATTCCTTGGCCTTCTCGGTGATTTGGTCCTTGTCTTTCTCGTAGCGCTCGATTTCCTTCTGATATTTCTCGCGCAGCGCCGCCGCTTTTTCCTTTTCTGCGAGCGCTAGGACTCCGAGCATGTCTGCATCGAGCTGCATTTGGTGGAGGCGGTTGTTTTTGGCCTGGTAGTACGCCCACTGATCGGTGGCCTGATTCTGATGTAGAACCACCTCGATGCTGGAGCGATGTCCCATCAGTGTGGCCATGGCCACGAGTACCGCGAGGATGTTGATGGTGATGGCGACGGGTAACGTCCAGGGCTCCTCATCATGATGATGTGCATGCTCTTCGAGCACTTCGTGCATCGGGGGTTCCCTCTTAGTCGTGGATTTATGCCGACGGCTGAGCCGCAATGAATTTTAGCACTTCCTGCGCGGAGGCAATGGTGTGCTCGATGTCGGCGGAAGTGTGAGAGGCGGAGACGAAGGCGGCTTCGAATTGGGAAGGCGCAAGGAAGATGCCGCGATTGAGCATTTCACGAAAATAGCGGGCATACACCTTCGTGTCGGAGCGCTTGGCGCCGGCGTAGTTGGTGACCTCGTCAGGTGTGAAGAAGATGGTGGAAAGCGAGCCGATGCTGTTGACCTGGGCGGGGATTCCGGCGCCGGCGAGAGCGTTGCGCAGGCCGTGGACAAGCTTTTTGGCGAGCGCATTGATGGCGTCGTAGACGCCGGGCTTGTCGAGCTCGCCCAGTGTGGCGATGCCGGCGCTCATCGCGAGAGGGTTGCCGGCAAGCGTCCCCGCCTGATAGACAGGGCCCAAGGGCGCAACATTGTTCATCAATTCCGCGCGGCCGCCATACGCGGCAACCGGCACCCCGCCGCCGATAATTTTGCCCAGGGTGGTCAGGTCGCCTTCGACGCCGAGAAGCGTTTGCGCGGCTCCGTTGTGCAGGCGGAAGCCGGTGATGACCTCGTCGATGATGAGCAGGGCGCCATTCTTGCGCGTTAGTTCGCGCAGGCCTTGCAGAAAGCCTTCCTTCGGCAGGACCACGCCCATGTTCGCCGCAATGGGTTCGACGATTACTGCCGCAATTTTGCCTTTGTGTTCGCTGAAAAGTTTTTCCACACCCGGCAGGTCGTTATAGGGAACGTTCAGGGTGAGCGCGGCGAGCGCCTGGGGAACACCGGGGCATTCGGCAATGCCGAGCGTGGCGAGACCGGAACCCGCCTGGGATAAAAAGCTATCGGCGTGGCCGTGGTAGCAACCTTCGAACTTGATGATGAAATCGCGCTTGGTGACGCCGCGCGCGAGGCGGACGGCGCTCATAGTGGCTTCGGTGCCGCTGGAAACGAAACGCACCTTTTCGATAAACGGGATTGCTTTGGTGATGAGCGTGGCGAGCTGCAATTCCAGTTCAGTGGTGACGCCGAAACTTGTGCCGCGCCGCGCTTGCTCCGCGATGGCGGCGCTGACCGCGGGATGCGCATGACCGAGGAGCATCGCGCCCCAGGAGCAGACGTAATCGAGAAGTTGGTTGCCGTCGGCGTCGTAAAGGTATTGCCCGCTTCCCTTTTCGATAATCAGCGGCTCGCCGCCGACGGAACGAAATGCGCGAACGGGGCTGTTGACACCGCCGACGAGAACTTTTTCCGCCTTTTCAAAAATTTCCCGGGAACGGTGGCGATCAGGTTTAACTTTCGCTTGTGTCGCATTCATCGGGGCACCTTTTGGCGGTCTCAGGATTTCACCCAGCGAGCCACGTCTTTGGCGTGGTAGGTCAGGATAATGTCGGCGCCGGCGCGCTGAATGCCGGTCAGAATTTCTAGGACGACGCGTTCCTCTTCGATCCAGCCTTTTTGCGAGGCTGCTTTCACCATGGCGTATTCGCCGCTGACATTGTAAGCGCCCACGGGGACGTCGAAGCGTTCGCGCACGGCGCGGATGATATCGAGATACGGCAACGCGGGCTTCACCATCACGATGTCGGCGCCTTCTTCCAGGTCCAGCGCCACTTCTTTCAATGCTTCACGGGCGTTGGCGGGATCCATCTGATAGCTGCGCCGGTCGCCCGACTGGGGGGCGGATTGCGCCGCTTCACGGAAGGGGCCATAAAAGCCAGAGCAGTATTTCGCGGCGTAGGCCAGAATCGGAATGTTTTCAAATTTGTGCCCGTCGAGAAGTGTGCGGATCGCGGCGACGCGGCCGTCCATCATGTCCGAGGGCGCGACGATATCCGCTCCCGCGCGAGCATGCGACAACGCCTGCTGCGCCAGGATTTCCAGCGTGGGGTCGTTCAGGATTTCGCCGCGCTCCACGACGCCGCAGTGGCCATGGTCGGTGTATTCGCACAGGCAAACGTCGGTGATCACCAGAAGATTGAGTTTTGCCTTCTTGATGGCTTCGACGGCCTTCTGCACGACGCCCGTTTTCGCGAGCGAGCTTGTGCCGCGGGCATCTTTGCTTTCGGGCAAGCCGAAAAGAATGATGGCGGGAATGCCGAGCGATTCCACTTCGCGGCACTCTTCGACGATTTGATCGACGGATTGCTGGTAAACCCCGGGCATGGAGCTGACTTCCTTGCGAACTTTCGTGCCGGGGCCGACGAACATCGGATAGATGAATCCGGCAGTGGTGAGGCGAGTTTCGCGGACCAGGCCGCGCAGGGCTTCCGTGCCGCGAATCCGGCGGGGGCGATGAATGGGGAAACTCATCCTTGTTTTGCTCCTGCAGGCTGTTGCTGGCCCGCCTTTGCGAAATATTCTGTCAGTGCGGCGACAGCAGCGTCGATTGTGGTGTCAGCAGCCAAGAGAATCCGGTCGACGCCTTCTGTTTTCAACGCGTTTTCGCTGACCGGGCCAATCGCGACGAAAACGGATTGGCGGCTGAGATCGCGGAATCGTTGCGCGCCGAGAAAGTCGCGGAGCTGATGAGCCGCGGAGGGACTGAAAAATAGAACAGCGTCGGCGCCGCGAAGAAAAGAGTCCGGTGATTCGGGCGAATCAGAATTTTGCGAAACTGTCTTGTAGGCGACGACTGGCGTGACTTGTGCGCCGTGGCGCTTCAAAACCGCAATCAACTCCGGATTTGCGCGATCGCTGCGCGGGAGGAATACGCGCTTCCCTTGCACTTCCGTTGCGAGCTCTTCGGCGAGCGCAACGCCGTTGTGAACTCTGGAAATGTAATTCACGGGCAGGCCGGCGGCGATTAACGCTTGTGCGGTCGCAGGGCCGACCGCTGCAATTTTCACTTCGGCGAAGGCTTGTTGTAGAGGGAGCTTCAAGGCAGCGCAACGCTGCTGCATGGCACGCAGAGCGTTTTGACTCGTAAAAAACACCCAGTCGAACTGCGCGCCATTCTTCAGGCAGGCATCGAGTTCGGCGGAATTGTCCGCGGGCACGACCGCAACCATCGGCAGCAAGAGGGGCTCCGCACCTGCCTCGCGCAGGGCATCCACGAGCGACTGGCTTTGCGCGAGCGCCCGCGTCACCACGACGCGCTTCCCTGCCAGCGGCTTGTGACACTTTTCACCCACGGGCGCGCTGCACCTCTTCCAGAATACTCCGCGCGCCACCTTCGGCAAGCACGCGCGCCAGATGTTCGCCAAGCTGCGCCGCCTGGTCCGGAGGAGCGGTGGCTTTTTCGCGAACATATTGCATGCCATCCACGGAGCAAACCACGGCTTCCATAACAAGTTCGGTACGCTCCATGCGCGCCCACGTGCCCAGCGGCACCTGGCATCCGCCGTGCAACGCGGAGAGTAGCGCGCGCTCCGCTATGATCGCGGTGCGCGTTTCCAGATCGTCCAGCTTGGACAATATCTCGTCGGCTTCGCGATCCTTCACGCGCGATTCGATCGCAATCGCGCCCTGGCCGACGGCCGGCAGGGAGATTTCTGTCGAAAGCGGCTCGGTGATTTTCTGGCTCCAGCCCAGGCGGTCAAGCCCCGCTTTCGAAAGCACGATGGCATCGTATTCGCCGCTCTCAACCTTGCGCAGGCGGGTGTCCACGTTGCCGCGGAGGTCCCGAAAGTCGAGGTCGGAGCGATAGTGGCGGAGTTGCGCCTGGCGGCGAAGGCTGCCGGTGCCGACACGGGCACCCTGTTTAAGATTTGCGAGGTTGGTTCCGGTGTGTGAAACCAGGCAGTCGCGCACATCGTCGCGCCGGCAAACCGCGGGAAAGTGCAGCCGGCCCGGCGTCTCCGTAGGAAGGTCTTTCACACTGTGCACGGCTAGATCGATACTCTCCTCGAGCAGCGCTTCTTCCAATTCCTTGATGAAGATTCCCTTTCCACCGATCTGCGTCAGGGGAGAATGCTGCATTTTGTCGCCGGAAGTTTTGATGATGATGATTTCGGCTTCGACGCCGGTGAGCTGGAAAAGCTGCTTGCGGACGAATTCGGCCTGCCAGCGGGCCAGGATGCTGCCTCTTGAACCGATGCGAAGGGGCTTCACGGTTTCTCCCGGTCAGATAAGTACAAGTCTCGAATGGCTTCGACGTTCTGAATCTTGCGGCGCAATTCTTTCTCTGTCCGAAGTCGCTCGGCCGGATGCAGCAGCAGGTGCTCGATCAGTTCGTCCATCAGGATGCCGATGCGTTCGCGGTCTTCTCCACTGAAATGATTCATCCCTGCCAGGCGCTCCTGAAGGAAATTGGCGCGGCGCTGTTTCAAGCTGCCGCGCAGGTGTTCCAGCACGCCGGTCAGTTCGACGCTTGCCTGCCAGGAGATGAACTTCGCCACGTGGTCTTCCACCAGCGATTCCGCCTTGGGCACCTCACTCTGCCGCGCATCGCGATTCTGGTTCACGATTTCCGTCAAATCGTCGATCGAATACAGATAGACGTTATAAATGTCGGCCACCACCGGGTCAATGTTGCGGGGCATGCCAAGGTCCATCAGGAAGAGGGCGCGATTCCCGCGCGAGGCCATGGCGCGCTCGACCATCGGCCTGGTCACCAGAAAATCCTGCACGCCCACGGCCGACACGATCACGTCGGGAAATTTCAACGAGGTGTCCCACTCGCCCCATTCGAGGACTTTTCCGTCGTATTGGCGGGCAAACTCCTCGGCCTTTTCGCGCGAGCGATTCATCAGGTAGAGATTCTTGATTTTGCGGTCGCGCAACTGGGAAACAACCTGCTCGCTGATGGTGCCGGCGCCGAGAACCAGCGCGCTGCGATCCTGGAGCTTCCCGAAGATGCGTTCGGCCAGTTTCATTCCAGCCGAGGCGACGCCCATCGGCCGCGTCCCCAATTCGGTTTCCGCACGCACGCGCTTGCCGATTTCGAGCGCCGCCTGAAACAAACGGTTCAGCACCGGACCGGTCACGCGCCCTTCCTGCGCGCGCAGATACGCTTCGCGGACTTGCCCGAGAATTTCCGCCTCGCCGAGCAACATCGATTCGAGGCCGGCGGAAACACGGAACAGGTGGCGCACGGCGTCGTGGTCGTAGTGGTGGTAAAGAGAAGGATTCAGCTGGGCGGGCAGAACTTCGTGAAAGGCACTCAGGAAAGAAGAGAGAGCGCCGGCCGATTCGTGATTCGCATCGGAGTTAACCCCATAGACCTCGCTGCGATTGCACGTGGAAAGGACCAATGTTTCTTCGAGAATGCCGCGGGATCGAAGCTCCTCCGCGGCCCTTTGCGCCTGCTCGCCGGAGAACGACACCCTCTCCCGCACCTCAACGGGCGCCGTGCGGAAGTTCAGGCCAACGAGTACGATCTCCATGCTGCGAAGTGCGCTCCTAAAAATACCGGTGATGCGCTGAAAAATAGAGATTCACCACCGTAAAGCTGAGCACCACGAGAACAAAATTAAAGACGCACAATTTGGAGGCGCGCGCGCCCCGCCAGGCCGTGGTGCGCGCCAGTTGGAAATAGGCCGCATAGAGGAGCAGCACCACCAGGGTGACGATGTATTTGGGATCGAAATACCAATGCTGCCCGGCTTGGCGATCGACGGCGAGGAATCCCAGCGCCGTGCCAACGGCGATGGTGACGAGGCCCACGAGGACGCTGGTGTGGCTCATGCGTTCGAGGAGTTCGAGGGAAGGAAGGCGCCAGACAATGTCGCCCAGTTTCCGCATGCGGAGCAGCCGCTCTTCCCCAAGAAACATCAGGCTGAGGACGCAGGAGAGGGCGAACCCCGCGTACGACAAGATGCTCAGTGTGACGTGCAGGGCAAAGACGACGCCATGCGCCTCGGTCGGAGGGGCGGGGTGCTCCGGGGCGAAGGAGGCTGCGAGAAAGAAGGCCAGGATGATGGGGACCACGAAGGCGCCGACGGTTCGCTGGCGATGGTAGATTTCAAGGCAAAGATAAGTGACGGCGAGGAGCCAGCCGAAGAGAGACATGGAGCCCTGCAGATCGTGGTAGGGGACCGAATGCATGGCCCGGGCGCGGCCCAGAAGGGCCAGGTAATGGCACGCTAAACCCAGAAACATCAACACGGTAGCGAGACGCCCGGTTACCTCTTTGCCTGTGTAGAGAAAACTCATGTACAAGCCCATGCTCAGCAGATAAGCCAGCACGGTCAACATGACGAAGATATGGTTCATCGGCTTGGGTCCTTGCCGAGCGGGGACGCAGAGGGAGCGTGCTCATCCCCTGGCCTGCGTGACATCTCAGACAGGCTCAGTATAGCGTAGTCGGCTCGGTGGCGCGCCAAAGCTCGATGATCTCGCGCCAGCCAGTGGTAGCTCGGTTCCCCCGTTGAAAACAAACGTCGCTCTTTGATCGCAGCCTCCTTCTTTTATTGAGTGCGGGAGCGAAGCTCCCGCCTTTGAGACATAAGCCATCGTTCCCAAATTCAATTTTGTCTACCAGGTGTCCGCCTCAAGAGCGGCGCTAGACCTCCGCACTCCAAACTGGCCCGGCACAAGGAGTGGCACCCCATCTAGAGCGAATTTCTCTCATCCTCGGCTGTGACGTATGACCCTTCTTCCGAAGCGGGAAGCTGGCGGATTTGTTATTCTGTGACGGCAAGACTTATGACCAACGAGGCCGCTACTTTGACCCGCAAGGAGTTGTTGCTTCGCGCCGCACGGTGCGAACCCGTTCCACGGCTGCCAGTCTGGATGATGCGGCAGGCTGGGCGCTACTTGCCTGAATACCGCGAAATTCGCGCGAAGCATTCGTTTCTCGAGGTTTGCAAAACGCCGGACCTGGCGGTCGAAGTCTCCATGCAGCCATTCCGGCGGCTCGGGGTGGATGCGATCATTATTTTCTCCGACATTCTGATTCCCGCGGAAGCTATGGGCCTGCCGTTGGAGCTCGAAGACAAGGGCCCCAACCTGCCGGAGCCTGTGCGGACGGAAGCCGAGGTTCGCAAGCTGCACATCTTCGATCCGGAAGTGGAGACCGGATTCCTCATGGAAGCGTTGCGCCGCACTGTGAAACAAGCGGGACCTGATGTTCCCGTGCTTGGCTTTGCCGCTTCGCCCTGGACGCTGGCGTGTTACATGGTGGAAGGCCGCACAAAAGAGGGCTTCGCGACGGTGAAGAATTTTCTCTACAGCGAGCCGAAAGTCTTTCGCGAACTTCTGCACAAAATCGCGCACGCGACGATTCTCTACCTGAAGGCCCAGATTGCCGCCGGGGTTTCCGCCGTGCAGCTTTTTGACACGTGGTGCGGCGAACTGGATTTGAAGGATTACACCGAATTCGTGCTACCCGCCGTGCAAGAAATCATTTCCGGGCTCGGGAATAAAGTGCCGGTCATCTACTACACCAAGGCTTCGCATCATCTGCTGCCCGCGGTGGTGCGCGCCGGAGCCAGCGTGCTGAGCGTGGATTGGCGGATTCCGCTGGCCGAAGTTCGCAAACTAGCCGGCCCGCGCGTGGCGCTGCAGGGAAATCTGGATCCCGCCATTTTGTTCGCGCCCGCGGAGAAAATCCGCCAGGCGACACTGGACATCGCCGCCGAGCTTTCCGGCCACGGACACATTCTGAATCTTGGCCACGGGATTTTGCAGCACACTCCCGTGGAAAATGCGCAGTTGTTTATTCACACCGGCCAGGAAGCCGTGCTGCAGCAAGCGCAGCCGGCGGTGCAAACGCGCGGTTGAGCGCAGGAGGCAAGCGCTGTGTCGAGCATGAACCCATCGCTGCGGGAGATGCAGGAAGAACTTTCCGTGGGAGAGGAGTTCGTCGCCCGCTACAATCGCCCGGGTCCCCGCTACACCAGCTATCCCACGGCTCCGGTGTGGAACGACGCCTACGGCCCGAACGATTTCGAAGCGGCGATGCAAACCGCCGAAGCGAAACGTAGCCCGGTTTCCCTGTACATGCATCTTCCCTTCTGCGAGAGTCTGTGCCTGTTCTGCGCGTGCAACGTCATCATCCGCAAGGATAAAAGCGTCACGCCGCCGTATCTGAGCGTCCTGAAGAAAGAGATCGACCACATCGCCAGCCGGGTTTCGCGCGATCGTCAGGTTGCGCAGTTCCACTGGGGCGGCGGAACACCGACCTACCTCACGCCGGAGCAGATCGAAGATTTATTCGTTTACGCAAAGGATCGCTTCAATTTT
>Ga0210384_10008720_pt1 | contig 10544 bp, 8 predicted proteins | sample IncBWH2MmetaG_FD_160574 | JGI IMG/M metagenome (GOLD analysis project Ga0210384, IMG submission 160574) | Forest soil microbial communities from Barre Woods Harvard Forest LTER site, Petersham, Massachusetts, United States - Inc-BW-H-2-M | ecosystem: Environmental > Terrestrial > Soil >...
ACCTATGATCTATCGCTCGGCAATCGATTATCGCAAGGATGACCGTGTTTCGCCTCAAACAACTCGCTTCGACCTCCGTCCATGCAGCGGCGGGCGCAATCGGTTGGCATTACGATCGGGCCGAGCTGATCGCTGATGGCATCGTGCATGGCATTGGGGTGTTCGGCGGAGTGGTCGCGGCCACCGTGCTGATCGTGCTGGCTGCGGTATTCGCTTCCACTTATGAAATTGTCTCGGTGTCGGTCTACGCTGCGGGTTTGCTGGCGATGCTCGGGTTTTCCGCTGCCTATAACCTTTGGCCGGTATCGCGAGGCAAATGGCTGCTGCGCCGCCTGGATCATTCCGCGATCTACATTTTGATCGCCGCAACCTATACGCCCGTATTTGCCCAGTTGAAGGACCGCGTATTCGCGATGTCGTTGCTGACCGGGGTTTGGAGCGTTGCCGCGGTCGGGATCGTGCTGAAGCTGTTTTTCCCCGGACGCTTCGACAGGGTATCCGTCGGCCTGTATCTGGCGATGGGCTGGAGCGGGTTGATTGCCTACGACGCCGGTCTATCGTCGCTGCCGCAATTAGCGCTGTGGTTCATCGTCGCCGGTGGCTTGCTGTATAGTTTCGGCGTGATCTTTCACGCCTGGCGGCGCTTGCGGTTCCAGAACGTGATCTGGCATTGTTTCGTGCTGCTCGGCGCGGCGTGCCATTATACGGCGGTGCTCGATCTGGTTTTGACCTGACAACAAATAAAAGCGGGAGGTGGCGATGCGGGTGGCCGGCAAGGTCGTGGTTGTCACCGGCGGCGCCAACGGCATCGGCAAGGCGCTGTGCGAAGCCCTTCACCGGGCGGGTGCTGCCCGGGTGATCGTCGCCGATATCGATCCGGCAGGCGCGCGAGCCGTCGCCACCCCGATCGGCGGGGCGGCCTTCAAATGCGATGTCGGAAAGGAGAAGGACGTCCTTCACGTCATCGAGGAAACCGAGCGCCAGTTCGGCCCGATCGCATTGTTCTGCTCCAATGCAGGAATCGGCGGCGGCTTTGATCCGTTGTCGGTGAACGCGGGCGGAGACTCGGACGAGCCGTGGTCGAGAAGCTGGGCTGTTCACGTCATGGCGCACGTCTATGCCGCGCGGCATCTGGTGCCGCGCATGAAGGCGCGCGGCGGCGGCTACTTCCTCAACACGATTTCCGCGGCCGGGCTATTGTCGCAGGTCGGCAGCCCGGCCTATTCAACCACCAAGCATGCCGCGGTCGGCTTTGCGGAAAATCTCGCGATCTCGCACCGCGCCGACGGCATCAAGGTTTCGATCCTGTGCCCGCAGGGCGTCGATACCAACATGCTGCGCTCGATCCCGAAGGGTCCGCAATCCGGCGACGGCGACCTGACGCCGGAGCAGGTCGCAAGCGACGCGCTTAAGGGCATCGAGCAGGAAACTTTCGTGATCCTGCCACACCCGCAGGTGCTCGGCTACATGCGCAAGAAGACGGAAAATTACGATCGCTGGATCGCCGGCATGGCGAAGATCCAGGCCAAGATGCGCGAAGCCCACAGCAAATGACGGAGTTCTTACTCCGTCATTCCGGGGTGGTGCGTCAGCACGAGGCCCGGAATCTCGAGATTCCGGGTTCGACGCCTCGCATCGCCCCGGAATGACGGGCTCAATTCTTCGCGTAGAGCAGCGGTACCGCCGAATCCACCATCACCTCGATCAGGCTGACGCCGTTGTGCGAAAGCCCGCGCGCGAGCGCTGGCTTAAGCTCGGATGATTTTGTCACCCGCACCGCATCGCAGCCGAGCCCCTGTGCGATCTTGACGAAATCGATGCCGGGCAGGTCGAGGCCGGGAACGTTCCTGACCTGCATCACCTGGCTGAACGAGCGCATCGCGCCGTAGCCCGCATTGTTGATCACGACGACCGTCAGCGGCAGCTTGCGCTGCGCCGCCGTCCACAAGGCCTGGATCGAATACATCGCCGAGCCGTCGCCGATCAGGCAGACCGTCCTGACATTGGGCCTGCCGAGCGCCATGCCGACCGCGGCCGGCAGGCTATAGCCGAGCCCGCCGCTCGCCATGGTGTAAAAGCTGTCTTGCCCACGCATCGGCATGAATTTTTGCATCGCAGGCCGATGCGACGGCGCTTCTTCCACCAGCACGGCATGATCAGGCATCGCGCTGGAGAGCGTGTGCAGCAGGAAGTCGACCGGGATCGGATCGCCCGCCGCCGGCGCCGGCGGCAGCACGCGGCCTTCCGGCATCGCGCGCTTGGTCTCCGGCAACAGATCGAGCAGCATGGTGAGCGCCGGCTTCATGGTGGCGACGATGCTGGTACCGACAGGCGATACCGCGGCAGCGGTCGGATCATCGGTGATCTGGAAGATGGTGGTGGCGCCATCGAAGATCGAGGCATGGCCCTCGACGTGGAACGTGAACACCGGCGCGCCGATCACGACCACCAGATCATGGCCGCGCAACGCCTCCGAGAGCTGCGCCGGCGAGGCATGCAGGAAGCCCGCGAATTGCGGATGGTGCTCCGGAAAAGAACAGCGCGCCGAAAACGGGCTGACCCACACCGCGGCTTTGGCCTTCTCCGCGACCCGCACCATCATCTCGACGGCTTCTGCGCGGTCGACACCGGGACCGACCACGAGCGCGGGACGCGTGCTGGCCGAGAGCGCCGCCGCTAGCGACTTGATCGCGGCCGGATCGGGGCCGATCTCGCGGCTGACGTTGCGCGCCTCCAACGGCTGCGTCGGATGGGTCCAGTCGTCGATCGGTACCGACACGAAAGTCGGTCCGCAGGGCGGCTGCATCGCGACGTAATAGGCGCGCGCGATTGCCGCCGGCACGTCTTGGGGCCGCGCCGGCTCGACCGAGAATTTGACGTAAGGATGCGGGAATTCGGCGGCGCGCTCGGCATAGAGAAACGCCTGCAGCGGCAAAATGCTGCGCGCCTGCTGGCCCGCCGTGATCACGAGCGGCGTCTGGTTGCGGTGGGCGGTATAGATATTGCCGAGCGCGTTGCCGAGCCCAGCGGCGGAATGAAGATTGACGAAGCCGGCGTTGCGGGTCGCCTGCGCGTAGCCGTCGGCCATGCCGACCACGGAGGCCTCCTGCAATCCCAGCACATAGTCGATGTCGTCGGGCCAGTCGCTCAGAAAAGGCAATTCGGTCGAGCCGGGATTGCCGAACACTTTTGTGATGCCGAACGCGCGCAACAGATCGAGTGTCGCAGCTTTGACGGTGACCGACTTGCCGCTGTTCGGCGCGGTCGCCTTCACCACGACGCGGTGCCCCGCATGGTTGGCTCGCCCTGGGCGTTGGCGGTCCACAAATCGAGCCCGGCCGAAATGTCGGACGCGTTGACGGAAAACTCGCTGCCGTCGAACAGCGGCTGGAGCCCGCGATACACGAACGACGCGGGCGGCTTGCCGCCATGCAGCTTCGCCGCCAGCTCGATCAGAAGCGCCGCCTGTAGCGGGCCGTGGACGATCAGACCGGGGTAACCTTCGACCTTGGTGACGTAGTCGCGGTCGTAATGGATGCGGTGGCCGTTGAAGGTCAGCGCCGAATAGCGAAACAGCAGCACGGGATCGGCGAGATGCCGTTCGGAATGCTTTGCGGCGGCTGGTGCTGCGGGCGGCTTTGCGGGTGCTGCGTTTGCTCCGCCGGTCGGCATCTCGCGATAGACGATGTCATGGCGCTCGCGGATCGCGACTCCGCTCGGCGTCTTGAAGACATGGTCGACCGAGACGAAGCACAATAATCCGGTAGAGCCGGACTTCAGCGTCAAATCCTTGATCGTCGAGGTGCGGGTCACGACGTCGCCGACGCGCAGGGGTTCCGTGATGTTGATCGCGCCGCCGGCCCACATCCGGCGCGGCAGCGGCACCGGCGGCAGGAAGCCGCCGCGGTTGGGATGGCCGTCGGGACCGACCTCCGATAACGGAACGACCGGAAGGGTCAGGCACCAATGCGCGGTGAACGGCGCGGCATCGCCTTGTTTCGGCTTGCCGACATCCAGAAACAATGCCGAGCGCAATCCCGCGACCAGATGCGCGGTGACAATGTCGGTCTTTTCCTCGGTGCGGCCGATCCATTGCCGCAGATGGTCCAGGTCGACTTTTTCGGCGATCTTTTCAGCGATTTTATCGGTCATGACGATTTCCGGACGCGGGCCTTGGGCATGTCGGTGCGCTCGCCGATCGCGGGCACAGCGCCATAGTGACGTGGTTCGCCGACGAAAATGGCGGCGGGCGCGGAATGGGACACCACGCCGTTCGGCGTATCGACCTCGATGCGGCGCAGATGCGGATGGACCGCAAGATCCGCCATGGTGTTGACCTCGGCGAACGCGATATCGGCATCCGCGAGCTTCTTCAAAAGTTCGTTGCGGGTCAGTCGGGCGAAACTGTCGGCGACGGTTTTGTCGGTCAACGCGCGGTTGCGGACCCGCTCGACCATGTTGGCAAATTTGGGATCATCAGGCAGATCGGGCTGGCCGAGCACCTCGGCGCATAGTTTTTTCCATTCGCGCTCGCTCTGGATCGAGATCAGGATGCCCTTGCCGTCCTTTGAGGAGAACACGCCGTAGGGCGCGATCGAGGGATGGGCCAGCGCCATCCGCTTGGGCGGGTTGCCGGCTTCCGAATTGATCAGCGGCACCGCCATCCAGTCGGCCATCACGTCGAACATCGAAATCCGGATGTCGGCACCCTTGCCGGTACGGCCGCGCCCGATCAGCGCTTCGAGGATCGCGGCATGGGCGGTGGCGCCGGTTGCGATATCGACGACTGAAATGCCGACGCGCGAGGGCCCCTCGGGTCCACCTGTGATCGAGGCGAGCCCGCTTTCGGCCTGGATCAGGAGGTCATAGGCCTTGCGATCGGCGTAAGGACCGGTGTCGCCATAGCCCGTGATGGTGCAGCAGATCAGCGCCGGATAATCCTTTCGCAGCCGGTCCAGCGAAAAGCCGAGCTTGTCCATCGAGCCGGGTTTGAGGTTTTGCAGCAGCACATCGGCGCCTGAGATCAGCGCCTCGAGGCTTGCGCGTCCTTCCTTGGTGGCGAGATCGACGACGACGGACTGCTTACCGCGATTGAGCCAGACGAAATAGCTGCTCTGTCCCTTGGCAGCGACGTCATAGCCTCGGGCGAAATCGCCCTCCGGCCGTTCCACCTTGATGATTTCGGCGCCGGCGTCCGCCAGGCGCGAAGAGCAAAACGGTGCGGCGACCGCCTGTTCGACGGCGATGACTTTGATTCCTTCAAGCGGCAGCATCTTTTTGCTTCTCAGTAGGAGCGGGGCATGCCCAGCACATGCTCGGCCACGAACGACAGGATGAGGTTGGTCGAGATCGGCGCGACCTGATAGAGCCGGGTCTCGCGGAACTTGCGCTCGACGTCATATTCTTCCGCAAAGCCAAAGCCGCCATGGGTCTGCACGCAGGCGTTGGCCGCCTCCCAGGACGCGTCGGCCGCCAGCATCTTGGCCATATTGGCCTCGGCGCCGCACTCGAGCCCGGCCTCATATTTGCGCGTGGCTTCCTTGACCATCAGCTCGGCCGCGCGCATCGAGGCATAGGCCTTCGCAATCGGAAACTGGACGCCCTGATTCTGGCCGATCGGTCGGCCGAACACCGTGCGTTCCTTGGCGTAGGCGGTGGCCTTGGCAATGAACCATTTGGCGTCGCCGATGCATTCGGCCGAGATCAAAATGCGCTCGGCATTCATGCCGGACAGGATGTAGCGAAAGCCCTTGCCTTCCTCGCCGATCAGGTTTTCCGCCGGAACCTTCATGTCGGTAAAGAACACTTCGGTCGTGGAGTGGTTCATCATCGTGCGGATCGGGCTGATCGAAAGCCCGGCCTTCTTGGCTTCCCGCATGTCGACGATGAACACCGACAAACCATCGGTGCGCTTTTTCGCGTTTTCCTTCGGCGTGGTGCGCGCCAACAGGATCATCAGGTCGGAATATTCGGCGCGGCTGGTCCAGATCTTCTGGCCGTTGACGATATAGCCGTCATTGCCGTCGCGCTTGGCAAAGGTTTTCAGCGAGGAGGTATCGGTGCCGCTGGAAGGTTCGGTGACGCCGAAGGCTTGCAGGCGCAATTCGCCGGCCGCGATCTTCGGCAGCCATTTCGCCTTCTGCTCCTCGCTGCCGTGCCGTAACAGCGTGCCCATGGTGTACATCTGGGCGTGGCAGCCGCCGCCATTGCAGCCCGCGCGCTGGATCTCTTCCAGGATCGCGGCCGCCGCGGAAAGCTTCAGCCCGGCCCCGCCATATTCCTCGGGGATCAGCACCGAGAGATATCCGGCCTCCGTCAGCGCGTCGACAAAGGCGGAAGGATAGGCCATCTCGCGATCGAGCTTGCGCCAGTATTCACCGGGGAATTGCGCGCACAGTTTGGCGACCGCGTCGCGGATGTCGGAATGCTCGTCCTGTGGTTCTTGTGTGGTCATCGAAACTCGGCTGGCAGATCGAGGGCGCGCATGGTGGCGGTGCAGAATGCGCAGAGGCGTTCGGACTTGTCGTCCCGGGCGAAAATCTCGACGGTGGCGACACCGATCGAGCCCGACATTTGCAGGGTTTTGGCGCGCGCCACAAGCTCGCTGCCGTCGGCGGGCGCGAGAAAATTCACCTTCAGTTCCACGGTAACCCCGATCCGCCCTTTCGGCAGGCCAGACGTGACGGCGATGCCGGCGGCCTGGTCGGCGAGCGCGGTGATCACCCCGCCATGGAAATGGCCGAAGAACTGCACCAGATCGTCGCGGCGCGCCAACGCAAGTTCCGCGCGACCGGGTTCGACCGTGACAATGCGAAAGCCGGCGGCGCTGGAAAAACCTTTTGCGTTGACGGCTTCGGCGAGGGAAGGTGGGTTCAGCTCGGCGTCCAAGATGCTGGTCCGTCTCGGTGTGTCAAAGGTAGGCACGGCGCGAGAAGCGCCCTTGCCCACCCTACGATCTCAGCATGGTGGGTGGGCAGAGCGCAAGCGTGCCCACCGTTACGCAGGAATGCGTACCGGTAGAGACTCGATACCCCTGACGAAGCTGGAATAGACCCGCTTCGGCTCGCCCACCACCTCGATCTTCTCGAAGCGTTTCAGCATCTCCTGCCAGACGATTTTCAGTTGCAGCTCGGCAAGCCGCATGCCGACGCAGCGATGGATGCCGAAGCCGAACGACAGATGGGTGCGCGGGCGGGCGCGATCGATGATGAACTCGTCAGGGCGTTCGATCGCCTCCTCGTCGCGGTTGCCCGAGACGTACCACATCACGACGCGGTCGCCCTTCTTGATCTTCTTATCCCCGATCTCGGTATCGACCAGCGCGGTGCGCCGCATGTGCGCCAAGGGCGTCTGCCAGCGGATCACTTCGGGCACCATGGAATCGATCAGCGCCGGATTGTCGCGCAGCTTCTGGTATTGCTCGGGGTGCTCGTTCAACGCCAGCACCGAGCCGCTCATGGTGTTGCGGGTGGTGTCGTTGCCGCCGACGATCAACAGGATGATGTTGCCCATCAGATTGTCGGGGTCCATGTGGCGCGTGGCATCGCTGTGCGCCATCATCGAAATCAGATCGTTGCGCGGCTCGGCGTTGACGCGCTGGTTCCAGAGATTGGCGAAATAGGCCCGGCATTCGTCCATTTCCGCCCGCCGCTGTTCCGGCGATTCGACGATCATGCTCTTAGGCAACGCGGTCGAAACATCGGACCAGCGGGTCAGCTTGCGCCGCTCCTCGAAAGGAAAATCGAACAGCGTCGCCAGCATCTGGGTGGTCAGCTCGATCGAAACCTTGTCGACGAAATTGAAGGTCTCGTTGCGCGGCAGGTTGTCGAGCACCTTGGCCGAGCGCTCACGGATCAGCACGGCGAGTTCATCCAGATGCGTCGGCGTGAACATCGGCGACACGGTCTTGCGCTGCGCCGAGTGCTTCGGCTGGTCCATCGCGATGAAGCTCGGCCAGTCGTAGCCCTCGGGCGCGTCGCGGATCGAGATGCCGCCGAGGCCGGCATCGGAGGAGAAGATGCCGTGGTTGGTGTCGACATGCATGATGTCGTTATATTTGACGACCGACCAATACGGGTCGATCGGCGCGTTGGTGCAGTAATGCACCGGCTCTTCCTTGCGCAGCCGTTCGAAGAACGGCCACAGAATATCGTCCTGGAACAGCCTTGGCGCACCGGGGTGAAATTCCTTGAGCGGCGTCGCATAGGCTTCCTCGCGCGCCAGGCGCAGACGCTCGTTCTTGTCGGGCCGGACGGCAGTCTGGACGTTCATGGTCATCGGTCCCGAATTGAGGAAGGTTAGCCCGCGATGCGAACGGGCAGGGTCTCGTAACCCTTGACGAAGCTCGAATACACCCGCTTGGGAGGGCCTACCACCTCGATCTTGTCGAACCGCTTCAAGATCTCTTCCCAGATGATCTTCAATTGCAATTCGGCAAGGCGCAAGCCGACGCAGCGATGGATGCCGAAGCCGAAGGAGATGTGGGTTCGCGGCCGTGCCCGGTCAATCAAGAATTCGTATGGACGTTCGATGACCTCCTCGTCGCGGTTGCCCGAGACGTACCACATCACGACCTTGTCGCCCTTCTTGAACGTTTTGCCGCGGAACTCGAAGTCGGAAAGCGCGGTACGGCGCATATGGGCGAGCGGCGTCTGCCAGCGGATCACCTCCGGCACGAAACTGTCGATCAGCGCCGGGTTCTCCCGCAGCTTCCTGTACTGGTCCGGATGCTGGTTCAGGGCATAGATGGAGCCCGAGAGCGTGTTGCGGGTGGTGTCGTTGCCGCCGACGATCAGCAGGATCAAATTGCCAAGGAAATTCGCCGGGTCCATGTCGCGCGTGGCTTCGCTGTGCGCCATCATCGACAACAGATCGCTCTTCGGCGGCTGGTCGATCCGCTCCTTCCAGAGTCTTGAGAAATAACTGGCGCATTCCAGCAGCTCCGCCTGCCGCAAGTCTTCGGTCGCGACGACGCCATCCGGGCCGGGCAGGGTGGTTGCGACGTCGGACCAGCGCGTCAGCTTGCGGCGGTCCTCCCAGGGGAAATCGAACAGGACGGCAAGCATCTGCGTCGTGAGCTCGATCGAGACCCGATCGACCCAATCGAACACCTCGTTGACAGGCAGGTTGTCGAGGCATTCCGCCGAACGCTTACGGATGTTGATCGCGAGCTGGTCGAGATGGGTCGGCGTGAACATCGGCGCCACCGTCTTGCGCTGCGCGCCGTGGCGCGGCTGGTCCATGGCGATGAAGCTTTCGCGGCGCAGGTCGGGCGGGGCGTCGCGGATGGTGATGCCGCCGAGCGAGGCCGCCGAGGAGAACACCGCGTGGTTGGTCTCGATGTCCATGATGTCGTTATATTTGGTCACCGACCAATAAGGCCCGAAGACGCCGTCCTTGCAGTAATGCACCGGCTGTTCCTGGCGCAGCCGGTCGAAATAGGGCCAGAAGGTATCGGTCTTGAACAATTCGGGATCGCCGGGATCGAACGCTTCCAGGGGTATCGAGTAAGCGCGCTCCCGGGCGGCCTTCTGGGTCTCGTCCTCGGTGAGATTGATGGTCCCGTGCATGGGGCGGCTCCCTTGAATTTTCCGCCTCGCGGACGTTCGGTCCCCGGCGGTATTTTAGGCGAATTACATCCCGTTGCGCGCGCTGGGGCAAGGGAGAGTTTATCGCATTTGGCCTCACGACTGCGGTATTATGGCGCTCGACATATCAAACCAGGGAGCCTTCTCAGCCCATTCCGCCCGTGACAAGCTTATGGCCGGAGAATAAGGCTGTACCAAACAGCATGATTTGCCCGGAGGCACGACGTCCATGATCGCGAACGCCCAGCGGATGTTCAATTTCGATCTCGGCGAGACGGCGGATGCGATCCGCGAGACCGTCCAGGATTTCGCAAGCAACGAGATCGCGCCGCGCGCCACTGAGATAGACAAGAGCAATCAGTTTCCGCGCGACCTCTGGCCGAAAATCGGCGCGCTCGGCCTGCACGGAATCACGGTCGAGGAGGAATATGGCGGATCAGGGCTCGGCTATCTCGAGCACTGCATCGCGGTCGAGGAAATCTCCCGCGCCTCTGCAGCCGTCGGTCTTTCCTACGGCGCGCATTCCAATCTTTGCGTCAACCAGATCCGCCGCAACGGCAACGAAAAGCAGAAGCGGAAATATCTGCCAAAACTGATTTCGGGCGAACATGTCGGCTCGCTTGCGATGTCGGAGCCCGCCGCCGGCTCCGACGTGGTGTCGATGAAGACGCGTGCCGATAAGAAGGGCGACCGCTTCGTGCTCAACGGCAGCAAGATGTGGATCACCAACGGTCCGGTTGCCGACACGCTCGTGGTCTATGCCAAGACCGATCCGGGCGAAGGGCCGCGCGGCATCACCGCGTTCATCATCGAGAAGGGCATGAAGGGATTTTCCACCGCGCAAAAGCTCGACAAGCTCGGCATGCGCGGCTCCGATACCTGCGAATTGGTGTTCGAGGATTGCGAAGTGCCCGAGGAGAATGTGTTGAGCGAGGTCGGCCGCGGCGTCAACGTGCT
>Ga0210384_10008722_pt1 | contig 10542 bp, 10 predicted proteins | sample IncBWH2MmetaG_FD_160574 | JGI IMG/M metagenome (GOLD analysis project Ga0210384, IMG submission 160574) | Forest soil microbial communities from Barre Woods Harvard Forest LTER site, Petersham, Massachusetts, United States - Inc-BW-H-2-M | ecosystem: Environmental > Terrestrial > Soil >...
AGAATGCACCAGGTAAGACTGGAAACAGAATCGACGCTGGCTGCGTTCTGTCGCAGCCATGACAAGCTCTTTTGAATCATTTCGGTTCGCTGTTCGTCCTGGAGAGCCAGCAGCGCGACCGCTGTCGCCTCAACATGCGGGCGCAGCGGTACTCCGTAAACAACGCTGTTTCCGGAGTTCCACCCGCCGTCTACGCAGGCGCGATCCAGAAGCATCTCGACGCCGAGACGAATTCGTTCTTCCGAGGCGTCGGAACGATTGCAGACCGTGAATTGCTTGATGGCTATGATGCTGAACGCCGTGGGGATGACCCAGCTTGCGGATCCTGAGATCCAAGGCCAGCCATACTTGTCCGGATTGAAGCGTACGTTGCGATCGGTTGTTTTGAATTTCCAGCGCCAGAGCCAGTGCGCCTCTCGGCCACGCTCTGCCACGAGCCAATGAGACGCCTTTTCACGGGCGCTCGTGAATTCACCGGTCCCGTTCAGAGCACATAACGCCAGGGCCGTTGTCCAACTGGCTTCGGAGTCCCCAACGAAGGCCGGCCAGGCCCCGTCTCGCCTCTGTAGATCGAGCATCTGATCGAGTCCAGATCGAGCTGCATTCGGCGATTCCATGCTCAAAGCCATCACCGCCAACGAGGTGGCCTCTACGCTCGGTTGTTGAGAGCCGAAATAGCTCCAGCCGCCTGATCGAAGCTGTCGCGTCAAGAGCGGCCCGGCGAGGGAGTTTGGTTGCATTCCAAGGATCCGCAGGGCTTGGTATTACGATGCCGGTTTCGATCTACGGACGCGTGATCCGGCCAGGTCTCTGCACTGATCGATAAACTTCTCGACGTCTCTCGGGTCGAATCTCAAGGGACTCCGGCCAGGTCCCATCTTCACAGCCGGAAGATAAGGCTGACGCTTGCCGGAGGCGTGCTGGATCACCCAGGAAACACTGACTCCGAGCTTCAGTGCGACATCCTTCGCCTTAATCAACTGGCAGACTGGGGGAATCTCAGCCGGAAAGTGTGCCAAGACACTGCCGGCTTCGGGTCCGTTTAATCGTTGCATGTTGCCTCACTTGCGCGCTCGCGTGGTTCTTATTTACAGGAGGACCGAGTTTGGGTCAAATGGCTTGCCCGGCGGAAGTATCGGGCGCACTCATTGCCGTCCGGAACTCCAACAGCAGACCGCAAAGAGACTTCTACGCCACCAGAACGCGTATATCAGGTCCGCTTGCGCCACGCATCAATCGACACGACACGCGTTGATCCGGCTCTCTGCCCTTTGCTGTCGGTCGATGCTTCCTTCGAGAGACCCTTCGACCTGCGTTGTTTGGACTCGTTCGCCGCGGCGGCGATGTTTTCGTCGAGAGCCGCAACCGCAGCGCGCAGGCTCTCTGGGATCACTTTCGTGTAGTGTTTCAGTGTCGTTTGGGGGTTGGTGTGGCGGAGGTGGCCTTGTAGGTCCTTGACGCTGGCGTAGTCCTGAATATGCGTGGAAGAGGTGCGCCGAAATGCCTGATGAGTAAGATCGTGTATTCCCACCCTCTCCGCTAACGGCTTCAGGTGCCGCTTCAGGTAGTTCCCTACGCTGTACGGCATTTCTCTGCGGTTTGGAAACAGAAACGCTCGAGGATTGGTGCGCGCGGGATGCGCTGCAATCCAGGCTGCGATCTCGCGCGAGAGATCCGGAGGCACCGGGACAGAGCTATCGCTCTCCTTGGTCTTGGTCCGGCCGATTCTGGCCTCGCCCTTTTCGCGATCCTTCAGGGCTTCGTCGATTCGGAGCTTCGTTCCGTCAAAATCTTCTATCCGAAGAACGAGGATCTCGGCCGGCCGAAGACCACAGGCTGTTAGAATGTGCAAGACCAGATGCTCGCGAGGTGCTGCCTCAGAGAGGAGAACTCCGATCTCCTCCAGGCTGAGAAAGCGTTCGCATACCTTTTTTGGAATCGTGGGCATTTCCAGTTTGCGCGCGGGATTCTTCGAGACGAGATCCTCGTCGGTTGCGTACTCGAAGCAAGCCTTAATGTAGGTCCTAATTCTTCCCACGGAGGTCTCGCCGTAGCCGTCGGCGGCCAGTTTGTTGAGGAGCAGCTGGAGGCTCGTGAAGGTAACTTGCCTTGGCGGCTGGTTGCCGACGATGGGGAGCACGTGTTTGCCGAAAAGGGATACTTCAGATCCTCTCTGGTTTTCTTGGACCAACAACCAGATTTCACGGCGCAGAATGCTGTCCAAAGCTCTCCGAACGTAGTGATCGAGCGGTCCTGTTTTGTGAGCCGGCCCGTGTACTCTTCGATGTAATCAGCTAGTTTCTTCTGTGCGTCGTGCTTGGGCATCGACGCTGGCCCCAAAGTCTTCTCCTTAAATTTACGCACGCGCCGACCGTGGGCGTCGGTCGTCCAAAGATGGAAAAACCCGACCCAGACTCTGCCTACGCGCTGGCGATCGATTCTTTTCACCCAGCCCTCAGGCGCCGCAGTCCGGGGTAACTGGCGTCCAAGATTCCGGATGAAATCTACCCGGCCAGGATCGTTCAAAGGTGGTCGTGCGGAATCGAAAGCCAGGGTAGCGTCGTCCGTCATGGCCGCAGTATACGTGGCTTCGCTTCAGCGAGCAAATGCGGGGTGGAAGGGCAAATGGAAGGGCTGTTTTCTCGTCTCGCGGCTGTAAACTATTGATTTAGTGGTGGGCCCGACAGAACTCGAATCTGTGACCTCCTGCGTGTCAAGCAGGCGCTCCCAAACCTAACAGCAGAAAAATGGACGTGGGTTCGAATCCCACCCTCACCGCCAGAATGTGTTATTTAGAATCAATTACTTAATAAAATGTGGATTGATCTGTACGGGTTTTTGTACTAACGACGCCTGGCCAGAGAGGATGAAATGGTCTTCAGTCGATCGAAAGTGGTTACATTGATTCCCAGTCGGACCGCGATTCGGTAGAGCTCGTGATCAGCTTGGCTGGGGGGCCGATCGCCTGCCTCGCCCGACTCTTCCGTGGATGAATGCGACGCCAATAGCTCGATTCTGGCGTATTGTGTACGTACTTCAAATTCGTGGGCGATACGCCTGCCCCACATTGAAACTGCACCCCAGATCACAACGGACTCGCTGACTGCCCGCCTCGAGGGAAGTCTGGAATGTGCGTAGACGCCACAAGAGCAAGTCGGGTCAGGAGCAACATGATCCCAAGGGTACGGGCACTCTGCGCATATGACTCTATTTCGCCACGGTATCTCTCGCCATATTGACACTAACTCCCCGTTCGCTATCTTCCACGCCCGAAATCCAATCATCGCCTCGAACGGCCCAAAGATTTCCATCATAGGTGGTTTCTCACATCAGCTTGACCGCTGCTGATAACAGGTCCCGGGCCGATTGCAAGCACTTGCCTGGAATAACAGAATAAGGACCACCCAACTGAGTGAGACATTGTTCTGCTAATTGAAATCCGCGATCTCCTTTCTTACCGAAGAGTTGGTCTAGATACTCGATCGCTTGTGCCGTAACTGCAGTGGATGCATTTTGGTGCAGCAATCTCCCAAGTGCAGCAGCGAAATCGGCGGCAGGCACCGAATGTAGAAGTCGAAAGATGTCGAGAGCATCCTTCGCCCTCTCATATCCTTCTTTGCGTTGTCGCTCGCCTAATTTGTGAAGCTTCGCCACGAGGCATGCTGCGGGGCCCGCCACGGTCAACCAAAAACCGCGGGAATCCTCCCCGACGTTAAGTGCCGCAACACGGGTCACGTAGTTGTCTACCAGCGCCGCTTCCAGACCGACCGTGTTCCTAGCGACACGATCCCCGTGCGCTCCCAGGTGCGCCCAAGCCACACTCTCGCCACCGAGGCTCTGGGGCACGAGCAGATCCACCGCCACGCCATGCAGCCACCATCGGCCCGGCGACCAGATGTCTGCTTTGAAGCCCGCACTCCTGACTGCGGCTTTCAGCAAGGGGTTGCGGCCTAGCTTCATCGGATTGATTGCGATGTCGGCATCAAGGGTAAAGGGATCTGCGATGAAGTCGCTGCTTTGCGTGCAAAGATAGATAGCTTGCGAACCGACTAGAATGAAGGCGGAGTGCTGGTCTATTGCCGCTTCCAGCATGTCCAGTAGAATTCGTCGGGCCCTGATGTATTGCCCCGTCGTGTTCTCTGGCGCGCAGATACGGATGTTATCCGGAGTGGGAGTCAGATGCTTTCCGAACCGTCGTTAATGTCAGTAAGATCACCAGCTGTCGCAGTCGTCCCAACCGCTGCCGGACCCTGAAATCGTTTCACGGGGATCACCGCTCCAATCCGGCGGGATTTGGACGCCGACATGCTCTCTCATTAGCTTCACCCATTCTTGGTGCCGCTCGGGACCGACGAACTCCAGCGATGTTGGACGGAAATGATAGATAATTGGAAGCGATCCCGCCTCAGGAACCACACGATTACCTGGTTTTCTGTTGACCTCGGCCATTTCACCACCTCAGTGACAAATTTGTCCTACAAGCAAACAACGCCTTCCCTTTGCCCCTCAACTTTGGCCTGCCCGTCGTCTAACTTGGGCATCAGATTGTGAGTCGTAGCCTCCCTCGAGAGAAAATCCACAAAAGGATACAGCAATTCTATACCACACATTTCCTCCAGAAACAAGAACTGCCCTTGAGTATTAACCTCCAACCAGACTGGCTCATTGTCGTCGTTGAGCTTCATATCCACAATTCCCATCCGCAGACCCAGGCGCTGGATAATCCTTGTGAGGGTGCCCGTGATCGTCCGATCCAGACGGTATGGTGTTGCGCGTGCGTCTAAAGGATAGCGCCAGTCCAGGCGCTCAGTTTCGAGCAAGACTGCTCGGACTTCCTCACCAAAGCAGCAGATTCTGAGGTGTCGAGTCCCTGGAACAAGCTCTTGATAAATCGCCGGGCTGAGGCTCAGGGCAATATCGGAGGTTAACATGCTTTGCTCGATTCGACCAGTCATCAATGGTGTCTTCCATGTTCCGGCGACGGCCTTCACGATCACTTGATAATCGAGACGGGTACAGAAATCTCGAATCAATTCGGGGTTCTGACTAATAAGAGTTTGAGGAATCTTAACTCCCTCATGTTGGGCCGCGCGTAGCTGCACTAACTTGTTCTCGGCGCGGCGCGTAGCTTCCGGGTTACTAATCCAAGCACCTCGGAACTCCGTGAACATTATCCCCAGCATGGTTGCCCGGCAATCACGGGTGACCAGATCGCGCGCGGAATCGTCGATCAACGATTCTGGCAACTGGGGATCTCCGGTTAGCCTGCGCCACCACACTAGATCGAGGTCGCGTACCCGCACGAATTGACCGTCAACATCTCTTAAAGTGGCAGTCTCGATTTCGCCCGATAGGGGCCACGACATGCCACCCACGCCCGCCAACCGGTCCGTCTCGATAATCCAGCACTCCGCATCCCGGGTTCTCAGAACTTGGCGCACAGCGTATGCGTGAAAATCGTGCGATCGCGTGAGGATGGCTACTTGCAGCCGGCCCGACATTTGAACAAGTGCCTCTCCAATCCAGATTCTTGTTTTGGTCCCGCTCGGTAGCACTCAGTATACTCCAACCCGATTTTCCCTGCGGAGGGAGTCGTACAATCGTCCGCTGGTGCAGCGAAGGAGCAGCGGAGGATCTGTCGAACACCATCCGCATCTGCCACCGCCGTGCTCCGATGAGCGTTAGGCGCGCAGGTGCTTCGTCTCCTGCCATGCCATAATGATCTGGTCCGCCTCTTGCCGGAGCTGACGCTGATATTCGCGATAGTCCGTGTCCTGGTCGATGGTGCTCGCGCTAGTGCGGCGGAGTCGTTGGAACCTATGGAAGTTCGGTGATGCCTGGACCGTGAACGATGGCTATAATCAGTCAAAGTGGACGATGATCGGAAATGGCATTTGGCTTGGTCGCAACTCGACGCCTTTTCGAAGAACCTGCCCGGGTCCGTGGAAGAAAAGCATGTAGCCGAGTTCCACGGTCTTCTCGACTTCTTCATCAAGCGACGGATGAGGACATCTCAGCTTTCCGAATACCAGACGACGAGGTCAAGCCAATAATAACCAGCGTCGCCGAAGCTATTCCGGTCACCCCGGAAGAGCGACCTATAGCGCAGAGAAGTACTGCGACCGCGACCTCATGCTACGAAACATTGACGCCTTGTACGCGTATTTCAAGAGATTGCAGCTGCCACCCGAGAAACCCAAATCACGGGTTCTAGACCTGTACGTGTTTTTGTACGATAAAAACGGGTGAACCTGCGATCATGCGCACTATGCGCATCGAGGAATCAATCACTAACGTTGGGTCGACACCGGCCCAAAGTTCGAATCCCACCCTCACCGACCTCAGAGTAGGTTCAGCTCGGTTTCCCGTTTTCTCCCGCCTTTCCTCGCAAGATTTCGTGTGCAGCCAGTTCCACATAGTGGTCCGCAACCGGTCCGACAGTTCCCAGTCGTTTTTGGAGTTCTCGCCCTAACGCCATTTTTGCCGGAGTACTCTCGCCTTGCACGCACCATAACCGCTTGCGTTCGTGCTCAACAGCTCTCCGGATTTTCCTGATGGCCTCACGTTTACGCTCGCCGCTCAAGGGGCGAAGGACATCCTCGCTTGAAAGCACTTCATCCAAATGGGGATAACATTGCTCCCAGATAAACTCCGCGGTCTCTTCGCCGAAGCTGGCGAGCTCGATTCTGCCTTGGTTGTTCAGCCGGAAATCAACCATGCATATCTCCAGGGGAACTAGCCAAGCCGGTTCTGCGCCTGCCCATTCATCCAATTGCACGACCGCATCCTGCTTATCCTCGGCCTTGACTATAGAAAAGTCACCATTTGGCCAACGGCAAAGGTACAAATCCGATTCGAACTCATCAACCTCGTCCTCCGTCTCAATGCTCTCAAGCGGACCCGGGCCACCCGCGTCGATCTGATTAGCTGTGGCTAGGGCAGGGGTAGAAAGTCCTCCGCCATCGGCCGATGGGCCCATTGATCTGCAGGATACGCCTGTGATCTCCACTTTTGCCTCTGAAAGCAATGGGTTGCACTCGAGCAGCTCCATAAGCGCCTGCTCCGTCCCTTCTATGAAATCATTCGCCGGGAGTAGTTGAGCCGCGCCCCGATGGTCGAGGCGGGTCACACCACCCCCGCGCACATAGTGCCGCCTGGCGGATTCAATCACCTTCGCTTCGGCATCGTCATCCAGAATGACGTCCAACTTGAGTCTAAATTTGGAAGGCATATTGTATCCCTGTTCCTTCTTACGCCCGAATCGGCGGCCTGTCAAATGAGTTCCAGATTTGTTCTGAGCGGCCCAACCTTCCGGTGCCCAAGCCCTCTTGGCAATACATCAAGTTCGTGTCCCAACGGGCTCCAGGCCGACGCGGCTGCTCGAACTCATTTGGTGGATTCGAGGGTTTGCCTTATAACTGAATTACTCGGGTCGCCAGGTGACGATACAGTGGCGCGCTTGGAGAATGTATGGCAACCTCCCCCAATTGTGCGGTTCCTGCAAGCCGGCAAGAGAATCGGCGTGCCAAGTCCTCCATCCTTGATTCGGTGTCAAATCAGGACCACCCCAATGCGACCCACGACTCCCGGCCCGAAGCCGCCAGCAACATCAGAAATCTGTTGTTTGAACTCGGCGTCGAACCCAGCGTGACCGTTCATGAGGCCGCCGCCATTCTGCGCTGGTCATACTGGAAAACCCGGAGGTACTTCAGCCAGGTGGACGGAATTTGCGTTTCCTACCGGCCGAAGCGCTACAAGCGTCCGTACCGCTCATTTACTATCCCAGTTAGCATTTTCGCGCGGGAGTGGCAAAAGATGACCGGCCACCAGCCTGAGGCCTCGGATGTTATTCGCCAACGCTTGGCTTTGGCTATTCAGAAGTAGCCGACGTCGGCAACGGACCGATCGCCACGGCGTCCGCGTCCCAGGTGCGGCGGCGAGCTTCGATTGCTTTCTCCATCCGCTTCTTCGTCAGTGCCACGTAATATTTCTCGGTGGTCTTCCGCGACTTGTGGCCGAGCAACAGTTGCACATCCTCAAGCGATCCGCCCCCCTCCAGCACCTCGATGGCTAGTGTATCCCGCCACTCATGTGTTCGCTTGCCTTCGATGCCGGCTTCCACGTAAAGCTGCCTCATCTTTTCCGACCAGTCGTTGACGGCGGTCTTGATGGTCGAGGTGCCCGTCCAAAAAAAATACTCCCGGCTCTTCGGCGGAAGCTTGCGGATCAGCTCTACAACGAACGGAGGCAAGGGTACGAACACCGGTTGCTCGTTCTTCTCCTGGCTCACGATCATGAGTCCGTCTTCCCGGAGCGAATCGGTCCGCAATGTCACCACATCAACGAGGCGCAAACCGCTGTATCTCTGAATCAGAACAAAGGCCGTCGCCGTTTGCGTGATGTTTGGAAAAACGCGCGGTATCGCCTCCATCAGCCGTTGCTTTTCCTCGGGGGTCTTCTTCTTGACTTCAATCCTAGGTGTCTTTACCGCCAGCAATAGCTCGGCGGGGTTCTCTGGGATCCATCGAAGTTCCCGCGCGCGGCGGAAGAACATTTTCACGAATTCCTGGTTCTTCTGTTTTCCAAGCTGGCTCTTCGGTTGTCTAACAAGTTCGCCAGCGCTTTCCCGGTTTTTGCTCAGCCGCCCCTGCCACGTCTCCTGAAAGACCGAGAGATGTTCAGTCTTAACGTCTTTCAAGTGGACGATGCCGCGGTCACGGAGAAACGGAGCGAGTGGCCTCAGAATTCCTGCGATCTTCTGGATCGTCAGCTTCGTGCTCTCCTTGTGGGCATCGAGGGTTCCGCGCTTTTCGGCGAGGTAGTCCTCAATCGCCTGTTCCACCGTCTTGAAGATGTTGGGATCGGGCTTTCCATTTTGTCCGGAGAGGAATTGAACGGTCCACTGATCGATCAACTCTTCGGCGGCGAGTTTTTCCCGCACACCCAACTTCGCGAGCGAACCATTGAACTCAAAGGGGGCGACATTGGGGTCCGGATGCCGGACCAGAAGCCGTGCGTAGATGGGGCAGCCGCATCCAAAAAGCAATCGCGGCGGCAGCCGCTTGGGATTTTTGCGGTTTGTGGAAGCATTACGGCAGTCGACTCGGTGCCGCACAAAAATGTCGCGCATGCCGGAAATTGTAGCGCAAACTCGCTACAGTTGGAAGTCAGTTCTTGTAAGTACCATCACTACAACAAGTTGTAGTGGCGGAGGAAGAGGGATTCGAACCCCCGAGCGAGTCACCCCGCTAACGGTTTTCAAGACCGCCGCCTTCAACCACTCGGCCATTCCTCCGCTCATAATCTTACCGAACTCAGCGGGATTTGGCTGGCAATTGAAATCGATCCCAAACACTTCGGGACCGCGACGAGGCGGCATTCGTCAAGATTGGCTGTCGAGCTTCGCTGAGTTATGGCGCCGGTAGGTACAAGTGCAACTCACCCGCCCGCGCCCAGCGCGCCAAGAAGTTCGTGGCGGGCCGCATAGGCTAAAACCAGTTGGTCTCCGCGGAGACATGCCGCATTTGATCATGAGCCGGTCCGGCGCCACCGAGTGGCGAAGAGCACCTCGGGCGAGTCTGGCTTCGTGACGATAATGCAAACGGACCCAAGCAGTCACGTGATCATCCGGCTCGGAGCCCCAACCGAGACCCTTCGGGAAGCTTCTGGTATCCTGTAAATGAGAAAGGCAGTCGCCTTATGAACCGACGTTTCCAGTTCGCCGTGGTCGCCTCCTCGGCTGTCATTGTTGCTCTCTTATTGTTTGGCGCCACCGGCCGCAGTGCGTCGCCCGATACCCCCTACACCAACCTAGGCGTTTACAGCGAGGTTTTGTCCCGTATCAAAGCCGACTACGTGGAAGAGCCGGACATGAAAGCCGTGACTCTGGGCGCGATCAACGGGATGCTGGAATCGATCGATCCCTACGCCAGTTATCTGAACGCGGATCAGTACAAGCAATATCTGAAATCCAAAGACGGCAAGCGGGCCGATGTCGGCCTGGTGCTGGCCAAGCGATTCGGCTACATGGCGGTCGAGGACGCGATCCAGGGCTCACCCGCGGCCAAGGCTGGCTTTGCGACGGGCGACGTAATCGAATCGATCAACAACGTTTCAACGCGCGACATGCCCCTCGCCTTTGCCGAGCTGCTGCTGCAGGGCGACCCCGGTACTCCGGTCGAGTTCACCGTGTTGCGCGTGCGGCGGTCTGAGGCGCAGAAGATGAGTGTGATGCGAGGGCCCATCGGTTACCCCTCCGTCACGAGCCGGCTGCAGGGTACCACAGGCATCATCGTGGTCCAGACGCTTCAGGCGGGACGCGTCAAGGACGTGGCGACTGAAATTGCATCGCTTGAAAAACAGGGCGCCAAGCGGCTGGTGTTGGATCTGCGGCACTGTTCCACGGGCCCGGACGAAGAAGGGATCGCGCTTGCCAATCTGTTCATGGACAGCGGGCTGATCACCTACACGCAAGGCCAGCGGTCGAGCCGGCAGGACTTCCAGGCGGTCGCGTCGAAGGCCGTCACCAAGACTCCGCTGGCG
>Ga0210384_10008723_pt1 | contig 10541 bp, 9 predicted proteins | sample IncBWH2MmetaG_FD_160574 | JGI IMG/M metagenome (GOLD analysis project Ga0210384, IMG submission 160574) | Forest soil microbial communities from Barre Woods Harvard Forest LTER site, Petersham, Massachusetts, United States - Inc-BW-H-2-M | ecosystem: Environmental > Terrestrial > Soil >...
TGAACGTACAAATCGCGACGCTGGTGCCCACCATCGCAAACGAGGCCCATTCCTGGCGCGTGGGAGCCGTTTTGTTGGCGCGAAATCGTTTCCACACCAGGCACGCCACAGCGAAAAAGAATCCCAATTCCAGAAAATAATTCAGGGGCAGCAACGCCGCTCGCATGAGCAGTATTTGCCAGGAATGATCGAACACTTTGTCCCAGTCGATCATTTCAAAAGCCCGAACGGTGAAGTGGATAGGCATCACTCCCGCGCCGGAGCCTCCCGAGCCGGTGCCTCCGGCGCCTGCCGGTCCGCGCAACTCAAAAAGATAGGGGAAAGATGCAACCGCGGCGACAACGCCCGCCACCACCAGAGGCAGTGCCTCGGGGGTGCTCGACGATGCACTGCGCCATTTATTTATCAAAGCAAGGCACGTCCACAGCGCCAGGAAGATCGCAAACACAAAAGCGACGTAGATCCCCGCGCCCACCGCTGTCGCGAGCGCGAGTCCGGCAACGCCGCTCGAAATCATCCAGCGTCCCCGGCGACGTTCTTCCGGCGCGTCCCAAAGAATCAGAAACGCGGTAAGGCACGCGATCAGGCTGCACATGTAATGGGGCTCCCATAACATCGTGTAGAGCCAACCATCCACCTGCTCATTCCACCATTCCACCGAGGGAGACACGCCTTGGATTATGCCGGCGAAATAGAGCCGCACTTTGAGAAGGGTGGGCAGGATATCCAGGCCGGTGATGCCCATCAAACCCAACCCGATAAGGGTCCTTCGATACAGACCGTCGGCGCCGACCGGGCTGAACAATCTAAGATACAGCGGCACCAGGCACAGCATCCCGATCCCGCACCACATGGTTCCTCCAATCAGGGCGTGGCGAGGGTCAACGAGCGGGCCACCCAGCCGTTCCACCAGGGCGCATTGGATCAGCCAGAGATAGTGATAGCGCAGCCCGACGGGATGACCTGGAAAGTAGAAGGGATTTTGCGCGGGAACTCCGAAAGTGCCGATCGCGCTGACGAACGCTGTCCGGAGCGCGTAGTCGAACGCGATCACCGGATAGTACAATCGCGCATGGATCTGGATGTCCGCAAGCATCAACACTGCGAGGATCAGCCAGATCAGTGCAACGCCCAGCACCTTCCCATGCGCCTTCGAAAAGGGCGCCAGTGGGTGGGGCCTCGATTTCCAGCCGCGGACTGCCAGGAACAGCACATAGAGGCACAGGACGCCGTATACCGCTTCCACCGCCTCCAGCGAGAGCCACCGGCCCAACAGGTAACTCAGAATCGGGCCGAGGGCGATCGAGAGCGGAACGCTCAGCGTGAGCCGGAACCACAATGTCCGCTGCCGGAAGCGCAGGATGTCGAGCAACCATCCGAAAGCGTATCCCGGCACCAAGGTCACAAGAGAGAACAAACTAAAACCGGCGAGGATTGCGAGCCAGTCCCTCAGCATGTAATTTTGATTCGGCATCGTGGTCCGCGGGCTTTGCTCGGGTCTACATCAGTTCTTCCGGTACAGCGCCACGAACTGGAACACCGGCAGATTGGGCAGAACGCCGCGCTCGACCGCCGGCCCAAAATGCGCGGTCCCCCGGCGGCGATGCGATTTTCCGGAACGCGATGAGGCAGATCGCAGTCATCGAAGTCATGACGCCAGAAAGCGCGCGTAAGGGGCCTGGATACTCAGCAGATCGGGCGGGCAGGACTCATGCCAGCGCCATTCCCCTGCGGCCGGCGGACTGGAACGTGCTTGGCGGCTTTCGTCGAGGGGCGTCACCAGTTTGCACGAGTACAGCAGGGAAATGAAGTGCCCGCGGTTGTCCTGCTCGCGGATCGTTTCCGAGACAAGGAGCGGGACCGGTTCGAAAGCCACCTGGGCGCCGAGCTCTTCGAAGGCACAGGCGCGAATGCGATCGGACGCCATTTCCTTATATCGGATGATCCCGCCGGGAACATGCCAGCCCGGTCCGAAAAACTCATCGTTGCGCCAGGTAAGCAGCGTACGGCCGGCGTGATCCCGGATCAAGAGATCGACGTTGATGAGCGGGGTGATGCGGCTGGCGAACAGGAAAAGTTCTTCGGGAAGCCCGTGATGAGGGTCGCCGATGGCGGATTCGATCGCCGCGATCTGGGCGGCCAAGCCGGCGAAGCGGGCGGTTTCGGATTCCATTTGGAGTTGGAAACGATATTTTAACAGGTGCTTCTGAAAGGAGCACGACTTGTATTTAGCGCCGAGTTCGGCTTACCATATTTCGTGCGATTCTCCCTTGTCGTCGCGACGCTTGGACGCACTGCGGAGTTGCGGAGACTCCTCGATTCATTGGAGCAGCAGACCCATCAGGACTTCGACGTGATCGTTGTCGACCAGAACGTGGATGAACGCCTGCTGCCAATTCTCAGCGATTTCGATGGGAGACTCGATCTTCGCCGTCTGACCAGCCCGCCAGGAGTTTCGCGCGCTCGAAACCAGGGCATTCGCGAGGTCACCGGAGAGGTCGTTTGTTTCCCGGATGACGATTGCTGGTATTCCATCGACCTACTGCAGAATCTCGACCGTCTGCTGGCGAAGAACCCAAAATGGCACGCCGTCATGGGTGAAGCAGTGGACGAGTTCGGCCAGCGGATTCTTCCGTGGCCGGATCGCTCTGGCCGTGCGACCAAGCCCGTAAGCTGGCGGCAGGCGCTGGCGGTCGCATGCTTCGTCCGCGCGGAGATCTTGCGAAGAGTGGGTGGCTTCGACGAGTCCATCGGTCCGGGCGCCGACGTACCTTGGGGATGTGGTGAAGACAATGATCTGATGCTTCGCATCATCGAAAGCGGATACCACGTCCAATATGAAAAAAGCCTGCGAGTCAATCACCCCCGCATGTTCCTGTCTTTCGACGAGCCCTGCCGCGCCAAGCGCTACAAGTACTCCTTGGGCGACGGACGGCTGTTACGCAAGCATCCCATGCCTTTGTGGTGGAAGATGCTGTTTTTCGCGGTACCGGTTTGCCGAATGATGTTCGCTATAGCGAGGTTGAGGGGGGCCGAAGCGAAGTTCCACTGGGTCACGGCTGAAGGACGGGTAAAAGGCTTTCTTCCTGGCGAGATCCTATAATGCTGAGTACGGGCTGCCGATTGCTTCGGCAGGGATCTGTGTCGCATGAGCCCGGAACACCCTACTATCTCCATTGTCGTTCCGAACTACAACGGCGGCGCTACGATCGAGGCGACGCTGCGCAGCCTGATCGATCAGCAATATCCACACCTCGAAATTCTAGTGGTAGACGGCGGTTCGACGGATCGCAGCGTGGAGGTCATTCGCCGATTCGAACCGCACATCACTTGGTGGGTGAGCGAGAAGGACAGTGGGCAGACGCACGCAATTAATAAGGGATTCGCCCGAGCGACCGGCGAAATCGTCAACTGGCTGTGCAGTGACGACGTGCTGCTGCCTGGGGCGCTGCACACAATCGCTCGGGCGTTTCAAGAGCACCCCGGCGCCGATGTCGTTGCCGGAGCATGTAAGCTGTGTTATCCCGATCCTCGGCGCAACCGCTTCGATATTCCGACACCACTAAGCGTCGAGCTGCTTCCTTGTTTGATCCGGATTCCTCAACAATCGTGTTTTTATCGGAGATCGTTACTGAACCGAAGTCCCGTTTTGGACGAGAGGCTGCACTACGCCATGGACTTCGAGCTTTGGAATTACTTTGTAGCTTGCGGAGCGAAATGGCATTTCATCCCCAACGTCCTTGCTGAGATGCGCTTTAGCGATGGAAACAAGACGGCAGCTGGTGGCGTAAAGATCACCCGGGAAATTGAGGATGTGTACAAAAGGTATGTGAAAGAGCGCGTCCCTCTGACGTTCTGGCATCGTCTTTTGCGGTATCCGCTCGAGCGTGTGCGTCGTCGTCATCGGGGGAAGCTGTTCGGGTTCCTGATCTACTACCCGTATCAGTGCACCATCATCCTGTTGCTCAGTCCGTTCTATGGCTTCCGGCGAGTACGATGGATGTGCTGGACTGAGTTCGGCTGAGGCGTCTATTTATCCCCGCCGATTCCAGCCTAGGCGATTCCACGCCTAACCGCGATCTTAAGGATAGGTTGCTGGGCTACCGATACCTTAAGATATGGTCGGGTCGACTGAACTTTGCGAGAATAGGTGTTTTGCGGTAGCCTCCGGGGGGCGCGTCGGAACGATGCGCCTAGGGTAGCGAGGGCCCGTAAATGAACTGCCGGAGAAGCGTTTTGATTGGAGAGCGTTGTGGGTAACCGGGATTATCCCTACTGATCGAGCGCCTCATGACTGACGCCACATTCGACCGATCTATTTCCGAATACGAACGCGGGCGACAGCGGGTGCGGCGCATCCATCTCACGGCGTTGGCCGCCGTGGGGTTCCGCGGTGCTCTGCTGCTTAGCGGCTTTATCTACGTTCCGCTCACGGTTCGCTATCTGGGGCCGGAACGCTACGGCCTGTGGGTGGCAATGACCTCCGTGATGACCTTGCTGGCTTTTGCGGACTGCGGAATCGGTTATGGTCTGATGAACCACGTCGCTTACGCGATCGGCCACGGCGCAAAGGATTCAATTCGCAAGGCGGTCAGTAGCACGTTCTTCGTTCTGGTTGCTATCGCCATCATGGGATGCTTATTGTTTGCGGCCGCCTATCCTTTGATCCCCTGGCAATCCCTGTTTCGTACGCGAACTAATCTTGATACGACCGAGGCTGCCAGAGCTGTCGCGGTAATTATTCTCGGCTTTCTATTTACGCTCCCGTTTACGACCGTGCAACGTATACAGGCTGCCTATCAGGAGGGCTTCGAGACGCAGCTATGGGAGATTGCCGGAGTCGTACTGAGTCTGGCCGGTCTTTTGGCCGCAATCCGCCTGCAAGCTGGACTGCCGGTGTTGGCGGTCGTTTTTGCGGCGGGACCGCTAGTCGCGCTCGTGCTGAACTGGCTAGTATATTTCTTGATCCGGCTTCCGACGCAGGCTCCGGCGTTCCGACTTCTCAATTTTGACCTGGCTCGAAAGATTGTTCATGAGGGCGGGTACTTCTTCATCCTTCAGATTGCGGGAGTCATCGTCTTCTCTTTGGATAGTTTCGTCATCCTCCATTACTTCGGGCAGGCTGCGTTGGGGAAATATAGTCTGGTGGCCAAACTTTTTCAGGTGATGCCCGCGCTCGCCGGGGTGTGGTTCGCGCCGCTGTGGCCCGCTTATGCCGAATCTATCGCGCGAGGTGACCACGCGTGGGTGAAGCGCACGTTGTTTCATTCCACCTGGGTGGGCAGTGCGGGATGTGCCGTCGTCTCGTGCGGCGCCGCGCTGCTGGCCCGTCCAGTGATTCGGATTTGGACGGGGACGGATGTCAATCCGCCAGTTTGGCTCCTTGCTGGATTCGTCCTTTACTCGATCATTTTTGTCAGCGCTAGTGCCATCGCCGCATATTTGAACGGTAGCAACTTCATTCAAGGCCAAGCCGTCCTCGTGATTGTTCATGCCGTGTTGAGCGTGACTCTTAAAGTTGTGCTCTGCAAGTACTGGGACATTTCTGGAGCAATTTGGGGCACAGATCTCGGATACCTTCTCGTCATCATTCCGGCATATTCCATTATCGTTCCGCGCTTGATGCGACGGCAGAACGGAGTCTAGAGATGATCCGACCTTTGCGGACAGTGTTAAATCACTTGAAATCCGCGGCACAGCCGGAAATCAACGAACTACAGAGCATTATCGAGCGTCAACTCGTTCTCCTTGGTCAGCATTCGAGTCGATCATTTGGTTCGGAGCGCCTTCGTCACATCTCCGATGCTGAGTTTAGGGTGTTCTCGCAGTGGGGCGAAGACGGAATCCTAGAATGGCTGATTCAAAGAATTCCCATTTCCTCGCGCCGTTTCGTCGAGTTTGGTGTTGAGGATTACCGAGAAGCGAATACTCGGTTTCTGCTAGTGAATCGAAACTGGCGAGGAATGATAATGGACGGAAACCCAGCCCTGGCCGACAATATTCACTCGCGCCCTATGGGTTGGCGGTATGATCTTACGCCGGTGTCAGCGTTTATAGATCGCGACAATATAAACTCGCTCATCAGGAATGCGGGGTTCTCCGGCGATGTTGGAGTACTCAGTATTGATATTGATGGAAATGATTACTGGATTTGGGAGGCGATTGATTGCGTCAACGCCGACATAGTCGTTTGTGAGTACAATGCCGTTTTCGGTGACCTGCAGCCGATTACAATTCCGTACCGTCAAAACTTTTTCCGAACGACGGCTCATTACTCGAATCTTTACTTTGGCTCCTCGATAGCGGCCTTAATTTTATTGGCCAAGGGGAAGGGCTATGAATTCGTGGGATCGAACAGGGCGGGCTCGAACGCGTTCTTTGTTCGGACAGAACTATTCGAAAGGATTCATCCGCTCCTGGAACACAGATCCGCATTTCCGTCTTTCTGCCGGGAATCGCGGAGTCCCGATGGAAAACTGACGTTCCTTTCTGGCTTCGAGCGATTGAAGGCTATCGAAGAAATCCCGGTTTTAAATGTTCAGACAGGAATTGAAACAGAGATTCGCAATGCGGGTCGGCTCTATAGCGCCGAATGGCTGCACGAAATGTCTTAACTGCGATTCTCGGATACTTTTTGGGGTCGAGCTAATTCTATGTTCTCCCGCGTTGTGCACCTCGTCCGATATGCGCTGCCGGCGCTGATCTTAGCGTCGCTCATACGCCCTCGGAGGCCCATACCGCCGCTTCCGGGGTCTTCCAGGATTCTGGTGACGCGCCTCGACGGGATCGGCGATTTCATTCTGCTCGCGCCTTTCCTCCGTGAGCTTCGCCGGAACTATCCGAACTCGATCATCACTCTCATCGTGGGCCGGAACGCCGCACCGCTCGCCAGGCCTTGCCCTTACGTGAACGAAGTTCTGATGGTCGATCTGTCGCCTACCAGAGCTGCATTTTCGAGCTACTCCAAATACCTGCGCGCGGTTGTGAGGCACGTGGAGGGCTTGGTCAAGCTCGCTAACCGGCAGCTCGCCGGGCGCATCGATCTGGCGATTCAGCCGCGATGGGATACAGACGTACAGTGGGCTACTCTGATCACGTTCCTTTCCGGAGCGCGCAGAACTGTAGGCTACTCGGAGAAGACGTCGCAGTGGAAATCCTGGTCCAATTTCGGCTATGACCGTCTCTTTAAGGACGTGCTCCCGCCCGGCATCGAGCAGCATGAAGCAGAGCGAAATCTGGATATCATCCGCTATCTGGGGGGTTCGGTCGAAAGTACCGCGCCCGAAATCTGGTGGCGGCAAGAGGACCAGAGACGAGCCGACGACTTCATGACCGCGAGCGGACTATTGGGCGCGGAGAACGTGATCGCATTTGGCATAGGCGCCGCAAAAGAATGGTGCCGATGGCCTTTCTACGGCCAACTCATCCGCCTACTCGGTCAGAACTTAACTTGCACTCCTTTGCTCCTCGCGGGACCGGGCGAAGAGAAGCTCGTTCGGGAAATCACCGCTCTGTCTGATGGCGCGGTTGTGATGCGGGAGATGCCGCTGGGCGTCGTGGCTGCCGCGTTGTCGCGCTGCACGTTATTCGTGGGAAACAATAGCGGTCCGCTCCACTTGGCTTCCGCCGTCGGGCTGCCGGTCATTGAAATCTGCGCCCATCCAATGACGGGCGAGCTAGGGCACGAGGGTCACCCCGACCGCTTTGGATCGCTTGCCTCTCCGAAGGTTGTCATTCGACCTGTGGACTTCTCCGGGCATTGCAAGCAGGGTTGCTCAGCGACAACGCCCCATTGCATCACAACCATTCGTCCGGAAGAAGTCGCATCCCAGGTTATGCAGTTGCTGGCTTCGATTAAGACGCCCGCTTAGTTCAGTCCTTATCGTTTCGCAACCGGCACCGGCCTGTGGGTCACTTCCGGTTCACTCAGCGGCTCACCGGGGGGCTGGTCGAAGTTGACGCGCTCCAATTCGGTGACGTAGGGCCGCTTCTGCACTTGCGTGTGGATGGCGCCGATATATTCGCCCAGGATCCCCATCGACAGCAATTGCACGGAGCCCAGGAAGAACAAGCCGATCACCAGCGGGGCGACTCCCACGTTGAAGCGGTCCCAGAAGACGAGTTTGTAAATGAGATACCCCAGGCCGGTCAGCAGCGACAGCAGCGAGCACAGGAACCCCAGCGCCGTCACGAATCGCAGAGGCACCTTGGAGAGGTTGGTGAGGCCCACCATCGCGAGATCGTATAGGGTATAGAAATTGTTCTTGGTGATCCCCCGCGTTCGCCGCGGCTGGTCGTAGAAGAGCTCGTAATAGGGAAGGCCGATCTCCGCGATCATGCCCCGGAAATAGGGGTACGGATCTTCGAAGGACCGGACGGCTTCGACTACCTTGCGGTCGTATAACCCGAATCCCGTGAAATTCTGAAACGTATCGAGGGAGGAAAGCCGCTGCATCCAAGCGTAATATCGCTTGCGAAGCCAGAACATGATGGGGTTCTCTTCGCTGGCCCGCTTGACGCAGAGCACCATCGAATAACCCTCTTCCCAGCGGGCGATCATCTCGGGGATCTTTTCAGGGGGATCCTGAAGGTCGGCCACCAGGCTGATCACGGCGTCGCCCTGGGTCTGCAGAAAAGCGTGCATGGGTGAGCGGATGTGTCCGAAATTGCGGGCGTTTACGATCACCTTGACGTTGTGGTCGCGGCGGGCGATCTCCTTCAAGATGGCGACGGTGGCGTCGCGGGAGGAGTTGTCGATGAAGATATGCTCGTAGCGGTACTTGCCGGCCTTGAGCATGGCGGCGCGGACGCGGTCGTAGAGTTCTTCGACGTTGTCCTGTTCGTTGTAGCAGGCGGTGATGACGCTGATGGTTTTCATGGTCAGCTCGCTCCTTTGCCTAGCTCCAGCGCCGGACTTGCGGCGCTCCTACTTCCCCGCGCCGGCGTTCGCGGGCAACCCGCGCCGATAGATGGTCTCCCGCAGCGAGGGGATACTCGCGTAGGGGCTGTCGATGGCGTCAATCATGATCGGCTGGTCGGCGCGCACCGGACGCCGCAGCACCTCGCCCCGCATCAGTTCACGGCACGAAATCTGTCCTTGTTGCAATGGTATCGCCAGATAGACATCCTCGTCGGAGAGGATGTGTCCTTCGGGAAGGTCGCGGTTGGCGTAGACGCCGCGCACCAGTGAATCCAGGTATTCGATTTCCCGGGGCGGCGGGATGCGTTTTTGGGCGCCGGAGGCGCCGCACATTTCCCTCGCTTTTTCGTAGGACTTGAACCACGTATCGGTCTGTTCAGGGCGGGAACAGTACGGCGACACCGGAATGCCATCGCCGTCGATATCGATATGGCGTTCAAATGTCCGGGCGCCCTTGGCATAGGCGATCAGCATGGAAGCGGTCCAATCGCGGTATTCATGGGTGGAGAATCCGATGGTGTTATGCGGGTAGCGGGCGCGGAGGAAGTCGATCTGGTTCATCTCAAGGTCGCGGTCTTCGCAGGGGTACATGGAGACGCAATGGTTGATGGCCAGCGCGATATTCCGGCTCCCAAAGAAAGTGACCAGATCATCGAGGTCTTTGAGGGACGAACCGCCGGTCGAAACGATGACCGGCTTCCGGGTGCGGGCGATTTTCTCGATCAGGAGCCAATCGTTGAGGTCCGAACTGGCGATCTTGATGATGGGGATGCCCAGTTCACAGCAGAAATCGACGGAGCGCTCATCGAAAGGCGTCGCCATAGGAATGCAGGACACTTGGCGGATGGCTTTGACGAGCGCGGCGAAATCGTCGTCCTTCATGCGAGTATCGACGGTCTTCTTGATATAGCGGATGTCCGAACGGTTGCGAAAATCCTTGTGGACGAAGGTCTCGACATCGCGAAACTGCAGCTTCATCGCGGCACGAACGTTGTTGAAGCGCACCACCTGCCCAAACGTGCTCACGATTTTCAGGCCGCGGTCCAGCCGGCCCCAATGGTTATTCGCGATCTCGAGAACGAACAGGTCCTCGAAAATATCACGGTCGATCATGCAGTACCTCCGACTCTCGCAAAGATTGTCTCATGAAGGGCTTGCTCAGCCCCGTGCATCAGCACCGTGTTGTTCCGACCTTCCGACTCACGAAATGGGGCTTCCGGGCCCTCCCACTCCTGCGCTCTTTCTTCGCCCGAGATTTCGCTGAGGATAGGACGGACTGGGGGACCGATTAAGGCGCGTAAGCCACTGGCTCTGCGGGAATAGCCTCGCCTCTCGAATGCACGGTCAACAGAATATTCAATGCCAGCGGTCGATTCCACCAGAGTGCCATCCAGGTCGAAAATGATGTTCGCTACATCCATCGGCTGTTTAGGGCATCCGCTCTATGAACAAATTCGATTCCAATTCTTCCGGATCAAGGAAAGGATACATGTCCTCCAGAGCCGGCGACACCATACGGCCGTCGGGAAGCTGGCGGGATTTGAGGCGTGGCTCAAACTCCTGTGCTGGATCAAGCATGACTTCGCACAAAGCGGGTCCCGGTGCGTCCAGAATATCCCAA
>Ga0210384_10008724_pt1 | contig 10541 bp, 9 predicted proteins | sample IncBWH2MmetaG_FD_160574 | JGI IMG/M metagenome (GOLD analysis project Ga0210384, IMG submission 160574) | Forest soil microbial communities from Barre Woods Harvard Forest LTER site, Petersham, Massachusetts, United States - Inc-BW-H-2-M | ecosystem: Environmental > Terrestrial > Soil >...
GCGAATCAGGAAAATTGGCTGCGGCTGCTCGAGGCGCTGGGAGCGCAGGAGCTGCGCGACGATCCGCGCTTTGTAGACAACGCGGGGCGCATGCGCAATCTATCCTTGCTCACGGAAGCGCTGACTCCCTTGTTCCAACGCCACTCCGTAGCCGAATGGCAGCTTCGCCTGGAGCAAGTCGGCGTTCCAGCCGGGCCTGTGCTGGACATTGCGCAGATGCACGCCGATCCGCAGGCCCTGGCGCGGGAAATGATCGTGGAGACCGTTCATCCCGCGGTTGGGCCAACGAAAGCGATCGGGCTGCCGATTAAATTTTCGGACACGCCGGGCGGTGTGCGCAGGCCCGCCCCGGTGTTCGGCCAGCACACCCGGGAAGTGCTGCGCGAACACGGCTACTCCGATTCCGAGATTGACCAAATGGCGGCGCAAGGCGCGATTCAATTGCCGGCCTCAACCAGGAAAGGCGCGACACGATGAGCCAGGAAATACTCTATGAAATCAAGGACGGCGTGGGCCGCATCACGTTCAATCGCCCGGAAGCGCGAAACGCGTTCACTTTCCAGATGTACGAGCGGCTGGCGAAAATTTGCGGGGAGGCCTCGGCGGATCCTGCTGTCAAAGTGCTGGTGCTGACCGGCGCGAATGAAAATGCGTTCGCGGCGGGAACGGATATTTCCGAGTTCAGGAAATTTTCCAGCGCGAAGGACACGCTTGATTACGAGGTGCGCATCAACGATTTGCTGGACGGTTTGGAGCGAATCCCGAAACCCACCATCGCCGCCATCGCCGGATCCTGCACGGGCGGCGGCGCCACGATCGCCGCGTGCTGCGACATGCGCATCGGCGCGGCCAATGCCCGATTTGGCGTTCCGATCGCCCGCACGCTCGGCAATTGCTTGTCCATGGCCAATTACGTCCGGCTGGTGGCTTTGGTGGGACAAGCGCGGGTGAAGGAAATCATCTTTACCGGCCGCCTGCTTGAAGCCGGCGAAGCGCGCGCGATCGGACTCCTGAGCGAAGTGCTTCCCGATTACACGGCTCTCCAGACCCGCGCGGACGAACTAGCGCAAACGGTGGCATCTCGCGCGCCGCTTACCCTGCGCATGACTAAGGAAGCCCTGCGCCGCATCAAGGAAAAAATGACGCCCGAGGAAGACGAGCAAATGATTGTGACCTGCTACATGAGCCACGATTTTCAAGAGGGCATGGACGCATTCCTGAACAAGCGCCCGCCAAAATGGACGGGAACGTAGCAGGCCCGGCGCGGTGATTCAGAGTGCGTTTGACCGCGGGGCCCTGGTGGACTAGTATCCCGGATCAATGAGGAGAACCAAAATGAAAACCGCCAATCGAACATACACTTGGGTGATCCTGGGATTATTTTTGTCCGTGCTCGCCGCTTGTCCCGGCGCCGGCGCTCAGGCCGCTGCGCGGCAGATCGTGCTGAAAGGGGCGCGGCTGATTGATGGTACAGGCCGGCCGGCCATTGAAAATTCCGTGCTGGTCATCGAAGGCGATCATATCGTCGCCGCTGGAAAGGCGGGGACGGTCTCCATTCCCAAAGACGCCGACGTGAAGGACGTCAGCGGAAAAACGATTATGCCCGCGCTCATCAATTTGCACGGCCACCTGGGATTGTCAACCAATGGCGCCGATTCCGTGGCCGGACACTACACGCAGGAAAACGTCGTCAGGCAGCTCAACAAATATCTTTCCTACGGAGTGGCGACGGTTGCTTCTTTCGGACAGGATGAAGATGAGATTTTCAAAATTCGAGACGCTCAGCACGCCGGAAGCGTGGGCGGCGCGCGCTTCTTCACTGCAGGGCGCGGATTTCTGGAATATACTGGGAAAGCCAACCCCTCGGACCACCGCTACCGCCCGCAAACTCCCGAGGAAGCCCGCGCCGATGTCCGCGAACTTGCGGCGCATCATCCCGACTACGTGAAAATGTGGGTGGACGACGGGCTGGGCCACGGCGTGAAAATAAGGCCCGAGATCTATCAAGCCATTATTGATGAAGCGCACAAGCAACATATCCGGGTGTTTGCCCACGAATATTACCTCGCCGATGCGAAAGCTTTGCTTGCGGCCGGCATTGACGGCTTCGCTCACAGCATTCGCGATCAAGTCGTGGACCAGGACTTGATGCAGACCATGAAAGCCCGCGGAGTTTTCCTCATCCCCACGCTGGTGCGCGATGAAGTCCTGTTCGCCTATGCCGACAACTTGAAATGGCTGGACGATCCGTTTTTCGTGGCCGGGTTCGAGCCTACGGCGATGGCCATGGTTCGGAGTCCCGAAAATGTGGAAAAGGGCCGCAAGGATCCGGATATCGCCAAGTACCGCGCGGGACTCGAAATGGGCAAGAAAAATCTGAAGACGCTTTCCGACGCCGGAGTGAAAATCGCGTTTGGCACGGATTCGGGAATTCCCACCCGTTTCCCCGGCTACTTGGAGCATCGCGAATTGCAATTGATGGTCGAGGCCGGCCTCACGCCGATGAAAGCCATCGTCGCCGCGACAGGAACGAACGCGGAAATTCTGGGCGGGGCAAAGCAGTTCGGAACGTTGCAACCCGGCAGGAGCGCGGATTTCCTGGTGCTGGATGCCAACCCGTTGGACGATATTCATAACACCGAGCGGCTGTCCGCTGTCTGGCAGGCCGGCAAGATCGTGCCGTCCATATCCGCGAAAACAATGTCCGGGAACTAGGACGAAAGGGACGGCCGGCGGTCCAGTGGCACAGACTTCACAGGCTGCGGAAAAAATGTCTTGTTTTGTCGTTCTGAGCGAAGCGAAGAATCTCTCCTTGTTTCTTTTCTTATACTTAAGTCGAAGAGAGGTTCTTCGCTTCGCTCAGAATGACAGCTCTTTGAATTTTTCCGCAGCCTGTGAAGTCTGTTCCACCGAAAGCCGGTAGACCAACAATGTGAATCTTAACGATACTGGAATTGAGCCTCGGGCCCCTTACTTGGCGAGCAATACAGAATTATAAATTCCGCCTGAAAACTTGGCCGAAAAATTCAGGACCTGTGGCAGCCACCACGTCTTGCGCAGAAGCGGGTGGCTAGAATGCTTCATGCGGTCCCCGAGGAAGGCCATGAGCCACACTTCGCCAGCGGATTCGACGACCAGCGTGCCCGAATTGTGAACGAACGGGCGCATGAGTGGATTTCTCTCGTATCCCCCGCGTTCAATGACCTTTCGCGAAGCGACGTCGTCTAGGATAGCCGCCCCAGTGTTTATCTCCACCAGGGTCAGGATCTTTTGGTCATAGAAGGGGCGGGTGAAAAAGTTGCCGCGCGGGGCAGGCTTGTCAGGGAGCACGGGGCTGCCTGGCAAAATGGCGTCCGACGGTATTTTATCGTTCGGGGAAGCATTGTCACGAGGGACTTCACCGGCTGTTAGAGCTTTTTCCGGAGGTGTGGTTTGGGTAGAAACCTCCTGAGCTGCCGCGGGCACAGACAACAGCAACAAGGCTAAAGCTATACGGGCTGGAAAAGCCATAACCACACCTACAGTCCTTACAAACTACAGCATCAATTTTGCCATCTTATGCTTTTGATTGATTTGCGGTTAATCAGTGGTTGGTATGAACACGCGGGAGGGCATGCAAACCCTGTGAACGCCGGTTGGACACTTCCATATTGGCAATTCTGCCGACCGCGTCTGACCCGCAAGTGCTACACCGACCGTGGGAGTCCAGCGCGATTTGTTCGAGACAACTCGCGCACCACCATTGCTTCATGATTGGTTCCCCCGACTGCCGGCGGAGGTTTAAGAATCGGAACATGTTTTTGAAAGAGAGCAATGGCTGGGCCAAGAAGGCGACGTGCGGAGTTTTTCGCAGCGATATGTGCTCTGTTCGTCACAGGCCGTGCCGCCGAAAACGCTGGACTTAATCTTGGACTTGATTTGAGTGAAGGAGACTGGTCAATGGACGCGCCGTCGTAGAATTAGAAATTGTAAATAGTTCCTTTTCGCATCCATTTCTTACATCTTTGTCGCCTCCATTTTCGTTAAGCATCCCCCGGGCTTTCGCAAAACCTAATACTCAGAAGCCACCCGTTGGCTGCACTCTTCACTGCGCGCTCACGGGATTACGACGAAGTTATTGAATCCGCGATTGGCATCCTGCAGCATCGTAAGCCCTTCGTTTACATCTTTTAGCGGGATGCGCCGGTGGTCCAACACGGAGAGGTCCAGCGTCCCCGCGCGGGCCATCTCCGCCAGTTCCTGGCCCTCGCCGGTCGTGAACCAGCACGAGCCAATGAGCTGGATATTCATCCCCATGATCCGGTGGACGTTCAGCGGCAAGGGTTCGCCCACCCCGCCGACATTGACGCCCCGGCCGCCGCGCCGCAGCGCGCTCAACGCTTCCTGCATCGCGCTGGAGGGCGAGCCAGGCGGCAGCGTATCGATTACCGCATCCACGCCCTCCTGCTCCGTTAGTTCCATGGCCCATTCGCGAACCGGGCGCTTTCCGACGGCAAACACTTCTATCCTCTTTGGGGCCAGAGCTTTCACACGGTCCAGCAGGGCTTGATTGCGGCCCGTCCCAAGGATCGTCGTTACTCCGGTCGCCAGACCCACGAGCGCAGCGCATAGGCCCAGCGCGCCGCCAATCCCGTTGACGAGCACCGAGCGGCCGGGCCCGGCGCCCGCTTTGCGTATCGCGGCATAGGCCGTGCCAAGGTATCCGAACCGGGCGGCCTGTTCGAAGCTGACATTTTTGGGCAACCTGACCAGCGCGCTCTGCGGCGCGGTAATGTATTCCGCCATCCCGCCATAGGGGTACGCGTCAAAAACCGCTTGCGATAGGGGCCCCCGGCCAAAATAGCCCTGAAAAGTGAAGCCGGGGCAATTCACGATTTCGCCGCTCCGGCAGGCGCGGCAGGACCCGCATCCGCGCGCCGGGTTGACATAAACGCGATCTCCCGCCCGGATGGAATGTACCTGGCTGCCCACCTGCGTCACGATGCCTGCCACATCGAGGCCAAAGATCGCGGGGAGTTTCGGCAGCGGCAGGTAAGGAAACCACTCCGGCCATTTTGTGAGCACGTTCTTTAGATTCGGCACCACGCCGCATGCCTTTACGGCGACCAGCACATCTGTCGGGCGGGGTTCGGGTATGGGGATCTGCTCCAGCAACAAAGGCCCCCCGATTTCGTGCAAACGGGCTGCAAGCATGGTCTTCATCCACGGCTCCCTTGAATTGAATGTGTGCAGACGCGCAGCTGGAAGCTGGCGATTTCCGCGCCAGCCTATCACAACCCGCCCCTCAGCAGAGATTCAGACTCCGGGCCGCAGCAGATAAAAATGGAGAGAAAATTGAATTGCGGAGAAATGGCTGAGATGGCATGGATTTCTAGAGTGCCTGCAATGAAGGGGGGCTTGGCCGGTGCGCGGCAGGATGGATCAACACGCGGAGCCCGGGTAGACCACAAGGGGACCAATCGCCGGTAAACACAACTCGACAATTAGCGCGATTTGGCTAAGCTTTCGAGCGATTTGGATTTCCAGGCGAGCGGCGGCTTAGTACGCCGCCGTGCCGACAGAAACCTCTTCGTTTTCTTTGCTTGCGGGAACCGACGATTGGGCGCGCTCGATCTCGATGTGTCCTTTGAAATAAGCGCCGTCCTCGATGCTGATTCGCGTCGTCGTAATGTCCCCGACCACCTGGCCGTCCTTCTTGATCTCGACGCGGTCTCGCGCGCGGAGATTTCCGGAGGCATTGCCGTAGACAATCACTTCACGCGCGTTGATTTCGGAATTCAACTGCGCTGTTCGCCCGACCGTCAGGCGGTGGCCGCGCAGCGAAATGTTTCCTTCGACCTTGCCGTCAATCTGCAGGTCTTCGTCGCTGGTGATTTCGCCCTTGACCACAATGGTCGATCCCAGGCACGCCAGTGTGCGCGCGGAGGGAGGATTGGAGCGATTGCCAGGGGCCGCATTCGACGGCGCGCCGGGAATTCTCGAGTCCTTCGACTGAGATGTGCCGGGTATTTCGGATTGCGATTCCTTAGTCCACATGGTTCCTCCACCATTTCACTCACAATTCGATTCAGTCCCAAAGGACCTCTGAGGAATACTGTAAGTGGATGGGCCAAACGAGGCTACCGTAAAATGGCGTGGCGATGCCTACATCGAAACCTGCCCGCCGGGACAGGTTGATTCAACAGGTTTTAGTGGACTCTAATCAAGCAGAGGCGGCCTGGGCGCCCACGGAAATCTTCTTGCCTAACCCAACCTTTAAGAGTTTGATTTCGAGAACGTCGGCGCTGACGGTTGCGCTGACCTGGCTCGGGTCAATTTCGGACGGCAATTCCACTGCGCGAAAGATTTGGCTGGAGCGCTGTTCCACATTCACGGCATTGGCGTTATTTTGTTCCGAGGTTTCTTGCTGCTGGCCGGTGATGCATACCGAGCGGGGCGCAACCCGCACTTCAATTTCCTTTTCACTGAACCCCGGCACATCCGCGCGGATCGTGAATCCCGTCTCCGTCTCGGTGATTTCCACCGGGACATCCCGGAGAATTTCCGAAACAGCCTGAAGCCAATCTTCACGATCGTAGCCGTGCACGGATCCCCGCAGCTCAAACAACTCGTAGGCGCGACGCGAGATCAAATCGTTGAGCTCTTGCGAGAGCTCAAAGAATGCATCGCCCGGATGGAGCGTGCGGGTTGCCGGCGCGAGGAAACGTTTCGATTCCGTTTCAACTCTCATGTCAATTTTCTCCTTCTTGAGTAGTCTTCTCGGTGAGTGAATTCGATTTGAACAGGGAGCGCATTTGGTCCGGACTACGTTACCTCTGCCGAGAACGCTAGCTCAGTCGAGCGGTGGATATCAAGTAACGAGAGAAGCAACTGCGGGGTGAACGATATCGTCGCCTGGCGGGAAAATGTTTTTCGCGGGAAGAATTGCTTCGGTCTGCCGCCACGCGGCCGCGCACCGAATCTTCAAAGCGCCCCTAATCGTAGTAAGCGGGCGCGTGTTTCAGTTTGTCGCTTTGCGTTTTCTCGTGATTGATCCACAACTGCGCGTGATAGAAGGAAATGAGGTCGGCCATGCGCTGCATGGACAATAGCGTTTGAACTTTCTGCTCGGCAGGCATCGTGCTGAAATACGGAATGCGGCGATTGTCCCAATTCTCCTGCAGGTGAACCGCGTCGCCGCTCAATAAAATCCAGCCTGTTTTGGCAAGATGGACGAGGCAGGACTGATGCCCGGGCGTGTGGCCGGGAGTGTAGACGATCAGGACCGAGCCGTCGCCGAACACGTCCAGATCTTCCTGCACCAGATTCACCGGATGCTCCCTCTGAAACGTCGGCCTGCTGTCCGAGGGAGGCTTCGCGATCCCCGTTTTTCCCGGAGCAAAGTAATAATCATATTCGGTTTTTTGAATCAGGAACGGCACGGCGGCAAACAGTTCGGCATTGCCGATGTGGTCGGGATGGGTATGGGAAATTCCCACGAATTTTATGTCCGCTGGCTTGACGCCGATCGCGGCAAGTTGCGACTCCAGCGACTTTGCGCGCGTCCAATGGATGTCCGTTGCCGGATTATTACTGGGGTACCAGCCGTCGGGCATGGAAGCAACCGCGTCAGATATGCCGGTGTCCCAGAGAAAATAGCCGTCGGCGTGATGGACCAGATAGCAGCTGACCGAGATGTCGATCGGTTTTCCGACGTTCACGCCAACCGTCCATCGGGATTCGTCTGGGGCGTGTCCCTGGCCGCAATCGAGGATGTACAGGCGGTCCACGCCTTTCGCGTCCGGCTGCGCCCAGCAGGCACTCGACAAAAAGAATCCGGCGACGGTAAGGGCAATCAAATTGATTCGATTCATGAGAGGACCTCTGCGAAGCTTTTAGAAATTTTTGTGATATGTCCCGGGAACGCCATTCTCCTGAATGGCGTTTTGCACAACGCCAATGGGGAGATTGGCGTTCCCGGGCAGCTTATTTGTCCGGCCCGCCGGGACATCCCGAGTTGGCCCCGCCGCAATCGCCGCCGACATGCTCCGGCAAGCCCTTTCCGGCGACCTCGGTCCTCATCCCCGCCGGATCCTGAATGGACCAGCCATATTTGCTGTCCGCCTGGGGCTTGTAACCCCGCCGTTCCAGCTCAGTTTTGACCGCAGGCTGATTGAAATTCTCGACTGCCATGGCGAAGTGCGCGACGTACGGTTTATTTTCGGGATGCTGGCTCTTGCGAAGGTAGAAAGTGTTCTCTCCGAATTTCAGGAAACATATGGGACCGCCGGCCGCATCCACACCGAACACATCGCCCGGCTTGTAATAAATCACTTTCATACCCAGCAGGTCCGTGTAGAAATCGCGGCTTTTGTCCACATCGGGAACATTCACAACCAGGTGGCTCACGGCGTAGGCTTTGAAACCCTTGCCGTCAGGCCCGGGGATGGAGCTGAGATTTTTGGTGCCGTCGGATTCTTTCGCGGTCGGCGAGGCCGCCCCGGGAAACACACCGTGGGTCGCGCAGATTTGCAGCGTGATGCCGCTCGGGTCCTTGATCGACCAGGCATATGGGCCATCCGGCTTGGGATCGAGGCCGCGGCGTTTCAGTTCGGCGCCCACGGATTCCAGCTCGAAATTTTCGATCGAGAAGGCGAAGTGATCGACGTTGCCCGTGCCCATTTGCGCGGACCAGTTGCCGGCCGGGCGGTCGAGCGGCCTGGTGAGCGGGCGGATATAGATGGCGTTCGGCGGATCGCCGCATTCCACCGAGCACTGTTTGCCGTCGTCATAAACCACTTTCATCCCAAATAGGTTCACGTAGAAGTCGCGGACCTTCGCGTAATCGGAAACTTGATAATTGATGTGATTGTAGGCGACGGCTTTGAGCATCATGCCGCCGCCCATGCTCATCTGCGCGCCACCTGCTGCAAAGGCCGTAACTTCGGGCGGTACACTCGCAGCGAATGCGGCGGTGGCAGTCAGGCCCAGCGCCTGCATGAGCTGGCGGCGGTTGATCCGTCCGCTCTCGAACGCCTTGCGGAGTTTTGCAATATTTTGATCCATCGCCGTTCCTCCTGAAAATGTCCGCGCGGTCTCAACAGCTGCAGTGACGGGATTGTATGCCCGTTCTGATTCGCATGGCAGATGTTTTTGGCAGTGTCTGCTTTTGGTGGCACACGCTTCAGCCTGTGGGGTTTGGAATTTGCTTGGCCAAGACCCCACAGGCTGGAGCCTGTGCCACTAAAACTTACTTCAAACCTGGAATATTTTTGGCTGTCGGGGGATGCGGGCGCGATTGCAGGAATGCATAGATGTCCGCCAGTTCCTGGTCCGAGACGACCTTGGCGGTATATGGCGGCATCTCTCCCGTGGGCTTGCGAACATAGCCGGCGAGCACCTCGAACGGGACAGGGTCGGGAGCGATCCGCGGTCCGGTCATCACCGAACCTTGTCCTTCGTGGCCGTGGCACTGGTAGCAGCCGATCTTGTTGAAGATTCGCTTCCCATTTTCGGCATTCCCGGCCGGGGTATCAGAGGGCTTCGATTCCTGGGCCGCAATCAACACGCTCACACGCGAGGAGCAAAAACATAGTGTCACCGCCAGGGCCATAATGGCTGGGCTGAAGTAACCACGAAAAGTTTTCATCCTTGCTCCTTAGCCTGATTTAACGCGGCCGGGCGTGTTCAAGCGCGCCTTATCGAGGTTGAGTGACCACGTCAACCAGCGCCGGCTCGCCGCGCTTGACCACCGCGATCGCGCGCCTCAGAGCGGGCGCAAGTTCGTTGGGATCGGTGATCGGGCCCTCGGCGTAAACACCCATGCTCTGGGCGAGCTTGGCGAAATCCATTTTTGGATCCTCGAACGTCGTGCCGATGGTGGCGCGGTCCACGCCGCGGTTGTGCCGGTCGGCCATACGCTGCACGTGCATGAGCTCTTCATGATAAGCGCGGTTGTTGTGCATGACGCTCAAGAGCGGAATGCGATGATGCGCCGCCGTCCACAATACGAGCGGGGCAAACATCAAATCGCCATCGTCCTGAATGCTGACCGAAAAGCGGCCGTGCTTTTTGTTCGCGAGGGCGGCGCCCACCGAAGCCGGAGCGTTATAACCGATGCCGCCGCCACCCTGCGTGCCGAGATATTGGTAGTACTTGTCAAAGGGCCACAGCCTCAGCGGCCACCAGCTGAAATGTCTGAGAATCGAAACGAGCGACCAGTCCTCGTCCTTGATCTGGTTCCACACTTCGGTGCACAGCCGCCCGGTGCTGACGGGGCTCGCGTCCCACGCGTAGGTCGCGTCGGTACGCGCCTGCTCCAGCGCGTGATCGTGCGCCGCTGCCAGCTTGGCCCCGCGATCCTGCAACGCCCGCTTGCGATCCGTCGTAATCAGGCGCCTGGTTTCCTCCAGGAGCGCCGGCAGGGTCGCCTCCGCGTCGGCCGCCATGGCCAAGTCAACTCCAGCGTAGCGGTAGAAGTCCTGATAGTTGGCTTTGGTATAAAGATCGCCGGCGGTGATGCTGATCAATTTCGCATCGGGCTTCATGATCGGGCGCGAAGT
>Ga0210384_10008727_pt1 | contig 10540 bp, 5 predicted proteins | sample IncBWH2MmetaG_FD_160574 | JGI IMG/M metagenome (GOLD analysis project Ga0210384, IMG submission 160574) | Forest soil microbial communities from Barre Woods Harvard Forest LTER site, Petersham, Massachusetts, United States - Inc-BW-H-2-M | ecosystem: Environmental > Terrestrial > Soil >...
GGGCCTGCCGGTTGACAGCGTGCGAGTCATCTTCGTGCGCGGCTCGGGCTGTTACGGGCTCAATGGCGCCGATACGGTGTCGCTTGATGCGGCGCTGCTGTCGCAGGCGATTCACAAACCAGTCCGGGTGCAACTCTCACGCGCGGATGAATTGGCCTGGGGGGAAAATTATGGATCAGCATGCGTCATCGACCAGCGCGCGGGTATCGACGCAACTGGAACGATTGTTGCATGGGAGTGCGAGCCCTGGTCAGTTTCGCTCGGGGGCCGTCCCGGCTACGATCGTCCTGGAAACGTGGTGACGGGCATGCTTGCCGGGTATGAGCCCCACACCATATCGCCACAGGCAGCTTCCCAACCGACCGGAGAGCTGGAGAACGGCAGCAATGCGGTGCCGTCCTATGTGATGGGATGCATAGGCAGCAACTGCGGTGGCGCCGGGCGAATTCACAGTGAGCGCGTCCTCACACACTCGGTGAAGTCCCCTTTTTTCACTGGCCCCTTGCGTTCTCCGCTCCGTCTGCAGAACACGTTCGCGCACGAATGCTTCATGGATGAACTGAGCGCGCATGCCCAGGCAGATCCGGTTGAATACCGGCTCAGGCACCTCCGCGATCCTCGCCTGATCGATGTCGTGAAGGGGGCGGCCAAAGCGGCGAAGTGGGATGCTCGCCCATCGCCCAGGTCGGACCGGCGTCGGGGCCAAATCGCTCGTGGACGCGGTATCGCTTGCGTCGCATATGAAGGCGACAACGGCTACGGAGCCCTCATCGCCGAAGTTGAAGTTGATCCCGCGGACGGACACGTCCAGGTCAAACGTTTTACGGTGGCGCAGGATTGCGGTCCGATTTCAAACCCGGCCGGCCTCCGCAATCAAATCGAGGGCGGCGTATTACAAGGCATGAGTCGTGCTCTCAGCGAAGAGGTGACGTGGGATGATGGCAAGGTTACGTCGATTGACTGGAACACTTATCGTAGCCTGCGCCTCGGGATCGAAGCGCCAGTCATAGACTGCGTACTGATCAATCGGTCCGACGTCGCCGCGACAGGAGCGGGAGAGACTGCAATTACCGTGGTCGCTGCCGCCATCGGCAACGCCATCTTCGATGCTACCGGCGCTCGTCTCCGGCAAGTCCCGTTCACACCCGCGCGCGTGAAGGAGGCGCTCGATGCAACCAGTTGACGATATACAACCGAATCACACCTTCGCAGGTTGGGGAGCGCCCGCCGCCTCGGCCTCGATCTCTTCCAGACGCCGCTTTTTCGGTTCCACTCCGAAAATGAGCACAACCACAATCTGCACAATCAGAAGAACGATCATGAAAGCCAAAACGCCGCCCACGCCGTAAGACCTGAATAATGCGACGACAATAAACGGGGTCAGAATCGTTGCACCCCGGCCGAAGGTATTGCAGATTCCCGACGCCCGCATGCGCACCTCAGTTGGGAAGAGTTCCGGGATGTATATGGCAAAAAGGAGTGTGACCAGGACATAGATTGGAATGGTCAGCAGGAACCCTACCGTCATCAACATCCCAGGATTGTTGACAAAGGGATAGATGCTGCCGATGGCGATGGTCAGAAGAGACGCTCCGAGAATCGTGGGCTTGCGGCCCCACGAATCCGCGGTCGACGCGCCGATCGCAGACCCCAGCGGCGCCCCCAGGGACATGACCAGGGAATAGCCCAACGACGACGCGATGCTGCGTCCGGCCTGAACAAAGAAGGTCGGCAGCCATGTGATAAAACCAAAGATCAGCGTGTTGATCACGATCAGCGTAGTCGTTCCTACGATCATGCGCGGAAGCAGCACAGGGTTCAGAAGCGCGCTCAGGCCCCGCGCCTGTGTCGATGGTGGCGACGACATCGGCTGCTTGAGGGGGCCGTGGTGGATCGATACTTCTTGTTCGATGGCTTGAAGAATGCGATCGGCCTCTGCGTTGCGCCCGATCGATTCCAGCCAACGCGGTGACTCCGGCAAAGCTTTGCGCAAATGCCATACGACTAGCGCGCCCAATCCGCCCAGCACGAACATAATGCGCCAGCCGAACCGTGGAATGATCAGGGTCCCAAGAAGTGCTGTGACGGGCAAGCCAGCCACCACGAAAACGGAGATAAGGCCGAGCCATTTCCCGCGAGCTTGCGGAGGAACAAACTCCGTCATGGTGGCATAGCCCACCACGTTTTCCGCGCCCAGCCCTGCTCCCATTACGAACCGAAGCAAAATCAGCGCCTTCATGGAAGGGGCAAAGGCAGCCACAATCGAGGCGATGCCAAAAATCGCAAGGTTCGCCTGGTAAGTGAATCGTCGCCCGTACCGGTCACCGAGAAAACCCGTCAGAAACGATCCCACCATCATTCCCAGGAAGGTCACCGAGACAAATTCAGCGTTCTGTCGAATCGTCGAAAAACCGCTTCTGAGAGTTGCGCCCAGCACCGTTGCGGCAACGTAGATGTCAAAACCATCAAAAAACATTCCGACGCCGATCAGCCACATGATGCGCCGGTGGAAGGAGGAAACCGGGAGCCGGTCGAGACGTGCCCCGGCGTTGGAAGTTGCCGGTTGTTTCATTTCTGTCGCGCCAGCCGCGCCAGGCTGTCGACGGTCAGGGCTTCAGCCGCCAGGCCGCAATTCTGGTCGAATGCGTTCTGCTGAGCAGTTTGGAAAAACTGCTTGCAGCGCCGCACAGCAGTTGGATCGAGCCGAAGAATGCGGCCGACCAAGGTGTCCGCCTCGGCAGCCAAACGGTCCGCGACGCAGACTTGCGAGATCAAGCCCGCCTGCATTGCCACCTGCGGCGAGATGGGTTCGCCGAAAAGCACAAGAGGAAAAGTGAAACGTGGCAAGGCGTATTCGCCGAGATATGCCATGACAGCAGAAGGAGGGAGGCCGGAACGCATTTCTGGAAAACCGAGAGTTGCGTGCTCCGCGACTAGAGCGAAATCACACAAGATGGCGAGTCCGAAGCCGAAGCCAAAAGCATCGCCTTGAACCTCGGCAACGCTGATCAGAGGTGTGCCTCGCAAAGAACGCTTGAATTCGATGATTCGGCCCGCTTCGCGGCGCAAGGATTCGGCGTCGCGGCCTGAGCGTTCGCGGCCGGTGCAGAAGACTTTGCCCTCCGCCCGAATCCGTAACACCCGCGCCTCCGGCCGAGATGCTTCGCGCTGAAGTTCCAACAGCATGGCGTCGAACATCGCGCCGCTCACTTCGTTGGAATGCTCCTGGTTGTCCAAAGTAAATGTCAGAACATCGCCGGCGCGTTCAATCTTTACGCCGAGTTTGGTGGGATCGGGCATGTCAAGGCGCTCCTGATGCAACACGCCGCCACCGTATACAACGAGCACGCGTCCTGTCAACGAGGACAAATGAAAATGCATCGCTGAGCGCGCGTATGCACAGGAAGAGGCTTGAGATATCCTTCGTCAGTTAGCAGGATCGACTTTCGGACGAACTGCGCCGCGCTATGCCTCCGCTTCGAGCGAGAGGTTATCCGGGGGATAAGCAGGTGTGGCCGAGATCCAGCAAACCAAGCGTGCCCAACTCATATTGAAAATCAATCCCTACCATACTGCATTATTATTTGACAATATATGCCCTCCGGGGTGAATATGCACCCGCGCTTAAGTGTCCCCGTGCGATGAGGCAAAGCTGGGCTCAAGGTTGCTTGCCTTTCGGGTTCCCATGCCAGGTTTCGGTGCGGTTGTTCTCCACGATATTCATTCCATTCGCACTCCGGCATCATTCCGTCCCCATGATTGTGTCGGTTTAGGAGGCAGTGATGGTTTTTCCGCCCCGTCCGCGGAACGTTCTTAGTTGTGTGGCAGGAGTACTGCTGCTCTGCACTCTCTCTTCAGAACCGCTGCATGCACAGGTGGTCGGCGGATCCATATCCGGCACGGTCAGCGACCGATCGGGTGCAATGGTTGCCAATGTGACCGTGTCTTTGAAGAATCTAGCGACGGACGTATCCACTGCCGTCAAAACCAATGCTCAAGGTTTCTATAGCCTGCCAAACCTGCTTCCGGGGACCTATCAGCTGACGGCATCGGCGCCGGGCTTCGAAACGGCCATCCGAAACGGAATCATTCTCACCGTTGGCGCGCAGATGGTTTCCAATCTCGAGATGAAGGTAGGCGCGATCAATGAAACGGTGGAAGTCAGCGATCAGCCGGCGGACTTACAACTGGAATCGTCATCGGTCAGCAACTCTACCGATTCTCGAACCATTGTTGAACTGCCATTGAACGCCAGATCATGGACCGACTTGGCCCAGCTTCAGCCCGGCGTCAACACCATCCGAGCCATGGCTGCGGTCTCCAGTACCGACCGTCTGGGCCGTGGATATGGAGTCGAGTTGTCGGTCAGCGGCGGGCGTCCCCAGCAGAACAATTATCTGTTGGATGGAGTCAGCATCAACGACTACACCAACCAGGCTCCGGGTAGCATCCTCGGCGGCAACCTGGGTGTGGACGCGGTCTCTGAGTTCTCCGTCTTGACCTCGAACCAGGGCGCGGAGTACGGGCGAACCTCGGGTGGCGTCATCAGCGCCATTACTCGCACGGGCACCAATCGCTTTCATGGCAGCGCGTATGAGTTCCTGCGTAACAGCGCGCTCGATGCGCGCAATTTCTTTGACCCGCCCACCATTGCGCCGTTCCGGAGAAACCAATTCGGTGTGGCAGCCGGTGGTCCCATCAAGAAAGACAAGACCTTTATTTTCGGTGACTACGAAGGGCTGCGCCAGTCGCTCGGTTTGAGCATGGTCGACAACGTTCCGTCGCTCACCGCGCGCGGTGGAATGATCTGCAATCCACCGAACTGCGCGACCTTTGCCAACATCGGCGTCGATCCGCTGGTGGCGCCTTATCTAGGTTTCTACCCCAAACCGAACGGGGCGGTTATATGCCCCTTTCTTGACGCCAATAACAACCCTCTGTGCCCGCCGGGTGTCGGAGACACAGCGATCTTCAGTTTTTCGGGTTCTGCAATCACCACGGAAAACTACTTCACGACTCGGGTCGATCATCGATTCTCGGACAAGGACAATCTGGCCGGGAGCTACATGTTCGACAACTCGCCGTCCTCACAAAACGACGAATTCAACAACAAACTTATTTTCACTAAGACGAAGCGACAGGTGGTTAGCCTGGAGGAAAACCACGTCTTCGACTCCTCGTTGATGAATTCGTTTCGTCTGGGTTATCACCGGGAGTATGCTGCCGCCCCGTCCGGGAGCAAAGCAATCAACCCCTTAGCGGCTGACACCAGTCTGGGCTACGTTCCGGGAGACACCGTGGGATTTATCGGCGTACCAGGTCTGACATTTTTTTCGGGAGGACTGAGCACGCAGCAACCAGCGGAGTACAACTGGAATTCGTGGCAAGTCTATGACAACGTATTTCTCACGAAGGGAACCCACGGTCTGAAATTTGGCGGAAACGTGGAGCGAATCATCGATAACCAGTCAACGCCCTCTCAACCGGGTGGAGACTTCGAGTTCAGTTCTCTTCCTGACTTTCTCACCAACAACAACATTAGCCCGACCGACTCCTTGACGCTTATCGCCGATTCGCCCGGCACCCTATCGCGGCGAAGAGTGCGAGAGACGATTTTTGGCGTCTACCTTCAAGACGACATGCACCTCAGGCCCACGTTGACGCTCAATCTGGGGTTGCGCTACGAGATGGCAACCGTACCTTCGGAGACCCACGGCCATCTGGGCAGCCTGCAAAGCCTGACAGCCGCGACCGTGATCCCGCGTTCGCCCTTGTATGCCAACCCTACACTCCACAATTTTGAGCCCCGCATCGGTTTCGCTTGGGATCCCCTCGGCAAGGGCACAACCGCCGTCCGCGGCGGTTTCGGAGTGTTCGACGTCCAAACTCTGCCTGCAAACCTGCGGCATACCATTGACGGAACGGTGCCTTTTTACGCTTCGGTGAACGGAGGAGTTCCAGCCGGATCGTTCGGGCCTTTTGCCGCCTTTACCGGGAACCAGCAGGCAGCGTTTACCACCCTCTTGAACAGTGGCGCCGCGCAGCGTGCTGCTTTTATCGATCAACATCCCCACCGCAACTACGTCATGCAGTGGAACCTGAACATCCAGCGTTCGCTTGCTTCCAACACGACAGGGATGGTCGCTTACGTCGGCTCACGCTCGGTGCACAACCTCATGCAGACGGATGATTCCTCGATTGTGTTGCCGATTGACAAGACGCCCGAAGGCTACCTCTGGCCCTGCACTCTCAGCACGTTCGACCCTCAGTGCACAGCCGGGGGCGCCCTCATGCTTCAGGGTAATCCGCCGCAGGTGGCGCTTGTGCCCAACCCGACGCTCAACCCCAACTTTGGCCGTGTGCCCGCAACCCTCTGGAATTCCGACGGCATTTATCATGCCCTGGAAGTCCAGGTCCAGAAGAGAATGAGTCACGGCGTCTCGGGTGAGGTCTCGTACACTTTGGGGAGAACCATTGATACCGCTTCTGGCTCAACTGATGGCGACCAATTCAAGAACGGCCTCTCCAGTCAATTCTTCTTCGATCCACGGCTTCGACGGGGTCCCTCGGACTTCAACCAAACCCATGTGGTAACCGTCAGCTATGACTGGGAGATCCCCAGTTCTAAGAGACTGCCGAGTATCCTGGGCTGGGCCCTGGGCGGGTGGGAATATGGTGGGATCTTCTCCGCAAGCACGGGTGTGCCCTTCACGATGACGATCGCTCCCGATCCTCTCGGAATGAACAGCACTGACCAGTTCAACTTTCCCGACATCGTGCACGGTTGCAATCCGGTCCACGGCGGCCTTAACTACGTCAACTTGAATTGCTTTACCCTTCCGCAAGCCACTCCTGACATCGCAGCGCAGTGTCAACCCTTTGGCTTTGTGTCGGCTGCGCTTTCTCCCAGCTCACCCAGTGCCGGCATCCCCGGCACATGCGCAAACCTTTTGGGTACTGGTCGGCGCAACAGCATCGTGGGCCCAAGCCTCGTTAACGTGGACATGTCGCTGTTTAAGAACAACTACGTGAGACGAATCTCGGAACAATTTAACGTGCAATTCCGAATGGAAGTTTTCAACATTCTCAATCACACCAATTTCAATCCGCCGACCTCCAACAGCCAGATATTCAATGGAGACGGAACACCGGTGGGGAGCGCCGGTCTGCTGGACTCGACAGCCACCACTTCGCGGCAGGTTCAATTTGCTGTGAAGGTGATCTGGTAAGAGCTGAACGTCGCAAAGAATGGCATCGGTGGTTCGTTGCTTCCAACCTATAGTCGACTATTCAGACGCGGGTGGAGTCGCCGCACCCGGTGCTATTCCCATGATGCTGCGACGGGTTGTAAGGAGGAGTGCAATGTCTTGGTTGATTAGACAGCCTGCCTGGCGGTTCCTCATGCTGATCGGCGCCGTCATTTGCAACGCGCCTTGCGCCTTGGCTCAGGGAAATTGGGTGAAGCTCGCTCCCTTTCCCGAACCAGCGGAGGAAATCTCCGGCGCTGCCGTGGGCGGCAAAATGTATGTATTCGCAGGCCTGGCGCCGGTGTGGAAACCGGTCGGCATGGTTTACGAATATGACCCGGGAACTAATCGCTGGACGAAAAAACACACGATGGCGCTGCCTTCGCATCACGTCGCCTTCACCACCTATCGCGATAAGATTTACGCCTTCGGGGGTTTCGTTTTGCCGGAGTCGGGCCCGCCCGCGTGGGTGCCGATCAACAGCGCATGGGAATACGACCCGGCCGCAGACACGTGGAAAGCACTTGCGCCGATGCCGAGCAAACGAGGTTCAGCGCTGGCGGCAGTGGCAGGCGACAAGATCTACGTCATTGGCGGCGCGACCACGATTCCCGGATCCAAAGAAACCGCGGTGTTTCCAACCCACCCGCATATGTCGGTAGGAACAGTTGAGGAATACGATCCCGCCGCCAATTCCTGGCGGGAGCGCAGTGCGATGCCGACTCCGCGTAACCATGCCGCAATTGGTGTCGTCGCGGGGAAGATTTATGTAATTGGCGGGCGGGTTGGAGCTGCATTTATCGGCTTCGCGTCCGACATCTCCGTGGTGGAAGAATATGATCCGGCTACCGATCAGTGGAGTGGTCCCCGAGCACGCATGCCGATTGCGCGCAGCGCACTCGGGGCCGGAGTCTATGGTGGACGGATCTATGTTGCAGGAGGCGAATACCAGGATCCTCACATGATGGCGACGTTCCGCGCCGTAGAAGCTTACGATCCGGCAAACAACACGTGGACAGAAATGCCTCCCATGCTTGTGTCCCGTCACGGGCTGGCAGTGGGCGTCATCGGCAATCGCCTCCACGTAGTGAGTGGTGACGTTCAGTCCGCGGGCACCGGAGTGGAAGTCTCCACCGGTGAGCACGATGCATTCGAGTTTTCGCATAATCCATAGTTCGCATAGGAAGCCTCCTCAGAGGTTGGCGATCAATGCTTCCAGGAAAAGAAGGATCCTAATGAATATGACTCCAGACAGTAAGGAGGGCGTGTCAAGAAGGCGACTACTGCAGGCGGGACTAGCAACTGCCGCGACGGTGGCCATGGGCAGTCCTCGGGATGCGTCCGCTCAAGACCAAACTGCGCACGGTTCCGACGCTCGCGTGATTGACATTCATGCCCACTATTTTCCCGAGTCCTATCTTGATCTTGTCGCCACTGAAGGCAAGCGCTTCGATGCTGACTATCACATGACGGACAAAGGGTGGTTCATAAAGACGCCCGCAGGCAGCAATGGCCCCTTGCCGTCCAAGTTTATCGACTTAAAAGCTCGCATTGCCGACATGGATCAGCAAGGAGTGGCCCTACAGGCTATTTCGCTGACAGCTCCGATGTTGTATTGGTGCGACGCGGACCTTTCCACCAAACTCGCAAAAGCATGGAATGACGCCGCGACCGCCGCACACCAAGCCTATCCCGACCGGCTCCTTGCGTTTCTAACTCTTCCGATGCTCTATCCGGATCGCGCTCTGAGCGAACTTGAGCGCGCCAGCAAGCTGCCCGGCATGCGCGGCGTCTATCTCGGGACCAACATCGCCGGCCATGATCTCGACGATCCTCTGTTCGAGCCGGTCCTGGCGCGCACCGAGGCGCTCGATCTGCCGATTTTCCTGCATCCGGTAGACACCATGGGAGGAGGAGATCGATTGCGTCCGTTCTTCCTGTTCAACCTGGTCGGAAATCCCGTGGATACCGCGATTGCGGCCTGCCACCTCATCTTCGGAGGCGTGCTTGATCGTCATCCCAAGCTACAGATCTGTCTGCCGCACGCAGGCGGCGTTCTTCCCATACTAGTGGGCAGACTCGACCAGGGCTGGAAAGTGCGACCCGAGTTGAAACACTTGCCCCAGGCGCCGAGCGCCTATCTCCAACGTTTTACCTACGACACCATCACTCATTCGAAATCGACTATGGAATTCGTGGTCAAACAAGTTGGGTCAGAACGCGTGATGGTGGGCAGCGACTACTGTTTCACTATGGGCTACGATCGGCCGGTGCAGTTTCTCGATCAGGTTGATCTCACCAGTGCACAGCGGCGAATGATTCTCGGAGGCAATGCGGAAAGGCTACTGAAGCTCTAGCCGCAGTTGATGGATCGGTGGACAATGTCGCGGAGGGCGACGTAAAGTCAGCGTGTGATCAGCTGTCTTCAATTAATTGCTCACGCCCGAGAGCATGACGCCCGGGTCGCGGTCGTCGATTCTCAAGGTTCCTTCACTTACAACAATTTGCTGGACGCATCGTCGCAGGTGGCGAGCGCGCTGCTCGCTGGCCGCGAAGATCTTCACGAAGAGCGCGTAGCGTTCCTGATGTCACCGGGATTTCCGTGGGTGGCGACGCAGTGGGGCATATGGCGGGCGGGAGGAATTGCGGTCCCGTTGCCGCTCAACGCTGCGATACCCGAACTGGAATACTTTATCGACAATAGCAAGCCCTCGACATTGGTGTTCGATGCTCTGGCAGATTTTCTGCTGACACCAATCGCCGGGGCCCGACGCATCCGGGCGTTGTCGTATGATCAGTTTCCTTCTTGCCAAGCTGAGGAATTGCCGGACATTGCCATCGAGAGACGCGCAATGATCCTGTACACCAGTGGCACGACCAGCCTGCCGAAGGGGGTGGTCACAACCCACGCCAACATTGCAGCGCACGTCAAGACCCTGGTGGAAGCTTGGGAGTGGTCGGCCGACGATCGCATTGTGCTGTGTTTACCCCTGCACCACGTGCACGGAATCATCAACGTTGTTTCCTGTGCGCTGTGGTCGGGCACGACCTGCCACATGCTGCCGCGCTTCGATGCCGATGCTGTGTGGGACCGTATCGCCGGTGGCGATTTAACTCTGTTCATGGCGGTGCCAACGATTTACGCGAAGCTCATCCATGCCTGGGATAAGGCCGAAGCGGAGCGCCGCGAGCGCTTGAGCCAAGCCTGCGCAAGCTTGCGCCTGATGGTGTCGGGCTCGGCCCCACTGCCGGTCAGCACGCTCCAGCGCTGGAAGGAAATCAGCGGCCACACG
>Ga0210384_10008728_pt1 | contig 10538 bp, 16 predicted proteins | sample IncBWH2MmetaG_FD_160574 | JGI IMG/M metagenome (GOLD analysis project Ga0210384, IMG submission 160574) | Forest soil microbial communities from Barre Woods Harvard Forest LTER site, Petersham, Massachusetts, United States - Inc-BW-H-2-M | ecosystem: Environmental > Terrestrial > Soil >...
GCCTGCACCGACCACCACAGCTTGCCCGGAGTCACGCCAGGACCTGCTCCACGGCCCTGTCGGTCGGTCGAAGCGCCTGGTCAGCGCCGAGGTCGCGCCCCCTGTCGTAGTCATGGACCGGGCACTTATGGTATCCGCTCGCTCGGGACGCCGGCCGGCGACACTGGCGGCCGTTCGGCAGGCGGGCCTGGCAGGGACCGGGCGCGGTCGGGCGGATGGGGAGTGTAAGGATGTAAGGAAAAGGAATGAATCGCATAACACGATCTCCGGAGGGCGAGGGCGCCACCACCGGCAGGCCAAACGCGCAAGCTCAGGGTTCATAGGGGAGTCATCTCCGACTGGGGGTTGAGGGATAAGAGATTGCGAGAGGAACGAAACTGCCCGCGACGACAGAGGTATTAGCGATATCGACCCCGGCCTCTCATCTTCGGCGGCCGATCCCGCGGGAACGGGGCAGGCGCGCGACCCGATCGGCTGGGGAGATAGTCCGCTCTCCGCGTTTCATGCGGCCTCCAGCCACGCGCCCAATTCCGCGGGCGAGGGATCAGGGGCCGGGAGGGCGGATTCGGCCGCCACGGATTCGTTATTCGTCGTCACCCCTGGGAGCGCACACGCAGGAAAGGAATCCGCAGCGCGGCAGTAGGTGAACGGGTCCCCCTTCTTCCCGGAGCCGTGGCAGGCGACGCCATCCATCGTCGCGAGCAGGTCTCGGACCCGAGCAGTGCTGAGGCCCACCGCCAGTCCCAGGGCCTCGACCCGCTGCGGGACGTCGGTGAGGGCCCCCCGAAGCTTGGCCTGCTGGGCGGCCTCAGCCGCCGCGCCGGGCCTCCCGAGGGCCCGGTACACGTCGTCCACCAACTCCAGCTCCAGTCGATCTGGACTGTCGGGATAGCGCCCAACGGCTTCGAGGACGCGCTCGTTCTCGGGCCGATGGGCCTTGGGCGGATGCTTCCCCAGGACGAGCGCCTGGTCCGCCAAACCGAGCAGTCCGCCGCCTCCGCGGATGCCCCGGCCGCCTCGGCCCCCGCGCTTGGTCTCGTGATGAATGCAGAGCCAGGCCGCCCTGGACCCGTGCGCTTGGTCCGCCAGGGGTTTGACCACACGGCGGACCTGGGCGTTGTTGTTCTCGTCGTCGATGGTCCAGTAGCTCGTGAGGGTATCCAGGATGACAAGACGGACCCCTCGGGCCTGAACCCATTTCGCGACTTCTCGGAGTCCGTCCGCAGCGTTGACGGTCCCCACATGGACGTAGATCGGGTCGCCGCGCCGGAGACCGAACTTGACGAGCCGCCAGCGCGCCTCCCGCGGATGTTCCTCCACCGCCAGGATCAAGGCCGGCCCTTGCTGCGTCGGGGTTCCGAGAAAGGGCCGGCCCTGTGCCACCGCCACGGCCAGGGAATAGGCCAGGGTCGACTTGCCCACCTTCGGGAAGGCCGAGAGCAGGGCCAGCGCCCCGGCGGGCAGATAGGGCTTCCAGATCCAATCCATCGGTTCCGCCTCCATGTCCAGCAGCTCGTCGGCCGTCAGCGGGGCGAATCCGCCGGCCCCGGCGGTAGGTCCAAGGACATCGCTCCGGTCCTTGCTTCCCGGGATGCTTTCTTTCTGATCGTGTTCCTTATGGTGAAAAGGGAATAGGAATCCCGGATCGTCAGGCGCGACCCAGGCGTCGCCCAGGAGGTCTGTCACTTCGGGCTCCGGGAGGGGCGGCCGGCACTTCTGGGCGTTCTCGACCCTGACAGTCGCCGCGATGGCCTGCTGACCGTAGCCCTTGCGCCGGAGGGACCGGGCCATCCGCCAGAGCGTGTCGTGCCGCTTGCCCTCCGGAATCTCGTCCGGGACCGTGAAGCCGACGCCCGCGGTGGGAGCGGCGACGGGCTCCCGAAGGATCTCGTCGAGGAGCCAGCCCGGCGCATCCGCGAGCGGCGTTTCCGGAGGAATGTGCCAGGCGTACCTGCGGCCGTTGGTGTGGACCGACGGAGGCGCGACGACGAACCCGCCATCTCCACGGACGTCGACATGGGGCAGAAGGCCGGCGCGATTGCCGATGACCCCGCCGGGATGCTTGAAGTACAGATGCGCGCCCCGCCCGGTCCGGACGGTGGGCGTGCGCGGCATTGACGATCCGGCCCGCGCGACAACCGCGTCCGTCCCTTCGACGCCATCCAGGTCCAGGACCATCAGGCCCGATCGCGCCCCGGTCACCAGGCCCACGTCTGCGTCGGGCCACTGGGCCCACCATTCGCGGAGCTGAGATTCGGTTGGTGGCGTGTCCTGGAAGGGCTTCCACTCGACGAGCGGGACCTTGCCACGGACGGGCATCGGGCTCCATCCGCGGGCCAGATACTGGAGCGCAGCCGTGAGGGACGGCGGTGCGGTCTCGGTCGCCACCTGGCCGCTCATGAGCGTACCCCTCGGCCGAACAGCTCGCCCTTCATGATCCGATAGGCCGAGAACAGGTCCGGAGCGAGAACGGATGCAACGTAGTAGCTGCTCAGATCCGCCGGTGTCACGTTGGCGAACACGAAGATCTTCCGTCAGACCGGACCTTCGACTCGAAGCAGATCGTGCCCACGAAGTTTCAGGAAGCTGGCCATCTGGAGATCCGATGTTCGGTACTCGTTCGAGGTATCCATTGCACTCTCCATCGTTGGAATTGGGGACTACGCGTGAACCACGTCTCAGTCACCGCTCTCGTAGCCCGGGCGTCGATACCGGGCCAAATCCGCGATCCGGATCACCACGCGGCGACCGAGGCGAAAGGCCCGCAAGCGCCCGGTCTTGATCCTCGACCGAATCGCGTCCGGCTTCACGCCGGCGAGTTGGGCGGCCTCGCGGACTGGGACCGCGAGCTGCTCGCCGATGGCCATCTCGCCCGAAGGCCAGGGAACTCCGGGCGGTCGGCGCGGGACCGGCAAGCGGCTGCACGGACGCGCCCGCCTCGTCATGGCCGCTCCGATCTGCCGGGGAGCAGAAGCGCATCCAGCGCCGCCCGCGGGATCAGGATGTTGCCGTACGGACCTACTCGCTCGGCTACGAGGGTCCCGCTCCGGATGCGCGACCGGAGCCCCGCCTCACTGATGCCGCTGTATCGGGCCGCGGCCGGGATGGTGAGGGATTCGCCAACATCGTTGAGCATGTATGACCTCCGGTGAAAAGAAAGGCCGCTCCGAGAGCGGCATGGGGGTGTCCGGCCCGCTGGCCATGCAAGCGGGCCTTTACGGCGTGTGGTGGATCTTCTGCGGGGTGCTGCGACTACGGGATGGGTCGGGTCGGAGACCCCGGTTCTGCCCCGGCTATCTCATCCGGTGAGATTGCCCGGGCATGAGCGTCCGCGCCGCTCCGTCACTGGGATAACGACACGACCGTGAAAAAGACCTCACGGGCCCCCGGCGCCCGACAAACCGCGTTCGGGGCTATTCGGCCAGGAAGGACGGCGTGACGTGAAGGGATCGACTTCGACGGGATCTATCCCGGGCCGTCCTGCCCGGGTTGCGGATCGATCTCACAGTGATAACGCTGTGACCGGCGGAAACACGCCACGGGCCGATCATAGGGACAACGCGCAGACCGCCGAAAATGCCTCACCATCTCCACAATTCGTCGGATCGGGCCCGAATACCGGCCCCCGGCACTTAGATAACACTCGAATCCCGCGTTTGGGGCCACCACGCGCGAGGACCCCTCCCGAACCGGATCGATGCCGGACCGTCCGGACGACGTTACCGCTCGCGAGGATGACGCTTGGTCCGGCGAAAGGGGATCAGGGAATCCAGAATCTGTCGGATCGCCCCCGTCACCCCTCCCGACACCCATATAACGCTCGAACCTTGCGTTTCCTGCCAGACGGGAGGTTGCTGGCCCACGTTTTCTCACTCCGTTAACACCCGAACCCTCGAAGACCGGATATATGTCTCATGTCTCATGAATCTCGTCCGTCTCCCGGGTATCTCAGTCGTCTCAGCTGTCTCGTGGGTCGCGGTCTATCGGCCTGGGATCGTCCCGGGGACGCTCAGGACCCGGGCTCGGACGGGCGCTCCTGTCGGGAGTCCGTGCCCGAGGGGTCTCGACTCCTCTCATCCCTGAATACGCGTGACATCCTTCCAGGAGCCCAGGCCTGGCGGCCGGACGGTTTCCCCTCGCTCTCACAGGGCTAACACCGACCATCCACAGCCGGGGAGAGCGGCTTCCTCACCGCTGAATACACGTGAGAGAACCCGTCCAGGAGGCGCCTTGTCTCCTGTCTCACGATTCTCGTCCGTCTCGCCCGGCTATCGTCGGGCCCCGTGCGGATCTTCATTGTCGCCCGGGAGTACCAGTCAAGGAGCCCGGGCCGGGCGATGTCCGCGGCGCGGGATGGACTTCTCTCCTCCCGACCCAAGTACGAAAATGACCCCCTTTCTGCGCCAGCCGTCTCAAAATTCTCACCGCTCGTATCTCGCCCAGGTCAACGACGGGTCCGCCGGCGGTATTTGAAGCACTTTCCCGGCAAGCGCCTCCCCTTTCCTCACCCGCAGTACGGATAAGACCCCCCTCTGGCGACATCAGGCGTCTCGTTCGTCTCGCCTGTCTGACGGACAGACCGTCCGTTGCCTGGTCTGCTGACACGGGAAGAGGGTCATTCGAGGGGCGAGATGCACTGGCCCCTCGACGCGACTGGCGTCTCTCATCCCTGAATACGATTGGCGCAGCCTCCTTGGGCCCCGGGGGCGCTCAGGGCAGGGCCGGACGGGCGCGCTTGGTCCCTGCACAGGGATAACGAGCGAGACCGGCAAAAGTATTTCTTGCTCTCACGGGCCAGGGGCACTCAAGCCGCGGGTCCGAGGAGGCGCGTCTCCTTCTGCATAGGGATAACGCGCGAGCCGCCGAAAAACTGCCACGTGGTGGGCTCAAATGGTTGCGGATACCGCCCAGGGCCGTTGAGCCAGTCCAGTCCCACCTTGGGAGACGGAGTTGCCTACTCGGGGGTCGAATCGTGCCACGCAAGCACGTCGTCAGGGTGGGGTGCCCTCATCCGGGCGAGCGGGCTGGGGCTGAAAGGACTTGCAGTACTGACGCGCTGCAGAATTGTTGGAAGCGCCATCATAGATCGAGGTGCCCAACTACCTGCAAAGATTGATATTCAGTTCTGGCATAGGAAATGCCCGATCTCGCCACACCTTCGCAGCGGTTTCCTCGATAACGGAGGCGACGACGATGAGACCTCGATTGCTCCTCCCGCTGGCCGTCGTGGTGCTGACCCTGGCCTGGGTCGGGTCTGCGAACGCCATTTCCATCTCCCTCTCGTTCACCGACCTCATCCCCGGGGCGGATATTGTCGTCGACGGCGTGCCGGGACTGAACGGCATCCCGCCGCTGCCTATTGGGGTGCCGGTTTCCGTGGTGACGAGTCCCGAACTGGCGACGGTGACGGTCGGCACCCAGACGGCCACCAGCACGGCAACGTCTGTGGGACTCCGCGAGCCCGGCACCAGCCTGCTCAGCGACCGCGTGACGTTGCAGGTCTTCAGCCTCAACACCCTCCCGGTTGGCTTTCAGGTGGCCTTCGAATCTGATGCTGAGACCCCCCTGTCCGGGATCGGCTCATTGACGAAACCGGACTCCCACAGGTCGCCCTCCAGAGTTCGTTGACCGTCCCCATCGCAGGATCGATTGATCTGACGGTGAACCTTCAATCCGATCTCGATAACGGCGGTTCGACCGTGCCCGAACCCTCGACGCTGCTGCTGTTCGGGTCCAGCCTGGCGGGAGTCGGTGCAGTGTGGAGGCGCTACCGCCACAGTTAGTCCACTGGGCCGCCGACCATTTCCACGGGCGTCGGGTGACCCTCGGCGCCCGTCGTGTTTGCTGACCAAGCTGGGAGGTTCTTGTGGGCTTCAGCGCGATCGCGGCCGCGGTAGAGGAGTGGCTGACTCGATCCCCGACGCTGTGCCTGGGAAATCTGGCGGTCCTCGAAGCATCACGCTATCCAATGGCGCGCCGCGGGCACCTGCTCAGCACGACGCCGGCGTCGGATGACCCACTCCTGGATACCGTCCGCACTCGTCTCGGCAGTGGCACGCTGTTCCCGGTTGATCGCAAGTCCGGCACCGGGCGTGGCAGCGGCAAGCCCTGCGCCGTTTGTGACTTGCCGATCAACCACGTGGAACTTGAGTACGAGGTGGCTGGTGGGCCCAGCGGCTCGGTCCGCGTGCATCTGCCCTGCTACCTCGTGTGGCGTCAGGAGTCGAAGGCGCTGCACTGGAGCGAAGGTACGCGGGGCCCTCGGAGGACCACCGACGAGCTGCTGGCCCAGTTGCGCGGATCGAAGACGGATCTGGGCCGATTCCTTGAAGCCATGCGACGGGACCAGCGACCCCATCTGGTCGTGCCGACCAACGCCGTGCGCGCGTGGCAGGAGCGCGAACCGCAGACCTGGGCGATGGTGTGCGAGTGGTTAGCCGCGCAAGGCAAGAGCGTCGTGCAAGTCTAAGGCGTCGGGTCGTCATCGCCCGTCACTCACTTCCCCTTCGGCCCGCGCGGGTCGATGGTGTCGGGGAGGCACTGTCCACGGATGTCCTGATCCGCATAAGTTGCGCCAAATGATCCGCCTGGTAGGTCTTCGGTTACTTTGAGGCCGAGTTTCTCGACGGCCTGCGCTTGTTGGTGCAGCGCTTCCGTGCACTGCTCCCGCGTGGGGAAGTTGCGAACAGGATCCCAGGGCGACGAGGCGCCCATCATCCAGAGGGTCCAAGTGCCCTCGGCCGAGGCCGACGTGGCGAGGGCGAGGATGCCGAGCGTGACGACGAGAACACGGGTGGTCATGCTCCCAGTGCCTCCCCCGCGCTGCCGACGATAGCTCTGGATCTCCCCGGCAATCAGGTCCACGATACCCCGCGCTACGGGCATGAGATTGCGCCATCGTCCATCGGACCCCATCCCCAACGCTTGTAGGACCTCATTGACGAGACCACGCGCCCACTCCACATCCGCTGGTATTCGGTGCCGCTCTTCGGCGCCCAGGCGAGCAAGTTCATCCCACGCGGAGAAGAGACCAAACGGGGTGGTTCTCAAATTTGCGGCAAAGACGGTCTTGATTGGACCTGGATCACCACCAGCGCCAAGCACCATCGCCCGGACATCGGCTTCCAATCGCGTCATGCCTTGTTCGCTCATGGTCGCTCCTCCGACCAGGGGGTGAGGTCATGCTGGCCGCGAGCCCAGCAGGCTACTGCTTCCACTGTCCGCCGCACTCGCAGACGTGATCGCCGCTATGGCGAGCCTTGAGCGAGCAGCGATGGAAGAGCTCGGTCCGGACGCCCGGCACCGACGCGAGGATCGTCGGTACGCCACACCGCTCGGGCCAGGGGGCATCGGGATCACCAACGGTCAGGCACCATTCCGGGCTGGGCTTGTTCATACGGCCGGACCCCCTCACTTCGCCTTCGGCCCACGCGGGTCGATGGTGTCGGGGAGGCACCTGAACACGACAACCGCCTTGATCGCCATCCCCTTCGCCTCACACTCACTCCTCGTACCAAACGCTCCTACCGGTTCCCAGGCTATCGGTGTGGAGAGCGCCGCCCCAGACCACAACACCCACGCGCACTCGGCCGAAGCCGATGTGGCGAGGGCCAGCAAGCCCAGTATGGCGAGCAGTACCTTCATCGCTATGGTTCCTGTCCATCCGGCAGGCACTTGTAGGACTGGATAAAGGTATAGCCCTCGGGATTGTGGATGAACGTCTGGTCTCCCATTACCGCGTACCGAGTGCCTTCGGTCACCCAGGAGGCCATTTGTCCGTGGTTCGGAAAGCTCCATCGGCAGTCACGACCGGAATCGTAGGCATCAGATCGCTTCCAACGTCCGTGGTTGATCACGCCATCGGTGGCGGTGTAGTCGACACGAATCCACTTCCACCACACGCCGTTTTGGGCATGGGCCAGCGGGACAACCAACAAGAGTATTGACAGGGCGGGCAAGACACGCGGTAAGCGCCTCATCGTCAGCCTCCAAGCGTCACAAGGCAGAGCCGTACACCCGCCGCATACGCGGCTCCTCCCAGGAAGGCGACAAGTGTCGTCCAGTGAAGTACTCGGATCACGTCGCTGTAGGAGGTCCAGCACCTGCCGGGTCTCTCCACGCGCTTGAGGATCTCGAGCTCCTCAATCCCGGTCTGTGTAGCGAGACGTCGTTGTGAGTGCCGAAGGACGGCCTGGCCCGCCTCCACGAGTTCCTTCGTGCGGAGGTCCAGTCGGTGGAACCACCATGAGAGCCAGGCTCCAAGGAGGCCAACTCCCATAGCTACGGCGTAGTGCTTGTCCTTCAAGGCCGTCACAAACGCAGCAGCCAGGAACGCGACTGCAACCAAGAAGAAGTTCACACATTGCATCCGCTGACGGGCGTGGAGTGCGAACCACTGCCAGGCATGATCAAGAGCGGCTTGGTCTCTCGCGCGATCCTGTTCAGCGTTTGCGGTCAAAGGAGGCCCTCCCAAACCATTCGGACGCAAGAGCGACGACGGGCCAAGTTCGGTTCGGATTAGCTCCGGCCGCCATCCAGCTGGTGCGCCGCCTGTAAGCCCTTGAAGACCATCACCAGCACGAAGACATGGAATCCCAGGCCGATCCAGTTGCGCGCCGCCAGGAAGATGAGCCCGTCAAGGGCGTACACGGCGAAGCCGACGGCGAATGACCACAGGCGCCCCTGGAGCGCGAGATAGCCGAGCAGTACGAAGCCGCCAATTAGGACCAGGTCCAGAAAGAGAGCCGGCGCCCAGCCGCGGCCAGCTCGCGCAGCCAGGCCCGTAGCGACTTGAGTCGTGCCGAGTCCGATGATGAAGCGCCAGTGCTGGCCCGAGAGGGCGACGACGGTGTTGATCAGCGAGACGGCCGCGACCCAGTAGAACCAACGGGCGCCAATTCGGCGCCGGCGCTCGAGCTGCTGCTGCTCTACGGTCGTAGCCGGTAAGCTCGGCGTGGCGGCGACCGTCGCGGGCGGCACCGCGGTCAGCGCCCGAGCAGTCGGTGCGGGTCGCGGCCCCGGGCTCGGAGCGGGCTTGGACGGAGTCGGACGACGGAACGGACTCGGCGCGTCACGTCCGCCTGTCATGACGTTCTCGGTCGTGTCCATGGACCCTCCTTGTCACCAGGGGGATCAATCGGGCCGATTAAGGGGCACCATGAGGTCCCGTTTGGGCCTCCGACGACTACGGGGCAAGGCGTGTGCCACGGCCTGGATGCGACCGGCCGGAGACGGGGAGAATAAAAGACCGTCAACACATGCGCGAGAGAACGCGCCTCAAGAAACTGACTTTGCTACACGTCAAGTTCGCCGAGATCCTGGATTGCCTTGCCGAGATTGGCCCGAAGTATCTGCTCCAGCGCGGTCAGGACCGGCGGCGGGTCCCATAGGAGTCGGCCGGTATGCTCACGGCCCTCGTAGCGCATCCTCAGAATCAGGTGATCCTCTAACCGCTTGACGGACACGAGTACGCCTTCGGCGCCGAACTCGCCCTCCGATACTCGGCCGCCCGGCATCCAGATCGGGGGCCACGCATGCACGCGCGGAAACCCCTCATGCCCGTGTCTCAGGTCGCGTATCTTCATCTCGACAAGCGCGCCATGAGGTACGCCGCGAGTCCGATTCCGCTCACGACCGCGATGCGCATGCTGGCGCTCGGATACCGTTCTCTGAGTGCCCGAAGCTGATAGAGCATCCTGCCTATCTCCCTCAATTCCATGTCGGTGGTGCCGGTCTGGCCGCAACCGCCATCTACAGGTGGCCGGCCGTGGCGGGTACGGATCCCGGGAAAGCCTCTCTCGCGTCTCTAACGCTTCTCCTGATACGTCTGGATCTCGTCCTCCAGGAGGTCGCCCAGGCCCCGCGCGATCCGATCGAGGGCTTCAAAACCCGGAAGCATGTCCAAGAGGAGGTCTCGCGCCCAGGAGGTCCGTTGCCGATCCCGCGACCGCGCCAGGGCGCCGAGCTCGGCGAGGTCCGGCGCGACGCCAACGATCAGCCATACTCGGGTCTTCAGATGGGCGGCGAGCATGGTCAGCGCCTCGCTGGTCAGGTCACCCCCGGCACGGGTGACGGCCGCCCGCAGCAGCTCTCGCAACTGGTTCAGGGCGTCCTTACTCATTGCGTCGTCTACCTCGCCGAGATTGAGCCGTCGCCAGGAGCGCGGTCCATCGTCGCGGCGTCCGCTTGGGGCCTCTGTTTCGTCAGGAGCGATAGCCCGCACGGTTCCGATCACCATGCCGACCGGAATCTCAGTGGGCCCGCTACCCGCGTGGTCACGCCATTGAACTCCCGTTGCTCACCGGTCAGCCCGGTCGACTCTGCCGCCAGCGCACCACTGGATGACCCCGCCGATGCGCGGACGGAGCCCCGCGAGCGCCGAAGGTGCGGTGAGGATTACTCGAGCGGAGGGAGCAGGCTACAGGGCAGGAGGAGCGCGAGGACGTTGTGCTGAGGGGATCGGCCCGGGGACCACGCACGGGTAGAGCTCAGGAGGCGCGTGGCTGCACGGAACTGAGAAGGCCGCAGGCGCCAGAACG
>Ga0210384_10008729_pt1 | contig 10537 bp, 7 predicted proteins | sample IncBWH2MmetaG_FD_160574 | JGI IMG/M metagenome (GOLD analysis project Ga0210384, IMG submission 160574) | Forest soil microbial communities from Barre Woods Harvard Forest LTER site, Petersham, Massachusetts, United States - Inc-BW-H-2-M | ecosystem: Environmental > Terrestrial > Soil >...
TACAAGTGAGCATAAATCTCACTGGTTCGGTGAAAACCACTAATCGAGGGGTGAAGAACACGATGAACGTGAAACGGATAAACGCGGGGCGGTCCACGATCTGGGCGCACGGCTTAAGGTCCACGCTCAGAGCCGCGGCAAAACGCCTGGGACAGCTCACGCGACCGATGCTGGCTGCGTTCCTGGCCGTATTAGTCGGCGTGGGACCGGTGTGGGCGCAGGATGCACCGCAACAGCAGCAACCCGCTCCTGCTCCGCAGAAGCCTGGACTTCCAACGCCGGCGCAAGAGGTGTCCAACACCCCGCCACCGACCAATCCTCCGATTCCGGTGTCACTGGGAAGCTCAAAGTATCATTACACGAGAGCACCGAAGGGATTCCCGAACCTGATAGCTCCCTATCGCCCGATCAACGTACCGCTGCCCGAGCTGACGAACTCACCGCGGATCGACCAGCTAATTCACGACGGAAAGCTAGAGCTAACGCTGCAGGATGCGGTGGAGTTGGCTCTAGAAAACAGCATGGACATTGCCGTCTCACGCTACAACATATGGTTTGCAGATACCGATATTCTGGCCACGGAAGCTGGCTCGCAGCCACTGGGCATCGCCGGCGCGGAGGTTCGGCAGTCTTTCGCCAACATCCCTTTCTTGAATTATGACCCGACATTGACGACGCAGATCTCTTTCGACGACCGTAAGACTCCAATCAACAACCCGTTCATCTCTGGCACAGGCACAGCCGCAACTGCGACCGCGGCGACCCTGTTTTCCCACGCGGCGACGTACACGAACAGTCTGTCGGAGGGGTTCTCGACTGGCACGACAGCGACCGTGGCGTGGAATAACACACGAGCGTCAAGCTCCCCGACCGCTAACTTTTTCAATCCCGATGTTTCGTCCTCGCTGGTCGTCTCTGTGCAGCAGCAGCTCCTGAACGGCTTCGGGCGATTTGCCAACCGGCGAAACATCTTGATTGCCAAAAACAACCGGAAGCTGGCGGACTATGTTTTTGAGGCGCAAGCGATAACCACCGTGACGGGCACGATTGACGCGTATTGGGAACTAGTATTCGCGCGTGCCAACGTTGAGGTCCAACAGCAAGCTGTTGCGACTTCGCAAAGATTGTATGGCGACAATAAGAAGCAGCTGGAAATCGGCACCATGGCTCCGCTGGATGTGACACGCGCGGAAGCGCAATTGGCCACCGATCAGCAGAACCTGATCGTTGCGCAGACAGTGAAGCTGCAGGATGAGCAGATCCTGAAGAATGCGATTAGCAAGGATCCGCTGGCGGCCAATTTCATCAACGTAGAGGTTATCCCTACAGACAAGGCCACACCGCCGGAAGCGACGGAAGCGGCTTCTTTTGAAGAATCCATCAAGGAGGCCTTTCAGAAACGGCCGGAGCTTCTCGAGCAGCAGCTGAACATCGCAAACGGGGAGATCGACGCGCGGGCGACAGCAATTGCTCTGCGTCCGACCGCGGCGCTCTTTGCGCAATACACCAGTTCGGGACTGGCGGGCAACTCGCCTATTACCGGCGCTCCAGTTACCGCTGCCGGAGCTCAGATCGTAGACGCCAACGGCAATCCCATCGCGGGCTTTTTTCAGCCATTGTTTTCGACGCCGGTCGCCGGTACAAACCAGCAGGGATTTACGACCGCGCAGAGCCAGATATTTCACAATACATTTCCAGATTATCTGGTGGGAATAAACGTACAAATTCCATTTCGCAATCGTGCGGCGCAGGCTACGAATCAGCGCGCGCTGCTGGACTTGAGGCAATTCCAGGCGCAAATGCAACAGCTTAAAAACGCAGCGGTAGTGGACGTCCGCAATACATATATCGCCCTTCAACAAGGTCGAGTGCAGGTCGCAACCGCCAGCGAAGAGCGCAAGCTCCAGCAGCAGACGTTTGACGCCGAGCAAAAGAAGTATCAACTCGGGGCCTCAACCGTTTACAACGTGATTTTGACGCAGAGAGACCTCGTCAATGCTCAGGGAGCGGAATTGCGGGCCTTGGCGAATCTTCTGGAAGCCAAAGCGGCGTATGAGCGAGCGGTGGGTCGGACACTGGACGTCAATCGAGTCACCATTGCCGATGCCAGCCACGGCGAAGTGGAAAAGGACACGCTCATTCCTGGCACGCTGCACGGCAAAGTGGTGGGAACAGAGGACCTGCTGAACCTGCTTCCCGACGGCAGCGGCCGGAAATAGGCGTTTTTTTGGCGCTGAATACGCCGCGTGATCCGCACACTTCAGCGCGGGCGCGCTTGCTTGGCCACTATCTTTCGCATAGCATGAAACTAGTGGCCGCAGGTTATGGGAGCGCTTGGGCATGAGTGACGATTCCAAGGGATCGACGCAGACGGTAGCTCCCGTCGAGCCTTCTTCTCAACACCGCAAACCATCAGGAAAAGAAAAATCGTGGGAGAAAAAGACGCTAGCGCCCACGCTGACGAAAAATCCAGAGCGCCAGGCCGAGTTCACCACGGTTTCCGGCTTCCCTATCCAGCGGCTGTATACGCCAGCCGATCTCCCAGGCTGGGATCCTGATCGCGATCTGGGCTATCCCGGCGAGCCTCCCTACACGCGCGGCATTCATTCCACAATGCACCGCGGGCGCCTATGGACGATGCGGCAATTCGCCGGCTTTGGTGCCGCGGAAGATACGAATCAGCGCTTTCGCTATCTGCTGGCGCAGGGCCAGACCGGCCTTTCCACCGCTTTTGATTTGCCGACCTTAATGGGCTACGACTCCGATCATCCTCTGTCCGAAGGCGAAGTCGGCAAGTGCGGAGTGGCAATCAGCTCTCTGGCGGACATGGAAGTGCTGTTCGATAAAATTCCGCTGGCCAACGTCACTACTTCCATGACCATTAACTCGCCTGCGGCCGTGATCTGGGCGATGTATTTGGCTGTAGCTGAGAAGCAAGGCGCCGACTGGAAGAAGATTTCCGGGACTCTGCAGAACGACATCCTGAAGGAATACATCGCGCAAAAGGAATACATCTATCCGCCGGAACCGTCGATGCGGCTTGTGATCGATACGTTCGAGTTCGGCGTGAAGAACACGCCCAAGTTCAACACTATTTCGATCAGCGGCTACCACATTCGCGAAGCAGGCTCGACGGCGATTCAGGAATTGGCATTCACCCTACGCGACGGACTTGAGTACGTGGAATGGGGCATGCGTCGCGGCCTGGATGTCGATGAGTTTGTGCCGCAGCTTTCGTTTTTCTTTAATGCGCACAATGATTTCTTCGAGGAAATTGCTAAGTATCGCGCGGCGCGACGCATCTGGCACAAGGCCATGGTGGAGCGATACAAATCGCAGAACCCGCGCTCCTGGGCGCTGCGTTTTCACACGCAGACGGCGGGCTGCACGCTGACGGCGCAGCAGCCTTATAACAATGTGGTGCGCACGGCGATTCAGGCGCTGGCGGCCGTGCTCGGTGGAACGCAATCGCTGCATACCAACTCGCTCGATGAAGCGTGGGCCCTGCCGACGGAATTTGCGGCCACGATTGCGCTGCGGACACAGCAGATCATTGCGCACGAGACGGGCGTCGCCAATACGGTGGATGCGCTCGGCGGCTCCTACTTTGTTGAAAGCTTGACGAACGAAGTCGAGCGCGGGGCATGGGATTACATCGAGAAAATTGATGCGCTGGGCGGGATGGTTGCGGCCATTGAGCGCGGTTATCCGCAGCGAGAGATCTCCGAAGCGTCGTACCGCTATCAGGTGGCCGTCGATAAGAAAGAAAAGATCATCGTCGGCGTGAACGACTTCGTGACAAAGGAAAAGCCGCTGGACACTTTGCAAATCGATGAAACCGTGGCCGACCGCCAGGGTGAACGCCTGCGGAAATTGCGCGCCGAGCGCTCAAGCGATGAAGTGACGCGACGATTGAACGCGCTGCGCAAGGCAGCGCAGGGCAGCGAAAACCTGATGCCGTTCATTTTCGACGCGGTAAAATCCTACGCCACGCTCGGCGAAATATGCGACGCCATGCGCGAAGTCTTCGGCACCTACGAAGAGATCGCGATCACCTAATCTCCTTCATGCCAGACAAAAAGATACGGGTTTTGATTGCGAAGCCGGGGCTGGATGGGCACGATCGTGGCGCTAAGATCATTGCGCGGGCGCTACGCGACGCCGGCATGGAAGTGATTTACACCGGCCTGCGGCAGACGCCGGAAATGATCGCTTCCGCCGCCGTGCAGGAAGATGTCGATGTTATCGGCCTCTCCATACTTTCCGGCGCGCACAATACGCTCTGCCCGCAACTGATGAGCCTGCTGCACGACAAGGGCATGGACGATGTGACCGTGGTGCTCGGTGGAATCATTCCCGAAGCCGATATTCCTGCGCTGAAGAAGAGCGGCATCGCCGAAATCTTTCTTCCCGGAACCTCCACACAAGATATCGTCCAGTTCATTCACAAGCGCCTCGCACAGTAAATAGCGCGCCCACCACTCGCTGTGATGTTAGCGACCCTAGAACTTTCCTCCGTCCTTCCGCCGCTGGTCGTACTTTTGCTTCGCGCCTCGGTGTAATTGCTTGACGCGCTCCTTTTCTTCTTGCCGCGCTTCGGGATCGATCTTGCGACGCACAGATTCCTGCTCGCGTTCGAGCTTGCGCCAGCTTTCCAGTCGTTCCGCGTCGAGACGGCCTTCCGCAAGCGCCGCTTGCACCGAGCAGCCCGGCTCCGTAGTGTGGCCGCAATTTCCATACTTGCATTGGCTCGCAAGTTCCTCGATATCGGAAAACGTTCGCTCTACGCTCTCCGCCGCCGCCCACAACTGCAATTCGCGCAAACCCGGCGTATCAATCATTAGGGCGCCACTCGGCAACGCAAACAGTTCCCGGCTCGTGGTTGTGTGACGCCCACGACTGTCGCTTGCGCGGACTGACTGGACCGCCTGCGCGTCGCGTTGCAAGAAGTGGTTCACCAACGTCGACTTCCCTACCCCGGACGAACCAAGCAGCACAATCGTCTGCCCGGACGCCAGAAAGGTGTCCAGCGCTTCCACCCCCTCTCCCGTGCGCGCGCTTATCGCGAAAATGGGGACACCCGCGGCAATGCTCTGCACGTCGCTGATCCGAGCTGTCACATCCTCGCAATCGTCGGCCTTATTTAGAACCACAACCGATTTCGCACCCGATTGCCAACATTGTGCGAGATAGCGTTCCAGCCGCCGCACGTTGAAATCGCCATCCAGCGCCATCACCACGAACGCGATGTCCACGTTCGCGGCAATGACCTGCTCTTCCAGGCGTCGATCCGCCACTTTGCGCACGAACTTGCTTTGCCGCGGCAGCACTTTGTGGATCAATGGCCGACCGCGGCCGCTCAGCATTTCCACCGCGACCCAATCCCCGACCGCCGGCCAGTCCCCGCCTGTTTCCGCGCCCGCGCGCAACGTGCCGGATGTCTCCGCCCAGCATTCTTCGAAATCCCCGCTTACGCGCCAGAGCCCTCGATGCTGTGAGATGATCCGCGCAGGCAGCCATGCCGGGCTTTCAAGCCCCTGCCACAGCGCGTCAAAATGGGAGTTCCAACCCAATTGCTTTAGTGACACTTGAAATTCTCCGACAGCGCGGTAAAGCAGCGCGCTCGAATCGAATTTACCCGTATGAATGCCAATTTAGAAACTGAAGGCGGAAGGTGCGCTAGCAGTGATCGACAAATTGGCAGAGGCACACCATCCCCTTGCGACTTCAATCAGGGTGTTCACAGGCGCCTCCTGGAAAACATAGTGCGTTTCGCACCGGTGAGTGGATTGTAAGAGACGACGCGCGGAGACGTCAACAATGCTCGGATAATTTCTCATCACAAACGAAAAGGCCGGACGGGGAGTCGTCCGGCCTAACAAGAGTCCGTTATCGGCTGATGCTACGGATGTTCGGGCTTGCCGTGTTCCGGCTTATTGTTGGAATGTGACGCGTTTTCGCGCGGGGCGTTGTCGTGCGAAGCATTGGAATGCTGTGCAGGCGCCCTATCAGCGTGCGCGTTGCCATGGGACTCATTCGTATTCTGCGATCTTGAGTGCTGGGCGTTGGGCGCAGGCCGGCTGTCGCGCACATTGTCGTTGGAATGCCCAGAGCTTGGCCTGGACCCTATGGAATCTCGATTGCCATTGTTGGGCGGGCGATCGTTGTGGCTGACGTCTCTGCGTGCACCAGAAGAGTTGCCGGGGCGATCCCCGCGATTTTCCGCTGGGCGATCCGAGTGATGGCCTGCATCCGGGCGGTTCCCGTTCTCGGAGCGCGCCGCCACCACATCGCGGTGGAAGTCGCCAGGCCGGCCGCTGGCCGCCACTGCAGGCCGTCCGTGATTCACCGAAGCCCACTGCGAGCGATCCTCTCGCGCTGCGTGTTCGTGCTCCATCTGCTCTCGCCTGGGCTCGAAGTGATGCTCGTGCTCCGCAACCCTCTCGCGTTCGCTTTCACGTACCTGAATTCCGTGCGGCCCACCGTTGAAGCTGACGCGATTCTCGTTATTCACCACCCCTGTACGATTGTAGTAGTTGTGAATCACCGTGACATTGACGTTGGTCACCGAGCGATTGTAGACAAATTCCCGGCCGCGCCATTCGCCGCCCCAGAAGCCCACTCCGGTGTAGCCGTAGCCGTAGTTAATTCCGCCGTAGAAGCCGACGTGCGGCCCCCAATAACCGCGATGGAAAACGTAGACCCCGTCCGCGAAACCCCAATAGCCTGGCGTCCAAAGCAAACCGGGTTCCGGCGCCATCACCCACGTTCCAGGTACCCAGTAATAATCGTCGTCACCGTAAGCCCAATATCCGGGCGTCCAGATATATCCAGGGGCGGGGCAGATCGGCTGCGCGTACACCGGCAGCACGGGAGGGCCGACACGGACCGAGACGCCTACCGCGATTTGTGCATTCGATACCGCGGGCATACCCATAACTATGGCGGTGAACAGCATCAGTCCAAGGATTCTCACAATTCGCATTCTCGTCACCTTTCAGGTGCAGCGTTATGTCTGTTCAGCGTTGCTAAAGGGCGCGAAAACCAGCCCACTCTGTCTTGTCCGTATAAACACCTTTTTAGCAGGAAAGTTGCATGACCGGGAAACGACGGAGCGGTGCTGGAGCGTATATGTAACAGCGAGAAATGCGCGAGTGCCCGGGAATAAGCCGGGCGAAACTCGCAGTATGACTGCGGAGACCGTATACTGGGGCGTTTGCGGCGCGTCGCCAAAGCAAGCTTTCGCTTGAGCGCCGACTAGCTTCTGCTGAGGATTGCGAGTGGCTGCTTCCACCCTGAAAACGAACGTCAACACGAAGTCGCCCGAATTTGAGAAGAATACCCGCCGCATCATCGATTTGCTCACGCAAATCAAGAATCAGGAAGAACAAATCCGCCAAGGTGGCGGCGCCAAAGCCATTGAGTCCCAGCACAAGAAGGGGCGGCTTACCGCACGCGAGCGTATTGCGAAGTTGATCGATCCGGGCGCGCCATTTTTTGAGTTGGGGATTTTCGCGGCGCATGAGATGTACGAAGAGTGGGGTGGCGCGCCTTCCGCGGGAACGGTCACGGGTATCGGCCGCGTTTCTGGGCGTACGTTCATGATCATCGCCAACGATGCGACCGTGAAGGCCGGCGCATTTTTCCCCATGACCGCGAAGAAAGTGATTCGCGCGCAAAATATCGCGATCGACAATCACATACCCACGATTTATCTCGTCGATTCGGCCGGTATTTTTCTTCCTTTGCAGGAAGATGTGTTCCCCGATACCGACGACTTTGGCCGCGTCTTCCGCAATAACGCAGTAATGAGCGCAATGGGTATCCCGCAACTAGCCGCCATCATGGGCATGTGCGTGGCTGGCGGAGCGTATCTGCCGGTGATGTGCGATCACGTTCTGATGACCGAGGGGTCCGGCTTGTTTCTCGCCGGCCCGGCCCTGGTGCAGGCGGCCATCGGGCAGAAAACATCGGCGGAAGATTTGGGCGGCGCCAAAATGCACGCGCAGATCAGCGGCACCGTGGATTTTCGCGAGCCGGATGATGATGCTTGCATTGCACGAATTCGCGCGCTTGCCGACAAAATGGGCGCTAGCGGCGCCGCGCCGTTCAGCCACACTGCTCCCCGGGAGCCGCTGTATTCCGCGGAAGAGATTTATGGCATTTTTTCCGGCGATCCCGCGAAGCAATACGATATGCGCGAAATCATCGCGCGCATCGTCGACGCCAGCGAGTTCGAGGAATACCGGGAGGGTTACGGCGAGACCGTGCTCTGCGGCTACGCGCGCATCGGCGGCTGGGCCGTGGGCATCGTGGCCAACCAGAAAAAGCATGTGCAAACGCTGGCGCGCGGCTCCGACCAGAAGCGCATCGAATTTGGCGGCGTGATTTATACCGAGGCCGCGGAAAAGGCGGCGCGTTTTATTTTGGACTGCAATCAGAATCGCGTTCCGCTGATTTTCCTGCACGACGTAAACGGCTTCATGGTCGGCAAGGATGCGGAGTGGAGCGGCATCATCCGCGCCGGCGCGAAAATGGTGAACGCCGTGGCGAACTCTGTCGTACCGAAGATTACGGTTATTTGCGGCGGGAGCTTCGGCGCCGGACACTATGCGATGTGCGGCAAGGCTTATGACCCGCGCTTTATTTTTGCGTGGCCGACTGCACGCTACGCGGTAATGAGCGGCGATGCCGCAGCGGGCACGCTAGTCGAAATCAAGCTGAAGCAACTCGAGCGCGAAGGCAAAAAAGTAGACGAGAAAGCTAAAAAGGACTTGTACGAATCCGTGCGCGCCACCTACGAACAGCAAACCGATCCGCGCTACGCGGCCGCTCGCCTGTGGGTGGACGCGATCATCGATCCGGCGCATACGCGCGACGCGCTGATTCAGTCGCTCGAAGCCGCAGCGCTAAATCCCGATATCGCTGAATTCAAGACCGGAGTGCTCCAAACTTGATTAGAAAGCGGGGCTTCATTCTATTTTTGGCGGGCATACCCGCGTGGATCTACTGGCTGGGAGAATTTGTAAGGGCGAAGCGATCTCCTTTCGGCTCTGAGTTTGGTTCGGCTGAATATCCAATCCCTACTTACCTGCGCGTAATCGGACTTTTTGCGGCGGTATCCACGCTAGTAGGCCTGTCGTTGATTGCCTTCGATCTGGTCGAATGGCTCAGAAGAAAGCGAAACGATGTCATCCATTAAAGTCATCGAGTGTCCGAGGGACGCATGGCAGGGATTACCCGACTTTATTCCCACCGAAACAAAGGCTGAATACCTCAAAGAGTTGGTCGTTGCTGGATTCAGGCACATTGATGCCGTGAGCTTTGTCTCGCCGAAACATGTCAAGCAGATGGCGGACAGCGAAGAAGTAATGGACAAGTTCAACTCGTCGTTCCCTGCTGGCGCCGAGCGGCCAGAGATTATCGGCATCGTCGTAAACGAAAAAGGACTTGAGCGAGCGCTGGCTACTCCTGGCGTTACCACGATCGGCTATCCCTACTCGATCTCAGCCTATTTTCGGCGAGCCAACGCCAATATGACTCGCGAGGAATCGCGGGCGCTCGTCGAAACACTCAAGAAGGCCACTGCTGCCGCAAATCGCGGCTTGGTCATTTACATCTCCATGGCGTTCGGCAATCCTTATGACGAGCCGTGGGGGCCGGAGATCGTGCAGGACACTCTGGACTGGCTCAAAGACATTCGCGTGCGTACTGTTTCGCTGGCGGATACCGTTGGCACAGCCACGCCGGAAATTGTTGGCGATCTATTTCGCCAGGTGAAAGATCACGTTGCGGGAATCGAACTCGGCGTTCATCTGCACAGCCGGCCGGAGAACGCGGAAGAGAAAATTCTTGCCGCGTATGAGGCGGGCTGCCGTCGCTTTGACAGCGCGTTAACAGGACTTGGCGGCTGCCCGTTCGCGGGAGACAATCTGGTGGGGAACATTGCCACCGAGCAAGTGCTCGCAGCGCTGGGCAAGGCTGGCGCTGAAACCGGCATCGAAACCGCCCGGCTTGCGAAAGTGTTGGCAATAACGAACGAAATTCGAGTTAAATACGCGCACGCAGCAGTTCCAAATTAGCGAGGTTCCTTCATGTATTCAACGCTTCTGCTCGAATTCAGCGGAGAAATCGCAAAAATTACGCTGAACCGTCCCGACAAGCGCAACGCGATCAACAATCAAATGATTGCCGAATTGCAGACGGCGCTGGACACCATCGAGAAGAGCCACTCGCGCGTGGTGATTGTCACGGGCGCGGGTAAAGCGTTTTGTGCGGGCATGGACCTGGAGATGCTTGCGGCCATCACGAAACAATCTCCAGCCGAGAATCAAGAAGACGCTCGTCGCATCGCCAAGATGTTGCGGCGCATCTGGAGTTTTCCTCGGCCCATGATCGCGGCAGTGAACGGCGCCGCGTACGCAGGAGGCTGCGGCATCGCCACTCTCTGCGACTTCACTCTGGCCGCACCCGATGCGAAGTTCGGTTACACCGAGGTCAAAATCGGTTTCCTTCCGGCGATCGTTTCTGTTTTTCT
>Ga0210384_10008731_pt1 | contig 10535 bp, 7 predicted proteins | sample IncBWH2MmetaG_FD_160574 | JGI IMG/M metagenome (GOLD analysis project Ga0210384, IMG submission 160574) | Forest soil microbial communities from Barre Woods Harvard Forest LTER site, Petersham, Massachusetts, United States - Inc-BW-H-2-M | ecosystem: Environmental > Terrestrial > Soil >...
TCCAGTGAATGGGGGAATATTGCAGAGCGTTGGTGCGGCCAATTTCGTAGCAACCGGGTAGAGCAACATCGCCATCCACTTGCAGCGTACCCAGAATATTTTGGTAGCCAGAGAGCACGTCGCCTAGGTCGGGTAAATCGCCGACGGCGCTCTCTGCCAAAGCTACGCCACCGGTGTGGCCACTGGAGCCGTGACCAATGGAACCCGATTCGAATAAGGCGACGGTTCTTGTGGAATCGAGGTGTTTCAACCAAGCCGCCGCGGCGAGCCCAGTAAAGCCCCCGCCGACCACGGCTGCGTCTACCGAATCGGGTAAGGGCTGTGGCTTGGCGTGGAAGTCGATGGACCAGGGGCGGTTGCCCCAATATTTTTGACGCGCCATGGGAGTCCCTTGTCGTGCAGGGTTCAGTTTACTAGAGCTGAGTACCCCGCGAAGGACTGTAGCGCTGGCCTCCGGCCGGCAAGCACCCGCGCAGTGGTTAAGGAAGCAGACCAAATACGGCGACGCTGTTGGGAGTGCCCACATAGACCTTGCCGTTTGCAATCATGGGGGTAATGAATTTGTTGTTGGAGAATTGATCTCGACTGTTCGCAGCTTGATTGGAGTTGTAGAGTTCGGTCGCAAGGTTGGTGGCGTCGTAGGCGTGCAAAACAGCCGGACTGCTGTTTTCGACTACCCACACGATGCCGTTGGTGTTGCCGCTCGCGGAGATGGCGGGAGTTGCGCCGGGATAGGAAAAAGTATGCGTGGAACGCGAAACTGGGGCCGTAGCCAGCAGTCCGTTTACGATGGGAAATGCTTTGATAGCGTCGTTCACAGCACCGTAGTAAATGGTGCCATTGAAATAAGACGGCTTGGAAAAAACACTGCCTGCGAGCTGTCCGTTGATTTGCTGGTAGATCTTATCGGCGCTAGCGGAAAATTTGCCCATGTTGTCGCGATCGACGACGTAGATGATGTCGTCCTTGCCGGAGCCAACCGCTAGGTGGCGCGTGTTGCCTGTGCCGTCGACCAGGTCTGGAATCAACAACTCACCACCAGAACCGAAGTCACCGTCGGAGTTCGATTCGGCGACGGTGTTCGATGGCGTGAAGTAATCCAGTAGTTTCAGAGGAAGCGTGGACGAAATCTTTGTGAAGCAGTTGCCGCAGTTGCCGTTGGCGGGTAGCCCGGCTGTGTTGAGCGTGGTGTCAAAGTCACCATTGCCTTGGATGAAATAGACGTTGCCGGAAGCATCAGCGCCAGGTGCGGCTCCGGCCATCCAGATGGCGCCTGCGCTGCCGTTCGGAACAAGATTCAGGACGCCTGTTTGCGAAAGATTGTCGGCGCTGAACGAAATGACCCAAGCGGTGTAAGGACGGATGTCGCAGTGCGAAGCCCAGGTGGTGAAGATGGTGCCACCAACTTGCAGCAGGCCCGCGCGCTCCTTGTACTGCTTGGGATCGAAAACGACCATCCCGCTGGAGCTGTTGTCCCCGGTGCCCGCGTAACTGGCCTGAATGGTTGTGGGGCCGCCGAAAAGTTCTGCTCCGGTGGTGAGATCCAGCGCGTGCAGCCTCTGGAAGTAATTGCCGCTGGAATCTTTGGACATGGCGACGACATAGATGGCGTTGCGCGAGCGGTCAATCACCGGCGTGGACGTGATGCCGATTTCCGGGGAAACCTGGCCACAACTGCGTGAGTCGCTAGTGGATTCGCCGGCCAGAAGCTCGGAGGACTTCCATAAGACCGTTCCACCGGCGGCGCCATTGCTGTCGGCATCGAACGCGTACACGGAATCGTGCTCGGTGACCACATACAAAACATTCTTAGCGCCTTTGCCAGGGATAGTGAGATTGGTGAGCAGCAGCGGCTGGGCATCCACGCGGCCATCCACGCTGAACTCGCCGAGCTTGCCAAACTTGGCGGAATTTACGGTGCCAGGGGTAAGGGCAGTCTCGCTAGTGTTCTGCCCAGTCCGGAAATTGTCGTAATGATAGGTCACGACGTCAAACGCGGATGCCGTGGTTCCGCTGCCCACAGTCAGCGTTGCTGTGTTACTGGAAACCGATCCGAGCGAATTCGAGACCGTAACCTGGAACTGTGCGCCGTTGTCTGCGGCAGTGGTGGGAGCGGTGGTATAGGAGGCTGACGTCGCGCCAGAGACAGGCATGGCATTTCTCTGCCACTGGTAGGCCATCGGTGCGGTCCCGGAGGCAACCACAGTGAACGTGGCGGTCTGTCCCACCGAGACAGTTTGGCTCGCCGGTTGTGTGCTGATCGAAACAGCCGTGGGTGTGGAACCACCGCTGCCACTGTTATTGCCACCGTTGCCGGTAGAAGAGACGCCTGTCGCACAACCGCCCACAAGAACGATGACCAATGAAGCAAAAACAAGCGCTAGCGCCCGGACTGAAGAAGTGGTTTCGCTCACAAGAGCCGACACGCAAAGACCTCCGGTGTAGAGAACAGTGCTAACGCGAGCCAGAGGGCTGAAGAACTGCAAGCCTAACTGGATGTTTAGGGCAATACCTCTGTCTAGCGGTACAGTTCTTGGGCAGCTGCTCGACCTCACGTTTCAAATTGAATTGCAAATTTCCATACAGAACAACGCGCAAAGGAACAAACGCCACGCTGCGGATGGTGCACCGAGCGCGCTTTTCCCAACAATCGGTAAAGTTATGTAGTTTTGAGCGTTAGTGGGCTGACGCGCGAAAAAGATTGGGGGTAGGCCACGACAGCCCACTCTTTGTCACAACTGCAGATGGCAACAACCAGGACTGTACACGGACGTAACCAAAGATATGCGTACGAAACCTCAAGGCTTCCGCCTCAGAAGGCGGCCGACACACAAGGCAATAAAAAGACCTCGCTCCCTCGAAGGGGGCGAGGTCTTCGAAATTTGATCTCTTGCGCGGACTAAAAAAGAGCAGTGGGGCGACGCGCCCAAGTCTTGCCCTTGGATTTTGATATTTCTTCGATGTCCTTTACATACGCACCGGCCTGGGTGAGAACGTGGTGCAGGTCGTTGCCGATGCTAATGAACGTGAAGCCCTTGTCGAGGAATTCGCCGACGCGCGATGTCCCAAAGAGGAACAGCCCGAGAGCCACATTATTCTTCCGCGCCTCCGTGACGAGCCTCTCCGTCGCGGCGCCAAGTTCCGGAGAAGTGTACATTTGAGGAAATTCGTACTTCTCGTAGAGGCCCATGGACATGCACAGGTCATTCTGGCCAAGGAAAAGAATGTCCACGCCGGGTACGGCGGCGATTTCAGTGATGTTCTTGATGCAATCGGCGGTTTCCACCTGTAGCGCGACGATGATGTTGTTATTCGCGCCGCCTGCGTAGCCAAGCAGACCTTCCTTGTTCATGCTGCGTTGCGGAAAATACACGGAACGCGTGCCAACGGTAGGATACCGCGCGCAGCTGATCGCCTGGCGAGCTTCGTCGGCGGTATTGATGTAGGGGATGAGCACGCCGTCAGCGCCTAGATCCAGGGATTGCTGAATGCCGGGACGATCCTGATACCCGCCGACTCGCACCATGGATTTTGCGCCGCCGTTCGAAACGCCGCTGAGCATCGCGGAGAGTTTTTCGTAGCCCATCGGACCGTGCTGGGTGTCCACCAGTAGCCAGTCGTAACCGCTGTAAGCAAGTTGTTCGGCGACCGTGGGGCTGTGCGAATTCACGAAGAGACCGAATTTTGGAACGCCGGAACGCAATTGTTTCTTGAATTCGGCGCCAGTCAAAATGGCTGCTGCCATGGGAACTGCTCCTTATTGGAATATGAGTGCGAACTGAATCGAGTAAGTGTACTAGAGATGGCGCAACGGAGGAAAACCAAAATGGTGTGAGCAGAGTGCCTTGGCTTGCTTCGCGCCTAACAAAAACCCGGTCAGAGGTATTTGATCAGCACCACTTCGTTGCGGGCTTCGTTGTAGACCAGTTCATCGACGAGTTGTTGGGTGAGCATCAGCCCCAGCCCGCCTGGGCGCAAGCCTTTCTGTTCGCGGACCTGCATGTGGGCCATGGGATCGTCTTCGGGATTGCTGACCGCAGCGTGCTTCAGATCTTCCAGCTTGAACCCCGGGCCGGGATCATCGAGGCGATACATCAAAAGTTTTTTCGTGCGAATGTAAGAGATGCGGACCTTAAGATTGGGATCGAGATGCCCGCCCCATTCGATGGCGTTGTTGAGCAATTCGCGGAAGGCGTAACCCACTTTTTCCATCACTTCGGGCGGCAAATCGGTTTCCAGGTGAGCGAGAAAACTCTGCACGCGGCCGACAATGGAGCGCTCACAGGGAACGAGAAGTTCCACCCAGTGTTTATTGGCGGAAAGCACTTCGATTGCTGGGCTGTCGGGACTTGAGGAGAGGGCATTTTCGACGGTACGCAAGAGAGACTCGGCCTCCAGAGGCTTCAATAGGAATTGATAGACCCGACCACGCAGAGCATTCAGCAAGGTATCGGAAGTCTGGTCGGACGTCATCACAATGATTTTGGGAATGTGCTGCTCGCCATGCAGCCGGCCCAGCAGACCCAATCCGGTCATTTTTGGCATCCAGATATCCAGGAGGACCAGATCGAATTCCTTTTTCTTGATGGCGCGCATGGCCGCGATGCCGTCGGCCGCCACCACGACCTCGTAGCCGGCTTTCTTCAAGATGCCACGGATCATCTGACGCGTTGTCGCGTCATCGTCCGTGACCAGAATCCGGGGCATGCCTGAACTCCTCCAAAAACCTCGAATATGCAAACTGGATAACCGAAACGTTACTGGCGCGATCTTTTCGGAGCAACCCGCCTGGCCTTGCGGAGGGTACGCAAAACGAAAGACCGCTCGCGACGCAGGTATCCTCTCAGGTTTTGTTCTAACTTCGCAATCTCTTCTTTAAGCAACACGTAGACTTGCGCGGCACGCGGAAAGTCGGAATCGCGCCCCAGATTTTGCAGTTGCCTTGCGAGCACGCCGGCCTCCGGAGCGCCAAAAATTGCGGCGGATCCGTGGATGGCGTGAGCCAGGGAAGCTACTTCGTGAGAATTTTTATGGCGAATTTGTTGCTGCAGGGACGAGATGCGTTTTGGCGTGTCCTTAAGGAAAGTGCGGATCATTTGGCGAAGCAGTTTTTCGTCGCCGCCCACGCGTTCAAGCAGGCCCTCGGGAAGAGTTGCAGCCGGTGGTGTTTGCGTTTGGCGGGGAAGAGAGGGCGCGGCGGTCGTAGCCTTTTTGCTTGTGGAAAAACCGAGCAGGTCGTTCAGTGCAGACCAGCGAAAAGGTTTGGCGAGAACGAAGTCGAAGCCTTCGGAAAGGAGCCGCTCGCGGTCTTCGTCGGTACTGTTGCCGGTCAGAGCGATCAGGCATGGATGTTTTGCAGACTTCCCGCACGCTTCACGGATTTTACGGGCCGTTTCGACGCCACCGACAATGGGCATCTGTTCGTCGAGCAGCACCACGTCGAATTCCCCGTGGCTTGCCGCATCCAGGGCTTCCTTGCCATTGGCCACGGCGGTCACTTTGTGGCCGTGCCATTCCAGTTGGTGAGTGGTCAGCAGGCGAATGTCTTCTTGGTCGTCAGCGAGCAGAATGCGGACTGCCCCTTGCTCCAGCGGAATCGCCCGCTGGAGCGCAGGAGCTGGGGGTCTGCTGGGGGCGATTCGTTTACGGTGCTCAGTGCTCGCGACGGTAGCGCGCGGCAAACGAAACCAGAATCGCGCGCCTTTCTCCGGCAATGACGTGCATCCGATCGAGCCGCCCCAGCGTTCGACAGTTATGCGGCAGAAATACATGCCCAGGCCTGCTTTCCCACTTCCCTCTTTGCCTTTGGAGAAAAGCCCGAAAATCTGCGTCGGCCGGAGATCAGGTGGAAGCCCGGGACCCTGGTCGTCCACGTTGACTTGGCAAGAGTTGCCCTGATCTTCAAGGGTGATGGAGACGCGCGAACCAGGAGGCGAATAGCGCAATGCGTTTTCGAGCAGGTTGGAAAAAATTCTACGCAGGCGAGATTCTTCGCCGCGCACCAGCCAGTTTCCATTTGCGGATTCGGAAGAATCCAGCGTCAGGCGAACCTTTTTTGTTTCGAAGGCTGGGCCGAGGGAAGTCAGCACCGAATCTGCGGATTTCCGGAGATCCGGGGCGGAGGTCGCACTCCTATCGGCATCCAGAGTTACCCGCAAGTCCGCGGAGAACATTTGCAGGACTTCGCGGATCATCGATTCCTGCTGATCACTGGCGCTTTTGCCGAGCTCGAGGATTTTTTTGGTCTTCGCGTCGAGGCCTTCTTCGGTTAGGCAGTCGAGGGCGACGTGCATGACGCTAAGCGGCTGTGACAAATCGTGGACGATGCAGTGGAGAAGGATTTCCTTTTTTTGAATCTCGCGGAGCAGCCGTTCGTGATCGAGGAGCGAGTTTCGCGCGGTTTGCAGCGTTCGAACTTGTTCGTGGAATTGCACGTCCGGACTATGAAGCGCAAGGACTGGTTTCGCCCCAAGGTGCAATGCGACGGCTTGCAGCGGCACTTCCCTGCCCTCGGGAGTGGATTCGATCCAGGTTTCGGAGCGGCACTCACCGCCGCGGCCGGAATCCCAGAACGCGCGAGCTTCGTCGAGAAAATTTTCAAGGAACGCGGACTTCTCCGAGAGATCGATGCTAGGCGCCGGGAGGCTGGGCCAAAGATCGCGCAGCCAGACAGGCGCTTCAGTCAGCGCAATAAATTTGCCCTTGCCATGGGGTTGGAACAAAGCGTAGCCGAGTTCGCGCACAAACAGCGATAACAGCGAAGACATGTTCAATCCATCATCTTCCCAAGAAGCAGGGAGAAGGCTTGATCGACATTTTCTCCTGTTTTGGCGCTGGAGCGAAGGGTGGTCCAACCCTTGGTCGCGATTTGATCTTCAATGGAGCTATCAAATTCCCATTCGTCGACCAGATCGTTCTTGTTAATCACGAACACAAACGGAAGTTGCCCCACCTCTTCGCGGGACTTCTGTTCCAGTTCTACTGCTTTGTCGAACGTGGCGCGGCGGGTTCCGTCGGCCACCAGTAAGAAGCCGGAAGCGCCATTGAAAGAAGTCCAGCGCATTTTCTGGAAATCGTCTTCGCCGTAAATGTCCCATAGCACTAGGGTGACTTCGTGGTCGTGCGACTGTGCGACTTTTTTCATAATCTTCACGCCGACAGTGGTCTGGTATTTGTCCGAATAAATACTTTCTACGTAGCGTCGCACCAGACTGGTTTTGCCGACGGCGAAGGAACCAAGCATGCAGATTTTCTTCTGGATCATGTCAGGCCGTCAGAGCAGGTTATGAACAATGAGACGGAATGAGACGCTGCGGTTGTATGCGCGATTCTCTTCGGAATCCTCGGGCCGCAGGGGATCGGACGCCGCAACACCCGTAGCACGCAATAAATTTCCCGGAACTCCCAGTTGAACGAGTTCCAAGGCCACGCGATCGGCGCGCTTCTGGCTTAAGGTAAGATTCGTTGCTTCCGTTCCGGAAGTGTCGGAATGTCCCCAAACTTCAATGGTCATATTTCCAACGCCTTGCAAATCTTTGAGCTCGGGCATGAGGGCGCGAAGTCTTCCACCTTCCGCAGAAGAAAGCATCGCGCTGCCCAGCGGAAACTTGAGCACGGTGGATTGAATTTTCTCCACCGATTGAGCGACAGCATGTTGGGCAGCCGAAAGTAATCCAGCGCTATCGACAGAGCGAATACCGGGAACGACCAGCACACGCTTCGGCAACTCCTTCAACCAGGTGAACGGTGGCTGGCCGGTGAAGAACAGAACACCGTCCTTTACCTGCAGAGTTGTTCCTGGCGGCGGCACCAGAATTTGCGTTGCACGCTGCTCGACGATGGAGTCATCGAGAGCATAGTACGCGCCCCAGTGGAACTCAGGTTGTTCGGTCAAGTTGTGTTGCTTCAGAACGGCGACCGGATCAGCCGACAAAGGATCACGCAGGCCGCGGATAACGAAGTGCCCGCGCTCCCACCCCGACGAAGTGACTGCGAACCCGGGCTGCTCGCGCAGATCAGCGACGTATTCGTTCCAGCGATGATTTTGCCACCAGCGATAGCCCAACCACCCGCCAATCGCCAGGACCAGCAGTGCCGCGGCGGCAACCGCGTAGAAATTGTTCGCCCGCTTTGGCTCTTCTTTATATTTGTATTCGAGGCAGCGCGAAAGAAGGGTGTTCACCTCGGTGAACGGGGCGGAATCTCCATCGAAGTGATCCAGTTGCGCCGCATACTGGCGATGAATATTCTCGAGCGTCTCCGCCATGGTGTCCCGTAATTGGCGCGGCGCAATACCGCGAATGACCACCGCCAGGATGGCGTACGGCCCTTCCTCGACCCACACGTCCAGATCACCTACGTTCATTCGATTGATCGCCTGAGTTTGCGAGGTATGAAACGAATCGCGCACGAAATCCTGAATAGCGGATAACATGCCGGAAACCAGGCTGGGATCTTCCATCGCAACCGCGGGAGCCACCACATGCCCGATGGGAAGACCGGTTTTCTTGTGAATCAGGAACACTTGTTCCACGCGGAAAACCAGGCTGTGCAGCAGAACAACTTCAGTGAAGGTGCGTCCGGTGCGCAGCGCTTCCATGCGCCATTTCATTCCCTGCCAGGAAAGGCTCTGGTCCATTATCTGGTTGAAGGAATCGATGAAGGAGCGCAGCGTTTCCAGAATCGAACGGCGAATCGCGGGACCCATCACCGGGAAGAGCGCATTCGCCAATCCGATGGGATCTTTGCGAACGGATTCGCGAAGCGCCGTTTCGATGGTAGGCGCCAGAGCTTCGCTTAGCGCTGAATCACCGCCCTGCGCCCGGCGATGCTGGATAGCTTCCGCAACTACGGCGCTGACGTCTTCGGTTCGCGTTTCGGGATTGGCGACGCGATCGCGCAGGCGCTCGAGAGCTTCTTGCTCCGGAGCAAGGATCAGATGGCGAAGCTCCTCAAATGGCGGCGTGCCATTTGAAGAGGGCTCCTTCGAGGGCTCCGGCGAGCGGCGGGCTGTCGATCCATCAGACATAGCGTTTCGGGTTTCGCGCGTGGCGGCAATCCCGGGCGGGGCGTCAGGGAAGCCGACGGGCTAGGTGCCCGGCAACTCCAGTTCGTCTTTCAGGCGCATGGCCAGTTCGGTGAACATATCGGCGAGCATGGCGCGATCGGTCTTGTCCGCGCGAAGCGTATCGGCTTCGCGCTGAAGCGAGGATTCCAGGTCGTCTTTGGACTGTTGAATCTGATTGCTGAGCGATTTGGATTGTTCGAGGATCCGTGAGCGCAGATCGCCCTGCGCGGAAGCAAGCAGTTCCTCCAATTGAGCGATCTTTTTTTCAAGGAACTTCGAGGAGTCGCGGGTTTCCCTCGTGAGGTCCCGTAGACTGTCGGAGCGCTCGGATTTCTCAGACTTGAGACGCTGGTTGAGCGATTCCATCTCTTCGCGAACGTAGCTCTCGAGCGAATCGAAGCGCGTCTTGAGATCCTCACGAAGAGCTTCGGAGGATTTAGTCAAGCGGTCTTCCAGGCGCGCGAAGCGCTTTTCGTATTCGCGCATGTTGGAACCAAAGAGAATGTCTCGGATTTTCTCTACGTTGGCACCTTCGCGTAGTTCGCCGTTTGTGGCGACTTCTTCATCGTGATCGGCTGACATGGCAGGAATACCCCCTTCGTACGGTAATGCCCCTTCTAGGCCATTGGGGGACACTACTACGGTACGCCCGCAAGGGCAATATGGCGAGGGGTTGGAAGCGGCGCGACCACGGACGAGCCGTCCCGATGTGGGAACGGCGGCTTGCCCGCCCTGTTTCCCTCGCATGGCACAGCCCCGCTTCCTTCCCGCGGTGTCGGCGATGACTCCTGTCAGGGGCGGCTTCGGGCGTCCTCGGAAGTGCCAACCGGGGAGCCGACAATACAAACACGGCGCGTCAAAAATAGGGCATTGGCTGTATGGACCGCAGTTGTTACCAAAGCTACCTTTGCATCACTTGCAACACATCTCCAATACCTGACAGGGCGAGTTCCGACGCTCGCCCTCCTCATCTCCCGGGTAAGGACCCTTTCTTAATCTGCGTCCACGCCGAGTTGCCATCCGACGAACCCAAGACCGCCTCGATGAAGCGGACCCCATCCCAGCCATCTTCGACCGTAGGAACCAATAAGGAGCGTGGATCGGGGGAGCGCCGCTCGAGCTTGGCGTGGATCTGCTCCGCCAAATCCGTATAGAGCTGTGCAAAGGCTTCCAGATAGCCCTCCGGGTGGCCAGCAGGCACGCGGCTGGCGTAGGCCGCCACCGGCAATGAACCCGGTCCGCCACGGCGGATGATCTGCGGGGGCTTTCCGTAGGGTAGGAAACGAAGGGTGTTGGCGTCGTCCTGCTCCCATTCCAGCCCGGCCTTTTCGCCGTAGACCCGCAGCTTGAGGTTGTTTTCGTTGCCTGCCGCGACCTGACTCGCCCAAAGCATACCGCGGGCACCCCCAGCGAAACGCAGCAGGACTTGAACGTTATCGTCCAGCCTTCGGCCAGGCACAAAGTGCTG
>Ga0210384_10008732_pt1 | contig 10535 bp, 11 predicted proteins | sample IncBWH2MmetaG_FD_160574 | JGI IMG/M metagenome (GOLD analysis project Ga0210384, IMG submission 160574) | Forest soil microbial communities from Barre Woods Harvard Forest LTER site, Petersham, Massachusetts, United States - Inc-BW-H-2-M | ecosystem: Environmental > Terrestrial > Soil >...
CTAAATGATGGCTCTTGCACCCGATCCGGCGGTATTGCTCTTCCCACTCAGGACGACGAGAATTGGCTAAGTCCCGATAGTCCATTATCTTGGGTTTTCTTGCGAACATCGTTATACATGCTACTGAACCTCGGCGGGGTTCAGTTGTTAGTTCGAGCGCACATTCAAAATCTTCCAAAACAATGACAATTTCACTTCTCTGCGGTGTCTAATTGCTTAGGGTAAAAGCATGCCGCTTCGACTTTTTTTGTGGTTTGCGCTTGCATCAGTGATTCTCATGGCGAACGAGCAGAAGCAGGTTCCCAATTGTTGCGAGCCTGAGTCTGAAAAACTGTCTCAATCAAAGGTAAAGGCTCTGGTGAAACAGACAGAACCGATTGACGCTCCACGCTGCGCGGATATGCTTCACATCAGTGGAACCGTTGCCTTAGCGATTTCTGTCGACCCTCAGGGAAATGTTGCATGCGTGCGGACGGTTTCGGGTCATCCCCTTATCATTGGGGTTGCGATTGATTCTGTCAGGCAGTGGAAGTTTGAGCCATACGCTTCTGAGGGGGTTAAGAAAGCTTTTTGTGGTCGGGTAGCACTCCGTTTTCAGGCCAATGAGTATGGTGTGAAATACAAAATAATCTAGGCTTTTCGGACCGTCGTCAGCGGCGACTACGGACCTGGGGGAGTATAATCTCCCCAAGTAGCAGAAGCACTTTCGTCAAAACGTCGGTCGTCGCTCTTCTAATTGCGGTTCTCCATCGGTATTGGCTGGTCACCTCAGTACTCCAGTATCTGAGCCGTAAGGCATCTGCACGCTTCATTCGAGGATAGCAGTAGCCAGCCAGTTCGCCATCCATCGGAACCGGCTTCTGAGGTGCTTCCGTCTTCATTTCGCCAACATGCTGACGAACCACGGCGCGACTCAAGTTGATGGCTCCACTGCCGAATTCAACGTCAGACCACTTCAATCCCCGCTCCCAGCGCCAAAGGGGCACTCTCTTGGCTACAGCGAACCAAAGACGCGATGAGCTCGATTCGCTATGAAAGAGAAGCTTAGCAATAGGCAAGCCCTAGACCTTCGAGCGCAAACCGTGGTTAAAGATATTACAATCGTCTACAGTGTACGGCAATTTGCCGACTTTCTCTTGACAGTACCGGCAAAATGCCGTACACTCAGTTTTACGAATGGAGGCAACCATGGCATTAGTACAGAGGGCGGAACGTCTGGAGGTAAGAACCACCTCAGCACAAAAACGTCTAATCGAACGGGCTGCCCAATTGCGCGGCACGTCTGTCACTGACTTCGTTGTTTCCAATATCCAGGCAGCCGCTGCCGAGACGATTAGGGAGTTTGAATCCCTATTTCTGCGCGATGAAGCTCGGGAAGTCTTTGTTAAGGCGCTGCTCAATCCCCCTCAGCCGAATAAAGCACTGAAGGCGGCAGCCGCGCGACACAAGCAGATGGGGCTCTAATTTGGAAGAACAGCCACCAAAACCAAGATTGTACGTCGAGCCGCTCAGAGCTAGTCACGACCGAGCGGCTTTTTCCTGTGGTGTTCCCCCGCTGGACAAATATCTTCAAACGCAGGCGAGTCAGGATATGAAGAAAAGACTCGCTGCTGTCTATGTCCTTACGCCTGATGGAAATACCGTCGCAGGCTATTACACGCTGTCCGCCTACTCGGTGCGGCTTGACAAAATCCCAGAGGAAATTGCGCGAAAGCTGACTCGAATGCCCGAGGTACCAGCAACGCTAGTTGGACGGCTCGCTAGAAGTAGTGCGTTCCGCGGGCAGGGAATCGGCGAGATTTTGCTTGCGGATGCTCTGAAGCGTAGCTTGGCAAGCTCCAAGCATGTTGCGTCATGGACGGTCATGGTTGACGCCAAAGATGCGAACGCCGTTGCCTTTTACAAAAAGTACGGATTTATGGAAATTCCTGCCACACCAAGTCGTCTCTTCCTACCGATGGAGACAATCACTAAGTTGCTCTGAAGATGACATAGAGACTGGCCGAAATGGCCGCACGTGGTGTCGCTGCCTTGCGCCGGGACCCTGCCACCTCCACAACCGGGCGGCACGAGATCATCGGCGATTTCGCCACGATCGTTGCTTCTGGAGCCCGCTTGATCGAGCGAGATCTGCTCTGACCTACCGCGCCATGGGCTCGGTTGCCGAGCACTATGGCCCGGTGGTTTGGGTTTTCTCTACCAGCGGTTTTCATCGCTTCTTCGCAACGAAACCTGTCAGTTTCCGAAACCAGCAAAACAGAACGTAGTTATTTTGACGACCATAGTTCTTTCCGGGACTGTGGCAAATGAAGCCTATACCATCTTCAAGCACATTGCGTCTGGACGACGCCGTCAAATCTACCATCTCGGCATGTTGTCTCTCTCCATGCATACCTCTCTCTAGGCGGTTGAGCTTGATTCCTTCTTCCGGCACACTGGCCTCGCTCGTTACGCGAACACAGACCCCATCACTGGACAACTATGCGCATCGCATCCAAAGCTCCGACTCGTGTCGACCTGGCAGGCGGTACTCTCGATATCTGGCCGCTCTATCTGTTTCATCCAGGAGCTGTCACGGTGAATGCAGCGATCACCCGCTACGCCTCCTGCGTAATCGACCAGCACCCGCAAGGCGACGACGGTATCAGGCTCGTGTCGCGCGACACCCAGCGAGAAGAAACCTTTGACTCTCTGGCCGCGCTCGTGAAAGGGAACAGTTACCGTCTTCCATTGCTCGCCGAAATCGTCAAGTTCTTTCACCCGGAAGGCGGATTCACCCTCACCACGGATTCCGAAGCGCCCGCGGGCGCCGGTATTGGTGGTTCTAGTGCCATGGCCGTCGCCATCTGCGCCGCGCTCGACCGCTTCACGGGTGCCGGGAAGAGCAAAGCCGACTGGATTCACATCAGCCGTGATGCGGAAGCCATCGTCATTCGTGTTCCCACCGGAACGCAAGATCACTACCCGCCGGCTTTCGGAGGCGCCGCCGCCATCGAGCTCCCGCCGGGTGGTGAACGTCGCACCGAACTCCGGGTCGATCTTTCCGAACTTGAGCGCCGTATCGTCCTCTGCTACACCGGCAAGCCGCGCAAATCCGCCATCAATAATTGGGATGTATTCCAGAAGCACATCGACGGCAACACCAAGGTTTACCACAATCTTGCTCGCATTTCGGCCGTCGCTCAGCAGTTGCGTGGCGCTCTCGAGAAATCAGACTGGACAGATGCCGGTCGCCTGATGCGGGAAGAATGGAGCTTCCGAAAGCGCAATCTTCCCACCATTTCCACGAAAACGATCGACCGCATCATCGATAGCACCCGCCGCAAGGGCGCGCTCGCTGGAAAAGTGTGCGGCGCCGGCGGTGGCGGGTGCGTGGTGCTTCTGATCGAGCCCGATGCCCGTGAACGCGTCGAGTCGGCCGTCTCGGACGCCGGCGGGCAGGTGCTGCCCATGAAAATTGACCGCTCCGGCGTGCAGGTCAACGTCTCCTAGCTGAGTCGCCGCGGCCGGAACAGCCACCGACCAGCGCAAGGGCCAAAAAACGCCAGGTATCTGTTCAGCGGACAATAAGCATCATAGAATGGAGAGCAACCGGCCACCGGGACGGCTGGCTATAGGTATCCATGCCGAATTGGCTTATTCCGACGCTTACCATCTTTCTCCTCGCAGCTGCGGATGTGCCCGGCGTCGAACGGCTTCACTCTCCCGCTCCCATCCCGGCTTTCCCCGCAGGCGAAGATATCTCTATTCTGCCCAGTTGGATTCCGACCGCCGATGACGATTCTCAAACGCCCTCCTCTCAGCCGAGTCAACAAAAGAAAGCCACGTTGCAAGATCAGTCCAGGCTCGATCTGATCCGTTACGTTTCCGGAGAGTTCGCCAAGGCCACCAAGCCTCTACCCGCAGGGAAGGAAGGTTTCCTGGTTTACGTGGGCAAGCCGCTCAGCACGGAGTTGTTGGACCGTGCCGTCGCCACGCACGGCGCGGCCGTAAACTCCGGCGACAACGTGCAAATCACGCGACTCGAGTTTCGCGACCACACTATCGTTGTCGACGTGAACGGCGGCGGACGCGGCAAGAAAAACTGGAAGGATCATATCCAAATCGGCATGGGCGGCGTTCCGACGATGAGCACAAGCCAGACGCAGACCGGCGAAAATGGCCCCCCGGGAGTCCAGCCTGGTATGGGCAGCACACTATTTCTGGAATTCACCAAGGCGGTTCCTGACCTCACCCCGGAAGAACTCAAGCAAATTCTCGCGCCCTTTCTCGATTTTTCGCGACAACGGTCCGCTTCCGTGCATTGGACAGACACGCTTCCTCCCGAAATGAAGAAGGCCATTCAGGACCGCCGGCCGGCCGTCGGCATGGATCGCGAGGAAGTAATCGCTGCGATCGGGAAGCCGGAACACAAGGTTCGCGAACGCGACGCTCAAGGTAACGAAATCGAAGATTGGATTTACGGTCAGCCTCCGTCGAAAACTGTATTCGTGCGTTTCCAAGGTGAGCGCGTCACCAGCGTCCGCCAGTTTCCGCAATAACCTCTTGCACGCGAAAAAGCTTTCGTTCCTGCCGCGTTGACTTTTTCCCACGCAGCCAATAGCATTTCTAGTTCGCGCGTGACCGATTTCCATTCTGGTCGAGCCGCGATCGCGACAATCCATTGGAGGAAGAATGCCCATTAAGGTCGGCATCAACGGGTTTGGCCGCATCGGCCGCAACATCGTACGTACTGCGCTCGACGACAAAGATATTCAGTTCGTGGCTGTAAACGATATTACCGACGCGAAGACCCTAGCCCACTTGCTCAAGTACGATTCCATCCTCGGTAATTTGCCGCACAACGTTACCCACACCGAAGACTCCATCGCCGTGGAAGGGAAGAGTTTCAAGGTTTTCAAGACCAAGGATCCTGCCGAAATTGACTGGGCATCGGTCGGCGCGGATATCGTTGTCGAATCCACCGGCTTGTTCACCAAGGGCGCCGACGCCAAGAAGCATCTGCGCGCGCCGGTGAAGAAAGTCATCATCTCGGCTCCCGCCGATGGCCCGGACGCCACCTTCGTACTCGGCGTGAACGACAACACCTACGATCCCGCCAAGCACAATGTCGTCTCCAACGCCTCCTGCACCACCAACTGTCTCGCCCCGGTTGCCAAAGTTTTGCACGACACTTTCGGCATCCATGCTGGCACCATGACCACGATCCACTCTTACACCAACGACCAAAAGCTCCTCGATCTGCCGCACAAGGATCTTCGCCGCGCCCGCGCCGCCGCCATCAACATGATTCCCAGCTCCACCGGGGCCGCCAAGGCTCTGCACCTCGTCATTCCCGCCCTCAAGGGCAAGCTCGACGGTTATGCTATGCGCGTCCCCACTCCGAACGTCAGTGTTGTCGATCTAACCGTCTTTGTCGATAAGCCGGCCACCGTGGAATCCGTCAACGCCGCTCTGAAAGCCGCGGCCCACGGTCCGATGAAGGGCATTCTCGCCTACACGGAAGAGGAGCTTGTCTCCTGCGACTTCAAATCCAATTCGAATTCCTCCATCGTCGACGCTGGTTACACCAAGGTTGTAGGCGACAAGTGTGTCAAGGTTCTGGCCTGGTACGACAACGAGTGGGGCTACTCCTGCCGCTGCCGTGACCTGATCAAGCTCCTGGCGTCAAAGTTCTAGCTAGCACATTTATGCCGGCAACGCAGCGCCTGTTTCCCCTGTGGAGTAAGCGGTTCGCACCCGCCGGGCAGGTTCGCGACACAACGGATCCGACCGAAGCTATGAGTGTAGGACCAAGGGATACTGAAGAACGAACCCATGAATAAGCTGACCATCAACGACCTTGATCTCCACGGCAAACGCGTCTTCATCCGTGCCGACTTCAATGTCCCACTGAAAGACGGCGTAGTCACCGACGACACACGTATCCGTGAAACTCTTCCGACCCTGCGCCTGGCCATCCAAAAAGGTGGTCGTCTCGTTTTGGCCTCGCACTTGGGCCGGCCAAAGGGTGGTCCTGACCCGAAATACTCCCTGGCCCCCGTAGCAAAAAAACTAGCGGATCTGCTGGAACGCCCGGTGGTCTTTGCAGGAGATTGTGTCGGCCCAGACGCCGAAGCCAAGAGCAAAGCGCTTGTCGATGGCGGCGTGCTTCTGCTCGAAAACGTCCGCTTCCATCCCGAAGAAGAAAAGAACGACGAAGCCTTCTCCAAGCAATTGGCCAAACTTTGCGACGGCCTCTTCGTCTGCGACGCTTTCGGCTCCGCCCACCGCGCCCACGCTTCCGTGGTCGGCGTAACCCGCTTTGTGAAGCAATCCGCAGCAGGCCTCCTGATGGAAAGGGAACTCGCGTATCTCGGCAAAGCGGTTAGCAATCCTGCCCGTCCCTTCGTCGCCATTCTGGGGGGCGCAAAAGTCAGCGACAAGATCGAAGTCGTTGAGAATCTGATGAAGATTGCCGACGCCATGCTCATCGGCGGCGGCATGGCCTATACCTTCGAGAAGGCCCAGGGCCTGGAAATCGGCAAATCGCTCGTTGAAACTGACAAGATCGATCTCGCGAAGCGCCTGCTCGCGGAAGCCAAATCGAAGAATTTCAAGTTCCTCCTTCCGACCGACCACGTCGTGGCCGTTGAATTTAAGCCCGACGCCAAGGCCTCTACCTGCGACGTCTCCGCTACGCCCGCCGACCAAATGGGCCTGGACATCGGTCCCAAGACAGCCGCCGCTTATGCTGCTGAGATTGCGAAGGCAAAGACCATCGTCTGGAACGGCCCGATGGGCGTGTTCGAAATGCCGGCATTCGCCAAGGGTACGTTGGAAATTGCCAAGGCGGTAGCCGCAGCCACGACCGCGGGCGCCATATCCATCGTGGGAGGCGGCGATTCCGTTGCTGCCGTCCATCAGTCCGGAGTCTCCAGCAAAATTTCGCACGTCTCCACCGGTGGCGGCGCTTCGCTCGAATTCCTCGGCGGCCGCAAACTTCCCGGCGTCGAAGCGCTCACCAACAAATGAGCTCCGCCCTCCTTTGCGAAACCTCAGGGTGTTCTGCTCGCCCTGAGCCCCGAACGGGGGAACTGCGTTTTCCCTTTCCCTGTTTTCTTAGTCGGAGGCACCCGTGAGTCGTCACCGCGTAATTGCTGGCAACTGGAAGATGTACAAGACGATCGCCGACACTCGCGCATTCTTCTCCGCCTTTACACCTCTGGTCGCCAACTCGACGCACTGTGACATCGTTGTCGCTCCCCCTTACACGGCGATCTCGGCCGCCTCTGACGCCGCCAAGTCCACAAGCATCGCCATTGCTGGTCAAAACGTTTCGTGGAGCAAGGAAGGTGCCTTTACCGGCGAAATCTCCGCCGCCATGCTCGCTGAAGCTGGCTGCCGCTACGTCATCATCGGGCACTCCGAGCGCCGTCAGCTTTTCCGTGAAACCGATGACAACGTGGCCAAGAAGTCTCTGATGGCCCTGAGCGCCGGCCTCATTCCTATAGTTTGCGTTGGGGAAAGCGACGAAGAGCGCACCGCTGGCCTCGAGCAGGAAGTCCTCAAACGTCAGTTCAGTGGCGGGCCCGGCGCGTTGACCCCCGACGAATTCTCCCGTATCCTGATTGCATACGAGCCAGTCTGGGCAATTGGGACGGGTAAGACGGCAACGCCTGAAATTGCCGCCGCAGCTCACAGGTTTATACGCCAGTGCGCAGCCGAGCAGTATTCCGCCCCTCACGCTTCGGCCTTACGGATCCTGTATGGCGGCAGCGTCAAACCCGATAACGTCAAGGGCCTGATGGCGCAGGAAGAACTGGACGGCGCGCTCGTCGGCGGCGCAAGCCTCGACCCGAAATCGTTCGCGTCGATCGTAAATTTTCAGTAGGCAGCCGAGGCACGGATTACGTAGGCGCCGGGTTTTAGCCCGGCGCGGGCGACCGCGGCGTTCGGAGGTAGTCGCCAATGGGAGGGCACGACGGCAGTCGTGCCGTGCAGCCGCTGGCCAGTGCGGCTGTAGCGGTTGTGGGCCATGTAGCGACGCAAGGCAATTTCAAGAAGCGAGTGAGGATTTGAAATGCAAGGAATGCCAGGCTGGATGAAGTGGACCATCTCTCTGTTGATCGGAATCGCGATTATCCTTGTAGGCTTCCGGTTTGCCGGATGGCTCCTGACCGCCTTCTTCGTAATGAATTGCCTGGTGCTGATCATCGTGGTGTTGCTGCAAAGCGGTAAAGCAGCTGATCTTGCCGGAGCGTTCGGCGGTGCCGGCAGCCAGACTGCTTTCGGCCCGCGAGGCGCTGCGACCCTCCTCTCGCAAGCGACCACCTGGTGCGCCGTAATGTTCATGATCTGTGCCATGGCCTTAGTCCTGCGCACCGACCGAAGTACGGGAACGGGCAATTCTATCCTCGAAAAGTTCTCCAAGCCGGTCGCCACCCCAGCTAAGTCCGCGCCAATAACCCTGCCTCCGGCCCAGCCGCAATCGTCAGCGCCCCAATCCGGCACAGCACCGGCACAAACCCCGGCCACTACGCCCGCTCCCCAACCGAAAAAACCTTGATCGAGCGCGACAGTCATCGTTTCGGTATGCGAAGGTAACCGTATTCCTCAGGGAGTGCTATTTCGAACCTCGTACACAACGCCGAGACATCTTTAAAGTCCTTTTCCTGAAACTCGTACCCGCTGTGCTTGACCATCCATTCCGGTGAAATACATCGGACCTTGTACCCACCTATTGTTCCTGTTCCCGTAAGTGAATCCGCTGGATACATAACTCCACTTTGTAGTGGTCCGTATAGACCGTTCCCTTCGACATCGAACACCACGACGTGCACATCGATTTCATGGCCAAAATCATCACCTAGGATAAAATTCCATGGCTTCGAATCTTCCAACCGTACGTTTCTATATCGCCGTGCTCCCAAGATCGCGCGCAATCTCGGCAGATCTTTCGTGCCGATGGCGATATCCTAATCTTGTGGGGCCGCGTTTGCTCCCCGAGAAGGGCGTCGACGCTCCAGCCTCCGTCGACCCAGACTGTGACTGTCGCGTCTTCAAAAATGGAATATAGATTTAGGACGTCGCCAGAAGTCATCTCTTGCTTCGGCTCTGCAAACTCTGTCTTGGGGCGTTCTTCAGATATGGAGCAAGTGTAAGTGACTTTAGGGCGTGGGTGCGGTCGGCGTTTGTTCAGAAGGAATGGCTGACCAGTTGTCGCGCCTTGCGACGCTCCTCTTTAGACTGAAACGCGCTAAGGACAGAGGCTAAAGAGACGGGGAGTTAAGGCGGAATTCTCTGAAGATGGTGCGGTCGAGAGGACTCGAACCTCCATGCCTTGCGGCGCTAGCACCTCAAGCTAGTGCGTCTGCCAGTTCCGCCACGACCGCCCCGTGTTTTCAACAACGTACTGCCTACGACTTCGCTTCTGTCTCTCCCGTGACTAATTTGCGACTATTTCGGCGGGCCTGAATCATGGCGGCTGCTTCGGTCAGATCGTTCTCGTCGGTAATGTGATACCTAGAGAAAATGCTATCCGTAGCGTGTCCGCTGGGTTTTTTTGCCCCGTCTCGGGAAATCCCGCCCGGGTCCTATTCCTGACCGCCGAACATCATGGAGTAGTACAGAAACTTTAGCTGCGTTACACATCTTACGCCAGGACACCCGGAAGTCCAAGACCTGCGAACCATTCCGCCACCTACAGAGGAGATCCTTTGGCTGCTTAGCACTCCTTCACTTTCCTTTGTGTTTCATTAAAGGCGGCATGAACTTCTTCCGACTGGTGTATCGATTTTCGAATTTGCGTGGGTGTTTTCTGCTGAAATATCGTTGGAGTTCCTGGGGACACCTGCTTGACAAAATCCTATCGTGGAGGAGTTACCTAACCCCCAGCAATATAGCCCTTCATGTATACCCGATGTATGGAGAACCGGGTAAAAGGACAAAACTATGGGTGCGGCAAACACTGACAACCAACGGCTTCTTGGTTGGCTGCCAAGTTTTACGCGGATCTGAAGGGTGTCCGCTGGCAGTACGAATATTTCCGCGGCGGCCCCGAGGTTGATTAGGTCGTTTTCCGTTTGGATGGAACGTTTAATCCTGAGGATTTCCCGGCAACCGGTTGCTAGGCTTCATCCTGTGTTCCGGTTTCTTTCTGGTGTTCCAACTGCCTAGAATCGCCTGAATTATTTGCTCCCTACTGACCCCGAGCCTTAGCGCCGCCGCAACCATTCTCAGGGCAGATCGTACTGCTTTATTCTGATCGTTGGTCACTTGTCGAGTGGCCCTTCAGCCGCGCTTCTTTCTCTTCAAGCAGGCGGTTAATTTCTCTGACGAGTTCGCGTAGTTTGTCCGGGTCTTGCTCAGTTGAAGCCTGCTCGCAAAGTTCTCGCCAGCGTTCTCTGTTTTGTCCGATCAAAAGTAAGCTCCTTAATGGGTGCGGGGCCTTAGTTTTTATCGGGGTCGGGTCGGGGTCGTCTGTTCAATATTGAACACCGCGCCTCGCGGACCCGTTTTAGAAGTTCTGTCACGTGAAACGAACGAGCAAAGGC
>Ga0210384_10008734_pt1 | contig 10534 bp, 10 predicted proteins | sample IncBWH2MmetaG_FD_160574 | JGI IMG/M metagenome (GOLD analysis project Ga0210384, IMG submission 160574) | Forest soil microbial communities from Barre Woods Harvard Forest LTER site, Petersham, Massachusetts, United States - Inc-BW-H-2-M | ecosystem: Environmental > Terrestrial > Soil >...
GTTGTAGTGATAGCCCCACCACGCCGCGACGCTGCTGCCGAACACCTGTCCCTCGAACTGCGGATTGCGGCTCGGTCGCGGCACGATATCGAGGATGCGAACTTCCAGCACGTCGCCGGGTTGCGCGTCTTTCACCGCGATCGGGCCGGTGCAGATGTGCACGCCGAACCCCTCGCCCGCGCCGCGGCCGAAAACGCCGGCGTCCATCGGGCCCGCCCCGCGCCGGTCGACATTCTTGTGATGCTTGGTCCAGCCGAACACACTCTCGGCACCGGCGTCGGCTGCGATCATCCGCTCCGGATCGTCGGAGGCATGCTGGGTCAGCGTCTCGATCGTGATGGTGTCGCCTGAACCGACTTCGGTTTGCGGGGGCAGCGCGCGGCTGAAATATCCCCAGTGCACCCGCGCTGCGTCGACCGCAATGTAGTGGTGGGTCTGTCCGGCTGGACTGTTCCGATCGGCTGTCGCAGAACTGCCGATGACGGCGGTGCTCCTGACGACGGCTGGCGCCTGGTGCGTGCGCAGTTGCGCCAGCGCATCTTGCGGCCAGCCGCGCTGCCCCACCGCCGACGGCGCGGCCATCCGTTCCGCCTCCTGCTGGCGGAATTCGCGCGGCGGCAACCCGAAACGGTGGCGGAAGGTGCGGCTGAAATGCGCGGAGTCGCCAAAGCCGTAGCGATAAGCGATTTCGGAGATCGATTGATGGACCTCGGCCGGGTTCGACAGATCGGCCCATGCCCGCTGCAACCGCCGCTCCCGAACGTAATGGGTGAAATTGTCTCCGACCGCTTCGAACAGTTTTTGCAAATAGCGCTCGGAGATCCCCTCGGCCTGGGCGACGCGCGCCGGCGAAAGCTCGGGATCGTCCAGCGTGCGCTCGATGGTCTGGCAGATCCGGTGCAAGATCGCCGCTTGGGTCGCGGTGTTGTTGCTGTCCGGCATCGGCGCCGAGAGCCGGTGCATCAACGTCAACAGAAGCTCGACCAGGCTTTGTGCGATGGCGGACCATTCCACATCGGACAAGGTTTCGAGCGTCCGCGCGGTTGCCTCCAGCATCCGCGAGAACACGTCGGGCAGGCCTCCGGGAGCCACGACGCGCGCCTCGTTGAATCCCGATTTGCCGGTGATGCGGCCGTGCAACGCGTCTGAGGTGACCGACAGCACGATCGCGCGCATGTCCCGCTGGAACACGACACGCCAGTCGCCGCTCCTCGGCAGCAACAACAGATGGCCGACCGGAACGATTCGATGGCTCGCGCCCTGCCGAAGCACGACGCCGTCCTCGACCGGTAAGAGCGCGATCGGCAAATCTTCGTTCGGCTGCGATAGCGGCGAGACGCCCTGCGATCCCGCCGAAATCCTGGTCAGCGCCACGCCGATGGCGTTGCGGTGGGATGCGGTCGCATGTCCGTCGTAAAATGCGCTGGCCGACGCCGGCCGCAGGCCGACCGCACCCAGCACGTCCCGCCAGGCTTCGGGGCGGTCATCCTGTGCGTAGGATTCGCTTGTGAACGGACGGAAACTCATCGCATCGACCCACCTCGGCCGATCGAAGCAACCCCCGTGCCAGACAAGCGTGCTTGCTCGCCGCAATGACGGCGACACAGCTAGTTCACTTTCCAAATGGCGGCTAAAAGCCGCTTCTGTTCAAGGCATTAGTCGCACCTGAAGACGTTCTTTCTGATCGTGCCGTGAACGCCCCAATTGGCGTCGACGACCTGCGTCACCCCGAAATCCGCCCCGACCGACATCAGCGAAATCGCCTCATCTTCGCTCAATTTGTGCACGGTCATCAGGAACCGTCGCAGCTTGCGGAACGCGTCGCGCATCGCCCGGTCGAGGCTCGAGTGGTTGGCGATGTCGGTCTGCGCGTTGGCGCCGAGTTCAGCCAGATAGTTGGGGTAGGTGAAGCCGTAGACCGACCAGGCCTGCTCGGTCTCCAGCATCGGATGGGCAAGACCTTCCAGGCTCGTGCCGCCGAGATCGCGATGCTTGTGCAAAATGAATTCGAAATCCCCGGTCAGGGAGGCCTCGATCGCGGTGCCGCCGAGTTCGCTGTCGCCTTGGGCTGCATGCGGATCGCCAACCGAGAAGAACGCACCCGGCACCGCCACCGGATAGTACATCCGCGCGCCCTTCCCGATCCGCCAGTCATCGATATTGCCGCCGCTATAGCTCGGCGGGATCGAGCTGACGAAATCCGCTTCCGACGGCGCAAGTCCTATGGTGCCGAAGTGCAGCCGCGCCGGCACCTTGACGCTTGTAAGAATGTTCTCCCGCTTGCGGATGGTGGCGTGATCGACCCGCACGCCCGGATAGTCGATGGTAGCATGCACGATGCCATCGGGATCGGTTTGTGGAGTCCAGACGTAGTTGTAAACCGCCTTTGCGAACGGCTCGCCTGACGTGTCGAGTTCGAAGATCGTGATCACTTCGCGTGGCTTCGGCTCTTCGATCAGGTCGTGATAGTGAAAGCCCCAATTGGCCGCGGCATTGGATCCGAAACAACGGCCGGCATGACAGGCGTGGCAGCTCGGCCGCGGCCGGACGTCGAGGATACGCACCTCCAGGACATCTCCGGGCTCCGCATTCTCGATCGCGACCGGCCCGGTCAACAGATGCACACCAAGACCCTCGCCCGAGCCGCGGATGAACGGACCTTCGGTCGGGCCGGCGCCGCGCCGCGCCACCGCCTTGTGTTCACGTGTCCATTGAAACACGCTCTCGGCGCCCGGATCATTGGCGATCATGCGCTCATGGTCGTCGTTGGCATGATGGGTGAGCGTTTCGATGGTCGCGCGATCTCCCGAACGAAGTGTCAGGGCTGGCGCGACTTTCTTGCTGAAATAACCCCAGTGAACGGTCGCCGGCGAAACCGGCAGGGTAAAGTGCCTCATGGGAAGTGCCTCTTCGGAAAAGGATCGGGAAATCGCGGGCGTTGGAGCGAGCGGTTGCGCGTGCGTCATCTCACCGCCTCCAGCGCCTTGTCCGCCTGCATCACGCTGAGAAATCGCGCGGTGAGCGGATGGCGAGGATTGGTGAGGACATCGTGGGCCGGTCCCTCCTCGAGGATCGCGCCGTCGCTTAAGAACGCAACGCGGTCGGCGACTTCATCCGCGAAGCGGATTTGATGGGTCGAGATGATCATCGTCAGCCCGTCATCGATGGCGAGGCGGCGGATCACCTCGAGCACTTCGTTGACGAGTTCCGGATCGAGCGCGGAGGTCGGTTCGTCCAGCAGCAACACGCTCGGATTTGGCGCCAGCGCGCGTGCAATCGCCACGCGCTGTTGTTGGCCGCCGGAAAGATGCCGCGGCAAAGCGTGCGCGCGGTGGGAAAGACCGACGCGGTCGAGCAGCTCGTGGGCGCGGCGATCGGCATCGACCCGCGTCATCCCATGCACCCAGCGCAAGGGACCCGCGACGTTCTCCTTGGCGGTGAGATGGCTGAACAGATTGAATTGCTGGAACACCATGCCGACGCCGACGCTGGCGCGCTCATTGGCGATATCGCGCGGCGACAGCCGCTTGCCGTCGTCGTGAAAACCGAGGCGGCGTCCGCCGACACGGACGATGCCGGAATCCCAATCTTCGAGGTGATTGATGCAGCGTAGAAACGTGCTCTTGCCCGAACCGCTCGGGCCGAGAAGTGCGACGACCTCGCCGACGCGAACGGTCAGGTCCAGGCCTCTCAACACGGTCTGCGTGCCGTAGTTCTTGCAGAGATCCCTCACCTCGACTGCGACATTGTTGCGGGCAATGGTCGCGGCGCGCCTGGCGCGATCCAAAGCCGTGAGCATCTTCGACGGCGGCACCGGAATCTCCGGTTGCACGGCGGCATCGACCGCCACGGTTGGCGCAGCCTTCTCCGCGAGCTCAAGCTTGGTCAGGAGATCGACACGGCGCCAAGGCAGCAGGTCCGCGAGCCTGCGATCGCGCGAGGTGCGGTCGAGATCGAGCAGCCATTCGAGCGCGAGCTGGACGGCGGCGACCGCGCCCGTTAGCAACAGATATAAAAGGCCGGAGGCGAAGAAAATCGAAAAGAAGTCGAAGGTCGACGAGGCGAGCTGCGTGCTTCGCAGCGTCAATTCCTGCACCGCGATCACCGAGGCGAGCGAGGAATTCTTCAGCGCGCTGACGGATTCATTGCCGAACGCGGGAATCATGGTGCGGATGGCCTGCGGCGCGATCACCCTTCGCATCAATACCGCCGGCGTCATGCCGAGGGCCTGGCCGGCCGACACCTGCCCGCGATCGACGCCGAGCACGCCTGAGCGGAGCATTTCGGCGATGAACGGCGCCTCATTGCAGGCAAGCGCGAGGCCTGCGGCGAGCACGGCGGGAAGCTTGATGCCGATATGGGGCAAGGCATCGTAGGCAAACACCATTTGCAGGATCAGCGGCGTGCCGCGAAAGATCACGGTGTAGCCGCGCGCGAACGCGGCCAATAGCCAAAAGCGGCTGAGCTGCATCCAGGCGAGAACGAGACCGAGGATCAGTCCGCCGAGAAGCCCGAGGGCGGTGACTTGAAGCGTGAGCTCAATGCCCTCGAGCAAATACGGCAGACTGAGGTAGTGCAGAAACAGCGACATCAATCAACGACATCAATCAGCCGTGAGGATGTCGGGTTCTTTGAAGTTGTTGACGTCGAGCTCCCACTTCTTGAGCAGGTCCATGTGAATTCCGGCCTTCTGGATTTCGATCAGCGCGGCAAGCACCGCGGCACGGAATTCGGGCTTGTCCTTGGGGACCGCGATACCGACCGAATAGGGGATCGTCACCGCGATGGCCTTCTCGAGCTTGTCGGGATTGGCCTTCACCGCCTGGTCTACGGTGTTGACGTCGTTGACATAGGTGTCGGCGCGACCGGCCAGGATCGCCTGAATGCAATTGGCGTTGTTGTCATAGAGCTGTAGCGTCGGCTCCGGCTTGCCTTCGGCCTTGCACTTCGGCATCAGGTCCTGGACCAGCGGGACTTCGACAAACCCGGTGTTCTCGGCCGCGGCGGCGCCGCACATCGACGTATTGATACCGGTGATCTTTTTCGGGTTGTCCTTGGCGACCAGAACGCCGTCGAACACTTTCGAATAGGTGATGAAATCGGCCGCCTTGGCGCGCTCCTTGGTGGCGTAGATATCCGAGATCACGATATCGGCCTGGCCGCTCGACAGCGTGGTCAGAAGGGCTGCGAAGGTGACCGCCTTGTAGGTGAGCGTGAAGCCGAGGCATTCGCCGATCTGCTCGCCGAGATCGATGTCGAAGCCGACATACTTGCTGGGATCCTTGGGATCGATCGCCTCATAGCCCGGCGTGTGCGGGTTGATGGCGTTCACCAGCGTCTTGCCCTTCCACGCCGGATATTTTGCCTGCAATGCCGCGCAGCCTGCCGGTGCCGCCTGCGCGCCCGCGGGCAACAGGAATGCCGCGGCGATGATCACGCCCAGCGCAGCCTTGCGCCACGGAAGCGACGCCTGCCGTGCTTTCTTGAAAAGCCATTTACGCATCTTGCCAGCTCCTTCGACGTTGTCATGGCGCCTGCCATGTTCCAAAGCTCGAAGGAAAACCTAGGGGGAACGCTCGAGAAAAAGCTTGTCTGGGGGCGCACAAAAAATTGGATCGGGCGAGCCTGCGATTTGGGCAGCGCTGCTAAAAAAATGCTCTGTCGTTTGCGGATGATCGATTTCCCAGAGAACGGGGATCGCAGCCAGCGGTCTTCCGCTCAGGCCCAATTGTGGCTGCCGATGCACCGTCCAATGATTATCCGCAGCATTTCCACAGCCTCACCAGAGGAAGAATCCGGCTGGCTGACAAAGACTTGCTGCGCACAAATCCACAGATTTCGATGATGTCAATTCTGTGCAACTGAGATGACATCGCGTGTCGTTCAACGCGCCCGCGTCAGTTGCCCGACTGCTCGAACGCTGCCCGGCAGGCATCGCTCAGGCTCGCCTTGTTTCGCCTCAGGCAGGCGGTGATGGCGCGCACGTTCGGGATTTCGCCGGCGCAGAGGCGATAGACGTCCGGCGTGCAGGCCTTTCGCTGTTCGGGGGTGCCGAGCGCAAACGCGGAGCCCGCCGAAAGCAACGTTATCACCAGGCAAAGCGCCGCAGCTGCGTGGGCGATCAGCTCGGAGGATTGTGCAGGTCTCGCGTCCATGGCAGTGTCCTGATGTTGCGGCGCTGTCGTCAGCGCGCTCGTCTGCACGGCAATACGCGAACTATTTCCAAGCAAATGTGATTCTTCTCACACTGACTTCGGTGTGCAGCCGCCTACCTATTTGGCGGGAAAATGAAAGAGTTCGTTAACCAGTTAAGCCGCGATCGCCGGATCGATAAAATTCGAATGATCCGCGCAATCGGGAAACAAAGGAGTTTTGCGAGCGTGCTCTTCCAAAGCTGGGAGAGCGCGATGAGCGAAGCAGAATTCGACCGATTGCTGGAAGCCGTGCGAACGGCCGTCGCGCCCGTTCCGGAGGAGGATCTCATGGCCTTTATGGCCCACAATCCGACGTTCGCCAGCGTGCCGCCCAGAGCCGCCAACGACAACGGGACGGCTTGGCCGCTGATCCCGTTTCCTGACGGTTGGTACGCCGCCTGCTGATCTAAGCTGGAACTTTCGACGGTCTCTCAAAATCAAGCGCTAAGCTTGAGCCTCCAACGCCAGCTGCTGGCAGGTGTTGTAGCCTTGATAGACGACCGGCGAGACATAGGCCGGCGCAATATCGGCCGAATTCGACGCGCAGCCGCCCGGCGCCCAGCGCCACGATTCCCAGAATACGCGTCTGCTGAAGTATCTGACCACTCCGATCAGTACAAAAATCGCGACTGCGATGGGCAAGCCAATCCAGCTTCGCAACGCAGTGCCCTTGTTTTGAATCCGATCATAAGCTTCCCGCAACCTCATGGCGAACCCAAGAGGGAAGTCTATTGCGCAAATAGAATGGCGACGGCGAGCATCGCGATCAAGCCGGCGATCGACAATAACGAGATTGTCGCCGCAATCCTCTTCGCTTTGGGACTATCTTTCCACGATCGGCGGCCATGACTTGTGGCGGTCATTTCTTCACCTTCAGCCCGAGTTCGACCACGCGGCGGATGGCTTCGGCGCGATTAGGCCTATTCCGATATGGAGCCCGACCTTTGCGACTGCCAACGCTGAACCTATCTCGCGGAGGGTTGTGCGCCGCGAAACAAATCGGCCAGATGCTCACCTCCGGCTTCCTCCTCCTGGCCGCGGCCGAGGAGCCCCTGACATCATTGCGCTGTCGCCGGACGCATCATCATCTGCAACATCAGGGGAGCGCCGCTCGCGAATGACGTCGGTGGCGAGCAAACGCTCAATATCAGCAAGGCCGGCCAGATCGCGCAGAAAGTAGCGCCCCTCTCCGGGCTCTCCGGTCTCTTCCGTTACGAGCGCGCATGACGTCACCCGCTAAGGATCACGCCCCAACCCGCACTTATTATTTTAAGCTTAAAAATATGACGTGCAAAATACAAAGCGCGCTGCTCGCTGCCTCATTCTGCGCCATTACAACGCCAATTGGAGCACACCTGCCGGCTCCTCGGCCGGTGCTGCCGAGGACCTGCTGCTTTGAACGTCGGGCTTGCGACCGCCTTGCCGGCTTTGCGACGCTAGGAGGCTGAGGCGGTGACCATCAAATGGGGGTTCCGGTCCCGCGCTTTGCCCTAAGCGAGATTCTCCGCGCCTTCCTGAACCTTGGTAAACTGCCGCTCGAGCACGGCGATGGTAGCCCTCAGATTATCCCGGCGCGCCGCCAACGTTCTGGCGAGGACAGGGTATGCAGCGTCTGTGGGAGTTAACGCCTGCGCGCGCTCCTCCTCTGCAGCAATGTCGTAATCGAGGAGTTGGGCCAGTCGATCGAGATCTCCAATGAGCGCACCAATCCGAGACGTTTCCCTTAACGCGATGATCTTCCCATTCCCAAAGTGATGCTGATGTTTCGTCACCGGTACTCCGAATGCTCTGATTTGGAACGGGGCCATAGGCCCCTATTTCGAGCATCGCAAGAACCGGGCCGCCTCGCCTCGTGCCGAACGGCCCGAGTTCTCTTGGGCAATTAATTGGCGGGCGCCGCAGAGCCAGCGGTGCGAACTAACCTATCCGCCTTTTTCAGAACGTAGGTATTTGCCGGCTGTTCTCTCGCAAAAAAGCTGATCACCACGAACGCCACGCAAAACAGCAAGCCCACCAGCATAACTTTCCGGTAGGTGCGTCTGTCTGCACTGTGAAAAGAACTCGACACAAAACACCGCTACAAATTCACACGAAACGCGCAATTATCTGCCGCAAAAGCTAGCTGGTGATCATTTCCGGACGGCTTCGTGGCGATTCGAAAATGGTTTCGTCGGAACCATCATTTGACCCCACCGTCGACGGGCAGCGCCCCTGAGCCATGCGGCGGCTGGGATTGGGCCGCTCCCGGAGCCCGCAAACCAAACCCTCACCAGCGGCCTTCGGTTGAGGATATCAGTATAAGTATTTGATTTTATTGGAGGCCACGACCAGAATTGAACTGGTGTAAACGGTTTTGCAGTTCGACCGTCGCCATGCCTCCCCGTTTTATTCTGTAAAACGTCCCTGATTATAAGGGGTTACTTGCTGGAATCGCCTTAGTCGGGCCAGGCAATACCGCGCTGTGCTACCGAGTTGGGTAGCAAAATGGTAGCAGGCGTTGCCAACCGATTTATTAGGCAAATGCTGCCCGCAAGAACACCTGTTGACGGGAACGAAGCATGCCAGGCCTCGACGGTCGCCAGGTGTCTGCAAACGCGTTGCCGTTATCCCCGCGCTATGCGATCAAGCCCCGACCCTACGATTGAGCTTGATGGTCGATGTGGCGTATCCTCATCAGAACGCATGAGGATTCGGCCACCATGCAATCTCATCGGCGACTGATCATCCCCGTAGCCGCGGTGATTGTTTTCATCCTCGCTGCTTTGTCACTGGCTTGGGATTTCAGTGGCACCAGGGCGGCTGCGCCCTCGCCCAGCGCTGGTCACGCCCCAACGGTCGAGCAAGTCTCAAACCAAATCCTGGAGACGGCAAAGGGGCTCGAGATAACTCAGCAGCAGGCCGTCGACCAACTGCAAGTCGTTCAAGATCAGCTCGTCGCGCAGCAGACGGAGACCAGAAAGCTTTCCGAGCAGATGGCGACGTTGACCAAGAGACTTGACGCCCTGCAGCAATCGGTCGCCAACCTTCCCGCGGCCTCGACTCACGCGGCCACAACCAGTGGGCAGGCGAGACCGCGATAGCCCCTGTACGACTCTAGGAAGGCCGCCAATGAGGACTTGGCTGGTGCGCTGTCACGGTAGCGCCGATCGCCCAAACGAATCCAGGCCAGATTTCTGAGTCGGCGCTGAGCTTTCGGCCGACAGTCGAGGTGAACCCATAGGTGAATTTCGCATTGCGAAAATTGAATTTGGAATTGACGGACATTTTGACCATTGGCAAAATTGTTCCATGGGCCAAGCAAAACGACCGACTTGCCCCGAGTGCGGGGCACCTCTGGTTTTGGCGCTACCTCCCGACGGCGAGGGAAAGCGCACGCTCCAGTGTTTCGACTGCGACCGGCCCGATCCTCTTAAGTCAGAGAGGATGATGGGCTGGCTAAAGGGCGAGCTCGGCTCTCGCAAGCAAGTCTCAAAGCCGGATACCCCCCGACGACTCTAGGAAGGCCGCTGGTGAGTCCGGGACGGGCGGGCTTAAAGTGCCGGGCGATCCCTTCTATCGCACAGCGCGCCAGCGGACGGCGCCGAACGAAATCTTTCTTCCTGTACTTGAATCCTCGTTCTGTTGCGTTGGGATTTGAGATGCCATTGAGCAGCGCCCGCGCGATCCGATATCGCAGACTGGCCCTAGCCGAGCAGGACAAGGCCAATGCGGACCTGCTTCTTAAGCTCGCAGATGAATGCGATCGGGGGATTCTCTGCACGGCTGAATGGCGTTCGCCATCCCGCAAAAACGAGCAGCCGCAAAAAGCAGGAGGCGCCAAGCTTCGGTTTGAGTGGGAGACCCAATAAATGACGGACGTTGAAAACCTGTCCCGAACCGGGACGCGCCGTGAAGCGAGGCGGGCCCGGCTTGACCGGCAACCGGAATGGCCGCTCAGCGGATCTTCAAATTTTCGGCCGCTTCCTTGCCACGGTTCGCGACGACGTCGAAGCTCACCTTCGCGCCTTCTGCCAGGCTGGAGTAACCGGCCCTTTCCACCGCCGAGATATGGACAAACACGTCCTTGCCGCCGCCGTCGGGCTGAATGAAACCAAAACCCTTCGTCGCGTTGAACCACTTCACCGTCCCGGTCGCCACTTCGCATCTCCCTTTGAATGAAACGTCAGTATCGATGACGTCCGGCTTTTTCGCAATAAACAACAAAAAAGCCCCGTGCCTTGGCCGTCCTGTGAAAGCGAGGCGGCCCGGATAGCGTGGGACCGAAGCCCCCGCTCTACGACGGCTGGCCCTTTGCCGACTCTAGGAAGGCCGCTGGTGCGGGTTTGGTTCGTGGGCTTCGG
>Ga0210384_10008736_pt1 | contig 10533 bp, 12 predicted proteins | sample IncBWH2MmetaG_FD_160574 | JGI IMG/M metagenome (GOLD analysis project Ga0210384, IMG submission 160574) | Forest soil microbial communities from Barre Woods Harvard Forest LTER site, Petersham, Massachusetts, United States - Inc-BW-H-2-M | ecosystem: Environmental > Terrestrial > Soil >...
GATGTCCGCTTCTCTCCAAAAGATGGGGTAATCGGCCCGGCCCAGCTTGTGGATAGCTGAAGATTTTGGGTGCTGCGCTTCAGGCTGATGGTGAAACGAGGTCCGTGGTGACGGCCTCAAGCATCAGAAGGAGAAGCGCAGCATGGACTATTTTGCCGGACTAGACGTATCGGTCAAGGAGACGAGTGTCTGCATTTTGGATGATGCGGGCAGGATCGTGAAGGAAGTGAAGGTGGCGAGCGAGCCTCAAGCACTTCTGAAGGTTCTGGGGAATCCCACCTACCACTTCAAGCGAATCGGACTGGAAGCCGGGCCGTTATCGCAATGGCTATTCAGCGCTCTCGCCGATGCCGAGTTACCCGTGATCTGTGTCGAGACGCGGCACATGCAGGCGGTGCTGAAAGCGCAGATCAACAAGACCGACCGCAATGACGCGCGCGGCATCGCTCAGATGATGCGGGTGGGAATGTACCGCCCGGTGCATGTCAAGACGCTGCGTAGCCAGAAACTGCGGATGCTGCTGACCCATCGCAAGCTATTGCAGTCGAAGGCCATCGACATGGAGAACGATCTGCGAGGGACTTTGCGTAACTTCGGCCTCAAGGTGGGCTTGGTGGGGGCTGCCAGGTTCGAGGCGCGCATCAGGGAGCTTGTGGAGGGCCTGCCCGATCTGGCGGTGCTGGTTGAACCGTTGCTGGTTGTCCGGCAAGTGCTGCGCCAGCAGCTCGCTGTCCTGCATCGCCGCATGTTAGCCGTGGTTCGCGACGACGAGGTATGCCGGCGCCTAATGACGACGCCCGGCGTCGGGCCGCTGGTAGCGCTGACCTATCGGACCACCGTCGACGTGCCAGCCCGATTCCAAAAATCCAAGTCAGTCGGGGCGGTGTTTGGGCTGACGTGCTCCAGGTATCAATCGGGCGAGATCGATTGGAGCGGCAGGATATCGCGCTGCGGGGATGAGATGATGCGTGTGATGCTCTACGAAGCCGCCCAGACTCTTCTGACGCGTTCGACACGATGGTCATGGCTCAAGGCTTGGGCGATACAGGTCGCCAGGCGTCGCGGGAAAAAGAAGGCCATCGTCGCCCTGGCGCGACGGTTAGCCGTGATCCTGCACCGCATCTGGGTTGACGGCACCGAATTCCGCTGGACCCGAGAGGCCGGACCTGCAGCATGAAAGCCGTGACAGATCAGTCCCAGTAGGAGGAAGCTCGAGCTCCACGCAACCGTGGAATGGTGTCCCTCGCGGGACGATGGATGAGGTGAGTCCGCTAGGTCGCTTGGACCTGCCAACGGCAACGCAAGGCCGCCCGAAAGATTGTTCCACCTCGTCCTCGGATCCCATGATGGAAGGGCCCTGGTGCCGATTCCGAAGAGAAGCGCGAGCCCGTGAGCGACATCGACATTGCAGTGGCGGATAGTCTGAAAGTGCTTGACCTCAAACGGCCGATTAGAGAAGCGACCTAATTGCTGCGCGGGCCGCGAAATGATGCGATGCGCCAAATCCCGACTCTTGGATTGCAACAAGGAGCCGGTCACTCAATCACCTCATCGGCGCGGGCGAGCAGCGGCTCTGGCACTGTAAGTCCGATTTCTTTCGCAGCCTTGAGATTGAAAACAAGCTCAAACTTGGTTGGCTGATAGAAAGGAATATTGCCCGGGTTTGCGCCGTTGAGAATTTGATCAATGTCACGCGCAGCATGACGAAGAATTTCCATCAGATCAGTTCCATAGGACATGAGGCCACCGGCCTCGACAAACACCGGATATGCATAAATGGCTGGTAGCCGGTGCTTCGCCGCCAATTCGGCAATGAGCCGCCTCTTGGTGACCTGTTCGGCATTTCCACCCACGAAGAGGGCGTTGGCCCCTGACCGGGAGATCGTGCTGAAGACCTCCCGGTACTCGTCATCGGTGCCCTTATTCATAAAATGGACCTACGACCTCGATACCGGCTTTCTCGGTCGCGTCCTGCATTGCGGGTGCTTCCGGGTTTTTTTCTACACCCACGATTGCCAATTTCGATATTGTCGGGACGACCTCCGTTAAAAGCTGAAGTCGTTTTTCCCAAAGCTCGCGACCTGCATCTACGCTAACGCCGGTGATGTTTGCGCCTGGCCGTGCCAAACTCGTCACAAGGTCGGTCCCGACCGGATCGGCGGTTAACGCGACAATCGGGATCGTGGAGGTTGCCTCTTTGAGCAGGCCGGCCATCAAATTAGTGATTGCAAAAATTACATCTGGATTGCGAGCTGCGGCTTCGCGCGCGAGTTCAGGATAATGATCAATTCGCCCTTCGCCCGAAAGCCGTTCGACCACCAGGTTTTTTCCCTCGATGTAGCCGAGCTGGCGAAGTTCGTGAAAGAACTCGCGATAATATTTGATGCGGCCGTTTTCGGTCAGATCGGATACCGGATGCGATGGATGGAGTACCGCGATCCGGTACATCTTGCGGGGCTCCACCGCCCATGCAGCCCTTGATGTTGTCGCGGCCAGCACGCTGACGCCACAGGCAAGTCCAATGAACTCCCGCCGCTTCATTCCATACTCATCGGAGCTTGAGGACGACAAGACGCAGCGTACCACGTCTCGATTGTGGCTGCGTTCACCGCAGGCGCAAATGCTGCGTCAAAATGCAGCGCATCGCGGAAGACGGCTGCGGGTCGTTTTCGACCGATTCAGCGGGGATTTTGGCTGGTTGAATTCCGTTTGACCCCAATGGCGTCGGTGGCCGGATACGACAAGCTTGCAGCGAATTACCTCGCCTTCATCCGACTTGCGTCAATCAGGCTGTGGTTGACGCGACCTAAACCCATCCGCCGCGCGCCATGATGGCGGCGCAAAGCAGGATGACGACGATGGCGGCAAGCTCGGCATGAATGACGCCGGTGACCCGCCTGCGCCGGCTCGCCTCGATCACCGGAACCTGCCCTGCCTTGATCGCCCCACGCCAGGACAGGAACTCCATGGTCGGGATGATCGACACGAAGGCGAGGATAATGAACAGGCCGAATTTCAACAGGAACGCGTGACTATGCCAGTAATAGCTCGCGCCCTTTTCGAAGAAGAACACCCGCGACAGCCCGATCACGAGCAACAGGCCCGCGGCGATGCCGAGCACGAGATCGGTGACCTGAAGTCTCCGCGCCGAGGCAAGCGTCAAATCCTGCCTCATCAGCGCGAACTCGATCGCAACCGCCGCAACGAGGGTGAAGGCGCAGAGGTGGTGGAGGAAGGCGAAGAGCGTGGACATGACGGAGCTCCGGCGTTTATTGGCGGGATAGCCAAACGGCGTAGGACCATCTTATCCAATGCTTGCTGTTGTTGGTAAGATGGACCAAGGCATCCTGTTTGCGCACCCGCCGAACGCACGATGCCAATCGATGCGCCCTCTCCCCTTGCGGGAGAGGGCATCTCCGCTAGCTGCCGCAGTCCCATTTCGGGTGAGGGGTACCTCTTGGACGTCCGATCTGGCGGCAAACCCCTCACCCGCCTTCGATGCAAAGCATCGAAGGCACCCTCTCCCGCAAGGGGAGAGGGTTGCAACCGGCGCCTGATGATCGCGTCACATCAGCTTCATCGGCGCATCATGAACCAGGCGAAGATCGATCCCGCCGATCAGGTCCGACCGGAGTGCCTCGGCGGCGGCAATAGCGGCATCGGTCTGTCGCAGTGTGCTGAGGTTCGATCCAAGCGATACGATTCCGCCCAGCACCATGGCAATCGACCCAAGCGCGGCGACCTGACCTGCCCCGAAAAGACCAAGCACCGTGACCAGCAGTAACGCGAGACCGCTCGCGATCGCAATCCTGGATGCAAGAATGAACTTCCGGCATCGTTCGGCAATCTCGGCAAGCGCCTCGATCCGCTCTTCGAGCGCTGAAATCTCGTCGGGAGGATCGTCCTCGGTCATCGGACTTGAGAGCATCTCGCCGCATCCTGGATCCATCGCTACCCTTTTCGCCATGCTCACAACGGCAGATTGTCATGCTTCTTGACCGGCATCTCGACCTGCTTGTCGCGCAGCATAGCGAGCGAGCGCGCAATACGGCGGCGGGTCGAGTGCGGCATGATGACGTCGTCGATATAGCCGCGCTCGGCGGCGACGAACGGCGACAGGAAACGGTCCTCATATTCCTTTGTGCGCGCGGCGATCTTTTCAGGGTCGGCCATGTCGGCGCGGAAGATGATCTCGACCGCGCCCTTGGCGCCCATGACAGCAATCTGCGCACTCGGCCAGGCATAATTCATGTCGGCGCCGATTTCTTTAGAGGCCATCACGTCGAACGCCCCGCCATAGGCTTTTCGCGTGATCACGGTCACCAAAGGCACCGTGCATTGCGAATAGGCGAACAGGAGTTTTGCGCCGTGCTTGATCAGGCCGCCATATTCCTGCGCGGTGCCCGGCAAAAAGCCCGGCACGTCGACAAACGTGACGATCGGAATATTGAAGGCGTCACAGAAGCGGACGAAGCGCGCGGCCTTTCGTGAAGCGTCCGAATCGAGCACGCCGGCCAGCACCATCGGCTGGTTGGCGACGAAGCCGACCGTGCGGCCTGCGATGCGGCCAAAACCGGTGACGATGTTTTTCGCGAACAGCTCCGAGATTTCGAAGAAATCGCCTTCGTCCACGACCTTGAGGATCAATTCCTTGATGTCGTAGGGCTTGTTCGGATTGTCGGGGATCAGCGTGTCGAGCGAGGCGTCGACCCGCTCGATGTCGTCGAAACTCGGCCATTCCGGCACGCCGTCGGTGTTGTTGGCGGGCAGGAAGTCGATCAGGCGCCGCATCTGCAACAGCGCTTCGACGTCGTTCTCGAACGCGCCGTCCGCAATCGAGGAGCGCGTGGCATGCACGGATGCGCCGCCGAGTTCTTCCGCGGTGACGACCTCGTTGGTCACGGTCTTCACCACGTCGGGTCCGGTGACGAACATGTAGCTGGTGTTCTTCACCATGAAGATGAAGTCGGTCATCGCGGGCGAATAGACGTCGCCGCCGGCGCACGGACCCATGATGACGGAGATTTGCGGGATCACGCCCGAGGCGATGACGTTGCGACGGAACACGTAGGAATAACCCGCCAATGCCGCGACACCCTCCTGGATGCGGGCGCCGCCGGCGTCATAAAGCCCGATGATGGGGGCGCGGGCCTTCATCGCCATGTCCTGAAGTTTTGTGATCTTCAGCGCGTGCGTCTCCGACAGCGAGCCGCCGAACACGGTGAAATCCTTGGCGAAGACGAAGGTCTTGCGCCCGTTGACGGTGCCCCAGCCGGTGACGACGCCGTCGCCCGGGACCTTCGTCTTTTCCATGCCGAATTCGGTCGAGCGATGTTCGACGAACATGTCGAACTCTTCAAAACTGCCCTTGTCGAGAAACAGCTCGATACGCTCCCGCGCCGTGAGCTTGCCGCGGGCGTGTTGCGCCTCGATCCGCTTCTCGCCGCCCCCTGATTTCGCGCCGGCGCGCTTTTCCTCAAGCCTGTCCAAAATGTCTTTCATTTCGCTATTTCCTGCCCGATCTGGTCGGTTTCTAACACGCCCCTTCGACGGCGGGAAACGGCCTTCCCGGCATTTGCAAGCGCACGTAATATCAAGAGGCTTCACGGGTTAGGGGCCGGAAGGGGAAGCCAATGCCAGAATCCGACCACCAGGCGACCACAGGCGCTGTTTCCGGGACTTTACGAACGCTGCTCCGCCTCGAAGGGTTAACGCTGTTTGCCAGCATGACGCTGTTATACGGGTTTTGGGGCGGACCCTGGTGGGTCTACGCCGTCCTGTTCCTGGCGCCCGACCTCAGCTTTTTGGGCTATCTCGCGGGAGGCAGAATCGGCGCGATCGTCTACAACGCGATGCACAGCTACATGGCGCCGATGGCGCTGATGACCGCCGGCTTCGGTTTTGCTCCGCCGCTGGTGATTTCGGTCGCCATGATCTGGCTGGCGCATATTGGTCTGGATCGCGCGCTCGGCTACGGCTTGAAATACTCCAAAGGATTTGCCTTCACCCATCTCGGGACGATCGGCAGGGGTGCGCCAGCGGGTAAGAGTTTGACACGCCGCTGACCTCTTCCGTCATGCCCCGGTTTATCCCGGGCATCCACGTCTTCCTAAACGAGCTGCAAAGACGTGGATGGCCGGGTCAAGCCCGGCCATGACGGGTGTCAATAGCAGCGATCGCTCAAGGCAACCTCTTCGCCTGCTACGCCCGCATCACTTCTCTCCGACCTTGAACGGCGGCTCCTTGCCGGGCGGCACCGTCTCCTCCGCCATCGCCAGAAGCATCGCGACCATCACGTAATTGCCGGCAACCGCCGTCAAGTCCACGATCTGCTGGTCGTTGAACACCTTCTTGGCGCGCGCGTAGATCTCGTCGGAGACCTTCTGCGTCGTGGTGAGCTCGGTGACGAAATCGTAAACCACCGCCTCGTCCTCGGCCATTTTCGACGGCCGGTTGCCGGCCTTCAGTTCGGTGATGATGTCGGCATTGAGCCCGGCCTTTGCGGCGAGCGGCGCATGCGCGAACCATTCGACCTGCGAGCGCCACTGCCGGCCGATGATCAGGATCGCGAACTCGTTGAGTTTGGTGGGGACCGACGTCTCCCAGCGCAAATAATGGAACAGGTCGAACAGCCGCTGTCCGAGCACGGGGCTGCGCATCAGCGGGTTGTAGGGCCCGCCAATCCCGACGCTCGAAATCTTCATGATCTGCTCGCCCAGCGGCTTTTGCGTCTCGTTGAGCTGGTCCATCGTGAGTTGGGGAAAGCGCGGCTCCTTGCCAGTCGCCGGTGGTGCAAACATCGTGGCGGCAAACCAGCCGCCAGCCGCGGCGATCATGAGCGACGACATGAAGATTGCAGATTTCACGATTTCCCTCCGCCTTGTTGTGATTGAAAGATGCCGAACTCCGGTGTCCCGGTTCCGACATTCGTATCATATTGCGAAGGATTAGATCGCGCCAATATCGGCCAGACAGGCCTGCGAAAGGCTCATGCGGTCCGCGATATGGCGCGGCTCGCGGATGTCGAGATTGAGCGCGAACACCGTGCGAGCATCGCCCTTCTCGGCCCACCCCACGAGCCAGCCGAGCGAGGGTTTGCCGATCTCGGCACCAAGCAGCCCGCTCTTGGCGCGGATGACGGAGTCGCCGGTCTTGGTGACGGGCAGGATATCGCAAACCAGCTCCTGACTGCGTTTGGAGACGGGCAATGCGCCGCGCCGCAGGCGATCGACGAAATCGACCTGCTGAACCGGATCGATGCGCAAGTTTCCGGTCAGCCAGAACTGGTCGATGCCGCCGCCGATGTCGCGGTTGCCATATTCGAACAGATCGAGATATTTCTGCATCCGCATCCCGCCGATGCGGCGCGCAATCTCCTGGTAGACCGGCACGGCGGAGGCCGCGATCGCCGAGCGCAGCGTATGGTCGCGATTCCACGCCTCGATGATCCTCACCGTGCCGTCCCACTTGAATACGTCCCTGTCGGGATCGCCGACGACGCCGGTCTCAAGCGCAATCACCGAATTCGGGACCTTGAAAGTCGAAGCCGGCAATTTTGCTTCGCCCGAACGATCCGTGTCGCTGGCGATCACCAGGTAATCCTCGACCTTGTAGCCGACGAAGGTTCCATCCGTTCCCGCATCCGTGAAGTGCTTGGCGAGAGCTTCGCGAATTTCGCTGCGCGGAGGCGCGACATGCGCAAGGCCGCGCGACGGCAACAGGGCCGCGGCCGCAAGGGAGCCCATGACGTGACGACGGGTGATCATGACCATTTCCGTTGCATCAGAAGCGGCGGCGACGATGCGGATGACATCGTGGTAAAACAATGACGATCAAGAGCGAGAAGCCAAAATCGCGCGTGCCGCTTGTTCGGTCTCACCTCTCCCCTTGCGGGAGAGGTCGGATCGCATCGACAGATGCGATCCGGGTGAGGGGTTACGCTCTATCGATGGACCTGAACCCCTCACCCCAACCCTCTCCCACAAGGGGAGAGGGAGCGCGCTTTTGCTGCCGTGACGTCGAAGCACTGCTTCAAACCAGGTAAGTCATCTCTAGCGAATCTGCCCCGACAGCCGCAGCACGAACACCAGCACTTCCGCGACCGCCTTGTAGAGCTCGGCCGGAATCTCATCGCCAAGCTCGACATGCGAGAGCGCGCCCGCCAGCACTTCGTTTTCCTCGATCGGGATGCGATGGGCCCTGGCAACCTCGATGATCTTTTCGCCAAGGCTTCCCCTGCCCTTGGCGACAACGCGCGGCGCGCCATTGGACCTGTCGTAGTGCAGCGCGACCGCAAGCTGGTTTTTTGACGGCGTGCTCATAGCGCCCGATCCAGGAAATGCCCCGCGGGCGCAGAGGTTCGTTGCCGGGGCGCGCCGTCACGGACCACGATATCGCCCACCTGCAGGTCGGCGCGGCTCAGCGCCTGGCCCAGTTGCGAGAGGCCTGCGCGCAATTGCGAGGCCGTTGTCGGCCGCTCCGCCCACATCCGCACCGAAGTTCGCTCGCCGCTCAGCGAGATCAGCGCGTGGACGGGTCCGGCCGGTTCGACATCGAGCGAGAATCGCGCCCGCCACACCCGCTTGGCCGGCTCGACGGTATCGCCGCCGCCATCGCGCGAAATCTCGAACTGCGCGATCGCGGTGCCTGACGGCGTTGCGAATGGAATCTCGAAATTCCATCGCGGCACGGCGGGATCGATCCGCCGCGTGGCCGCGTCGGTTTGACCGGGGAGCGAAGCGACCTGCAACAGCGTCTGCCGCGCAATTGCGCCGTCGGTGTTCTCGAGCAGACGCTGCAAGGTCGATTCCTGCGGCGCGTGCGGATTGAGGGTTACAGGCGCCACCGGCTGGGCCGCAGGCAGCGCGCCATTGACCGGCGGCGGCGGAAGATTGGTGCGCCAAAATTCGGCCTCTTCGATCACAGAAGTGCGCGTTGCGGTTACCGCGGGGATAAGGGCAAGCGCCTGGCCATTTTCAAGCGCAAACCTTGATGGAGTTCCTGTACCTGGCGGACCTGCCTGCAGCGCTTCCTGCAGCAGGTTCAGCACCGCGCTGCTGGCGGCGGCGCGCGCCGCCGCATCGGCCGGCGTCGAAATGGCGTTGAGAATCTGGCTTGAGGAAACGAGGTCGAGAATTTCCTGCGCGGTCACGGCTGCGGCGTTCTGTGCCGGGGTCGTGAGCCGAGCCGCATCTGACGCAAGCTGCGGCGCGATCGCAGGCGATTCGATGACGCCCGTTTCGGCTCCGCCGATGATGATGACTGGCGAGACGGATGGCTGAAGCGAGGGTTGAGGGACTTGCGTCGATGGGGTGGACGGCGATGCCGTTTCCTGCCCGAGCGCCGCGGTCCTGATTTCGGGCAGGGTCGCGCCGTCCTGCGCCGGGCCTTCCGGGGATGCCGTGTCTGGCGGAGCAGCCGAGGCCGCCGTCCCCTGCTGCACCGTGTCGGCTGCGCCCGACGTGCCGGCAGTAACCGTTACATCCGCGAGGGAGGACGCCAGCGCCTGGCGCAGCACGATGAGCGCGGCCTTGAGGTCCGGAGCGCCGCTCGAGAGCGGGAGCGATCCGGAGGCGAGCGAAGCCTCGAGAAAAAGGCCGGAGGCCAAAAACCCCTCTTTGATGTCGCCGCCGGAGAGATTTGGGTCGAGACTGGTTCGCAACGACAGCACTTGCGCGACGGCCTGTTGAACCTGCGCAGGCAAGGCGGGCGATCCGGAGGCCGCGTCGAGATTGGCAAAAAGGGGCGCAAGCGAGCTCTGCTGCGTCGCTGCCGCTTGGGAGGCCAGCGACACCGCGAGCGTCTCAAACGGGGTGAGTTGGTTGCCGGCCGCAGTTGAAACGGGCGTCGTCGGCGCATCAACAAGGCTTGCCGCATCAGGCGCGAGCGTGACGGTGGATGCGCCGGGCACGCTCTGGCCCCCGCCCGCGGTCCCCTGCTGGTTGACGATCGCCAGTCCAATTCCGCTTGCGGTCTGCGAAACCTGGAGCTGCAGCGTCTGCCCGGCCTGCAGCGGCACCTGCGAGAGCACGTCGATCGACTGGCCGCCGATCGAAATCCGGACCTGGTCTGGCCCAAGAATCCGCAATACCCGGGCGCTGACCACGCTTCCCGCTTGCAGGACGATATCCGCGGCGCCGCCTGGCGCGGCAACGGGCGGAAGATTTGGCGTGATCACGATCGGCATTCGGCTTCACCGGGCAATACCCGAATCGAAGCTATCGGGGTGTCGTAAACCCGTCGTTAACCGGCCGCGACGAAGAGGGTAGTGACTGTCAAATCCACTCCACTAAAGCGGGATGAGTTTTGGCTGAATCGCCTTGAGCGGCAGACTCGATGCACCTCTCCCCTGTGGGGAGAGGTCGGATTGCGAAGCAATCCGGGTGAGGGCGAATGTTCTATTGAGAGACCGTACCCCCTTGTAAGTCGAAAGTCCGTTCGTCTGGTATTGTAGACGGTGCGGTGACGGACGGGAGTCCGCAGACCCCAAGGTCGTTGCAGACCGTGGGTGAGACAGGTGCCCCGTCCGTCAGT
>Ga0210384_10008737_pt1 | contig 10533 bp, 10 predicted proteins | sample IncBWH2MmetaG_FD_160574 | JGI IMG/M metagenome (GOLD analysis project Ga0210384, IMG submission 160574) | Forest soil microbial communities from Barre Woods Harvard Forest LTER site, Petersham, Massachusetts, United States - Inc-BW-H-2-M | ecosystem: Environmental > Terrestrial > Soil >...
ACTCCCGGCAAGGCGGGCCGGCTCCTCAAACAGCACGGCGTCGAGGCGCGCGAGTACAAGTCCGAGGACGAGCTCTTCGACGACGACCGCGTCAAAATCGTCGCGTCGTGCACGCCGCCGAACGTGCGGCCCCAACAACTCGAGAGGGCGGCGAAGTCCGGCCGTCACATTGTCATCGAGAAGCCGATCGCCCTGGACTACGCCGGGGTGAAGCGTATCTACCACGCGGTTCTCGATGGCAAGGTGAAGAGCGTCACCTCCTTCGTGCTTCGGTGGAACCCCCAGTTCGAGACGGTCAAGCAGCTGCAGGCGGACGGGGTCATCGGCCGGATGATCTATGCCGAGGCCGATTACTGGCACCCGATGAAGACCGAGTACCCGAGCTACTCGTGGGCGGTGTCGAAGAAAGGTGGGAGCTCGTTCGTGAGCGCCGGCTGCCACGCCGCCGACGCGATCCGCTACTTCGCCGGCGAGGTCAGCGAGGTCGCCGCCTTCTCGGCAGGTCCGAAAAAGGACCTCAACTACGAATACGACCCCACCACCGTGGCTTCGCTCAAGTTCGAGAACGGCGCCGTGGGCAAGCTTTCATCGGTCATCGAAGGCGAGACGCCATACATCTTCAATGTCCGACTCTTCGGAACAGAAGGCACGATTCAAAACAACCGGGTGTATTCGAGGAAGCACTACCCCGGCTCGCTCAACTACTGGAGCTTCCCGACGATCGAGCCCGATTCCGGTGATGTGGCTCACCATCCGTTCGTACCGGAGATCAAGCACTTCCTTGACTGCATCGAGAACAACGTCGAATCGCATGCGTCGATTCACGATTCCTATAGATCGATGGCGCTCTGTTTCGCCATCGACGAATCGGCGGCCAATGACGGCAAGGTGGTGAAAGTTGACTACAAGGTGTAGCGGCGGGTACCGGTGCTCCGAGCTCCAGGTCAAATCAGCAAGAGGAGGATAGAAAGTGGCGAGCGGATCATTCACTCAGCGCGAGGTGACCCGGCGGTCAGTTCTTGCCGGCGCGGGAGGCGCTGTGGCCGGCCTTGTGGTCGGCGGTCTCGCGGGCAACGCGCTCGCCCCCAAGTCGACCACCACCAGCGGGACGAGCTCGAAAGGAAGCCTCAAGGTCGTCGGCATATTTCCCACCGGTGGTTCGATCGCCTCTGATGGCAAGGAGATGGCGAACGGGGTCAAGATGGCAGTCGACGAGATCAACGCTCGGGGCGGCCTCATCGGCTACAACCTCAACTACGTCGAGATCGACGACAAGGACTCTTCCACCGACCAGATCACGACTGCATTCAACCGTGCGGTGAGCGTTGAGAAGCCGGACGTGATCTTCTCCGGCTACCACCTTGCGTCAGGCCCCGAGTTCGACATCGTGGCAAATGCCGGCCTTCTTTACTACAACGTCAACACCCAGATCGCATGGGTGCAGCGCTACACCGGCAACCCCAGCAAGTACTGGGGCATCTTCCAGTGCGACCCGACCGAATCCTGGTATGGACAGGGCTTCGCCTACTGGGTAGACGGCGCCTACAACCAGGGACAGCTCAACGTGCACGCAAAGACCTGCTCGATCATCAGCGGGAAGAGCGCTTACGGCACCGTGATCGCCACCGGGTTCGAGACCCAGATCAAGCAGCTTGGCTGGACGGTGGTCAGCAACGACGGCGTCTCCGAAGGCTCCGTCCCGGACTGGGGACCTGTCCTCTCCAAGGTCAAGCAGCTCGCTCCGAGCGTTCTGTTCACGAGCGACTTCTCACCCGCCGACGATGCCGCGATGGCCAAGGCCTGGGCGGCAACCCCGACCAGGACGCTCGTCTATCAGCAGTACGGGCCGTCGGTCCCCGACTACCTCACGCTGGCCGGGCCTGCGGCCAACGGAATCGTCTGGGCGACGGTGCTGGGTCTGCTCCCCGACAAGATCGGCAACGACTTCCGCGCGCGCTACCAGGCCAAGTACGGAGCTCAGCCTGGCTGGGCAAACGCAGGCGGCTGCTACGACGAGGTCAACGTGTGGGCAGCGGCCGTGGCCGCGGCGGGCAACCCGAAGGATTACAAGGCGGTCGCGAAAGCGACGGAGTCGGTCATCTGGCGTGGCACTACCGGTTCGATCTCGTTTGTGAACCACACGGGAGTGCAGTTCCCAGCTGGGACGCCGGACGCGTCGCTTGGGCAGCCGCACATCATCGTCCAGATCCAGAACGGCGTACAGAAGGTGGTGTCCCCGGAGCCGTTCACCAGCGGCACATTTGTGCTCCCCGCCTGGATGCAATAGGGGTCCGAAGAGCCGCCAGACTAAGCTCGACAAGTGGCCATCCTGGAGTGCCAGAAGGTCAGCAAGGCCTATGGAGGCCTGCTCGCCGTCAGCGACCTCAGCTTTGCCGTTGAGCCCGGCGAGGTGTACGCCATCGTCGGGCCCAATGGCGCCGGCAAGACCTCCCTCTTCGACTGCATCTCCGGGGTCAACCCGGCGACCAGCGGCGTCATCAGGTTCCGTGACCGGGAGATCCAGGGTCTGCGGCCGCACGACATCTGCCGGCTCGGCCTGGCGCGAACTTTCCAGACCACGGTGGCGTTCGACAGCCAGACGGTCCTGACCAACGCCCTTGTCGGTGGCACTTTCGGCCGCCAGGGCGAGAACCCGTTCCTGGCGTTCAAGGAGTCCGCGACCGACGCGGCGCTGTACGCACTCGCACTTTGCGGGCTGGCCGACCAGCAGCGGGCGCCGGCGGGCAGCCTTCCCGTGCTCGCGCGCAAGCGTTTAATGCTGGCGACCGCCCTTGCCACGCGCCCACAGTTGCTTCTCCTCGACGAGCCGTTTGGCGGGCTGAACCCAGCCGAGCGGACTCAGATGATCGACCTGATCAAGGTGGTCGCGCGGACTGGTGTCTCCATCCTCATGATCGAGCACGTGATGAAGGCGGTGCAGGCGCTGGCCAACCGCATCCTCGTCATCCATCACGGCCAGCAGATCGCCGAAGGGCCGCCGTCGAAGGTCCTGCGGGACCCACGCGTCATCGAGGTTTATCTCGGCACGCTCCGTCCCATGGGACCTGATGCCGAGCCCGCGCATGCTTGAGGTCAAGGGGCTCGTCGCGGGCTACGCCGGGAGCGAGGTGCTCCACGGCATTGACCTGGTGGTCAACGACGCGGAGGGCGTCATCGTCCTCGGTCCGAATGGACATGGCAAGACGACGCTGCTGCGAGCCATCACCGGGCTCCTGCCTCCCCGGGCGGGCCAGGTCCTTTTTGACGGCAAGGACATCACGCGCTGGCGGCCCGATGTCATCGCGGCGGCGGGGGTTGTCCACATCCCGCAGGGAGATCTGCTCTTTCCTGAGATGTCGGTCTTCGAGAACTTGCTGATGGGCGCGTACCACGGTCCGACTTGGAGCGGGCGAAAGGCCCGCCTCGAACGCGTCTATGAGCTCTTCCCGTGGCTCAAGGAACGCGGCGGACAGCTGGCGCGCAGCCTTTCAGGCGGTGAGCGGCGAATGCTCGCCCTTGCGCGAGGCTTGATGTCGCAGGCCAAGATCCTGCTCATCGACGAGCCATCGCTGGGGCTTGCGCCGCTGACCACGCAGCAGATCTACGCGAGCATCCGGACAGTCAAAGAAGGTGGGATGTCGCTCCTGCTCGCCGACGAGAACGCCAACCATGTGGCCGGCCTGGCCGACCGCGTCTATCTCCTGGAGACGGGAATGCTGGTCCGTGAGGGCCCGGCGCAAGAGCTTCTCCACGACAAAGCGCTGCTGGAGAGCTATCTCGGGTAGCCGATGCACGACACCCAGATCGTTCAAGCGGTGTGGGGAGGGGTCCTCTTCGGCTCCGTCTACGGGTTGATGGCGCTTGGGCTGACGCTGGTCTGGGGAGCTGTCCGCCTCCTCAATCTGGCCCACGGCGCGATCTTCGTCGTCGGCGCGTATGCCGCGTACTGGGTCGTGTCGAGCCTGCATCAACCGATCCTGGTCGCCCTGCCTGTAGGGGTGGCGGCCGCGGCGGCCTTTGCTTACGTGATGCATCTGGTCTTCATCCGTCCAGTGCTGGGCAAGCCGGGGTTCGACAACTCGACGCTGGTCGCCACCGTCGGCATCTCGATCTCGGTCTCGGCCGCCGCGCTCCTTATCTTCAACCCCGAGTACAAGGTGGTGCCTCCGGTGCTGTCCGGCTCAACCATCGTGGCGGGCGTCCAGATCACCTACCAGGGTCTGTTGGTGATCGTCACGTCATTGGCGCTCTTCGCCATCGTCTATCTGTTCCTCACGTACACCCGGCATGGGATGGCCATCCGCGCGGTGTCGCAGCAGATGGAGGCCGCGAGCCTGATGTCGATCCCGGTGGTGCAAACCTACGGCCTGGTGATCGCCATCAGCGGCGCCCTCGCCGGACTGGCAGGGGTGCTGCTGTCACCTTCGTTCTTCCTGAATCCGCAGTCGGGATTCAACCCGATGATCCAGGCGCTCATCGTCACGATATTCGGCGGTCTCGGCAGTATCCGAGGCGCCCTGGTGGCGGGCTTCGTCCTCGGCGTGTTCGAATCCTTCGTCGAGGTCTTTTACGGTGTGGCCTGGGCACAGCCAGGGGTGTTCATCCTCATCATCGTGATGCTGATCGTCAGGCCCAACGGCCTGTTCGGCATCGGTGAGGTGAAGCGCCTGTGAGCGTAAGAGCGGCCGCCCCGACCGCGATCGCGCGACCTGCGGTCGACCAGGCCGCAGCGCCGTGGCGCCGTGTATCGCTCATCGCCGTAGCGGGAACTGTGCTGGCCGGGATCGCCCTGCCGTGGGTGCTGACGAGGCTCGACATCGGGGACTACCTGATCACGCTGTTGATCCTTTTCTTCATGCAAGCGGTGGTGGCCCAGTCGTGGAACCTGATCATGGGCTACGGCGGGATTTACTCCTTCGCGCAGGTCGCCCTTTTCGCAGTCGGCGGCTGGACCACGGCTGTACTGGCGAGCAGCCTCGGCTGGAACCCCTTCGTCGCGATCCTTTTCTCACCCGTGATCGCCATGATCGCCGCGATCGGCATCGGTTTGCCGACCCTGCGGCTTCGTGGGGTATACGTCGTGCTTCTGACCCTTGCCTTCCACGAGCTCGCCCGAGTCTTCACAGTCACCGGGCCGCGGTTCATCAGCGGAGGTGGCTACGGGCTGGTCTCGGTGCCCACGTTTCAGTTCGGCGACGTGATCGGCGAACGGCGCACCATCTATCTCTATTACCTGGCGATGGTCATATTCGCCATCGCGAGCTTTGTCATCTGGCGCGTCATCCACTCGCCGCTCGGCGTCGCCGTCACCGCACTACGCGATTCCGAAACCTACGCGGTCAGCCGGGGCATCAATCAGTTCCGCGTCCGGCTCATCCTCTTTGCGATCAGCGCCTTCTTCACGGGGCTGGCCGGCGGCTATATGACCCACTACAACGGTGGCATCTCAACATCGGTGTTCGACTTTCCGCGCCTGATCGACCTGCTGGCGATGATCGTCATCGGAGGGTGGGGCACATTCGCGGGCCCGATACTCGGAGCCGGGATCATCATCGGGCTGGACCAGTACCTGGTTGCGATCGGAGACTACCGGGCACTGTTCGAAGGGTTGATCCTGGCCGGGATCGCGGTGTTTGCTCCCCAGGGCCTGTGGCCGCTGATCCGAAAGACCTACGACAAGTACCTCGGACCCGAGCCGCCGCCGCCACCAGTCCAGGCCGACCAGCCGATCGCTGCCGCCGGCGCCGCGGATGGAGGTGGATGAGTTGACGACAGGATTTGTGTGGCACGAGCTTTATATGTGGCACGACACCGGCACCGGTGCATTGGTGATGCCGGCGAGCCTCACGGTCCAACCGCTGGGGCATGTCGAGAGCCCTGAAAGCAAGCGGCGCCTTCGCAACCTGGTCGAGGTCAGCGGGCTCATGGACCACCTGGTCCAGCTGAAGCCGCGGCCGGCGACCGAAGACGAGATCCTCCGCCTGCACACCAAGGAGTACGTCGAGCGGATCAAGAACATGAGCTCGGAAATGGGTGGCGACGCCGGAGAGGAGACGCCGTTCGGCCGGGGGTCATACGAAATTGCGCTGCTTGCTGCCGGCGGCTGCATCAGCGCTGTCGACGCGGTCCTGGACGGAACCGTGGACAACGCGTACGCGCTGGTGCGGCCGCCGGGACACCATGCAGAGAGAGACCAGGGCCGGGGATTCTGCATCTTCGGCAACGTCGCCATCGCCGCCATGCACGCGCGGCAGGCGCGTGGGGTCGGCAGGGTCGCGATCGTGGACTGGGACGTGCACCACGGAAACGGCACAGAGCACGCGTTTTACTCCGACCCGTCTGTGCTCACGATCTCGATCCACCAGGACAACAACTACCCGCCGAGCTCCGGCGCGCTCAGCGACACCGGCTCTGGGGCAGGGGAGGGATATAACCTCAACGTGCCGCTCCCGCCCGGGTCTGGCGTCGGAGCATACGTCGCCACCTTCGAACGAGTCGTCGCTCCGGCTCTGTCCGCTTTCCGCCCGCAGCTGATCCTTATCGCTTCCGGGCTCGATGCGAGTGCGATGGACCCGCTGGCCTCGATGATGATGACCAGCGATGGCTACCGGACGCTCACCCGATCGGTGCTCGCTGTGGCGCGAGATGTCTGCGGTGGCCGGGTGGTCGCCTGCCACGAAGGCGGATACTCGCCGGCCTACGTGCCGTACTGCGGCCTTGCTGTGATCGAGGAGATGGCCGGCGTGAAGACCAGCCTCGAGGATCCTCTCCTCGGGCTCCTGGCGGCGATGGGTGGGCAGGATATCCAGCCGCACCAGGAGGCGGTTGTCCGCGAAGCGGCAAAGCTGGCGGCCCGTCTGGTGGCCGCGGCCCGCTGAGCCCGGCTCTCGATCAAGGAGGAGTGGTGGACAGGTTTGCAGCCGAATATCTCGACCGCATCGCGGACCAGCTCTACTCGTCGGTGCTGTCGGACATCCTCGACGAGGCCGGCTACCGCCACCAGGTCATGCGGCCGGAGGTTCGTCCGCTTTATCCGGGCGCCAAGGCCGTGGGCCGGGCGGCGACGATGCTTGCGGTACAGGTCACCGAGCTGCCGCCGCAGCCGTACGCGCTGCTCATGGAGCTGCTCGACGGCCTCCGACCTGGAGAGGTGGTCGTGGGCGCTGTTCAAGGCGAGCACAGGGCCGCGCTGTGGGGTGAGCTGCTGAGCACGCACACTCGCGCGCGCGGTGGACGCGGAACAGTCCTGGACGGCCTGAGCCGCGACAGCTGGGGGATCGTCGACATGAAGTTTCCGGTGTTCGCGACCGGACTCTCACCGGCCGACTCCAAGGGGCGCCTCGAGGTCATCGCGATCCGCACCACGATCCCGGTGGCCGGAGTAGCAGTGGCGGATGGCGACCTTGTCGTCGCGGACGAGGACGGCTGCGTCGTCGTCCCCGCAGCTATTGAGGAAGACGTGGTCAGCGCGGCCTTGAAGAAGGTCAGCGGCGAAAACACGATGCGCGACATCCTGCGTAAGGGAGCGAGCATCCGGGCGGTCTTCAAGGAGCACGGCATTCTTTGAAACTGCCACCTTCCCGCTTAGCGGGAGGACATTCAAGGGAGTGGGTATGAGCGAGAGCATCGTCCAGGAAACCGTCGAAACCAAGATGCGTGATGGCACGGTCCTGCAGGCCGACGTCTGGAGGCCGTCCACCGGCGGCAAGCAACCGGTGCTGCTGATCCGGCTTCCCTACGACAAGAGCCAGGGCGAGGATCTCTGCTACGCGCACCCCTCGTGGTACGCGCGCCGCGGCTACGCGGTCGTGGTCCAGGACGTCCGCGGGCGATGGGCGTCGGGCGGGGAGTTCACGCCGTTCGAGTCGGAGGCCGACGACGGTGAGGACACCATGGCCTGGATCAACTCGCTGCCGTTCTCGAATGGCCGGATCGGCATGTACGGCTTTTCCTATCCGGGACATACGCAGCTGCAGATCGCCGTGCGCAAGCCGGAGGGCTTGCGCTGCATGGTGCCCGCGATGACGAGCCCCGACCTTTACGAAGGATGGGCCTACAACAACGGAGCGTTTGCGCTGGCCTTCAACGCTTCCTGGGCCACGCAGCTCGCCGATGACGTGACCCGCCGGCGCGACCCCGATATGGAGCCGGCGCTGGCCGCGCAGTACCCAAAGATGAACGACTTCTACTGGTGGCTGCCACTGTCCGCCATACCGAATCTCACCCGTGGCTCGGCAGGCGGGTTCTTCTCAGACTGGCTGGCGCATGAAACCAAGGACGATTACTGGAAGCGTTGGGATGTGACCGACAGGCTGTCCGAGGTCGCCGTACCCACCTTCGCCGTCGGCGGTCTCTACGACATCTTCCTCGAAGGCACCGTGGCGGCCTATCACGGAATCCGGCGCGGGCCGCGCTCCGCGGACACTCGCCTGACGATCGGGCCTTGGGCACACATGCCTTGGAGGCCGGCCTTCGGTGAGGTCGACTTTGGCCCCGAGGCGCGGAACCAGGTCGATCAGCTCCAGCTGGCTTTCTTCGACCAGTGGCTTCGCGACGGCGACCCGGTCAAGGGTGCGCGCGTGCGGGTGTTCTTATCCGGAGCGAACCGATGGGAAAGCTTCGAGGACTGGCCGCCGCCGTCCAAGCCGTGGCCGCTGCACCTCCGGGCACACACCCGCGCCAACTCGATCAGCGGCGACGGCTATCTGTCGGAGGAGGCGCCCGGTTCCGCGGAGGCTCCGGACACCTTTACTTACGACCCCGCCACGCCAACCCTGAGCGTGGGCGGCAGGTCGTGCTGTCTCGACTTCGTTGCGCCCATGGGTCCCTATGACCAGCGCCCGGTCGAATCTTGGAACGGCGTCCTCGTGTACAGCTCCGAGCCGCTGGCCAAAGAGCGACTGATTGGCGGCTCCATCCGTGCCCACCTGTTCGCCGCCACCAACCAGCCGGACACCGACTGGGTCGTCAAGGTGTGCGACGTCGATCCTTCCGGCCGCTCCATCAACATCCAGGAGACGATCCAGCGGGCCCGCTTCGCCCGTGGCACGGATCGCGCCCGGCCGATACCGGCAGGCAAGGACACCGAGTTCGTCCTCGACGTCGGGACGTGCGCCCACGTGTTCAAGGCCGGCCATCGTGTCCGGGTCCAGGTGGCTTCGAGCCACTTTCCGCATTGGGATCGCAACCTGAACACCGGCAACCCGGTCGGCACGGAACGGCTGGCCGACCGGCGGGTCGCGATCCAGACGGTTCTCCACGACGCGGCACATCCAAGTCGCGTGATCCTTCCGGTGGTCGCATGAGCGAGCGCACCCCGTTCAGCTCCAAGGACGCACCGCCGGCGGGAGGCCCGTACTCGCAGGCGATCCGAAGCGGCGGTTTTCTCTTTCTCGCGGGCCAGGGCCCGTTTCGGGCGGACGGCTCGAAGGTCGAGTCCTCTTTCGAGGACCAGGCGCGGCAGACGTTCCGCAACCTCGAGGCGGTCGCAGCCGCTGCCGGCGCGTCGCTTGCCGACGCGGTGAGAGTTGGCGTGTACCTGCGCGACATGTCCAACTTCCCAACGATGAACAAGGTCTATGCCGAGTTCATGCGCGATCCGATGCCGGCGAGGACCACCATCCAGTCGGATCTGCCGGGATTCGACATCGAGGTCGACGCGGTGATAGCCGTAGGCCGCTGAACGGGATGCGGTTCAAAGACAGGGCCGTGATCGTCACCGGCGCAGGCTCGGGGATCGGGCGCGTCATCGCGCAGCGGTTCGCCGCCGAAGGCGCTCGCGTGGGGGTTGTCGACTGGATTGGCGAGCGCGCCACCACGGTGGCGGCCGAGATCGTGGCCGCGGGCGGCAAAGCCGAGTCGATCCTCGCCGACGTCAGCTCGAGCCGCGACGTGACGGCCATGGCCAGTTTGGCGACATCGCGTCTGGGCGCGATCGATGTGCTCGTGAACAACGCTGCCGTTGCGGACGGCGACGGCGTGCTCGAGACCGATGAGACCACATGGGAGCACGACGTCGCCGTCGTGCTCAAAGGAGTGTTCCTCTGCTCCAAGGCCGTGCTGCCTTCGATGATCGAACGACGTCGCGGCGTGATCGTGAACATCGCCTCCGTCAACGGCTTGTCGGCACTCGGCAACGAGGCTTACAGCGCCGCCAAGGCCGGCGTGATCAATCTCACCCAGGGCATCGCCGTGCGCTACGGAAAACATGGGATCCGCTGCAACGCGATTGCGCCGGGCACCATCCGGACCCCCATCTGGCAGGAGCGGATCGAGCGCGATCCGGTGGTGTTCCAGCGCCTGGTCAAGTGGTACCCGCTCGGCCGGGTGGGCGAGCCTGCCGACGTCGCCAATGCGGCCCTGTTCTTGGCCTCGGACGAGGCCGCTTGGATCACCGGTGTGGTGCTTCCGGTGGACGGCGGGTTGCTCGCCGGCAACTTCCCAATGACGCGGGAGCTGCTGGCTGAGGCCGGAAGCGAAGAGCTGGAGAGCTAGGCCCGTGGACTTCGATGTGCTCATCAGCGGTGGCGAGGT
>Ga0210384_10008738_pt1 | contig 10533 bp, 8 predicted proteins | sample IncBWH2MmetaG_FD_160574 | JGI IMG/M metagenome (GOLD analysis project Ga0210384, IMG submission 160574) | Forest soil microbial communities from Barre Woods Harvard Forest LTER site, Petersham, Massachusetts, United States - Inc-BW-H-2-M | ecosystem: Environmental > Terrestrial > Soil >...
CTACAACGACATGTTCCAGATCGAAAGCGGCGCCAGCGTCAGGACAGCTTTCATCATTCGCGGCAGCACTGCGGGTCCAGAACTTCTGTCAGCGATCCGCCAGCAGGTTTGGTCACTGGACAGTGAACTGCCACTCTATGAAGCGGCGACTCTGCAGTCGCTGATTTCGGAATCGCTTGCCCAGCGCAGTTTTACCCTTGTTCTGCTCGGCGCTTTTGCCGTTACCGCCCTACTGCTGGCTTCTGTTGGAATCTTTGGTGTGATTTCGTACCTGGTCGCTCAGCGCAGCTCCGAATTCGGGGTTCGCATGGCTTTGGGAGCTAGCCGTTCGCAAATCACTATCCTGGTGCTTTCGCGCGGCGCCATAATCGCCGTTGCCGGCTGCCTGTGTGGGCTTGCTCTTTCTGCCTTCGCGTCTCGGCTTCTGCTTACCAGCCTTTACCGAACCGATTGGTACGACCCGGTTATGCCTTGTCTCGTAACGCTTCTCCTCCTCGTTGTTGTCTTGCTCGCCTCGTGGCTGCCGGCACGCCGTGCAGCCGCCACCGACCCTATGCTCGCACTACGCAGCGAATAGAGAAATCCTCGGGAGGTTTTCACGATTGCCGACTCATCACGGCGAAGTTGCCGAGAGCGGGACAGGGCTCGAGGTGGCGTCCTGGCGGAGTGGGGGAACGGCGCGGAGACTGAAGTTTGCGATGGCGGCGGGGTTGGAGTTCGGACGCACCTGGAGGGTGCCGAGGACCTCGGTCGCCGAGGGGGTCTGGTCACGGAGTCGGAAGACGAGGACGCCGGGCTGGACCTCTTTGGCAGAGAGCAGGTTGAAGCCGCCGGTCTGCTGCCGGAGCTCGATCTGTGCAGCGGCCGCGGAGGCGAGCGCGACATTGGGCAGAGCGTTGCCAAGCGCGGGATAGCTCGCCTGATTGAAGGCGGCGAGCCAGCCGTAGAGGAGGCGGCCGGCGGGGGTGTCGGGGATGAGGCCCACCTGGTCGCCGAAGCGGGGCAGGTGAACGAGGATGGTGGGGTGAACGGGGCTGACGTGGTCTCCCCGGCGGGCCGGCACAGGAGCGTCGGCGGGATCACCAAGGACGATGGTGTCGATCTGGTTTGGATCGTCTTTCTCGTCGGCAGCCGGGGCGGCTCCGGGTGTGGCGCTGGCGGAACGGGCAGCGCCGGAGCTGCCGGAGGTGAAATGTGCATGTTCGGTGTGACCCAAGGCATAGAGGACCGAGGAGAGCGCAGCTGCAGCGGCTACGGTAGCGAGCAGGATGGCTCCGGGGCGGAGCGGCTGGCGGCCGGTGATATAGAAGTTGGGAGCGGTGAGAGTGGGGACTCCGGTGGTGTGGGGCTGCTGCATGGGTGGTCCTCTTGGGTGTTCCGGGAGCGGGCCGGGTCGAAGGAGGTCCGGCGGGTTTGGCCGCCACTGATAGTGTAGACGACTGAGCTAGCCCTCGAGCAGCAAGATGTGCGCAGCCAGTTTCCATTTGACCTGATTGAGCTGGTCGCCAAGGGCGAGTTCGGTGGCGATTCACTCCAACACGTCCGCGACAACACTGGCAAGTTTTGCGGCAGAATCCTATGGGAATCGAAACGTACACGAACCGGGTCCGATGTTTGGCTCACAAAGCTGAAGAAAGACCAGCGCAATGCCCACGCCGAGCTCGCCGTTATCGTGTCCCAAACGATGCTGAAGAAGATCATCCTGTTCGAGCAACTCGAACCTTACCGGCCCGATACGGCGTTGAGAAATCACATTCGCCACGCCGCGGTCGTCGCCAAGATAACCAAGACGATCGGCTGGCACATGTTCCGGCATTCGGTTGAATCTCATCTTGGCCAGTCCGGCGAGAAGGCGAGAACGTGAAAGTCGTTCAGGAGCCGCTCCGTCATGCCAGTTCCCGCCTTACTCAGGACGTTCAGCAAGCCGATCAGCTCGCCAAGCGAACAGCCCTCGGTCGGTTCTCCGGAGTCCTGTTGTTTCCCGAGAAGAAAACGGCGTAGTCAGCGAGACACCCAATACCGAAAAGGGCACCCGATCTCGGGTGCCCTTTTCGGTATTGGGTCGTCACTGGGCTACTGCTGGTTTACTCTTCTGAAAGTGTCCCTTCAGTGCCCTTAAGATTTTCGTCAGATAGAACCTAAGTCCTTTATTATCTGGCGGGGACGACGGGGCTCGAACCCGCGACCTCTGCCGTGACAGGGCAGCGCTCTAACCAACTGAGCTACGTCCCCAGACGCAGTTACTAACAAATAGTTCTATATCGCTCGTATCAGTGCATTACGATGTTTTATCAACTTGTTGAACACCCAAGCTCATCGTAACGACACTTGTGAGTGTATCAGAAGAAGGCCAATTTTGGTGCTTGGCTCGCGAAGCGACGAATCAAAAGCCGAATCCAGGCGATGAAGGCACAGATCGCACAAATATAGCGGAGACGTTATCCGAATAGGCTTCCTTCCAACCGGGCAATAAACGCAGAACGACGATCATGGGTGAATCGTGCGATAGTATGCAAAAGCTGATCTTGTATTTATCGAGAAGGGTATTGGGATCAGTTTGAAGTTGAGCCCACTTCCCAAATTCGTCCAAAACACCAGTCGACTCGAACACGTCGCCGCGACCATCGATAAAAACCGGATGTTCTGGTGCTGCCCAAATCAAATACCCGCCGAAGTCCCAGTCGTTTAGCATTGGCCCAGAAAAATGGTGGGCTTTTATGAACTCCACCGCTTTTACCGGACTGCGCTGTTCTACCTGCCTCCCCAGGTTTTTCTGGTTTGGAAAGGCCAAAAAAGCCACAGTCAGTGACACCGCGATGAGCCCCACGTTTGCCAAGGGATGATCCCGTTCCGCATCGTACCCATCCCAGGATGTTGAGATCAAACGCGACAGAATAGGTGCGGCCAATATGCCAAAGACGAAGAGCATGCGGAGATGACTGGCCGCCAACCATGCACCCACGGCCAATATCAGGAGCTCACGCAAGAGCAACTCTGTACGAAGGACGATCACGAGGAGAAAGATCGCTGCCAGGATTCCCAAAAATGCGAAGCTGCGGCCATCACTGAACTGAAGCGGCTGCCACTCGCTAACCGGGCTGAACCTCATAACCGGATCCAGCATAGTGTTCAAGGGGTAAAGAACCATCTTGATGCCTACGGGATTTAAGAACAACGCCGCGACCGACAACATCAGTGCCAGGGTCATTGTTCGACGCCGGCGCGGGTCCCAGCTTGTTGCGGCCAGTAAGCCACTCTGAAAATTGAAGTAGGAACTGAATAGAAATACTCCCGCCAGGGCGAGCCCGAAGAAAAATGATCCATGGCAGTTGATCCAAATTGCAAACAGTAGTGGTAGCCCAAAGAACCACCGTCGATTGCGAGTTTGTCCAAGATGCAGCAACAGTAGTTCGCCAATCAGGAGTAGATAACCGATCATTTGAGGTCGAATAGCAAAGCCGACGGTTCCAAACAACCAGATTGATAGAGCTCCAAGAAGGGCCGTCTTCGAGTTTCCCGAATAGAGCGAACACAGGGCATAACCAGCGATCAGCAGGGCAGCGGTAAGCAAACACAGCCATAGCATCAGGCCGGAGTAGCCACCCAATCGATAAGCTGCGTACATCAGCAGCTGAGAGAGCCATTCGTGTGGAATCCAGGCATGATGGTTGGTCGTGTAGGAAAACAGATCTGTGGTCGGGATGGTGTGCGTGGTCCAGATGACCTCGCCGGTTTTGAGGTGCCACCACATGTCGGGGTCATGGAACCGCAATCGAACTGTCATGACAGCCAGCATGGCCAGAAGGCTGGCTAACATCACAGGAAACGAAAAAAAACGTCGTAGAACAGTAATATTTGTTGGAGATACCGTACGGTCGACGGCTGAAAGTGCGGTGTTCAAGCCGTCTCCATATCAAGGCCCTCTTGCTCGGTAAGCGGATCCTGTTCCGCGAGCCGAAGCAGGCGATGCAGGTAAGCTCGCGAAATATTCAAGCTGCGGGCAGCCATCGTTTTATTGCCGTGGTTATCCCTTACCGCGGCCATCGCGAGCTTGACCTTATAGTTGCGAAGCTGCCGCTCAAAGGAATTCATGGGCTGGTAGTCACCGATGTTAAGAACACTTTCGCTCTGGATATTCAGAGGCAGGTCTTTCTCACAGATACTTTCGGTGGAAGCGACAATGATGGCTCGCTGAATTACGTTCTCCAATTCGCGTACGTTTCCGGGCCAAGAGTAACTTTGTAGCAGGGCCATCGCACCCGGTCGAATATCCTCGACCACTTTTTGATATATTTCCGAGTACTGCCTCAGGAAATGCATCGCAATTTGGGGGATATCCTCTGTTCTTTCCTGAAGCGCTGGTGCAGTCACCTTCATGACATTAATTCTGTAAAAAAGATCCAACCGGAATTTTCCTTGTGCCACTAGTTCGGCGAGGTCAGTGTGAGTAGCGAAGATCAAGCGTGCCCGCAATGGAATGAGACGGTTGCTGCCTAATCGGCAGAATTCGCGCTGTTGCAAAACTCGGAGAAGCTTGACTTGTGTGGCGTGGCTCAGTTCGCCTATTTCATCGAGCAGCAAAGTACCCTCGCCAGCCTGCTCCAAATAGCCTTCCCGCATGCCAACTGTGCCCGTAAAGGCACCTTTTTCATGGCCGAACAATTCGGCTTCAATTAGAGTTTCAGGAATGGCGCCGCAGCAGACCGCAACAAAGGGCCGACCGGAACGAGAGCCAAGATTGTGGATAGCTCGCGCAATGAGTTCTTTGCCCGTCCCACTTTCTCCGGTCACAAGGACGGAAGCATTGAGATTAGCCACACGATGCACAAGATCATAAACCTGTTGCATCATGGGGCTGCTTCCAATCATTTGATCACAAGAACTGACTTCTTCAACCTGTTGATGAGCCCCGTATGGCTTTCGTCGAACCAGAAAACCTTCGTAAGCTCGATGAAGTAATGCCTTTAAATCTCTGATGGAAGGTGGTTTACGGCAATAACTGTGGGCTCCCAGACGGACGAGTTCTGCCGCGGTTGCGCGGAGGGTATCATCGGCCATCACAACCGAAGAAATGCGAGATCGAACGATGCGACGGCAGCATGCGATTCTATTTTGGAGTGAGTCGTCACTGGAGTCCAAGTCCAGAATCACAACGTCGCAGCTCGAGTCGGCGAGCATGCGATTAATACCTTCTTCAGTCGTTTCGAGAAGGACCTGGAATTCTCTCCCCAAAACAGAAGAGAGAATCTGCTGCAATTTAGGATCGTCCGAGTATAAGCCGATTCGAATCATTACTTCTCCTCAACGCACACTGAAGACAGGGCCGTTCCAACATTGGGGAGAGTCGGAATGATGACAATCTCAATAACTTTCTTTGTTATACACATTACTGTGGATAATTCGAGCTTTTGTGATCGGGCTGTAGTAATACCAAGAAAGACTCATGAAGTCTACGATCTTTTGGTTATCGCTAAATTACGCCAAAACCGCATTTAGTAACCAATTGACGGCTGAAGTTGGTTACTTTATCACGACTGGATTGAAAATGGCCCAAGAATTGCCTATTCCTTGGAATGACTTATAGGCAAAAGTTGAACCTGGTGCTTTTGGTCGGCGCGGTTGCCGTCACCCGCTTCGCGTTTCGGAGCCATTATCTCTACGACCTAGATTCAGTCAATTTTGCGCTGGCAATGCAACGTTTTGATCCTCGCGTCCACCAGCCGCATCCACCGGGATATTTCCTATATGTATGTTTCGGTCGCTGGCTAAATGTCATATTTCATGATGCCAACCTGGCGCTCGTTGTTTTGAGTATTCTCGCCAGTTGTGGAGCGGCAGTCGTTATCTACAAGATGACATTGGACTGGTTTGGTCCAACGGCGGCCCAATTCGCCGGCATTTTCTTCCTGTTCTCCCCCCTTGCCTGGTTTCACGGCATTGTCGCTTTGACCTACATTGTCGAAGCGTTCTTTTCGGGGTTCTTGGGCTATCTTTGCTGGCATATTAATTGCGGACGCGCTGGGTTCATTTTGCCAGCCGCGGTTCTCATGGGAGTATCCGCAGGGGTTCGGCCGTCATCCCTTGTGTTTCTGGCGCCGCTCTTCCTCTTTTCGCTGCGCAACGCAACTCCCAAGAGAAGATGGATGGGTCTGGCAGCGCTTTTACTGACGCTAATCGCGTGGTCTGTACCGATGATCGCTGCCAGTGGCGGCGTGAATGTCTATTTCGGTGCCTTGGCTTCACTTTGGCGCATGGTTCCATCAAAAGAAACGGTGTTCAATTCGTCTCCCGCAAACTCAATTGCCCGGGCGTTCACCATCATCTTCATCTATCTACTAACGTTTGGAGTTACCTCACTGGCCCCATTTGGTGCGCTGGCAAGTACAACACCCGCCGACCCCCGAAAGAAGAACTTCACCTTCGTTTGGATCGGTCCAGCGCTTTGTTTCTTCACGTTCGGCTATTTAAGATTTGTCAATAGTGGCTACCTCCTGTTGCTCTGCGCGCCCGCCTGCTTGTGGCTCGGGTTATGGGCGTCCAAATGGTATGAGACCAGCGCATGGCGGAGATCGTTAAAACTGGCAGTCGTCGGGGTCTGCGTCGCGGCGAATGTTCTCATCTTTGTCGCGTCTCCGCTCTACTGCTCTTACCTTCAAGTACGCCGATTTGAAACAGATCTAGAGGGTATAACAACGGCATTTCCCCAGGTAGGATCGACACGCGACACCATGATTCTTAGCTTCGATTCCCATTTCAACGGGTTTCGTCACGCAGGCTACTACCTTCCCAACTATTTGACTGTGGAGTATCCAGAAGCACACCTGAAGGAGGGTCCTCGAATCTTTTCCATGTACGAACGCGACACCCACCTTGTCACTGCATTGCCGGGGGCTCCTTATACCCGATTTGTTCTGTTTCCTCTTCCTGATGGCGATTCCTACAAAGAATATCTTCAAAAGGTATTAGGCCGACTGCCCGAAAGAAGTCTGGATACTGTTCGTTTCGGTGGACATGCGTTTATCACCGGCTCCATCTCCGACCTTCCACTGCTGTTCCCGGAGACGGCATCGGCGACCGGGCAGAGTGTATATGTTCCGCTTCACCCGGTAATCCTGCCTGTAAACAGTCGTTCACACTGAGGTGCTTGCGAAAGCGTTTAAGCCAAGAAATTCAATGCCTTGGGAGCTGTTGGTGATTTGGATGGCGAATTGCATTCCCTTAGGTGCGCCTCGCAACAGCGCGAGAAAGAGACTGTATATATGCACTCGATCGCCTGGTGGCCGACCCTTATCGTTCTCGCCGTGGCGACATTTACGGATATGCGCAGCCGTCGTATCCCAAATTGGCTGGTGCTTCCTTTCATGCTCGCGGGAATCGGCGTCTCTGGCTGGCTACATGGCTGGAGCGGTATCGGGCAAAGCCTTGCGGGACTTGGACTAGGTGCACTGCTTCTCGGCGTACTTTGTTGGCTGGGTGGCATGGGAATAGGAGACCTGAAACTGTGCGCAGCCATTGGAGCCTGGATCGGTCCTACGCAGTTGTTATTCGCACTGGTGATAACCAGCATGGTCGGAGGCATCATGGTTCTCTGCTGGGCTGCCGTCGGTGGATTTCTCGGAGACTTGTTTCAGGGCGCGGGCGATCTCGTCTTCGGCTTACCAAAGCGCGGATTGCGTCCTCATCCCGAAATGGTTCTAAGCAATCCTTTAGCCCGCAAAATGCCATATGCTCCGGCTATCGCCATCGGAACGATCGTTTCCTTCTTTTCCAAATAAGGACTGACGTACGCAATATGAATACGACAACAAATTATGGCAACTTCAGTTCAGCCCAACGGAATGTTTCGAGAACCAGGAAGTGGTGATATCGTGATGTCTACCTCTGCGCAAGGCCCGGATATGCTGGACATTCACGTAATGTCTGTCGCCTTGATTGGTCCCGAGGAGCAGCGTCGAAAAGCGGTTGCCAACGCTTTGGCCGGATCGCAGGCTAACCTGACGCGTGAGTTCGCGTCGTATCCGGAATTGGACGACGTTCCACAGTTGCTGGAGACTGGCTTCGACGTGATCATTGTTGAGTTGGATAGCGATCCAGAGCACGCTCTCGACCTGGTAGAGCATATCTGTGGCAATAGCTCCGTGACTGTGATGGTCTACTCGACCCAGGCCGAGCCAGAACTGCTGGTCCGTTGCATGCGAGCCGGTGCCCGCGAATTTCTAAATCAGCCAATTGCCCCCAGCACAATTGCGGAAGCTCTGGTTCGCGCCTCGGTTCGCCGCCCGGCGGTTCGCGCTCCCAAGAGAACGCTTGGACGGTTATTGATATTTGCGGGCGCTAAGGGTGGCTCAGGTGTAAGCACCATCGCTAGTAACTTCGCAATCATGCTTGCTCAAGAGTCCAAACAAAACACTCTGTTGCTCGACCTTGACCTTCCTCTTGGGGCCGCAGCGCTGGACCTTGGAATTATTACTCAGTTTTCAACGGCGAATGCCCTTCAAGACATCAGCCGTCTGGATTCCAATTTTCTCTCCAAACTCCTGACCAAGCATAGTTCGGGTCTATTTGTTCTCTCGGCTCCAGACAATTACACCCCGATCCATGCCACCGATGAAGGTATCGCAAGGCTTTTGACTGTTGCCCGTCAGGATTTCGATTATGTGGTGGTCGATGCCGGATCGACTATGGGATCAAATTACAAGGCGCTGCTTGAGGGAGCCAATGTGGCATATTTGGTGACTCAGGTCAGCATCCCAGAGCTTCGCAACTCAAATCGCCTGATTGCGGAGTTTTTTACGCTACCGACGCCTAAGCTCGAGATCGTACTCAATCGCTTTGCGACGAATACCCTGGGTATCGATGAAGAAAACATCAAGAAGGCGTTGACCGTGTCTCCCAAATGGAAGATTCCGAACGACTACGTCTCGGTGCAACGTGCGCAGAACACGGCAACTCCGCTTGCACTGGGAGACTCGGCCATAGCAGGTGTAATTCGTCAAATGGCCAGAACAGCGTGTGGTCTTCCGGCAGTCCCGGAAAAGAAGAGACGGTTTCATTTATTCGGATGAAGTAGCAAGGCCAATTCTCGCTTCGATAGTACGGATGGCATAACGTGGAGCAACTTAATCTCGAGAAGTTCAAAGCGGAAGTACATCGAACGCTGATCCCAAAGATGGATCTGGAGAAGCTGTCGCGCGTGAACAGCAACCAGGCGCGCCAAGCAGTGGCCAGTATGATCGGTGAGATCATCACCACACAGCGCGTGCCATTGAGCTTAAGCGAGCAGGAGAAGGTTGAGTCAGATCTCCTGGACGAAGTCTTCGGCCTTGGGCCGCTGGAACCTTTGCTCCGAGATCTGGAAATTTCGGACATTCTGGTAAATGGTAAAGACCACGTATTTATCGAAAAAAAGGGGATTCTCAAAAGAATTGACGCGGTATTTCGCGATGATCGACACCTGATGCAGATCATCGATCGCATTGTGTCGCGCGTAGGACGAAGAGTCGATGAGTCCTCGCCGATGGTGGACGCACGGCTGCCTGACGGCTCTCGCGTCAATGCCATCATCCCTCCGTTGGCATTGGACGGCCCCGCTCTCTCTATCCGCCGATTCGGCACAGGTCCGCTGGTTGCCAATCAACTTGTGGAATTGAAGAGTATCTCACCGGAGATGATGGAATTACTTGCTGCCGCCGTGCGTGCGCGCATCAGCATCCTGATTTCAGGCGGTACCGGTGCTGGCAAGACCACCTTGTTGAATATCCTGTCCAGATATATCCCGAAGCACGAACGCATCGTCACCATCGAAGACGCGGCCGAGTTGCAGCTCGCGCAGGAAAATATCGTTCGTCTGGAGACCAGGCCGCCCAACGTTGAAGGACTCGGAGCAATCCGTCAGCGTCAGCTGCTCATCAACAGCCTTCGTATGCGCCCGGACCGCATCATCATTGGCGAGGTGCGTGGAGAAGAAGCCTTCGACATGCTTCAGGCGATGAACACGGGCCACGAGGGCTCGATGGCTACGATTCACGCTAACTCTACGCGCGATGCTTTATCCAGACTAGAATCAATGGTCGCGATGAGCAATCTGAATCTCCCGGAAAGAACAGTTCGTCAGCAGATGGCCTCATCCATTGCTATCGTCGTTCAAGTCTCCCGCATGAGTGATGGTACCCGCAAAGTGGTCAACATTTCAGAGATCACCGGTATGGAAGAGAACATCATCAGCATGCACGAAATCTTCAGTTTCGAAAAGAAGGGAATTGGCCCTGATGGAAGAGTGACCGGTGTGTTCCAGCCCAGCCGCATCCGTCCCAAATTCCTCGAACAGCTTCGTGTATCGGGCGTCATACTGCCCGGCAGCATGTTTGAGCGTGTGCAGGAAGTGAACTGAGAGAGGGCGAGAGTGAAGATATGTTGACGCTATTAGTACTCGTTTTTTTCGCCGTATTCACGGTCTCCGCCCTTCTGCTGACAGCGAGCAGAACCGGCGCCTCCAAGCAGACTGAGCAGACGATGACCGTGCTTCAAGCAGCT
>Ga0210384_10008739_pt1 | contig 10533 bp, 10 predicted proteins | sample IncBWH2MmetaG_FD_160574 | JGI IMG/M metagenome (GOLD analysis project Ga0210384, IMG submission 160574) | Forest soil microbial communities from Barre Woods Harvard Forest LTER site, Petersham, Massachusetts, United States - Inc-BW-H-2-M | ecosystem: Environmental > Terrestrial > Soil >...
GGTTGTTTCGGAAAACTGGTATAGGCAACGCCGAGCAAGGTCAGGATCAACACCAGGCTGAACGGTAGCTCTCTGATCCAGAAGCTTATGTGTTGCCCGTTGCGGACGCCGGTTTGCGGATCACCCGATCGCGCATCCCTGGAATCTGCATGCATGCTGCTCATCGCGGCTACTCCGCTACGGTCGTCCTCAGAATCGAACCTTTCTGGTCCCTGTCGAGGGAGAAGCCGCCTCCCGGCGGGCTTCTCCGACCGATAGACTGCTTGAATCAAGCAGCCCGCTTGAACGCGTCGCGCGCTGCCTGATTGGCGCGATCGAACGCTGCACGGGTTTCCGTCAAAACGGCCGTCAGCGCGGACCATGATTGGGTCCCCATCTGATCCACATGCTTCTGGAGTTTTTTCTCGGCGGCGGCGGCGTCCGCCTGCATGCGCTTCACGGCGGTGTCGATTTCAGCCTGACGCGTTGCCATGCGTTCGAGGCTAAGATCGCCTTCCAGGTTCGCTTCTATGTAATCCACCACACGAAGGAGTCTTCGCCGATCGAGCCCTTGGCTTATGCGGCCAGGAAAGGATTGAGCGGATGATGCGCTGACATGCTTTTGAACCAACCTCGCCGCCAGACTAGATGCAAGGGCCCCAACGAGCAGACTGCCGGCGGAGGTTTCAGCCTGTAGTTCCGCTGCGATTGCACATCCGATCTCGGCCAGAAGCGGATCTTCGAAAGCCCTTTCGTAGCTTAGCGCGCCGACTGCGACCTGGCCGATACTGACGTCGAAATTGCCCGGCGAGAAGTGGCTGAGTGGAAGATAGATATGCACAATTCCCGTCATATCTTCGGCAATATCAATCGAACCGTCCTGCAAACCAGGAGGAGAGAGCCAAACTGTACCTCGCCTTGCGATTATCCGGCTTTCGAAGCCCGGCGCCCGCCGGGTGACCACCGATTCATTGCCGTGAATATCGACGCAAATCCTGATATCGGATTGTGGGGTCCTCCATGGGATGACCCCTTTGCAAATATTGGTGCACAGCTGGGCCGACAAGCCGGACCAACCCCGAGCCACCGAAGGTGGCAGCATCCCCTCGAAGCCGAATTGCTCCGATCCATGTTGGCGCGCAGCGGCCGGTTCATGATGTTGGATTTCCAACACACGCTCCTACAAAATTGGCGTCACCGTTGTTGGGCCCGGGATCCCCGAGACCGCTGTCGTCAGATAAGTGAGGTCTCTAGTTTGGCAAGATTTTCGTTTTTGCAGGCCAGGCAACCCTCACACCGCTATTTTGCGCGGAACAACAAGCTTGGCCTTCTGAATCAGAACAACGTCGTCGCGCTGGTTAATCGTCCGGCTGAGAAGGACTATCGTGCCGCGGTCAGGTCGCGAGCGCGATGGCGTGACTTCAACGACTTCGCTCTCAACATGGAGGATGTCTCCGGGACGGGCCGGTGCCGGCCAGCTCAACTCTCCCCCGGCGCCGACGAAGCCGCCGGCGAGTGGCGGACCACTCTCGACATTCAGACGCATCGTGATCGCGGCGGTATGCCAACCGCTCGCCGCCAAGCCCTTGAAGAACGTGCGCTCAGCGGCATGCTCGTCCGTATGAAAGGGCTGCTGCGGATCGAATTGAAGAGCGAAGGCCTTGATCTGCGCTTCGTCGAGCCTGTACGTTCCGCTCGTAAAGCGTTGTCCGACATGAAGATCGTCAAGATACAGTTGAACTGACGGGGTTTTGGTTGCAGCTTCGCTGCTCACTTGAACTATAGTCATGTCTACCTCCTCAAGGCTTGACGTTGGTGACGGCCATTTCCTGCTGGTTGGCCCGCTACCCGACTGCTCAGGCTGCGAGGGTGGAATGATCTGCGTCCAAGCGTTCAGCCTTGTTGTTCCGGGCTTCGATGGCCTTGATGGAGTTTTCAAACGCCTTTTCCAAAACACGCGCGCCGATGGTCCCGAGTACGAAGCCGAGCAGCCGCCCGGTCAGGTTTTTGCCGTCGCGTATGACAACAACGTCAATGTCGGTCGTGCTGCTGGGCGGACGGGTGAACGTGTAGATGTGGCCCGACGCGCCACCCCACACGTTGGAGTCGGTCGTCGTGAGGACGACGCGGTTAGGATCGGACCAGTCGTAATGCAGGCGCTCCCAAATCCCGCCCGAGCCTTCCGTAACATCAGCATGCGAGCCGCCCCGGTGATGCACCTTGAGGTACGAGTCGGCGCTGTTGCCAAAGAGCTTCGAGCGACCAGGCCCGAAATCGGTGAGTCCGGCGACGTACTGCTCGGGCGTCGCAGTGGTCCTCCGATGAAGGTGGATGGTCGACATGTGTAGCTTCCTTGTTACATTCCGCTTACCGACCGCACTGGTTCGAGTCGAAGTTCAGTTCGCAGCCGTGTTCGCCTTGTGAACGAATACGCTGTCGCCATTTCGGCTGATCTCGATCGCGCCCGCTGGTTGCGGTGTTGAGAGAAGTACGCGCTGACCAGGTGCGAGAATAGATACGACGCGGAACGGTGTTCCTGTTTCGCCTTGCGCCAGGGTGGCGACGACGCGAAATCCATCGCGCTCGACAGTGTAGTAGGCGACCCCCGATATCGCGCCGAGGTCGATGCTCTTGGCCTCAATTGGACGCAGCCCTTCTGCCTGGGCGGCCGTCAGAGAGGCGATACCGAATGCAACGGCGAAAAGCGTGTTGCGGATTGACATGACTATTTCTCCTAATGGTTGACGATCGAGCACAGCGAAGTTGTTGATCACGACAACGGTTCGCCGCTCCGATGAATCCAGGTTCCGTTAATGACGATTGGTGCGCTGTCGGGCTGCTTGTCGACTGTATCGGCCGGCGGGAAGACGCTGTCGTAGATCGTGCGGGCTTCTCGTATCAGGCGGAGCCGTTCGCGCTCGGCCTTCGGGATAAATTGGATGACTTCACCCATGTTCGCCTCCAGTTCGTAACGCCGTTTCCGGCAGGTCATGACTGGGAGGTGGGGCGAAAGGCCTGGGTCAACAGGCGGGGAAATCGGAAGTCATCCTTCCGGAATTTGGGAGCTCGGACCGGCGGGCTGGGGATCCCCGGTCAGCCGGAGTGGCGCGCATGGGCAACTCCGAACGAAGATTGCGAGCCTCATCGCCGGGCACGACCGCCTCGCTCCAACAGCAGAGCGAACACAGTCGCGGCCTACTCCGCAAAAACCCGCTTCAGCCGCGGCGCCGCGAAGTCCAGGAACGCTCTTACTTTGATCGGCAGAAACCGGTTGGCCGTGTAGACAAGATTAACCGGCATTGAGGGTGGCTGGAATTCATCCAGCATGGTCGTCAATGCTCCCGCTTCCGGACCAGCCTCGAGTTGGTAAGCAAAGGCGATGGAAATTCCCACGCCAGCGCGGGCTGCCGTACAAGCCGCTTCCGCGCTGCCGACAATGAGCCGCGTATGCACCGGCGCTGCGATGGTCGCGTTGCCTTTGAGGAATGTCCAGACATCGGGGGGCGAGAAGCCGGGATAGCTGATGCAATCATGTTCGACCAAATCTTCCGGCGTGCGCGGCGTTCCGCGAGCCGCCAGATAGGCGGGACTGGCGCACACCACCCGGCGCGTCCTGCCGAGCCGCAGCGCGACCAGGCTCGAATCGGGCAACTCGCCCATGCGCACCGCGACATCGATTTGCTCCTGGGCCAGGCTCAGCTTCTGATCGGTGGGGATCATCCTAACCTTGATGTCCGGATAGGTCTTGAGGAAGTCCGCGATGATCGGCAGCAGAATGATGCGCCCAAGGCCCAGTGGGGTCGTCACAGCCAGTTCGCCCGTCGGCGTGGTATATTCACCGGAGGCGGTACGCTCCGCTTCGAGCACATCGGTGAGAATGCGCTTGCAAGCCGCAACGTAGGACGTGCCTGCATCCGTCAGCACCAGCTGCCGGCTCGATCGGTTGAAGAGCTTCGTCCGCAGGTGAGCCTCGAGCTCGGATACGTTGCGACTGATTGTTGTGAGGGGCGTTTTCAGTCGCCGCGCCGCCGCGGACAAGCTGCCCTGCTCGACCACGGTCAGAAAGGTCGACATCGCTTCCAGGCGATCCATCGAAGCTCCTTCCATAATTTGGAAGATATCTTTTGATTTTGCCATATCACCCCAGATTTCGGAAGGCCGGCACCGCTTGCGAGCGAGCCGGGTAGCCGTGTCGAGCGACCTTCCGCTGCTCGGAAGGACCCTTTCCACGTACGGTCCCTTTCTAAGGCCGGCTGTCCAATCGATCTCCTTGGATGACGGCGTGAGAAGCCCGTCCTCAAAACACTGACAAGGAGAGTTCAATGACAAGACATGTCGAATCCTATCGGTACGAAATTCAGTACAGCGATGACGCCGACTTCGTCACGTATCAGCGCAAGTCGGACGATGGCGTCTGGCAGACGATTTCGGAGTGGATGATTCCGGAACCGGGTCACTGAGTGCTGGTCAGCCGCTGCACAGCCCCCCGGGTCTTTCGGCGGAGATCGTGTCGGCCCGCTGCACGATCTCCCGCAGCGGTCGATGATGGATGTCCTCGAACGCTTTGTCTGGTTGTCCCTTCGCCGCCAATGCCCGACATTCTTCGGTCGGAGCGACCGGTTAGCGCTTTCGGCCAGCGATGCAAAGACTGCGTGCCTCAAGCTGCGCGAACTCATCGATTGCATCGTCGTCGCGCCGCGGGTCAGGCCTGGCGACCCGATCCATTTCGAGGTTCGCGGGCGCTTAGCCGCTCTGATGCAGCCCGATCCGGGCAAAGTGTCGGTGAGAGCGTTGGTGCCCAGAGAGGGAATCATACGCAACCACCGACACGACGAACCGCTGTTTGTCCTCAGTATGGTGGCGTGAACGATTGGCATATGGCGGAGAGGGAGTCAGTCAATCCCCATTGAAAGATAAAGCATTTTCGACCGTTCTAGATTAAAACCCACTGCTTGAGCTACGGAAAATGGGATTTCGGCGGTCGATTTCATGAAAGAACCATAGCGCGCTTTCGCAAGGGCTGGCGCTCCAGATGATCCCGGACGCATCGATTGTAGGCGTATACTCACAAATGCCCAGACGTCAGCTCTTGCCGTTCAAGCGGAGTGTTGAGTGTTCGTCCCCGCTCGCGGCAGAGATCTCGACCTTCGCCTGCATGCGCCACAGCGGCAACTACGCCGACGACCTCGGGACGCCGACAGACTGCAGCGTCCCGATCTCTCGGAACCGGTTGACGGCCGTCCTCTCCGCCTCTACCCGAGTATCGCTGATATCCGCGCCGCAGGTGTCATAAGAAATTCACGGAACGTGCGGCGGCCGTCTCCCTTTTTTAGAAGGGAGGGCGTGCGCCATGATAAGCAACCCGCTCGCTGCACGTAAACCAATTCGGCATCGACCCGCGAACTTCCGGGTCATTTTCGCTGGCTCTTTCTGGCGTTGCTTGGGCTTGCCCTTTTCTAGCTGCCCCGTCATGGCGAACAAAGGCACAAATGATGAGGGACCTTAATCGTCTCGCTACAGCTCGCTACCAAGCCGGTCGATTGGCAAACATTTTCATTCAGCCGCGATCGCCGCTTCGACCGGGCGCGGAACGGTCTCGTGGGCTCGGCTGCGGCTGAAGCGGTGCAGCGCGAGGTAGACTACCGGCGTCGTGTAGAGCGTGAGGAACTGCGACACGAGCAGGCCTCCGACGATCGCGTATCCGAGCGGTTGGCGGATCTCCGCGCCGGCCCCGTGCCCGAGCGCAAGCGGCACAGCGCCAAGCAGCGCCGCGAACGTCGTCATCATGATCGGGCGGAAGCGCTTCAGCGCCGCCTGGAAGATCGCATCCTCTGGGTCCATAACCTCAGTCTGCTCGGCATGGATCGCAAAATCGATCATCATGATAGCGTTCTTCTTGACGATGCCGATCAACAGGATAATGCCGATCAGTGCAATGACGCTGAGCTCAAGGTTGAACGCCATGAGGATGAGAAGCGCGCCGACGCCAGCCGAGGGGATCGTCGAAAGGATCGTGATTGGATGGATCAGGCTCTCATAAAGCGCACCCAGGATAATATAAACAGCAATCAGTGCCGCGAGGATCAGGAAGGGCTGGGTCTTTAGAGAATCCTGAAAAGCTTGGGCGTTGCCTTGGAATGTGGTGATCAGCGTTGCCGGGACGTTGAGGTCCTGCTTTGCCTTCTCGATCGCCTCGACGGCCTGTCCGAGCGCAGCACCCGCAGCTAGGTTGAACGACAGCGTGATCGCGGGGAACTGGCCCTGATGGCTGACCGATAGAGACCGCACGGTGCGTTTTTGTTCGACCAGTGCGCTCAGCGGCACCTGCCGCCCGCTGTTGGACGGTACGTAGATCAAATCGAGCGCGCTAGGATCGAGCTGGAATTGCGGATCGACCTCCAGGATCACCCAATAACTGTTTTGCTGTGTAAAGAATTGCACGATCTTGCGCTGTCCGAACGCATCGTAGAGCGTGTCGTCGATCGCCTGCGTGGCGACTCCGAGCCGCGATGCCGCATCTCGATTTATCTCGAGCCGCAGGGTCGGACCGGCGATCTGCTGATCGGTCGCGACGTCGCGCAGCAACGGAATTCCCTGCAAGGTGCGAAGCAGAATCGGCGCCCAGTGATCGAGCTCGTCGAGGTCGCTGTCCTGCAGCGTAAATTGATACTGTGTGCGACTCGCGCGTCCGCCGACATTGATGTCCTGAGACGCCTGCATGAACAGCGCAATGCCTTGCACGGCGGCAAGTTTCGGCCGTAGCCGGTCGATGATCTGACTCGCGCTGGCATCGCGCTGGTTGCGCGGCTTGAGATTGACGAACATGCGGGCGTTATTCATGGTCTGGTTGACGCCGCCGACGCCGACGGCCGACATCACGCCGTCGATGCCGGGATCAGCCATCAGAACACGCACCAGTTGCGACTGCCGCTCTAGCATGGCCGGATAGGAAACGTCCTGCGAGGATTCCGATACGGCGACGATGAATCCGGTGTCCTGCTGCGGGAAGAAGCCCTTCGGAATCAGGACATAGAGATAGCCGGTCAGGATAATGGTCGCGACTGTCGCTGTCAGCGTGAGCCGCTGGTGACACAATACCCAGCGCAGGCCGGATTCGTAAACCGCGAGCATACCGTCGAAGAACTTCTCGCTGAGAACATAGAGCCGGCCGTGCCGCTTATGCTTTTCGTCCCGCAACAGTTGCGCGCACATCATGGGCGTCAGCGTCAGCGAGATGACGGTCGACACCAGGATCGCGACGCTTACCGTGACCGCAAATTCGCGGAACAGCCGGCCGATGATGCCGCCCATCAGCAACACCGGAATGAACACCGCGATCAGCGACAGGCTCATCGAGATGATGGTGAAGCCGATTTCGCGCGAACCCTTCAGCGCCGCCGCAAACGGGGTGTGGCCCTGTTCCAGGTAACGCGCCACATTCTCGACCATCACGATCGCATCGTCGACGACGAATCCCGTCGCGATCGTCAATGCCATCAGCGAAAGGTTGTCGAGGCTATAGCCGAGCACATACATCACCGCAAACGTGCCGACCAGTGATAGCGGCACAGTACTGCCGGGGATCACCGTGGCCCACGCGTTGCGCAGGAACAGGAAGATCACCATCACCACCAGCGCGATGGTGAGCAACAGCGTGAACTGAACCTCTTCGACCGAGGCACGGATCGTCTGAGTGCGGTCGGTGACGATATGGACGTCGACGGCGGACGGGATCGAGGCCTTCAGTCGCGGCAATGCAGCGTTGATGTGCTCGACGGTATCGATGACGTTGGCGCCAGGCTGCCGCTGAATGATGAGGATGGCCGACGGATGTCCATTATAGGTCCCGGACCCGCGAATATTTTCGGCGCCATCCACCACAGTGCTGACGTCGCCGAGCCGGACGGGCGAGCCATTGCGCCAGGCAACGATGACGGGCCGATAGCCCGCGGCGTTGAGCAATTGGTCGTTATTCTCAAGCGTAAAACCTTGACGCTCGCCGTTCAGCGTGCCCTTAGGGGCATTGAGCGTGGCGGCCGCGATGGCCGACCGCAGATCTTCAAGGCTGAGCCCGCGGCCGGCGAGTTCGAGCGGATTGGCTTCGACGCGCACCGCGGGCTTTTGCGCGCCGGCGATCAGCACGGCGGCGACCCCGTCGACCTGGGAGAGTTGCTGCGCGAAGATATTGTCAGCATAGTCGCTTACCGTCGTCATCGGCAGGGTATCCGAGGTCATCGCCAGCACCATCACCGGCGCGTCCGACGGATTGGTCTTGCGATAAGTCGGCGGTGACGGCAAATTCTTCGGCAATTGCCCGCCGGCGGCGTTAATTGCGGCTTGCACGTCCTGCCCGGCCGCGTCGATATCACGGGCAAGATCGAACTGGATCGAGATCACCGATATTCCGATGCCGCTCACGGAGGTGAGCTGGGCTACGCCGGGCATCTGCGCCAACTGCCGTTCTAGCGGGCTTGCGACCGAGGAGGCCATCGTCTCGGGGCTCGTGCCCGGCAACTGGGCCGTCACCTGAACAGTGGGAAACTCGACCTGCGGCAGCGGCGCGACCGGCAACAGAAAATAGGCGACTAGGCCGACCATTGCGAGACCCGACATCACCAGCGCGGTTGCAATCGGCCGTCGGATAAAAGGTTCGGAAATATTCATCACGCGCCGCCTTATTCTCGGCCTTGCGCCGTGGAGGCGGTGAGCTCGCTCGCGGAAGCCGCCGGCACCGCCGCGGTCACGATGCGTGCGCCGGGCCGGAGCTTGTAGTGGCCGTCGACGATGATGGTTTCACCGGCAGCAAGGCCGCGTTCAATCAGAGCCTCGCCGTTGTGGCTGGCGGCGATGCGGACCGGACGGGTTTCAGCGGTGGAATCCTGCCGCATTACGAAGGCGTAGCTGCCGTTAGCTCCGTACTGCAGCGCGGTTTCCGGCACGACCGGTCCGCGGCGAACGCTGAGCAGGAGGTGGGTGCTGACGAATTGACCGGGCCAAAGCCGCCCGTCAAGATTTTGAAAGATTGCCTTGAGCCGGATCGAGCCTGTGCCTTGATCGATCTGGTTGTCGATCAGCTCGAGACGGCCTTCGGCAAGCTTGATGCGATCGTCTTGGTCATACGCGGATACGACAAGCGTCCCGTTCCCCATCGCATCGATGATCTCCGGGAGATATTTTTGCGGCAAGGCGAACATCACGCTGATCGGCGCCAGTTGTGTGACGACGACAAGTCCGCCCGAATCCGAAGCATGAACGATGTTGCCTTGATCGATCAGGCGGATGCCTGTGCGGCCGGCGAGCGGCGAGACGATCGTCGTATACCCTAGCTGCACGCGGGCGTTGTCGATCACCGCCTGATCATGCGCGATCGCAGCTTGGTACTGCGCGACCAGCGCTTCTTGGGTATCGACGCTCTGGCGGGTAGCGTACTCCTTGACAGCGAGTTTGCTGTAGCGCTCTAGATCAAGCTTGGCGTTGGCGAGCAGCGCTTCGTCGCGTGCTTTGTCGGCCTCGGCTTGATGCAGTTGCGCCTCATAGGGGCGCGGATCGATCTGCGCCATCACGTCACCGACTTTTACATCTTGTCCTTCGCGAAAAGCTATCTTTTGCACCTCCCCATCGACGCGCGCTCTCAAAGTCACGGTGTTGTAGGCCTGGACAGTGCCTAATCCTACGCGCGAAATCGCGAATTCCTGAACTTTCACCACACCGGTCGTCACAGGGACGGGCCGGGCGGCCGGAGTATTCGCGGCAGGTTTCATGACGCTGCCTTCGAGCCACAGATAGGCGCCGGATACCACCAGCACGGCCGCAGATAGGCCCGCAATCCATAATTTGGGAGCGTTCATCTCGATGATCCTGTCATGGAAGCGGCTGACCTGCTCGACAGAGTGCGTTTCTTGTCTGTCCGGTGGCGCTTCTGTGGGAACGGGATTAGTCAGGCCGGGCCACGCTGCTCGAACTCGTCGGCATGAAGCTTCACGAAATCGCGCATGGTCGTCGGCGCTTTGCCGGTGAGCTTGTACATGGTGTCCGTCAAGCGGTCGTAACGCCCCTGCCTGTTCAACTCGGTCATGGCCGAGAGATGGTTGACGACGTGTTCGGGAAACCGCATCCGCCGAAGGCCTTCGCTCCACGCCGCGAGCGGGACATCGCGATATCGGATGGGCCTGCCGAGCGCCTCTGAGAAAGCGCGCGCATAGTGGTCCAGATCGGCCGATTCCGGTCCGGTCAGATCGTAGATTTTTCCGACATGCGGCGCCGGGTCGTCGAGGATTGCCGCTACCGCACGCGCCACATCGACTGCCGAGATCGGCGACGTCTTGCCGTCGCCCATTGGGAGCGCCAACTCGTCGGAAGCCCGCACGCCGCCGGCGGCGAGCGTAAGGAAAAAGCCCTCAAGGAAGACGGTGGGCCGCATCGTTACGACCGGCAGCCCCGACCAGGACAGTGCCTGCTCCGCCAGCCAGTGCAGCTTGTGCTGCGGACTGTCGGTGGTCTCGCTGATACTCATCTGCGAGACCGTCATCTGCGACATGTTCACGAAAGCCTCGA
>Ga0210384_10008740_pt1 | contig 10532 bp, 18 predicted proteins | sample IncBWH2MmetaG_FD_160574 | JGI IMG/M metagenome (GOLD analysis project Ga0210384, IMG submission 160574) | Forest soil microbial communities from Barre Woods Harvard Forest LTER site, Petersham, Massachusetts, United States - Inc-BW-H-2-M | ecosystem: Environmental > Terrestrial > Soil >...
GGCTGGAAGCGTGCCGGCTACCGCGTCGAGATCGTGTATCTAAGACTGCGGAGCATTCAACTCGCGCTGCGGCGGATTGCCGCCCGCGTGCGCCAGGGCGGTCATGACGTGCCGCGGCGTGATGTTGTTCGAAGGTTCTCAAGAAGCGGGGAGAACTTTGAGCGAATATATAAGCCTCTGGCCGATAGCTGGGCTGTGTACGACAATTCTGCCCGTACGCCGCAGCTCTTGGAGAAGAGTCCATGAAGGCGAAGACGCAAGCCAAGGTAAGTCGATCCCAGAGCTTTGCTGCGGGCGTCGGACGCGCCTTGCGTCGTGCGGCAAAGGATGCGCGCAAGACCGCCCGCATGTATGGCACGCCGCTTTACGTCTGGGAGGACGGGAAGGTCGTGGCGAAGAAGCCGTGAGCCTTTGCTGTGCCGCGAACGTGTCGAACTCAGATTGGGTGTGCCGGGATTGTGCCATGGTGAGGCTGGGATCGGGGCTGGCAAGCGCTTTAAGTGATTGATTACAAAACCCCTTGAACCAGAGATAACGGACTGAAAATCCGCGTGTCGGTGGTTCGATTCCGCCCCTGGCCACCATCTAGTCGTCGGTCCGTTCAGAGCACAGCGCTTGAGTTGGATTTCCAGCCTCAGTCACCACACATACATGCAGCGTATACCCCGCCGCCGCTCTAAATCTCAGTCAATGGGTGTCAACCGCGCAGCGCGCGCAGACTTCGCAGCCGGAATCAAAAACGATGCGCCAAGTGTCCGGGGCTTCCAAGCGCCAGATTGAAGTGTATGTACCGACGAGCTTGCCGGCAGCATCGTGCACCGGGCCGCTGCTCAAGGCGAGCCGGCCTGAGTCCAGCACCTCTACCGTCTGGGGCTCCCAGGAAAAGGGCGGGCTCGCGCCTTCGTAGAGCTTTCGCCAGCCGTCGATCACTTGCTGCCGCCCTCGCAATGGTTTGCCGCCAGAGACGAAGACGGCCTCCCGCGAGATGAAGCGCCCGAATGCCACCAAATCGCGGTCGGCCATGGTTTTCGCGAATGCGCGCTCGGTCGCGGTCACCTGCTGCTGCAGGGGATTTTGATGCGCGGGCGGCGCATCGGCGGCGCCAGTCACAGCGGGGATCGGCGCGAGGGCGAGGTTAAGGGCGAGCGGCGCAGCGAACACGCGAGCTCGCGAGACAAGCCGCGATCGTGGGCGGACGGGCGCTCGCAATCTGTTCACGTGCATCACCACATCATGACGGGGCTTGCGAAGATTTTGCCCTAAGGAATTGCCGCAAGAAAGCTTTCATCCAATGACGCTCGCAGCACATTTGCCCGTACGGCGTCTTTGGTTTCCACTCTGGCTTCCAACTTAGCCGGAGCCTCTACTGAGCCCCCGTTTCCGCGTAACAGGTCGTTCACTTGGGCGTCCCCGGAGATTGATTGCGGCGCGGCACTGTGTGCTAGTGCGATTTCATACTCGCGGTTTGCGATGCGGTACTGCTCCGCCGGCGCCCATTCCGGATAGGGAGCTTTGAGGGCTTGCGATTGCGCCGGACCACTCCAGCCCGATGAGTACTCAGGTCCGGCAGGCCGCTGTAGGTTCGCTGTACTTGTCTCTCGCCGCAACGTCCAGCGTTCAGCCGTCTGCATTTTAACGATTTCGCCGGTGAGCTCATCTTAGGTCTCAGAGCGAGCGGGTTCGTCGACGCGCCCGTATGCCGCGCGTGCAATCGGCGCAGAGGAAGGAGTAAGAGATGCTGAGGTACTCGACCGTTGCCTGCGCAACGAGCGTTCTCATCGTGATTTGCTCGTACGCGAGGGCTTCGCCCGTACCCTCAGCCGCAGGGGCGGCACGCGTCCTAGCGTCTGCACGGGAGGCGTACGGGGACACTGACTGGGGCCATTTAGGGGTGCTGGTGGAGACGGGGACTGAACAGTCATCCGGCCTCGGCGGACGCTGGCGCCTGGCACTCGACACTTCCACCGGACGCATGCACGAGACGGTTGACTATGGTGTGTATCAGTTGGCCGAGACTTGGGACGAAACGCACCACTGGCGACAGGATCACTCGCGCGGCGTGCATCCGTTGAATTCCGCCTTCGCTCGTGCCAACGCCGCAACCGACATGTGGCTAACGCGGCGCGGCTTCCTGCGAACCGACGCTGAAGGAGCACGCATCGAGTACCTGACTGCCCGGCGAGCCGATGGGCGAACGTACGAGAGGCTTCGTGCCACGCCGAAGGGAGGGCAACCGATCGAGTTGTGGTTTGATAGAGAGACGGCATTGCTCGCGCGCACCGTCTGGGTGATGCCAATTGAAGTCACCACGATTCGCTATGACGATTATCGACGCGTCGGTACGGTTATGGTGCCCTTCAGAGTCATTCGTCAGGAAGGCGATACTAATCCCGCAAGCATCACGGTAGAACGGGTCGAGTTTGTGGAGCAACCGGCGGCGGACGAGTTCGCCCCGCCCCAAGCGCCAGATGATTCAACGATAGCAGGCAAAGCTGCAACCCTACCGATCACCTACGAGGGCGACGTCGTGGTCGAGGCCATGCTGAATGCCAAGGGTCCTTTCAGCTTCATCCTCGATACCGGCGGCCATGACATCCTGACGCCGGATGCCGCGAAGGCGCTAGGACTGGCCGGGACAGGCGCGGGCGTGTCTGGCGGTGCAGGTGCTGGAACGCTCCCTGAACAGTACACGCGCGTCGAGCGGGTGGACATTGGCGCGGCCACGCTGCGTGATCAATCCTTCATCATCGTCCCCCTCCAATACAACACCGTGGAGCGGGGTGCTAAGCCACCGCTGGCGGGTATTCTCGGTGTCGAGTTATTTGAGCGTTTTGCGGCAGAGCTGAACTATCGGGCTCAAACGTTGACACTGCGCCCACTCCAGGATGCGCCGCTCGGCCATGGTGTTCCGGTTGCGATTACCTTTACCGATGACCAGCCGATCTTCAGCGCCAAAATCAACGGTGTCACTGGCGACAATGGGCTCGACACGGGTAATTCAGGATCGCTGGTCGTCCAAGGCCGCTGGGCCCGCGGCAATGGCCTGGCCAAGCAGATGCGCCAGGGGATTCTAACGGCTGGTTTTGGTGCCGGCGGCATGTCAAAGAATTGGGCAAGCCGCGCCGATCTGGAAGTGGCCGGAAAAACCTTTCGGCACATCGTCGCGCGCTACTCGGAGGATAGGAAAGGAGCCTTCTCCTCGCGCACCGAGGCCGGCAATATTGGCAACGAGATCTACGAGAACTTCACACTTTCGTTTGACTATGGGCGCGGTACCGTGTGGTTTGATCCGGTGTACCCTCCGCAGAAACGGCAGTACGTATATCCTCGGGCAGGAATGAGCGTATACAAGCAGTCACCAGAGGTGTTCACGGTGGCAACCATCCTGCGCAACGGGCCAGCGGGAGAAGTCGGTATCGAGGCGGGGGACCTGATAGTTGCAGTCAACGGCGTGCCGGCAGCTACTCTGTCCGGCTGGGATTTGAAGCGCATAGTGCGCGAACCTCCCGGCACACAGGTGAGACTCGACTTTACGCGCGCTGGGCAAAAGCGCTCAACCATTGTCACATTGCGAGAATTGCTGCCGTGAAGCGCGCTGCGGAGCACCCTGATCCTCGGCAGCTGGGATGACCGCAGGTGACGCTGGATACAGATTTTGGCGGACTGAAAATCCGCATGTCGGTGGTTCGATTCCGCCCCTGGCCACCATTCACGGATGACCGTCGGTAGGCATCACCGCAGACTTTGTAATGTGCTGGCCGAGCGGCAATGACGCGCCGTCAATGCGCAAGGAGACCATCGCTGATGGCGCGGTCCCTGGCCCTGATTACTGCAACCGCACTGGCGTTGGCCGGGTGCGCTAGCCTGCAGCGTACGGATCCTCCTCTAGTGACGGTGGTGGGGATCGAGCCCTCGCCGGGCGAGGGTCTCGAGGCGCGCATGCTGCTCAAGCTGCGCGTTCAGAATCCGAACGACGCGCCGATTGAATTCAACGGGATCTATGTGGAACTCACTGTCCTGGACAAGAGCTTCGCCTCCGGGGTGAGCAACGAGACCGGGACAGTGCCGCCTTTCGGCGAAGCGGTCATCGGCGTGCCGGTGACGGTCTCGGTTTTGGCAATCGTGGGCCAAGCGATGGGCATGCTTGGTGGCAAGCCGGTGGACAAGATTACATATGAGATGCGTGGGAAACTGAACAGCACCACATCCGGGACGCTGCGATTCAAGTCGCAAGGCGTGTTGACGCTGCCGACCTCATCAGCTACCGACGAGGGGTGATGCCGTCAGGGAGTGACCCGGTCGATATCGCTCGCCTGTCCACAAACGCCGGGGCTCCTACGCTGCCGCCGACGGTTCGCTCCAGCAAGTCAGCTGACCTGCCCAATCGGGGGGGCGCCTTCCACGTCCCATCCAGGGCCGCCGACTTTGACGAATACGCGTCGCAGAGCGGCCACTTCCTTGTCCTCTCCCGGCGAGTCGTGCTGAAGTGCTCCGAGCCAGTGCAGCGCGTTCGGCGACGCCACGAACGAGCGCAACCGACAGTTCTGGGGTGAGCCGTGCAGGTCTCGAAGACGAGACATAAAGGTTAGCGCTTGCCGGTTCCTGATCAGTGCGTCGTTTGACCGGACTGCGAACGCGCCGCGATCAGACGCGGATTCAAGCTCAGCCAAGGTGAGGTTCGGGACGTCGATCTCGACGCAGCGCAGAGACGTTGACGCTAGCTGCGGAATCGCGAGAGGAGGAGACTTCAATCACTCAGACTGGGCACTTTGGAGCTCACCTCCGCCGCGATCTTAGCGGGGTCGGCGTTGGCCACCGAGTACGATTGTGACCACAGCAGCGAGCCACCCGACACGGCCACCATCCTCACGGTACGATTCTGCCCGGGCTCATCAACGGCGCCATAGAGGACATATTTCGAATGGAGGGCGCGTCCCCGCGCCACGGCGGCTGACAGATCAGGAGCAGAAAGCGGTTCTTTCGTCAGGCCCACCTGACCATGATGGGAGAGTTCCACTCTTCCGTACACCTGAGCGAACGTCGACTCGGCGAGTTTTTGGGCGGCAAGATCGTCAGAAGGCGCGCTGAAGGGTATCGCAGGTGCTGCGGATACGTCAGGAGTAACGCGACCGTGACCTGTGGCGTCGCGGCGAGGTGCTGAGCTACCACGCAAACAGTGCCGTCGGCGAGATGCCTCCGGAGCGAAGGGCTGCTTGCCCTTCGCCGCCACCAGGAGCATCAGGCACTTGAATCGTTCGCTGATCCATCGCGCTGGACACAAGCGGTCTCGCGCAATCCCAAGGGAGCAGCTGCTGTTTCCACTTCGGTTTCCAATCCAACGTAACCCAGCAGCACCCGGGAGCACCTCCCGAGGGTCCGTTTTCGCGTAACAGGTTGTATTAGGTGCTCCTGGGTGCTCCCGGGTGCAGAATGTGGCGGACTGAAAATCCGCGTGTCGGTGGTTCGATTCCGCCCCTGGCCACCCCTCGGATCAGCCGGTTGCGCCAGTTTTCCCGCAGGTTCCGCCGCGTTTTTTCTCGTCGGTGACCATTTGGTGCCCAGTTGCGAGCGCGGCGGCGATCGCGCCAGCGCTGAGACTTCACCTGGCAATAAAACAGTATGAATGGGGCGGGCACCCTCCCAAAACGCATCGTGCAGCCGTGTCTCCTACGTTAGCCTCGAGTAATGCTGCCGGACTTTCTGCATGTGAGCTTAGAAGATGGCCGCCTGATGCTCTGCGAGCTTGAAGAAGTCGCGAACGGTGGCTACTGCGCGGTCCTCGTCGAATTCTCCGCAGGTGTACAGGATCGTCGACAGAAATCGCGGCTTGACCCAGGCCGCGATGTAAATGCCCGAATCAATCAGCGGCACGAAAGCATCGTAGCCCTCATTGAGATCCTTGCCCTGGCCGCTCGTCTTGTGAATGATCGGATCTCCATAGGTTCGCAGCCCTAGCTCACTGGTAATGTGCCGGAAATAATCCCGCAGGACGCTTTCCGCCATGTCGCTTTGGAAGTAACCCTCAATTAGCAGGCGCTTGCGAAAAATATCCGGCGCGATGCTCGTCAAAGCAGTTCTGTTCATCTCATGTGCTCCTGCCCGAGCACCAGAGACCACGGTGCCGTCGAAACGACCTGCTGCCTGCGGGCTAATGGAGGGGTGCTCTGGCGTCCGGGGAGTAAGATCGCCCGCATGGAACAAAAGCGCAAGATTGGGCATTGAGTACGTCGGTAATCATTTCGTGCTCCCGCACCCCGTCTAGGAGACCCGCAGGTAGCGTCGTGAACGGATGTCCGAGGACGAGAGACCAACCATGATCGATCCTTCAGAAAAATTGGACACTGAAGCAGTCGTGAGAGATCCGGCGGACTATTTCGCGGCGCCCATGGACGTCGTCAACGATTCCCGCTTCACCCATGACGAGAAACATCGGCTTCTCGAGTCCTGGGCCCTCGATGCTCAACTCCTATCACAGGCTGAAGCTGAGAACATGCCAGGCAAGGACCGGCCGCGGCTGCAGGAGGTCCATCTGGCATTGCTAGAGTTGCAGAAGCAGAAGTAGCCGCACTCCGGAAACGGTAGTGCGCGGAGGCCATAGCGTCAGCCACGCGGGTGATGTTGCGCGTGCAGATCCTTCAACCGGCAGGCCTTCACAAAAGAGCCGCCCCGCGGGTGGTGCTGCGCGTGCTTCAGGCGCGTGCGCTCCACGTGCGCGTAGACCAACAGGAAATCGACAAGCTCAAAAGGCCTCGGCTTTTTGCTGCTGGTCGCGCCTGATTTGGCTTTGACTCTCATTTGTCTATGCCCTTCCGGTCACCAGCCAGAATCATTCGGGTGAGATCGAGCTCGCGCCAGGGGCAAATAACCGGGAACTGCGCCTGGCATTGGTGGTCCTTAGTGCTCCACCGCACTGACGACGCGCATCCGCGCGTGGTATACGGATCTAGACGATCGCGCCTCCACCTGAACTTATTTATCAAACATGGCGAGCGCGTGTCACTGTGGGGTGCTCTTGGGCACCCCACATCTATTATCCTCGGCGACATGTGTCGCGTTGCCTCAAGGAAAATGTTACCCGACGGGGCGCTTCACGTACTGAGGACTAATGATCTACGCTCAGTTGACCCGGGGTAGACTTCTCCTAAATGCTTGTTTTAGATGACGGCTGGGTCACGCTGGATGCAGATTGGCGAGGACTGAAAATCCGCGTGTCGGTGGTTCGATTCCGCCCCTCGGCACCATCAGATCAAGAAGCTAGATCGAGCTTCAGAGTTCTCATCACCTGTCTGGCGACCTCAGCCGTCCACGGCTCGACGATGTTGCTGCCCTGTGCCGCGATCTTCCGATCTTCTCCAGCGCCTCGAATAGCTTCGGGCCGGCGGTGATCAGGCGGGCATCGTGAAATCCATCGGCCCGCTCGCCGGGGGTCTTGTCGACCAGGAAGGCGATCCCCCGCACGGTGTCGCTGTCGATCACCGAGCAGGGGTTGCCATTGACCATCGTGCGCGGGGGCGCCTGCTCAGCTGATCCGCTGATGCTCGCAGGTCACCCGAGTATTCCAGTCAGCGAAGGCCCCCCTGGGATTGTGCTCCCATGCCCAGACATGCAACTCGTAGAACGCGGGTAACCCATACCGATTGGGGGCGCCGACGAGGTTCATCAGGTTTCCGTCGAGGGCTGGAGGATTGCCCTTTGGGTTCCGCTGTGCCCAATCGGCGGCCAGCACGATGAACTCCACTCCAACAAGGCGCATCGCGCCACTCGGCATCGGCTCATAAATCAGTGCCTCAGGTTCGTCCGCCTTAACGATGCCATCGCCAATGCGCGCCGGCAGTACGAAGTGCACCCCCATGGCACCGGTGTCCGGACCACTGACACACGGGGTCGCAGCCACCCACCCTTCCGCAATGGCGATGTTGATGTCTACGAAGCGCGCAGTCGCGGCCCGCACCTTTTGTGCGAGCGGGCCGTCGTGCTCCTCAGTTGCCAAGGACGCTTTAGGTGCACTGATGCACAACGCCACGGCAACTCCCAGGGCACCGATGGCGCGCGAGACCGCAAGGTTTCTTTTCATGACTTTGTGCTCCTTCCCCGCGTCGTGATTGGAGGGTGGTGCGACACGAGCCTGCGGGCGGGGCTGGCGCGGGCAGTGAGGCACCCCTGCAGACTCCCTCATGTGCGCGCCGAGATCTTGAATGCGCTCTGAAATGCGTATGAAATGCGTATGAAGTGTTGCGAAGAGCCGTCTTATCGGACTGTGCCCCTGCAAACGGCGTTCCCGTGGGCGCGCTGGGGGGGCCAGCCCGCGTGGCCCGATGGAACGCCTGCCGTTTTGCTTCGAAAATCCAGCCGGTCCAGCAGTCCGCTCAGCCCCAATGCCGGCACGCGCACCGCCGCCAGCTCGATCGCGAGCGGGTTACCGTCCAATCGACGGCAGATATCCGTGACCAGCGAGTGATTGGCACCGGTCAGCTTGAACCGCTGGTCCGCAGCCTTGGCACGCTGGACTAAGAGCTCCACGGACGCATCGCGAGCGCAGTCCTCGTCGGGTGCGCACGCCCGTGGTACCGGCAACGCGCCGAGGCGATACACAGTCTTGCCCGCGATGCCGAGCGGCACCTGACTGGTGAGTAGCGCGCGTATGTCCTGCGTGTGCATCGGCAGTGTTGCGAGCGGAGTCGCAAGGGCATCCCGGATCCGTTCCCCCAGGCTGCGCTGCAGAGCGCGAGCGTCGCGATGCTTGCAACGATCGGCTGCGGGTGAAATGCTTCGCAGCTGCCATGACTGGCTGCTGAGAGAGGAGGAGTTGGCATGTTGAAACCAGATGAGTTGCGCGCCATTCAGACTCCCTTGAAGCAACGCTATCGTGAGACGCCCGAGGCAGCTCTCATAACGCTGCGTGCGCAGGGCCGGCTGGCCGACGGCATCACCTGCAAGATCGAGACCGGCAAGGCGCTCGTGTCAGCGGGGCTGCACACCGCGACCGGCGGCAGCGGCCTCAGCGCTTGCTCGGGCGATATGCTGCTGGAAGCTCTGACCGCCTGCGCGGGAGTTACCCTGAATGCGGTGGCTACCGCACTCGGGATCGAGCTGCGCGATGCGACGATCGAGGCCGAAGGCGACCTAGACTTTCGCGGTACGCTCGGGGTGTCGAAGGAGGTCGCGGTCGGCTTCCAGAATATTCGCCTGCGCTTCCGGCTGGACACGGACGCATCTGAGGCGGAAGTTGCCAATCTGCTGCGCCTCACTGAGCGGTACTGCGTTGTCTACCAGACACTGGTTCGCCGGCCCGCCCTGACCGTAACTCGCGATCCACATCGATGACTAAGGGCCGGGAGAACGGCCGCCCGCGCTAACTGCTTCGATGATCAGGCTGCGAGTCGTAGGGAGGGGAGCTGAGCACCCGCTACTGGCTGGCCGGAGCGCCGGTTGATCGCTTTTCAGTCGCGTACGCGAGCGTCCGGCAGCCGGATGGCGGCTACCGGTTCGTTCCAGCTCAAGCGTTCTGGGAACATCGCAGTGCCGGCGGAAGCATCCTTGATCACCAGATCACGTGCCCCGACTACCCGGTAGCGCGCAGCTCATGATCATGCTAATGAACAAGCGGACGGCGAACGACGTCCGGATCCTCCAACGGTCCAGCATCGAGCTGATGGTGACGCCTACAGGCTTTCGCAATCTGGACGGCTGGAGCCGGAGTGTCGGACTTCACGGCCCCTCGATCTGCCCGGCCGACAGTTGTGGGGTCACGGGGGGGTTGATCGAGGCGCGGCAAACTCGTTCTATTTCAATCCGAAAACCGGAGTCGGCGTCATTGCGCTCGCCAATGCCAACGACCAAGACTTCTCGCTGAGCTATGCCGTCGACGACATTGCGCTGAACCTAATGTCCTGGTTCGAATGAATGCACAGCAGCGGAGTCTCCGGATTGAGCGGTGAGGGCAGTCAGGGCTTTCGGTTTCCACTTTGATTTGCATCCCAGCACCACCCAGGAGCACCTCCTGGCACCTAAACGGGGCGTGTTTCAGCGTAAATGGTTGTTTAGGTCACGCTGGGTGCTACTGGATGCAGACGTTGGCGGACTGAAATTCCGCGTGGCGGTGGTTCGATTCCGCCCTTGGTCACCATCAGAGCAATCACCCATGTGCCCGAACGGGCAAATATTTCAAACGAAGAAGTTGCAGCAGAGGGGATGGATGGCGCCGGCGTCTAATATCTCGGTCCGCTGTTCGCCTGATCAACACGGTTCTTTGTGCACAGTTGGAACCGTCGTGTTACGAGCCAGAACCGGACCCCGGTGGCCGTCTTAAACGTCAGGTGTGCAGGATTTAGCGGTAATTGAGATCGCGCTCGATCTGGTCGAGCAGGAGGTGGATGTCGCCATGGTGGTGCGTGGCCCGGTGCATGTGGTGCCGCGCGACATGTTCGGACGTCCTACCCAGCACACCACTGTACTGCTGTCGCACCTGCCGCTGGTGCTGCGGGATGCTATTGCAACGGGCGCCGTAAGCCTGTTGGTGGGGGACCTGTCGC
>Ga0210384_10008741_pt1 | contig 10532 bp, 6 predicted proteins | sample IncBWH2MmetaG_FD_160574 | JGI IMG/M metagenome (GOLD analysis project Ga0210384, IMG submission 160574) | Forest soil microbial communities from Barre Woods Harvard Forest LTER site, Petersham, Massachusetts, United States - Inc-BW-H-2-M | ecosystem: Environmental > Terrestrial > Soil >...
GGCTATACCGATCCGCCGATGGTGGAAAGACATGGAAAGCAGTGTTGACTGTCAGCGAAAACACAGGCGTGGTGGATGTGGCGCTGGACCCAACGAACCCGGACATTGTGTATGCGGCAGCGTATCAGCGGCGGCGCCATGTGTTCACGCTGATTGATGGCGGTCCCGAAAGCGCGATTTACAAATCGACCGACGCTGGCGCGACTTGGAACAAATTGAAATCCGGCCTTCCGTCCGTCGACATGGGACGCATTGGTTTAGCGATATCTCCGGCGGACGCAAACGTGGTCTATGCAACGATTGAAGCGGCGGATGGAAAAGGCGGGGTATTCCGCTCGCTCGACAAAGGCGCAACCTGGGAGCGGCGGAACGAGTTCAACTCCGGCGCCATGTACTACGGGCAAATTATCGCCGATCCGAAGAATGTGGAGCGCGTCATCGTCATGGGCGTGCAGATGCGCGAATCGCTCGATGGCGGAAAAACGTTGCACACGATCAATGAGAAATATCACCACGGGGACAATCACGCCATCTGGATTGATCCGGACAACACGAAGCACTGTCTCTTGGGTAGCGACGGTGGTGTCTATGAGTCGTTCGACGGATTTGCTTCCTGGCAGTTCAAGGCCAATCTGCCAACCGTGCAGTTCTACGACGTAGCAGTGGATAACGCTACGCCGTTCTACAACGTGTACGGCGGCACGCAGGACTACTTCAGCTGGGGAGGTCCGTCACGAACGAAGAGCGCACACGGAATTGTGAACTCGGACTGGTATACGGTGACGGGCGGAGACGGATTCCACGCGGCGGTCGACCCGGAAGACCCGAACACGGTATACGGCGAATCACAGTATGGCGTTCTGGTGCGGTATGACCGGAAGACGGGTGAGGAATTGCTGATCCAGCCGCAGCCAGGCAAAGGTGAGCCGCCGCTGCGTTGGAATTGGGATTCACCAGTGCTAGTCAGCCCACATTCGCACACGCGTCTGTACTTCGCAGCGAACAAACTATTCCGTAGCGATGATCGTGGCGATACGTGGCGCGCAGTGAGTGGCGATCTGTCGCGGCAAATTGACCGGAATAAATTGCCGGTGATGGACAAAGTGTGGGGTCCAGATGCGGTAGCGAAGAATCAGTCGACTTCGTTTTACGGAAATATCGTCGCCCTGAGCGAGTCCCCTGTGAAGGAAGGGCTGATCTACGTGGGCACCGACGATGGACTGGTGCAGGTGACGCAGGATGGCGGCACGACATGGACGAAGTACGAGAAATTTGCGGGCGTTGCAGACATGGCCTATGTCAGCCGGCTGGCGGCGTCGCGATTTGACGCAAATACTGTCTACGCAACCTTTGAAAATCACAAATACAGCGATTTCAAGCCGTATGTGATGAAAAGCACGGACGCGGGCAAGACCTGGAGTTCGATCACGGGCGATCTACCCGAAAACGGTCCAACGCTAGCGTTCGCTGAGGACACGGCGAGCCCGAATCTCCTCTTTGTGGGCACGGAGTTTGGCGCGTTCTTCACCAACGATGGCGGCAAGAAATGGGTTCAGATGAAGGGCGGGCTGCCCACGATTGCGGTCAAAGACATCGTGATCCAGAAGCGGGAGAACGATCTGGTGTTGGCAACGTTCGGCCGCGGATTCTATGTTCTGGATGACATTGCGCCTTTGCGAAAGGCGTCAAGTGAGACGTTGCAACAAACCGCGGCTAGCTTTCCTGTGAAAGACGCGTTGTTGTACATCGAACGACGGCCGCTGGGCGGGCCGGGCAAAGGATTTCAGGGCGACGCATATTATTCAGCGGCAAATCCTCCGTTCGGAGCGATGCTGACGTATTACCTAAAGGAAAAAATCAAAACGCTTAAGGAACAGCGTCAGGCGGCGGAGAAGGAAGCGGTCAAGAAGGATGGGAAGGACAAAGACGCGAAAGACGATAAGGGCCCGTATGCGTCGCTTCCCTACCCTTCGAATGATGCGCTGCGGGCTGAGGCCGAAGAGCAGAAACCAGAAGTGTATTTCGTGATTTACGACGAGACGGGTACAGCAATCCGGCGCGTGGCTGGCGATGTGGGCGAAGGTTTCCACAGGACGGCTTGGGATTTGCGGTATGCGACCCAGGCCTTACCTGCGCCTTCTGCGGACGGAGAAGCCGATGAGGACTTCCCAAGCGCGACAACTACGGGGCCTCTGGTATTTCCAGGAAAATATTCTGTACGGATGTTCAAAAAGGTGAATGGGCAGGTGGCGGAGATTGGCGGTCCGCAGAACTTCGCAGTCACTGTGGAAGGTGCATCGGCAATGTCGCCACAGGATTTCTCCACACAGCGCGAGTTCATGAAGAAGACGGCTCGGCTTTACCGGGCTGTAAATGGCGCAATCAATACGGCAAATGATTTGCAATCGAAGATGAAGACCCTGCGGTCAGCGCTTCACGAAGTCCCAGCGGCTGAAGATAAGCTGGGTCCCGAGGCAGACGCATTGGAGAAACAGAACAACGAAATCCTGCGGGCGCTGCGTGGAGATGTTGCACTGGCTGCCCGCAACGAGAACGTGGCTCCTTCTATCAACGACCGCGTGACGACAATCATGGAGGGGGAGCGCTTCTCGCTGGCCAAACCTACGCAGACTGACACGGACGCTTATGCGATTGCGTCGGGGGAATTCACTACACAATTGGCCAAACTAAAGAGTCTGACTCAGGTTGACCTGGCAAAACTAGAAGGGGAAATGGAAGCGGCGGGCGCACCGTGGACCCCGGGGCGGCTGGTGGAGTGGGAAGAAAAATAGGAAGAAAACATCAGACAAAAAACACTTCAATCTGGTCCCAGAATGTTTTCGGGTAGAGCAGGCCTTCAGGCCTGCGTTGAGAGTTCGAAATTGATGGGACTTTAGTCCCTGAGGTGCTCTTAAGCTGTCGAGCCGGTACCACGGTTTTCTCACTCCGGCCATTTGTGTAACCATCTCTAAATGAGCGCCAATCAACCATCGCCAAGCCGCGAATGGAACGCAAGCGTGTACCACCGCGTTTCAGATCCGCAATTCGAATGGGGGATGAAGGTTCTCGACCGCCTCACACTGCGCGGCGATGAAACCGTGCTGGACGCGGGTTGCGGGACGGGGCGCCTTACCGCTGAATTACTGCGGCGGCTGCCTCATGGACGCGTCGTTGCGCTCGATGTTTCCCGGAACATGCTGCGCACCGCTGAGGAATATTTAAAGCCGGAGTTCGGCGAGCGCGTAACATTCCTGGCCGCGGATGTGGTGAATCTTGTTGCGAACCATCCAACTCTCGAAAAGACATTTGACGGAATCTTCAGCACGGCGACTTTCCACTGGGTGCTGGATCACAATCAATTGTTTCAGAATCTTTTTCGTGCTCTGCGTTCCGGCGGATGGGTACATGCGCAGTGCGGAGGCGGCCCCAATCTGGCGCGGCTGCTGCAGCGGTTTGACGTACTGGCCGCATCGGAGAAATATCGGCAGTATTTTGCCGGGTCTCGAAGCCCGTGGACCTACGCCAATGCCTCGGAGACGGCAGAACGCTTGCAGCGGGCTGGGTTCGTGGACGTGGAAACAAGCCTGGAAGCTGCACCCGCGCAATTTGAAAAAGCGGAAGCTTTCCAGGAATTCATCGAATCTGTAATTCTGCGATCCTATTTGCCGCGCATTCCAGAAGAGCAACGGCGCCAAGAGTTGCTGAACGAATTGACTGAGCTGGCGGCGAAGGACGATCCGCCGTTCGAGCTCGATTATTGGCGCTTGAATTTCCGCGGAGCCCGGCCGCGTTAGACAACGCGCTAGACTAGTGGTATGAGCCCGAGTCGCACACGGCGGGAAGCTGGAAATCACCGAGACGGCGATATCCCCGACTATGGCAACCGTTTGCGGCGCGCGCGGCTTGGGCTCGGCATTGGCATCGCTACGGTCACCATGCTCTTCGTGGTGTTTACCGTGACGTATGTGCTGCGACGCTTTCTCGACGAGGGACCAGGCGTAGACTCGTCGACTCCGGCGAGCGTAAGCCACTGGATCCATCTGCAACTGCCGATTCCCCTTCTGCTGCTGAATACTCTGTTGCTACTCGTGAGCAGCGCGACCATGGAAATGGCGCGGCGGCAGGTCACGAAGCGGGCGGCGCTGGCTCCTTTGGAAGGTATTCCGGGCGTGTCCTTGGGGACGGAACGAAATCTTCCGTGGTTGCCGGCCACGATTGTGCTGGGCTCGGGGTTCGTACTCGGACAGGTGATGGCGTGGCGCGAGATGGCGGCGCGAGGATACTACCTGGCGACCACACCGAGCACCACATTCGTGTATCTGGCGACGATCTTGCACGCAGTCCACTTGGGCGCAGGATTGATTGCGCTGCTGTGCGCCGCTGCGATGGGGATGTGGAAGGCGTCATGGGATTCGCGACGAATCGTCGTGGATCTATCCGCGTGGTATTGGCACTTTATGGCTCTGTTGTGGGTGTATTTGTTTGGACTTCTGGTAGCGATGAGCTAGCTCATGTGGGGACAGCCGCCCTCGGCTGTCCAAGCGGAGCAAGGCTCCGCAGGGTGTTGGAAGTGGAAAGACTACTCCTGCGTTCCCGTGGCTCCGATGTCGGTCCTACGATTGAAGGCGAGCGCGCGCGGCATGTACACTAGGAACACTCGTAAATGCGCCCGTAGCTCAATTGGATAGAGCGCCGGCCTCCGGAGCCGTAGGTTAGGGGTTCAAGTCCCTTCGGGCGCACCATGACTTCGCGAGGATGGGCTTCCGGGACCATCGACTTCCGCCAAATCCGCACCTGTGATCAATATGCTCGCGGGAACCCACTGAATCCCTCACCAACACATTGACTATGACTCTCTTGAATCCGGCTCAGCCGACGCGCCGCGAGTTTCTGCGTACAGCAGCGAAGGTGGGTGCTGGGGCAGTGCTGGCAACGGCTGGGTATGGTGGACTTTTCGAACGGTCGCACCTGGTCATGCGGCACGTCGAGATTCCGCTGGCACGATTGCCCGAAGCCTTCGACGGCCTAACCATCGCGCAGTTGAGTGACCTGCACTACCACCCTCACTTCAGCGCAGACGTGATTCGCAGGGCAGTGGAGTTGGTGGTCCAGATGAACCCAGATGTGATCGCGTTGACCGGGGACTTCGTTACGCTTTCAGAATTCCGCAATGTGGATCCGGAGGCCGCCAAAGCAGCCGATCCGTGTGCCGAACTGCTGGCTCCACTGCGTGCCAAGCTAGGTGTATACGCCGTGCTGGGGAACCACGACGCCTATACGGACCCCGGATATGTAACCGAGGCTCTCAGTTCCCGAAAGATCAAAGTGCTGCAGAATGAAGCGCTCCCTCTGGAACGAGACGGACAGAGAATGTGGATTGCTGGCGTGCAGGATGTGCTGGCTGGCTTCGCCGACTTGGACACGACGTTGAGGCAGATTCCCGCCAGGGACACGGTGGTTCTGCTGGCGCACGAGCCGGACTTTGCGGATGAAGCTGCGAAGCGCCCTGTAGATTTGCAGCTTTCTGGACACTCGCACGGAGGGCAGATCCGGTTTCCGTTGCTACCTCCGCTGGTGCTGCCGAAGCTGGCCTGGAAGTACCCCATGGGACTGCGGAATGTGGGCCAGATGGCGCTGTATACGAATATCGGCATAGGAACGATTGGGGTTCCCATCCGGGTTCTGGCTCCGCCGGAGGTAACCCTCTTTACCCTGCGTGCCGGGAAAACACAAGGGACCAAATCCCGCTCCCTCGCTGCGACTTAACTCAAGCTTGATCAATGGGTTAGGAGCGTAGCCATCGCCGAGAGTTTTGTCCAGCTAGTGACTTCAGTCATCTTGTAGCTTTCAGCGGCATGGCTCAACCTTGCCTTTGGGGAAGGCATGCGCAAAGGTTGCTGCCTGCACCAAAGTCTGTCCATGAGTAGCCTCGACAAAAGCGCGCAAAACGACTGGACGCAGTTGCTGACCGACCCTGAACTCGTGGGTCACATCGGTAAGTTGCTACAAGCCTACCGCGAAGCTCCGGCGGACAAACGCGAAGAAGCGCTGCTCGACGCGATGCGGAAGATTCGCAGGCAAGCAGCAGCGGTCGCAAAGGCACCCCCGACGCCTTTAGTCGCGCCTCAGGCATCCGGCAGCCATTCAGCCGTAACTCATACACCAGAAACCCAGGCTACGGGTACTCGCGCTGTGGAACAGCCCACCACACCGCCAACTGTGACCTCCGCTCCTCCCGCCACGACGATGGCAGCCGCTGCTGGCATTGAACCACCCTATGCCGCACCTGTCGGACGTGCCACGGAGCAGCCAGCAGCACCGACAGCGGCCACGCAGGCAATCCGACCACCATTTGAACCCGACCTGTTCACGCCATCGTTTGGTCAAGATCGCCGCACTTACCCACGCATCCGTTGTTTCATTGCGGTCGAGTTGCGTTGTGAGGGCTGGGAAACACCGGTGTGGGGGAACCTGGCGAATGTGAGCGCGGGGGGCTGCTTTATTGAAACCGTGGAACCCGTCCGCAAGAGCACTAAACTAGAAATCGGTCTCTGGGCTAATAACGGGAAGATTTGGGTCAAAGGAATTGTGATCAACGGCGTGGTCACGGAGAACAATCCCACGTTCGGCGTGCGGTTGCAGTATGTCGACATGGATGTCAGCGAGAGGGAAACGCTGCGCTTCTTTCTGAGATTCGTGGAAGACACTACGAAGAACTACGAAAAGCAGAACGGGTATCTGGCGCAGATGAAGCACTAATACTAGAACTGATTCACAAACACTCGCTGGCAGGGTGATCCGGCCCTCAGGGGCTAAAGCCCCATCAATCCGCGTTTTCCAATGCACGCCTGAAGGACTGCTCCACCCAAAATCACTTGGAATTCAGTTCTATCCAAAATCAACTGGAATCCAGTTCTATGCCTCACCGGCGGCGGCGTTCTATGCAGCCCCGGCAGCATCGTTCCTTGCCTGCAACACATCTTTCGCGTCGCCCATGACAATGACGACGGCATTTGCCGGGACAACAGTCTGGTCGTGGGGATTCACCTCCAGGTGAGGCTCCTTTCCAGCCACGGTTTCCTTCAGCGCCAGCGGAAGCAGATTGTAGCGGCCGTGGAGATCCAGCTCGCGGAGCGACTTCCCTGCCCACGGTGATTTTGCTTTGATTTCCACTTCCTCAACGCGCAGGGTCTTGCTCTGTTCTTTGAGCATGAGATCGAGGAATCCGACAACGTGCGGGCGGATCAGCTCACTCGCCATCCGCAGGCCGCCGATGTGGCTGGGTGATACAGTGGAATTCGCCCCCGCCCGCAGGATGCGTTCCGCAAAGCGGTGACTGGCCGAGCGGGCAACGATGCGCAGGTTCGGATACCGCTGCCGGACCACGACGGTAACGACGAGATTGTCTTTATCTTGGGGAAGCGCGCTAATCAGTCCCTTGGCACGCGAGAGACCTGCTTTTTCGAGGACATCCTCCTCAGTGGCGTCGCCCAAGACATACAGAATTCCGTCGTACGCACCGGGATGGGACTCCTTGAGCCGTTTGATCTTTTCTTCGGAGGTTTCGATGGCAACGAACTCTGATCCGGTCTTGAGCAACTCTTGCGCGGCATGTCGGCCGGTGTCGCCGAGGCCGCAGACGATGATGTGACCGCTGATTTCACTGATTCGCTTCTGCATGCGGCGTCTCCAGAATGGATTGGCGATTTCGACTTCCACAATAAAAGCCGTTACCACGGAAAAGACATACACCGTGGTGGCTACGCCAAAGACCACGATGAACATATTGAAAATTCGGAGAGCAGGATTGGAGGCGGTATCGACAATTTCGCCGTAACCTACGCCCGAGACGGTGATGACGGCCATGTACAGCGCTTGTAGAAAGCTGACGGCTTTGCCGCCCAGCAGCAAATAACCAATGACGCTGAAGACGATGAGGCCGAAGAAGAGGCCTCCGGCGAAGAGCAGGCGTTTTTGCGGAGTCATACTAGCGCCGCCATTCGTCGATCAGATTCGCGACCAGGCCGCTCCATCCCGTTTGATGGCTGGCGCCCAATCCCATGCCGGTATCACCATGGTAGTACTCGTGGAATAACAAACAATCGCGCCAGTGGGGGTCTTGTTGGAATTTCGCGTAGGGACCGAAGACGGGTCGTTTGCCATCGGCGTTTTGTTTGAAGATTGAGATCATGCGGTTGGCAATTTCACCGGCCATTTCGCGCGGCGTAATGGATTGCTCCGCATTTGCCGACGGCGCGGAGAAATCCTTGCCAAGGGCATCGCTAAAGCGCAACAGTGAGTGAATCAGCAAATAAGTGGTAGGAAACCAGAGCGGCCCGCGCCAGTTGGAGTTGCCGCCTTTGATGTTTACCTCGGCCTCGCCTGGCTCGTAGCCAACCTTACTTTCACCGAAGCTGAATGGGTTCTCTTTGTGGAATTTCGATAGGCTGCGCAAACCGTAGGGCGACAGGAATTCCTCCGGGTCACCCATGCGCGTAAGGAGACGGGAGAATTGCTTTGGGTCGGCGATGGCAAGAACGTAGCGAGTCTTTCCTTCACCGATTTTGTAGCAGGCATCTCCCACGAGGTCAGCGCGGTTATTGATAAACCACTCGATGTCACCCAAAAACGTGGGAAAGGCTTCGAGGTCTTCGCGTTCCAAGACCTCCACGGCGTAGAGCGGAATCAGTCCAACCAGCGAGCGCAGCCGGAATTTGTGAAACTCGCCGTTCGGATAGCGCAGCGTATCGTAGAAAAATCCGTCTTTTTCATCCCAAAGCGCGTACTTGCGGCCACCCAGCCGCTTCATGGCCGCTCCGACGTAGATGAAGTGCTCAAAAAACTTGGTCGCCATGCCTTCGTAGACGCGGTTGTGGCGGGCAAGTTCGAGCGCCATGCGCATCATGTAGAGGCAGAACAGGCCCATCCAGCCGGTGGCGTCGGATTGTTCCAGAATCGCGCCGTTAGGAAGCTTCTCGCCGCGATCGATGACCGCGATGTTATCGAGACCAAGAAATCCACCCTCGAAGACGTTGTTGCCCTGGCTGTCCACGCGATTCACCCACCAGGCAAAGTTGATAAGGAGCTTGTGAAAGCACTTTTCGAGGAAAACGGTGTCGCCTTTGCCTGTATGCTCCTTATCGATCTGGTAAACACGCCAGCAAGCCCAGGGATGAACTGGTGGATTGAGATCGGAGAACTCCCATTCGTAAGCTGGAATCTGGCCGTTCGGATGCTGGAACTGCTCAAACAACAACAGCCAGAGATTCTCCTTGGCAAACTCTGTATCCACCAGAGAAAGCGTGATGCACTGAAAGGCCAGATCCCATGCGGCGAACCAGGGAAATTCCCATTTATCCGGCATGGACAAAATGCGCATGGAATTCAAATGCCGCCAGTGGATGTTGCGCATGTGCTTGCGCGATTCGGGCGGTGGGGCACTAGGATTGTCGCCTTCGAGCCAGCGCGTCACATCAAATAAATAGATCTGCTTGCTCCAAAGCATGCCCGCAAACGCCTGGCGCTGGATGCGTTTCTCATCCTCGGTAGCCTGCGGAGCGTGAATAGTCGCATAGAATTCGTCGGCTTCCTTCTTGCGAAGGGCGACGATTTCATCGACCTGCTCCAGGGGGTGCACCAGTGGCGCGGGTGAGAGGCGCAGCCGCAGCACTTTCGAACTGCGCGAGGGCACACGAATCGTATAGTCGATGCAGGATTTCGTCCCGGTGAGTGCCGGGTTGACGCAATTCTCCCCATGAATGATGTGGCGGTGGAATGCATCCTTGACATAGGGCTTGCGGCTCGGAACCCGGTAGAGACGCTCGGCGTTAGTTTCGTTATCGGTAAAAAGAGGCCGCCCACCCGAGGGCGCATAGAGGTAGCGCTGGCCGAGTTTATAGGGGAATTGCAGATTTCGGAGTGGCGTGGCCTGAGTATCATCCGCCAGCAGAAGAATCTCATCAAGACCACCTGGGGCCAATCGAATCTGCGGTTCGTGTAACGGGGCATCAAGCACCGGATCGTTCCAGGCCCAGGTGTTGCGAAACCATAAATGCGGCAGCAGATGCAGTTCGGCTTCTTCGGGACCGCGATTGAAGGCTTCGATGCGAATGCAGATATCCTCGGCGTCTGCTTTGGCGTATTCGACCGAAACGTCCCAATAACGGTCGTCGTCAAAAATTCCAGTATCCAGCAGCTCATGCTCGGGGCCGGGCCGGTCGCGTTTATTCTTTTCTAACAACTCGGAATAGGGATACTCGCGTTGCGGATACTTATAGAGCATCCGCATATAGCTGTGCGTGGGCGTGCTGTCGAGGTAGAACCAGTATTCCTTGACGTCCTCGCCGTGGATACCTTCGTTGCCGGAGAGGCCAAACATCCTCTCTTTCAGAATTGGATCGCGGCCGTTCCACAACGCCAGCGCGAACACGAGCAACTGATAGCGGTCGCAGATTCCTGCGATGCCATCCTCGCCCCAGCGGTAGGCCTTGCTGCGCGCCCAATCATGGGGAAGATACTCCCAGGCGCAACCG
>Ga0210384_10008744_pt1 | contig 10531 bp, 8 predicted proteins | sample IncBWH2MmetaG_FD_160574 | JGI IMG/M metagenome (GOLD analysis project Ga0210384, IMG submission 160574) | Forest soil microbial communities from Barre Woods Harvard Forest LTER site, Petersham, Massachusetts, United States - Inc-BW-H-2-M | ecosystem: Environmental > Terrestrial > Soil >...
ATGACCAACCAGGCCGCCCCTCTTACCCGCAAGGAACTTTTTCTCCGCGCATGCCGTTGCCAACCCGTTCCGCGCCTCCCTGTCTGGATGATGCGCCAAGCCGGCCGCTACCTGCCCGAATACCGCGACCTTCGCGCAAACCATTCCTTCCTGCAAGTATGCAAAACGCCTGATCTCGCCGTCGAAGTCTCACTGCAACCCTTCCGCCGCCTCGGTGTCGACGCCATCATCATCTTTTCCGACATTCTGATTCCCGCCGAAGCCATGGGCCTTCCCCTCGAACTCGGCGACCAGGGCCCAAATCTCCCGCAGCCCGTGCGAAACGAGGCCGACGTAAAGAAACTCCGCCTCTTCGATCCAAATATGGACACCGGCTTCCTGCTGGAAGCCATCCGCCGCACGGTAAAACACGTTGGACCCGAAGTGCCGGTGCTCGGTTTCGCTGCTTCGCCCTGGACCCTCGCCTGCTACATGGTCGAAGGCCGCACCAAAGAAGGCTTCAATACCGTCAAAAGTTTCCTCAATAACGAACCGCGGATCTTTCGCCAATTACTTCAGAAGATCGCCCAAGCCACCGTCTTGTATCTGGCTGGACAAATCGAAGCAGGCGTGACTGCCGTGCAACTGTTCGACACCTGGTGCGGTGAACTTGATCTCGCCGACTACACCGAGTTCGTTCTTCCGGTGGTTCAGGAAGTTATCAGCGGGCTAAAAACCACGGTGCCGGTGATCTACTACACCAAAGCTTCTCACCACTTGCTGCCCTCGGTAATTCGCGCGGGGGCGGACGTGCTCAGCGTAGACTGGCGCGTCGGTCTTCCGGAACTGCGCGAACTTGCCGGCCCGAAAATCGCGCTGCAGGGCAATCTCGATCCCACTCTACTTTTCGCTCCTGAGGAAACCATCCGCCGGCGCACGATGGAACTGGTTGCCGAACTCGGCGGCCAGGGTCATATCCTGAACCTCGGCCACGGTATTGTGCAAAACACGCCCGTGGAAAATGCCCAGGTCTTCGTTCAAACTGGTCAGTGGGCGAAACTGCCCGAAACACGCACCCCGGTTCCCTCGCGTGTGTAAGCCCCAGCGGCTTCGGAGGCACGCAGAGTGACGCTTGCAAATCCAAGTCTTCGTCAGATGCGCGAGGAACTCTCCGTCAACGAGGAGTTCGTCTCCCGCTACAACCGCCCTGGCCCGCGCTACACCAGTTATCCGACCGCACCGGTATGGACCGATGCGTTCGGCCCAAACGATTTCGAAGCCGCAATGGCCGAAGCCAACGCGAATCGCTCGCCGGTGTCTCTGTACATGCACCTGCCGTTTTGCGAAAGCCTGTGCCTTTTCTGCGCGTGCAACGTAGTTATCCAGAAAGACAAAAGTGTCACGCCGCCGTATCTCAACATTCTCACAGCCGAAATTGATCGCGTCGGTCAGCTCGTTTCCCGCGAGCGCCAGGTTGCGCAGTTCCATTGGGGCGGCGGCACTCCCACCTATCTTTCGCCAGAACAGGTCGAGGATCTTTTCACCTACACCCGCGAACGTTTTTCCTTCGCTCCTGATGCCGAAATCGGAGTCGAAGTCGATCCACGCGTCACCTCTCCAGCGCATCTGCGTTCCTTGCGCAAGCTGGGTTTCAACCGCCTAAGTATGGGCGTCCAGGATTTCAAGCCGGAAGTGCAAAAAGCCATCAACCGTATTCAGCCGTTCGAACAAACGCGCGACCTGATTGCTCTTGCACGTGAACTCGGATTCGACAGCATCAATGTCGACCTCATCTATGGTCTTCCTTACCAAACCGCTGAAAGCTTCGCGCACACAGTTCAACAAGTCGTTGGCATCTCGCCTGACCGCATCGCTATGTTCAGCTATGCCCACGTGCCCTGGCTCAAAAAACAGCAAGGCTCCTTCATCGGCCATCTTCCGGAAGGCATGGCCAAGTTCGATATTTTCCGCAATGGTCTGCTGAACTTTCTCGAAGCCGGTTATCTGTACATCGGCATGGATCACTTCGCCAAACAGAACGACGAACTCGCCGTAGCCCAACGCGAACGCACCCTGCACCGCAATTTTCAGGGCTACACCACGAAAGCGGGCGCTGACCTTTACGGCATGGGTATCACCGCCATCAGCGCGGTGCAAAACACCTACGCACAGAACTTCCGCGATATCCCCTCATGGGAAAAGGCCGTCAAACAGCGCGGCATCGCTACTATGCGCGGCTACCACCTCTCTCCGGACGACATCGTTCGCCGCGAAGTCATCAGCCGGCTGCTCTGCCATACCGTAATCATTACAGATGAAATTTCCGAAAAATTTGGCATTGCCTTCGACGAATACTTCGCTCCCGAGCTCGAACGCCTCAAGCCTGCCCAAGAAGATGGACTGGTCGTCGTCACCCATGCGGAAATTCGCGCTAACTGGCTCGGCCGCATCTTTATCCGCAACCTGGCCATGATTTTCGATCCGTATCTGGAAAAACAGCAGCTCGATTCCAAACCACTATTTTCGAAAACGCTCTAGGCCTGCGGGAGGCGCCTTGTATGTCCACGCAGGTGCAAGCCCTGGTTATCGGCGCAGGCATCAGCGGCCTGGCCGCGGCGTACGCTCTGCAAAAATCCGGAATTGAGACGCTGGTCGTCGAAGCCACCGCACGCCCCGGGGGCGTAATCCAGACAGCAAGGCGTGAGGGTTTCCTGCTTGAATACGGTCCGCAAAGTTTTAGTGGCAACGCGGCGATCTCGCGCATCTGCAAGGATCTGGGTATCGAAGGCGAATTGCTGCGTGCTGATCCAAAGGCGCCACGCCATATCCTCATCGACGGAAAACTCTGCGCCGTTCCGATGGGACCCGGCTTGCTTACTTCTCCATTTCTAGGAGGCGGCACACGTAGCGCCATGCTGCGCGACGTTCTGGGTAAGAGCACGCCGCCAGAGAATGACGAATCGCTCGCTGGTTTCGTCCGCAGGAAATTCTCCTCTACGCTTCTGGACCGGCTGATCGGACCGTTCGTCTCCGGGATTTACGCAGGCGATCCCGAAAAACTGAGTGCTCGCGCCGCGTTCCCGATACTCCATGAAGCCGAAGCCGCCACTGGCAGCGTTCTTCGCGGCGTCCTAAAGTTAAGGAAAACGCGCAAAGCGCCCTCCGGCGCGCCAAAAGAAAAGCCCACGCTGCAGACTTTTCGTGAGGGTAACGAGACCCTCATCCTCGCCATCGCGGCATGGCTCGAGGAACGCTTGCGTATCAGTGTCGAAGCCGTCGGCATCGAACCACTCGACTGCGGCCACGAAGCCAAAGCTCCGCGTTTTCGTGTAGCAGTTCGCAGCGCCACCGGCAACCAATCCATCGAAGCCGAACGCCTGATCCTTGCAGTGCCTGCGGATGTGGCGGCTCGCCTGCTCTTTTCTTTGCAACAAAGCTTTTCGCTGCCCTTGGAACAAATCGAATATGCCGGAGTCGCCGTCGTGTCGCTCGGCTATCCGCTGCCGGATATCGGCCGCTCGTTGAACGGTTTCGGGTTCCTTGTGCCGCGCTCTTCCGAGCGGAGAATCCTCGGCACCGTCTGGAATTCGTCGTTGTTCCCCGGCCGCGCACCGGAGGGAGACGCGCTGCTCACCAGCTTCGTCGGCGGCGCTACCGATCCCACAGCCATTCAGCGTTCTTCCGCACAACTCGTCGAACTGGTGCACAGGGATCTCGCGCCGATCCTTTCCATCAGCAAGGAACCCATCTTCTCCAACGTGAAGGTGTGGTCAAGCGCCATCCCGCAATACAACCTCGGCCACCTCGAGCGCCTCGCCGCCATTGAAAAACTTCGCCTGCGCTTCCCGGGCCTGCACCTCGCCACCAACTATCTTCACGGCCCCAGCATCGGCGCCTGCGTGGAACAAGCCTTCAAACTAGCCAACGAAATCCGCGTAAGCTTCGCTAATTAAACGCGGCACAGGCACTCTTGCTTGTGCTCTTGGGTTGTCTCGGGATTTTTTCTTACTGCGGGCCGCACCCCACATTTGAACCTAGGGATTTTCTCTTGGGTCCGGTGGCTCAGTCGACTCTCTCGTGGGTCTATCCCCGCTTTCCCTCGCGGAGCGCCAGTCGAATCTCCCTGCGCCCCGCCGCTTCTTGCCACCGCCGCCGCTCCTCCGGCGTGCGCACAATCAGCGGCGTCACCTTTTTCGGCAATCCCGTCTGGCTGTCGATCGCCACAAACGTCACATACGCGCTGGTGGTATGCTTCCGCTCGCCCGTCAACAAATTTTCCGAAAACACTTCCACGCCAATCTCCAGCGAAGTAGTGAAAACGCGATTCACCTGCGATTTCAGCATCACGATCTCGCCCAGATTCACCGGGTTTCGGAAATCGATGTAGTCCACCGACGCCGTCACCACATAGCTGTTCGAATGCCGGCTGGCTGCCATAGCCGCAACTACGTCCACCAGATGCATCACCCGGCCGCCAAGTAATTTCCCCAGAGCGTTCGTCTGCGCGGGCAGCACCACTTCCGCCATCTCTGACGCCGATGCGCTCACCGGTTTCCCCTTCAACCGGCTTTCCTGCGCCTCTTTCTCCGTGAATTTTGGCCGCTGCTTCATCGCTCTCCTCGTTCCTTTAGCGTGATCTGCCGCTAGTTCCTTCAGTTTGCAATACTCGTGCGCCGCGCACGCACCGATTTCCTGGAACCTTTCCTCAACGTATACTACGAGAGGTGACTATGACCGACCAAAAGAAAACACGCCGTCAGAAACTGGAAGAATTTCTGGCCTCCAATCCAAACGATGCGTTTTCCCGATATGGAATCGCTCTCGATTGCTTCCGCGATGGCGATCTGGCCGCTGCTGACTCACATTTCCACACGCTGCTGCAAAACAACGCAGAATATGTGCCCACCTATCTCATGTACGCGCAAATGCTTTCGCAAAACGACCGCCGCGACGAAGCAAAATCCGTCCTCACCCGCGGTATCGAAGCTGCTGCCCGGGCCGGCAACCAGCACGCCCGCTCCGAGATGGAAAATCTCCTCGCCGAACTATCCTAACGAAGCGGCTCAGGCATAGCAGCTGCGCCTCCTATCCGCACAATCCATCCATCTCCAGAAATATCTCTGGCTCGCCCCGGGTAAGCAAACCTGGGTGCCCACGCTTCGCCTTCAAGGGTAGGGGTTTTTCTTGAGTTTCGCTTCGGGTGGCCTACCCTTTGCGCATTTCTCTTTGCAAAAGGTGGTCTTGGGGTCCACTTCTCTTTGACCTTGCAAAGGGCAATCGCTTGAGCCGTATCGTGGGTTTTTCCTTCGCTTTCTCGCTCCATGTGCGCCTTCCCCCACACTTTGCTATCATTTCCTCGGGACCTCATGCGGCTTGAACGCATTCCGCTTTTTCCTCTGAACGTCGTTCTTTTCCCCGGCGAGCAGCTTCCTCTGCACATTTTCGAGCAACGTTACCGCCGCATGGTGCGCGAATGCCTCGACAACAACTCGCCTTTCGGGATGCTTCTCGCTCTCGAAGAAGGCATCGTTCGCGTCGGCTGCACTGCGGAAATTCTCGAAACCACCAAACGCTACGACGATGGCCGCATGGACATCCTCACAGTCGGCCGCCTTCGCTTCCGCATCCTTGACCTCTTCACCGAAGATCCCCTGCTCGAAGGTCAGGTCGACTATCTCGAAGACAAGGATTCCTCGCTGGATCCGGCCAATCAAAAACAGTTGATCGAGCTCTATGAAACCTGCCACACCCTGCTGTTTGGCGATATTCCACGCGATGTCCAAACTTCCTCACCCGAAGGCCTTTCTTACGCGGTCGCCTCCTGTCTGCCCTTTGAGCTACTGCGGAAACAGCAGATTCTCGAGCTTCGCAGCGAAGCCGACCGCCAGCAGCGCCTGCTCGCGTACCTTCGCGATTGGGCCCCGCATCTACAGAAAGAAGAGCGGTTGCGTCACCGCGCCGTGGGCAATGGCCACGGCTTGAACTAAAACGAGTTTCAAGCGGAACAGTTTCGGTTCCGCGGACAGGACCTCATGACCGCAAGTACTCCGTTTCACCACGCAGGCCACCCCAAGGCGCGCACCATCGGCGAGTGGAAACGCATTCCGGATTTCGATGCGCGTACCAATTCCGTGTCTGTGAAAAACGAGATACGCCGCAATCTCCTGCGCGCCATCGAGCGCAATGAGCCGCTGTTTCCCGGCGTTCACGGCTTCGAAGATACCGTCGTTCCGCAGATCGTCAACGCCTTGCTCTCGCGCCACAATTTCATTCTGCTCGGCTTGCGCGGTCAGGCGAAGAGCCGCATCCTGCGCGGCCTGAGCCAATTTCTGGACCCCGAAATTCCGGTCATCGCCGGCTGCGAGATTAACGACAATCCGCTGCAGCCCATATGTCGTGCCTGCCGCGAACGCGCAGCCGCCGAGGGTGACGACACTCCCATCCATTGGCTGCCCCGCGATCAACGCTACGTCGAAAAACTCGCTACGCCCGATGTCACCATCGCCGACATTATCGGAGACGTCGATCCCATCCGCGCCGCCCGCGGTGGACGCGACCTCTCCGACGAACTGACCATTCACTACGGCCTGCTACCGCGCGCCAACCGCGGCATCTTCGCTATCAACGAACTCCCGGACCTAGCTGGCAAAATTCAGGTCGGCTTGTTCAACATCATGCAGGAAGGCGACATTCAGATTAAGGGTTACCCGCTGCGACTTCCGCTGGATGTGCTCATCGTCTTCACCGCCAATCCCGAGGATTACACGGCACGCGGCAAGATCATCACGCCGCTGAAAGACCGCATTGGCGCAGAAATTCGCACGCATTACCCGGCTACCCTCGCCGAAGGCATCACTATCACAGAACAGGAAGCCTGGGTTACACGGGATTCGGATATCAAGGTGGAAGTTCCCGCATATCTGCGCGAACTGGTGGAAGAAATCGCCTTTCAGGCTCGCGAAGACAAGCGCGTGGACCGCCGCTCCGGCGTAAGCCAGCGCATGCCCATAACCACCCTCGAAAGCGTGGTCAGCAGCGCTGAACAGCGTGCCGCTCGCATTGCTGAACGCCGCACCGTCGCGCGCGTCGCCGACGTTTACTCCGCCCTTCCAGCCATCACCGGAAAAATGGAACTCGAATACGAAGGCGAACTGAAAGGCGCTGAAACCATCGCTCGCGAACTGGTGCGCACCGCCGCGGGCCGGGTTTTCACCAAATATTTTGCCGACACCAATTTTCAGCCGGTCATCCAGTGGTTCGAACTTGGCGGGGAACTGAAAGTTCCGGAGCTGCAACCCACATCGCAGCGCTTCCAACAGCTTTCGCGCATCCAGAACCTGATGGGGCACACCGCTAAACTCGGCGTAACTGGCACGAAGGACGAAGCCGCTTGCGCCGCCGCTGCGGAACTGATTCTCGAAGGTCTCTGGGCCCATCGCCGCATAGGTCGCAGCGAAGAGCGCGGCTTCTACGCCGAAAAGCAGCAGCGCCCGACCGAACCGCGCGAAAATCCCAATCGTCCAAGGCGAAACTATAACTAACAGAGTATTTTGTAGGGGCGGTTTTAGGCCGCCCTCGGCCGCGAGGGCCACAGAATGAAAATCATCAAGTACGGCAAATACACCGGCGAACTCTCCGACGAGATCGACCTCGACGAGCTGATGAAGCGTCTCGGCGATTTCTTCCTGCAGAGCGGCTTCGAATCGCAATACTACGGCCTCTCGGAGTTCGATTCCGCCCAATCCATGGAAGCCCTTCGCGAAGCCATTCTGCGCGCCCTTCAGGAAGGCGATTTGCTTCCCGAAAACATGATGAACGACGAACTCCGCCAAATGCTGCAGGATCCCGGCGCGCTCAACAATCAGGAAATCCGCGACCTCATCGAAAAGTTGATGGAGCGCATGGCTCAGGAAGGCTTCATCAATCCACAGCAGCCGCCGCAAGTGACTCCGCCGCCGCAAACCTCCGCGCGTGGCTCAGTCGGCCAGCCGCAGGATCGTAATAGCGAAGTGCGTTTCGAAATCACCGACAAAACCATCGATTTCCTCGGCTTCAAAACGCTTCAGGATCTTCTAGGTTCGCTCGGCCGCAGCAGCTTTGGACGCCATGATACCCGTGATCTTTCCACCGGGGTCGAATCCGGTGGAGTCTCGCGTCCTTATGAATTTGGCGACACGCTGAATCTGGACATCAGCGAAACGCTTTCCAACGCCATCCGTCGCGAAGGCGCGAAAGTTCCTATCGAAATGCAGTACCGCGACCTGATGGTCCATCAGTGTGAATACAAATCTTCCTGCGCGACAGTCGTGCTTCTCGATTGCAGCCACAGCATGATCCTTTACGGTGAAGACCGCTTTACCCCGGCCAAGCGCGTCGCCATGGCCCTCTCGCACCTGATTCGCACGCAATATCCAGGTGACACGCTGAGCCTGGTCCTCTTCCACGATTCCGCTGAAGAAGTTCCGCTCGGTGAACTTGCCCGCGTGCAAGTCGGTCCGTACTACACAAACACCCGCGAAGGCCTGCGCATGGCCCAGCGCATCCTGCTTCGCCAGCGCAAAGACATGCGTCAGATCGTCATGATCACCGACGGCAAGCCCTCCGCCCTCACGCTCGAAGATGGCCGTATCTACAAAAACGCTTTTGGTCTGGACCCCTTCGTAGTCGGCGAAACGCTCGAAGAGGTGAACAAGTGCAAGCGCGCCGGCATCATGATCAACACCTTCATGCTTGCCACCGACTACAGCCTTGTGCAGTTCGTCCAGAAAATCACGCAGATGTGCAAAGGCAAAGCCTACTTCACCACGCCGTACAACCTAGGCCAATATCTCCTGATGGATTACATGCAACGCAAAACCCGTACCATCCACTGACCCGCAAAACGGGAGGGCACGACTTCACTCTTGCCGTAACTGCCTGCCCGTTCCACGGGGCTTTAAGCCCCTGAGGCGCACGCGGGCGCCTTTCTCTCGCACGGGGTCGGAGCTTCAGCGCCGGCATTAAGACTTTGCCTTTAAATGGGCTTTAGCGCTGAGGCGAGATAAACTCTATACATCCGTGTCACTCTTAAGACGACTATCGCGCCTGATCGGGCTGGAGGCTCCCTTGACGCACATTGACGCCGGTAACATCGCTCCATCGTTCGAACTCAAATCGCTCGAAGGCCGGGAATACAATCTTCGCTCCCTGCTGAAAGCGGGTCCGGTGGTGGTCGCGTTCTTCAAAGTTTCCTGCCCGGTCTGCCAATTCACTCTGCCGTATGTGCAGCGACTGGCGGATCGCTACGCTGGCGATGGCGTCACGTTTCTCGCCATCTCGCAAGATGACGCGCGCGACACCAAGGCCTTCAACGAGGAATATGGCGTGAGAATCCCCACGTTGCTCGACACCCAGGGCTATCCTGTTTCCAACGCCTACGGTCTCACCACCGTTCCCACAATCTTGCTGATCGGCACCGACAACAAAGTGCTCGTAAGTGAAATGGGTTTCAACAAAGGCGACCTGGAAACCATCGCCGACGAACTGGCCGAGCGCCGCAAACTTCCGCCCGCCCCGCTGTTCCGCCCGGACGAATCCGTTCCAGCCCACCGCCCCGGCTGAGGCTCCAAAAACTAGGCCGGTCGGGCCTAGTAAGAGATGTTCGACTGGGTGCCCCACGCGTGGGGCTTTGCTTTTCCTTGGTTTCCTAGCACCGCGCTAGAACTCTTGCCTCAACAAATCTTTTCTATGCTTCTCCGGCCTCTTCCTCTTATCCGGAATCACCCGCGTATTCGCTGGCGCCCCTGCAACCTTACGCGCCAAGCGCCGCGCCTCCGCACCCTTATCGAGCTTCTTCTTCCTCACGCGCCTCATCTCAACTCTTCTTCCCGGTAATCTCGTTCACCGCACGCCAGCCCTGATCGATCGCTTCATTCGTGTATGCGAACGCTCCCGCGTCCGAATTCGCAATATGAATCGCGCCAAACGGCTGCCGTCCAATCTCATGCGGAGCCTCGCCCGGCGCCCACACGGGATCGTAAAGCGAGTTGTACTCGTAGGCGTATCCGTGCGGCCATCGGTTCACGGTGATGGCCTCGATGTCCCGAGACGGATCAAATCCTCCGCCGCTCAATGCACGTCCCAGTTGGTCGCGAATATTTTTCTCAAACGTCGCAAAGGGCGTGGTCAACAATCGCGCCCGGCCCGCCCGCTGTTTCTCCCGTGCCGTCGCTCCCTGTCCCACCGGAACATGCTGCATGTGCACCAGGCACGGTTCGTCGGCCGTCTGCGTAAACTCGTACCCGCCGATGCTCACTGGAAAATCCAGGTCCGCGCCGTAGAAAAATCCTCCGGGAAACTCGATGCTGCGCACCTTCAGCCGTTCGAACGCGCGCCGCTCGCGCAACTGCACGTTGGTATACACCAGCGGCACCTTCACTTGGTACGACAGCGCTTCCTTCTGCTTGTCCGGAAGCGTCGGACAAAGATACGGAATCACCATGTTCCAACAAGCCAGCACGCACTTGGCGCCCTGCGCCACCCGCGCCTCACCACCGCGCACGTAGGTCACTTC
>Ga0210384_10008747_pt1 | contig 10530 bp, 10 predicted proteins | sample IncBWH2MmetaG_FD_160574 | JGI IMG/M metagenome (GOLD analysis project Ga0210384, IMG submission 160574) | Forest soil microbial communities from Barre Woods Harvard Forest LTER site, Petersham, Massachusetts, United States - Inc-BW-H-2-M | ecosystem: Environmental > Terrestrial > Soil >...
GGGCGAGGCCTCGGGCCTCACCGCGGCGGGGGCGGTCGTGGGCACGCCCGATTACATGCCCCCCGAGCAAGTCCAGGGGCAGCCGGCTGATTTCCGCTCCGACATCTACTCCCTGGGCGTGGTTCTCTTCGAGGTCTTCACCGGCGAGTTGCCCTTCACGGGCGATACGGTCGCGGGCATCCTCCTCGGCCACATTCAGAAGGCGCCTCCCCCGCCCCGGACGTTGAACCCAGGGCTGGCCCCGGCTCTGGAGGCCCTGATCCTCCGCTGCATGGAGAAGAGCCCGGCCCGCCGGTACCCGAGGGTGGGCGACATCCTGGCGGATTTGGCCAACATCTCATCGAGCGTGGAAGCGGCCTGAACGGATCGCTCAAGATAGAGCTGCCGCGCGACTTCGATCGTTCGGGCATACCTCGCTTGGGCGATTTAACCGCCGAGCTTCTCGCACCATTTACAGAAGGGGACTCGTTCAAGTGATGAAAAGTCGCCCCATCGTCAGCCTGCTCAGCTCTCGGGTACCCTGCGGGCGACGAGGACCGGAAGCCGGATCCTACGCGACTCTGGCGCGCGTGGAGGCGACGAGACGGACCTTGATTCCCAGGCGAGCCAGCATGTCGATGAGAGCATCGGCGCTGAAGAGCTCGACGCGGCCCCGGAGCAGGTCGCTGACTCGTGGCTGACTGATTCCAAGGAGCTTCGCTGCCTGAGCTTGCTTCAGGCCTCGCGACCCAAGCTCCTTCTCGATCCTAATCATGAGGTCGGCGCGCACCAGGAGGTGCTCTGCCTTGTCGGGAGGGAACCCAAGATCCCGGAATACGTTTCCACTGGACCGAGTCACTCTAGGTTTGGTCTTGTGCGTCATCGTCCCCTCCGCCTCGCCGCGAGCACGTCGCGCAGCCGGGTCCGCGCTACTTCAATCTCTCTGTCGGGCGTCTTACGCGATCGCTTTTCGAACGCGTGCAAGACGTAGACACCCTCCTCGAAGCGCGCAACGTAGAAGACCCGGTGCTCCTGCCCCGTGTGGACTCGAATCTCTTCAACACCCGAACCGACACTGGCCATCGGCTTCCAGTCTGTCGGCTGAAGTCCCTGCTGAACCCTGCGAAGCTCGAACCCCGCGACACGACGCGCCTCCTCGGGAAACGCCCTCAGGGCGTCGAGCGAGGACCCAATCCAGAGAATCGCCTTGTCCACACCAGAGGATTATACAAAGTCCAGTATAGAAACGCAATCTCAGGTAGCCACACCTCAGACGGCGCTGTTGCCTCCCAGGTCAACACGGCCTGATTTGTCGGCACGGTGCCCGCTAACAGCCGGCTGCGCCATTGCTGACCCGGCCGTCACCCACGTCGAGCGCGACGTGACCGTGCGATCCTTGCTTCCATTCATGCTTGTGGATCCGATGCTCGATCCGCTGCATGCACTTCCGCGCTTCAAGGCGCTCCTGGCCAAGTGAACCCGGGAGGACACCGCCCGCTGGGCGTCGATCAGGGGGGGGTCAGACCGACGCCGTCGTCAGCTGCTCGTTGAGAGCGGCCAGCGCCCGTTTCAGCTCCCCGGGCACACGGTCTGCGAACTGGTCAAAGAAGGCCCGGAGCTCCGGCACCTCGGCCGCCCACTCCGACCGGTCCACCCGGAGCAGCGCCTGGCGCTTGGGGGCGGAGAGGTCTAGTCCGTCCCAGTTGAGGGCGGCGGGGGTGGGGACGAGGCCCACGGGGGTGTCCGTTGCCGCACCCGTGCCCTTGACGCGCTCGACCATCCAGAGGAGGACCCGGAGGTTCTGGCCGAAGCCCGGCCAGAGGAGCCGCCCATCGTCCCCGGTTCGGAACCAGTTGACCTGGAAGATGGCGGGGGGCCGTCGCAGCTGCGCCCCCATGCGCAGCCAGTGGCGGAAGTAGTCGGCCATGTTGTAGCCGCAGAAGGGGAGCATGGCCATCGGATCGCGGCGCACCACGCCGACCTGTCCGGTGGCGGCGGCCGTCGTCTCCGAGCCCATGGTGGCGCCCATGAAGACGCCGTGCGCCCAGTCCCGGCTCTGGACGACGAGGGGGGCCACCCGCGCCCGGCGGCCGCCAAAGATGATGGCGGAGAGGGGAACCCCGCCCGGATCCTCCCAGCGGGGGGAGATGCTCGGGCACTGGCGGGCGGCGGAGGTGAAGCGCGAGTTGGGATGGGCGGCCTTGCCCGTCCCGTCCCACTTCTTGCCCTGCCAGTCGAGAAGATCCGCGGGCGGGCTCTTGTCTTTGCCCTCCCACCAGGGGATGCCGTCCGGCGTCACCGCCACGTTGGTGAAGATGGTGTCGTGGCTGATGGTGGCCATGGCGCTGGGGTTGGTGTCGGGGCCGGTGCCGGGCACCACCCCGAAGAAGCCGGCCTCCGGGTTCACCGCCCACAGCCGCCCGTCCTCGCCCGGGCGCAGCCAGGCGATGTCGTCCCCCACCGTGCGCACGTGGTAGCCCTGGGCCTCGAAGGGCGAGACGAGCATGGCCAGGTTCGTTTTGCCGCAGGCGGAGGGGAAGGCGGCCCCGATGTAGTGGGTCTCGCCGTCCGGGAGCGTGAGTTCCAGGATCAGCATGTGCTCCGCCATCCACCCCTGGTCGCGGGCCAGCGTGCTGGCGATGCGCAGGGCGAAGCACTTCTTGCCCAGGAGGGCGTTGCCGCCGTAGCCGGAGCCCACGCTCCAGATCAGCCGCTCCTCCGGGAAGTGGACGATGAACCGCTTCTGGGGCGAGAGGTCGCCCGTGGAGTGCAGCCCGGGCACGAAGTCCTCGCTCCCTCCGAGCTGGTCGAGGGCGACCCTGCCCATGCGGGTCATGATCTCCATGTTGGCCACAACGTAGGGGCTGTCCGTGACCTCGATGCCCACCTTGCTGAACGACGAACCCGGGGGGGCCATGAGGTAGGGGACGACGTACATGGTGCGGCCCTTCATCACCCCCGAAAACAGCGGCCCCACCCGTTTGCGGGCCTCCTCCGGCGACATCCAGTTGTTGGTGGGGCCGGCGTCCTCCCGGGCGCGGCTGGCGATGAAGGTGAGGTGCTCGGTGCGGGCCACGTCCGAGGGATGGCTGCGATGCAGGGTGCAGCCGGGCGCCTTCTGGGGATGCAGGCGGATCAAGGTCCCGTCCGCGAGCATTCCCTCCCGGAGGCGCTCTCTCTCCGCTGCCGATCCGTCGCACCAAACGACGCGGTCCGGTCGCACCGTCCCCGCGACCTCATCGACCCAACGCTCGGCTGGTGTCATTCCGGGACCTCGCGGCTATGGCCGCCGCACCCCCAACGGAGCAGAAGTAAATTCTAGGGTCGCCTCGCGCGGGGTGTCAAACTCGCTGGCACCAACCCACCCTGCGGCGGGCCCCGCCAGGCGCCTCGGCCCGGAGCGACGCTGGGTGCGGTCCAAAAGCCAGGGGGCTCGACCCGTACGCCGAGGCGAAGAGCCCGCCGCCGCGATCGGCAATCACGCAGGGGAAGCAAGCCTACAGAAGACCCCCAACGGCCGCCGCGGCCGGAACGCGTTTGCGGGCCGAGGGAGGCTGCCCGGGGGGTACACTATCGGCGCAATGTTCTTCCTCGATACCCGGGCCGCGCGGGCCACCTGGACCGTCCTCGTGTTCGCGGCGGCCCTCGGCCTCGTGTATCTGCTCCGGAAGCCGCTTCTCCTGCTCGTCTTTTCGCTCTTCTTCGCGTATCTGATCTTCCCCCTCGTGAGCCTGATCCAACGCGGGCTCCCAGGCAGGGGAGGGCGCCCGCTGGCGATCGGGGTGGTCTACCTGCTGCTGTTGCTCGCCCTCGTCGGGCTCGGGTTGGGGGTGGGACCGCGACTCACCGAGGAAGTCACGCTGCTGACCGAGAAGGCGCCCCAGATAGCCCAACAGATCGCGAGCGGTCAGATCATCAGCGCCGTTCTGCAGAAACACGGGTGGGAAGCGGGGCGGGTGCGACAGGTACAGGAGGCGGTGCGCGCCCACGCCGGAGAGATCATTGGCTACGTTCAGGGTGCGATAGCCGCCGGGCTCAGGTGGTTGGCGGGGGCGTGGGTCATCGTGCTCGTGCCTGCCTTTGCGTTCTTCATCCTGAAGGATGCCGAGCCCGTAGTGGCGGGGATCGACAGCCTCATCGAAGAGCCACGACACCGTGAGCTCTGGCGTGACATCACCGAAGATGTTCACTTGTTACTCGGCAGGTACGTCCGCGCGCTGATCCTGCTCTCGCTGATCACGTTCGTCGTCTGGTCGGCGGCATTCTTCGTGGCGGGCGTGCCGTATCCCGTCGGACTGGCCGCGATCGGGGGGGTGCTCGAGTTCCTTCCCGTCGTCGGCCCGCTCGCGGCGGGCGTGATCGTCGTGAGCGTCGCCCTGTTCGGCGGCTACGCTCACCCCTGGCTTCTCGTGGCCCTCGTGCTGGTCTGGCGTGGAATCCAGGACTACGTGTCGAGCCCGCTCGTCATGGGGCGCGGCGTGGAGATCCATCCGGCCCTCGTCACCTTCGGCGTCATCGCCGGGGGGGAGATCGGCGGCCCCGCCGGAATGTTCCTCTCGGTTCCCGTCATCGCCGCCCTTCGCATCGTCTGGCGCCGCGTGAGCGCCTCCCGCAGCGGCGTGGCGCGCGCCTCGGCCAAGGGGTCACCTGGGGTCACGGTTTCGGATGTTACCGCCGGGGGAGGTGCCGAACCGACGGGCCGCGCCTCACGGCCCTGATTCGACACGGCGGCAGGCACCCTAGGTGGTGGGCAGCAGCGCCGAAAATAGAAAAGCGTGATGGCACTGTCTACCCGTATGTGCTCGTTGTGTGCCCCTTGCGAGACCATACCCGGGAAGCCTCGGCCGGATGTGGAGGATGCAATTAAGGGCCACCCGCAGCATTCATTGGATTCACTCCGCGGGCGACCGGAGGCGACGGCGCGAGTGCGGGCCACTTGCAGGGCCCTGCAGGGAGAGCCTAGAGCCAGCCGCCTTTGAATCCGGCCCGGCGCAGGCCGGCCACGATGTAGGGGCAGCTCCTCATCAGCCTCCAGACGAGCTCGGTGCGGTCGTTCTCGATCATGATCACGATCGGCCCCTCGTTAATCCCGAAGTGATGGGGAGAGACCCAACCCCACTTGCTGCGCTTGCGCTCAGGAAAGGTGGGGTTGAAGGTGGCCTTGAAGCCATACGGGTTGGCGGCGTGCAGGTTCAGCTTCTCGCGGTAGTAGAGGATCGAGGGAATCACGATCTCGGGCGCGAAGGGCAGCGACGTCACTACCGCCCACGGGGCCAGGGTGCCGTCGTCGGGGCCGTGGGGCACGCCCCGAGCAACATAGTCGTAGAACCGCCGCCAGACGCCGTTCAACCGCAGCATCTTCGGGCCCGGCCCCTCGCTGGCGGTGAGGCCCCAGCAATTCCGGCTGTAACCCTCGAAGCCACGGGGATTACGCACGGCGTACTCTTGTTGGACGTGGGTGGCGCGCCGGGAGTTCTCGAAGTAGTCGAGCTCCCGCTCACGCAGGTACCTGTCCTGGATCCCGCGGAAATCGATCCAGAGGTGCGACATCTGGTGAACGAAGAGAGGTCCGGCGTGGACGAACTCGTGGCCGTAGATCTTCCGCCACGCGTACGTCGACAGCCACGCATCGTAGCTCTCCCGGGGAAGCGGGAGCGTCGGCGAGCCAAGCCCGAGGACATAGAGGATGATGGCCTCGTCGTAGCCCTCCCAACGGTACTTGAGGAACCCATGCCCGGGTTCCCACCCGTGGCTAACCGTCGCTCCCCGGTTGAGGGCCCAGCGCCAATCCACCCGCCGGTAGAGCGCGTCGGCGAGCTTCCGGATCTCGGCTTCCTGCTCCGCGTCCTCCTGGTAGTAGGCGGCGGCGGTCAGGGCTCCGGCGACAAAGAGGGCGGTATCGATCGTGGACAGTTCGGAGCCGAGCGCGCGCCGGCCGGTCGCCATGTCTAGGAAGTGGTAGTAGAAGCCCTTGTGACCGGTGGCGTCGGGCTGCGGCCCCTGGGGGCTACGCCAGAAGAATCGCAGAGTGGCAAGCGTGCGGTGTGCCGCTTCCGTGCGCGTGAGGAAGCCGCGTTCGACCCCGACCGGGTAGGCGGCCAGGGCCATTCCGACGGCGGCGATGCTGGCCGGCCAGTCCTTCCGCGTCTTGTCGCGGACGAGCCCGTTGCCGGGGTTGGTCTCGTGGAGGAAGTACGAGAAGCTCTCCTGCTGCAGCTCGTCGAGCGCGCGCTGGGGTACTTGGGCGGGAGGCAGGGCGCGCGTTCTCAAGGACGGTCAGTCCACACTGACGCAGATGCTCAGAGTCTCGCCGGACGCGAGCGCACGACCACATCTTCCGGGTCTGGGAGTGGAGGACGAAAACATGTGCCGGTTCCTCTAGCTCGCGACGGATCCCGGGAAGCAGCCGGTGCGCGACTTGGCACGGTCACCTCGGCACACTATTGAGTTTGGTCAGCTCACTCGAAAAAAGAGCATTCTGCGGGAATTCCGCGACGAGCTCCGTGAATTGAGTGCGGGCCACTTCCGTCTTCTTCTCGCGCAGCGCGGCCAGTGCCAGCAAGATTTTCGCAAACGGCCGGAGGTAGTGGCCGTGCGCGGCAGCGACCTCGAGCTGCTGAATGCCACCGCTCTTATCGCCATGGATTCCGGCGAAAAAGAGAAAGAATCGCTTGGGGCCGGAAAGGCTACCGATGATGTAATTCGCCGCCCCCAGGGAGAGGTAGGCATCGGAAGCTTCGGGGGCGACTGCCAGTAGCTTCTTGGCGTACTTATCAGCATCCCGGATCATTCTAAGGCTTTCAAGCTGACGCCTATCGATCAGGCTGGCGTAGTCGGCCTCCATGCCTGCGCTCAAACCCATGGCGAACAAAGCGTTCGTATCGTCGGGGTCTGTCTTCAGTCGAACCCGGGCCAAGCCCTGTGCCTGTCTGTCCGCGGCAAAGAAGGCCGCGCGTAGCTCTGGGTCCGGCTGGAGAGGAATCTCACCCAGAAAGCGCTTGTCGTCAAGAAAGTACGCGGAAGTCAAGATGCCTTGCCGGTAGCACTCCTCAAACAGGTAGCTCGCCGCCTCCGAAGCACTCCCGAGAGGATCGGCCGGATGGGAGTGCAGCCACGCGTGAAACAGGGCGCGCGCTTCCACAAACTTCAGTTCATAAAGAAGGCGAAAGCCGGCGTCGAGTTCCGGCGTTTCGTGAGAAGCAGCGAAGGGGGCGAGCCGGGGGCCGGCAATGGGTCGGTAAAGCGATTCGGCGGAGGGGGTTTTAGTAAACCTACCGAGAGATGCCCAATTGGCGGCTTGCCGTGGCGAAGTGGTCTGAGCTCGGCAGAGCACGGGAAAGCTAAACAGGAATACGAGAAAAAGCGCAGACCGCTCCCGGGCACCACACAATGGAGGTCGGGGCGGGCGGCGCGGGTCTCCACACCGCGGCTTTGATGTCACATTAAGCTGACCGACTGTGCCCTCAGGCACGCACGGCGCACCTACGGGCTTCGGGGTAGGTGGAGTGGCCCCGGGATCTGCTGCGCGAGCAGGAGCACCCTGTTGCCTGAGCGCCCTGAGTTGGTTGCGGTTGGTGCTGATCCAGGCCTCCAGCTTCTCGAGGACACGGCCGACCGCATCACCATATCCTGTGAGGACAACCTCACTCAACCCCTAGCGCCAGGCACGCGAAAGGCCGGTGTGGTGCGACTCGGAGGAGTCGCCGGCACACCGTCCTCTCCAGCAAGATCAGCGCCACCCTTGGCTGCACCCTGGGGGCTCGCGAAGCCTGAGGATCTCGCTCTCCAAGGAAGACGAGTTGCCGAAGGCAGTAAGCGTGGCTCAGGCCGATTGTAGATTGTTCATTTCAATTGGGTTGATCGACCTCCGGGAACGGGGCGACCTCCGCCATCGAAGAAGCCCGTATCTAGGAGAGGCGTATCACGGAGGCGGACCTCCATCCGCGCAGGGGCCGAAGTGGCACGGGGGTTGCTCTTGACCCGCAGCGTAACAGCCTAGTTGTCCTCGGCCTTTTGATGGGAGTGAAAATGAGACTTTTGAGTATGACAGGACTTGCACTGGTTGCTGGCTTTGGACTCAGTGCGGCCGGAACCCATGCCGCCCAGGCACCGTCGCCGGCGGGGGGCACATCAACCTCTAGCGCGACACCGGCGGAAGACCAAGCGGCCTCCGAGTTGAAGGAACACCACCGGCACCACCATGACGGTGGCGTTACCAAGTTCATCGCCATGAGCCTCGACACCCTGGGCACGGATGATGCCAAGCGTCCCCAGATCGAGCAGCTCCAGAGTGACCTCCACGCCCAAATGGCGCCCGGTCGAGAGGCGGAACAAAGCCTCCAGCTGGAGCTAGCCGACGGAATCACCGCCGGCACCGTGGATACGGTCAAGGTCGATGCGGCCATCGCGAGACTCACCACGGCGGCGGACACCGAGCAGGCGGCCAGTCTCGACACGCTGAACAAGCTTCACGCGATCCTGTCTCCGTCCGAGCGTGCGGCCCTTGTTGACAAGGTCCAGGCCCACTGGGAGGTCTGGCGTCAGGTCAACCACGAGGAGCAGCCGGGCGGGCGGGAACGCGGCGGCCGGCTGGCGGAGCTCACGGAAGAAGTCAGCCTTACGCCGGATCAGGTCACCAAGATCTCCGCCGCCCTCCACACGGCAATGGCCGGACTCTCCGACAAGTTCGATCCCAAGAAGGGGGAAGCGCACGTGCACGCCTTCTCGGCCGCGTTCGCCGGTCGCTCGTTCAATGCGAAGGCCGTTACGTCGAACGCGAACGCCCACCTCGCGAGCCGCGGGGCGACCCGAATGGCCATCTTCTACGAAACCGTGACTCCCCTGTTGACGCCGGAGCAACGCACGAAACTCGCCGCGGAGCTCCGCGAGCATGCGAATCACCGAGCGGCTGCTTAGGAAAAGTGAGGATCTCATGAACCGAAGTCTTGTGACGATGCTGACGGGAGCGGTGGTCGTTTCATGCCTAGCGGCCGCCCCGGCTAGAGCGGGCCTTAACGTTCAGATCTTCCCGCCTGCCCTATTTAGAGCGACGACCACACCTGTGTACTACCAGGGCCACCCCTCGTACTGGTACGGAAGCCGCTGGCACTATCGGGACGGGCGGGGCTGGCAGTCCTACAATGAGGAGCCCCGCTATCTTCGCGACTACCGCACCCAACATGAGACTCAGCGTCACTACTACGGACGTGACTCTGAGCACCACCGCTAAGAAGGCGAGCACTGGTAACTAGACCTCCAGCAGCGTGGGGGGGTCTCACGCTGCAACGTCTCGGGCCATGACCGTAGGCCCCATCGATGCTAGCGGTGCATGATGACAGGACGAGATTCATGAGGACCGACCGCTCGTATATTTCGTGCGGCGGTTGGAAGGGACCAGCAGCATGGCATGGGAGGGCAGATGATGTCGGATGCCAGCTCGCCGCCCCTTGGGGCAGCTGCTTGCTCTTGAACCCTTCCCCGCGGGCTGCCACTGTCAAGACGCCGGTCAAGACCGGCGAGGAGAGTTCATGCTCTGGACCATAGCCGTGATCCTCGTAATCCTGTGGCTGCTAGGGGCCCTCGGGACCGTCTCGCTTCCCATACTGTCGGGGAGCACGGTGCACCTCCTCCTCATAATCGTGATCATCATCGTGGTCCTTCAACTGTTCCGGCGCTAGCGACCCTCGCGCATCGCGGGTTCGTCCTCGACGTGACTCCTTGAAGCGGTCGCGCGGCGCGGCTTAATTGCCGCACAACCGGCGGATCACTTGACCGCGGTGCGGGCCCCATTTTGCCGCTGCTCATCGGACCCCGGGGACCGGGGAAGCCTGCAGGTAGCGGCTGGGTAGGGGGTGGCCGAGGCGTCCGGCCAGGGACCGCGAGGCGGCGGCCACCCCCTCGATGTCGACGCCGGTCTCGATCCCCATCCCCCGGAGCATGTAGAGCAGGTCCTCGGTGGCGAGGTTGCCGCTGGCCCCCGGCGCGTAGGGGCAGCCCCCGAGGCCGCCCGCCGAGCTGTCCACGATGGCAATCCCCTCCTGGAGCGCGGCCAGCACGTTGGCGAGCGCGGTGCCCCGGGTGTCGTGGAGGTGCACGGCCAAGGCGGAGCCGGGCAGCGTCTCCCGGAGACAGCCCATCAGCTCCGTGACCTGAGAGGGGACGGCCACGCCAATGGTGTCACCGATGGAGATCTCGTGGCACCCGATGTCCAAGAGGCGCCGCGCCACCTCCAGGACCTTGGCCCGCGGCACCGGACCTTCGTAGGGGCAGCCGAAGCAGGTCGACACGTAGCCCCGCACCCACATCCCCTCCCCCCTTGCCTCGGGGAGGAACTCGGCGAAGCGCGCGAACGACTCGTCGATGGTGGCGTTGATGTTCTTCTGGTTGAAGGTCTCGCTGGCCGCGGTGAAAATCGCGATCTCGCGCACCCCCGCCTGCCGCGCCCGTTCGAAGCCCTGGCGGTTGGGAACGAGGACCGGGATACGGGCCTTGGCGTGGGGGGCCACCCGCCGGAAGACTTCGTCCGAGCCCGCCATCTGAGGCACCCAGCGG
>Ga0210384_10008749_pt1 | contig 10529 bp, 9 predicted proteins | sample IncBWH2MmetaG_FD_160574 | JGI IMG/M metagenome (GOLD analysis project Ga0210384, IMG submission 160574) | Forest soil microbial communities from Barre Woods Harvard Forest LTER site, Petersham, Massachusetts, United States - Inc-BW-H-2-M | ecosystem: Environmental > Terrestrial > Soil >...
GAGTTCCTACGAAGCGCGCCACCGTCTCACTGCGGCTCAAGGCGGCGCGGTGAGCCGCGACCCAACCTCCGGCGACCAAACCTTCCCCGATCCCACGGACCCCAATATTCCCGATCTGCGCAACACACTTAACGAAGTGGCCATTTTTGGCGGCGTAGAGCGCCGCATCGTCACTCAGGACTTCCGAGGCGGCACCATCAACGCTATTTTCGGCGGCGTCGAGCTCGACCTCAGCCATGCCGCCATGCAGCAGCCGCAAGCCGAGCTCGAAGTAAACGCTATTTTCGGCGGCGTCGAGCTGCGTGTACCGGACACCTGGCAAGTCATCTCCAGCGGCCAGGCCATCTTTGGCGGCTACGACGACAAGACCGGCTCGAGCGACAACCTCGACCCGGGAGCGCCGCCGAAAAAGATGCTGGTCCTCACTGGCTCTGTCATCTTCGGCGGCGTGGAAATCAAGAGCTGAGCCGCCTGAGTGCATCCGCTACTGACACGCGGTCGATTCGGTGCTTACCTGCTGGCGTGGGTTCCCCTGGCCGCCGTCCTTGTGTACCTGATGGCCACAGCCGGGCGCCTAAATTGGACCGAGTCCGTTGTCCTGGTCCTCCCCCTCAGTGCGCTTTACGTGCTGGTCTGTCTCGCCGCGTGGTATCCCGCCAAAGGCGCGCCGCTCGAAACGACGCCGCTTTCGCGCCTCGCGCTCACCCACCTTATCGCCGCCGCGCTGCTCAGCCTTGCGTGGGTGCAGATCGCCAAGGGCCTGGCTTACGCGCTCTCCCGCTTTAGTGCATTTACGCAATTGCCCCAGCACCTGGCTCCGCACATTCCTATTCTGTTCGGCGCAGGATTTCTGCTCTACCTGCTCGCTGTCGCCTATCACTACGTCGTGCTTTCGCTCGAAGCCTCCCAGGAGGCCCAAGCGCGCGTCATGAAGTCCGGTTTGCTCGCGCGCGATGCCGAACTCCGCGCCCTCAAAGCGCAAGTGAATCCGCATTTCCTGTTCAACAGCCTCAATTCCATCAGCGCGCTCACCAGCATCGACCCGGAAAAGGCCCGCGACATGTGCATCCTCCTCGCCGAATTCCTGCGCATGACCCTCGGACTCGGCGAAAAAACCAGCATCCCGCTGCAAGAAGAGCTGGGCATGCTGGAACGCTTCATGGCCATTGAAAAAGTCCGCTTCGGCGCCCGCCTGCAAATGGAAGAAGACATTCAGGAAGAATGTAAGCCGTTGCTCATTCCCGCGCTGCTGCTCCAGCCGCTGATCGAAAACGCCGTCGGCCACGGCATCGCCAATCTTCCCGAAGGCGGCGCCGTCTGGCTCGCCGCGCACTGCACCGACGGCCGCCTGGAAATCACCATTCGCAATACCTTCGACCCGGAGTCCACTTCCGCGCGGCGTAGCGGCCGGGGCCTCGCCAATGTGCGCCGGCGGCTGCAAGCGCGCTACGCCGATCAAGCCAGCTTGCAGGCCCGCGGGGATGGCAACGAGTTCCGCGTGGATCTCTCCCTACCCGCCGAAACGAAAGAGACGCAACCATGAGCAACGCGCCCGCTAACGCAGCCGAGCGGAAAATTGGCGTGATGATCGTTGACGATGAAGATCTGGCGCGCCACGTTCTTCGCCAGTTGCTCGCGCAGCACGCGGAACTGGAAATCGTCGCGGAATGCGCCAACGGCCTGGAAGCCGTGAAATCTGTAGCCGAAAAGAAGCCCGAGATCATTTTTCTTGACGTGCAAATGCCCAAGCTCACCGGCTTCGACGTCCTCGAACTCATCGGCAACGATGTGCCTGTCATTTTCGTCACGGCGTACGACCAGTACGCGATGCGCGCCTTCGAGGTCCACGCGGTCGACTATCTGCTCAAGCCCGTGGGCCGCGAGCGCTTCGAGGCCGCGCTCGCACGCGCCAAATCGCGCATCGGGCAAAAAATGCCGCGTGGCGAAGATTTAGCTGTGGCGGCGCGGCCTCCGCAGCAATTTCTCGAACGACTCGTGGTGAAAGACGGAACGAAAGTGACGCTCATTCCCATCGCCAAGCTCGATTTCGCCGAAGCTCAGGACGACTACGTGTCACTGGCGAGCGCCGGCAAAAAACATTTGAAGCAGCAAACTATCGCCAGCCTCGAAGCCAGCCTCGATCCCGACTCCTTCGTGCGCATTCACCGCTCCTACCTGGTGAATCTCGAACGCGTCGCGCGCATCGAGCCTTACGGGAAAGATTCGCGCCTGGCCATTTTGCAGGACGGCACCCGCCTCCCGGTCAGCCGCGCCGGCTACGCCCGCCTAAAAGCCCTCCTCGACCAACGCACCTAAACCCTCCGCATTGTTCCCACCAGCTGCCGCACCCAAAAAGTCGGGGCGCCGCACCGCTGCGCCTCAATCACCCAAATCTTCAAATCCGTCTCGCGCGTTCTGTGCGCTCTGGGTCTCTGTGTAAATTCCTTCTCCTATTCCGACCGCCGCACCCAAATCCGCGAGGTTGCCGGCTTACCGAGGTGCATCGTCCGGCCCGCGGCGCGCAACGTCATGGTCTCATCGTACTCGCGCTTCAAGACTTCGATCTGCGTAGAAGGCCGAAGCCTCAAGTCATCGAGGAATTCCAGAAACTGCCCGTCCTTTTCGTAGACGGCCACGATTTCCGCGGAATCCTTGGCGCGCAGCTCGGACAACAGCACCGCGCCCTGGCTGCGCAGTTTTGCGAATCCGCCGCGCATGGGCACGCCATGGGGACAGCTCTTGGTGTCGCCGAAGCGTTTCAGCAACAGCGCTTCCACTTCCGGTGAAATGGCGTGCTCGAGACGCTCGGCTTCGTCGTGTGCTTTGGACCACGGCAGTCCGATGATTTCGGTCAGCAGCAATTCCGCCAGTTGATGCCGCACCGCCAGGCGTTCGGCCACGGAGCGGCCCTTGCGAGTGAGGTCGATTCTGCCGCTGCGGTCTACGCGCACTAGATCGTCGCGCGTCATGCGCTTGATCGCGGCGGTTACCGCGGGCGGCGTGACGTCCAATTCCTCGGCCAGCCGCGCGCTGATTGGCGTCTGGTCTTCCTCAAGCATCTCGCCGATGGCTTTGAGGTAGTCTTCCTGCGACACGCTGGTCTTCTGCCGCTTCAATCGCTGCTCCTGCGAATTACGAATTCCCGCCTGTTTTGGCCGGCGGATCTGGGACCGCTTGGCGAAGGCGGTCCGCCAAGGCGCGGATGCGGCACTGAAGATCCTCGCAGATCTTTTGATAGAACGTGCTGTCCGCGCCATAAGGATCATCGACCTGCCAGTCTTCCACCTTGGCGTGATCGCTGAGCGCGTAGAAGGCATAGTTCTTGGGGCGCCCGGTCATATTAATCACCAGGTCGGCGGAATTCCAGAGCTCCGCGTCGACTGGCTTGGAATGCAAGCCTTCCGCCGAATAGCCATTGGCCTCGAGAGTTCGTTTGGTGTCTTCGACCACGAACCCAAGTGCCGCAATGCCCGCGCTCGAAGGGGAAATCACGTCAGCAGCGTCGCGCCGGGCGATAGCTTCCGCCATGGGGCTGCGGCAGGCATTGCCGAGGCACACAAATAGCACCACAGATTTCGGGCGCTTCGCGGGGTGGGGTTCGTCGCTCACACCCTCAGCCTACCGCCCTTGCTCGCCCCCCGCAAACTCCGCGCGCTCTTTTGTTTAGGAGGCGGCTGACAAGCGACAATTACTTACGAAAGACCCGCGTGTGGCGGACGTTATGCTAACTAAAAGCCCCAACGCGCGATGCCAGTTCCAAGAAATGGCGGTGCACCGTGGAATCGTCGGTAAGTTCAGGATGGAAAGTCGCCGCCATGACGCTCCCCTTTTGCACCAACGCGGGCTTGCCGGCGTATTCGGCCAGGACTTCGATCCCTGGTGCCACACTGTCAATCACCGGCCCGCGGATGAACACCATCTCCAGAAGTTCGCTCTTGAGCTTGCAAGGAGCGAAGAAGACATCGCTCGCGAGCTGACGCCCGTAAGCGTTCCGCAGAACCGTCATATCAAGAATGCCCAGCGAGTATTGTGCCGGGTTTTTCACGTGCGTGGCCAGCAGAATGGCCCCGGCGCAGGTGCCGAAGACGGCGTGGCCGTCAGCGGCAAATTTCTGGATGGCCGCGGCAAGCCCTTCTTCCTGAAGGAATTGCAGCTGGGTAGTCGATTCGCCGCCCGGAAGAATCAACCCGCCGCACCCCGCCAAATCCGCAGGCGTGCGCACCTCGACGGTTTCCGCGCCCAACTCCTGCAGCATCGCGGCGTGCGCGGCAAAATCGCCTTGCACCGCCAGTACGCCGATTTTAGGTTTGTGGGTCATTATTTAGGAGTGCGGCAGCTCGATGCCGCTTTTCCCGCGGCCATTAACGTAACCTCGCGCCGCACCGTAGTCGGCAACTCCACGCCAGAACCGATCGACTTGCAGCGTCACCAGCCGCGCGTTGACAGCATGTCTTTTTCGTCGAGCTGGCGGACATCGATGCCGGGCATGGCTTCGCCTAGCTCTTCGGAGGCTTCCAGGACGGCTTTGGGGTCGTCGAAGTGCGTGTTGGCTTTGACCACGGCTTTGGCGCGGGCTTCCGGATCGCTGGATTTGAAGATGCCGGAGCCGACGAAGACGGCTTCAGCGCCGAGGCGGCGGACAAGGGCCGCGTCGGCGGGAGTGGCGATGCCGCCGGCGGAAAAGTTGGGGACAGGGAGCTTGCCGGTCTTGGCGATTTGGCGGATCAGGTCCAGCGGAGCGCCCATTTCCTTGGCTTCGTGCATGAGTTCGTCGTCGCGCAGCATGGTGAGTTTGCGCATGTGGCTGACGATGGCGCGCATGTGGCGTACCGCTTCGACGACGTTGCCGGAGCCGGCTTCGCCTTTGGTGCGAATCATGGCCGCGCCTTCGGCAATGCGGCGGACGGCTTCACCGAGATTGCGTGCGCCGCAGACAAACGGCACGCGGTAATCGTGTTTCCAGATGTGATTCTCTTCGTCAGCGGGAGTGAGCACTTCGCTTTCGTCGATGAAATCGACTTCGAGAGCTTGCAAGACTTCGGCTTCGGCGAAGTGGCCGATGCGGACTTTGGCCATCACCGGGATGGTGACGGTGCGCATGATCTCGCGAATGACTTTGATGGAAGCCATGCGCGCGACGCCGCCTTCCTTGCGAATGTCGGAAGGGACACGCTCAAGAGCCATGACCGCGCAAGCGCCGGCTCTTTCGGCGATGCGGGCTTGGTCGGCGTTGGTAACGTCCATGATGACGCCGCCTTTGAGCATTTCGGCCAGCCCGACTTTGACGCGCCATTCGTTGGAACCTTTGGCACCGTTGGGGTTGCCGTTTACTTTGTTTACGTCCATTTCACTTCTCCTCTCGATGCGATAAGACCGGCGGGCCTGTTAGGGAAAAAATGGGCCGCCAAAATTCAATGCGCTTTTTCGCCGATGATGACGAAGCGGGCGCGGCCGCGGGCTAGCAGAACGCCATCGGCGTCGCGGATTTCGCCCCACTGGAAGAGGTTGCGGCCGCGATGCGCGGTCTCGAAGGCTTCCACGGTGATTTCCTGGTCCACGCGAATGGGCTTGATGAAATCGATGTTCATCTCGGCGGTAACGGCACGAACGTTGCGGAAGCGGCAGGATTTGCCCATGGCTTCGTCGAGCAGGACGGCGATGATGCCGCCGTGCAGCATGCCGCCGCCGCCCTGGTAGCGCGGGCCGAGGGTGAACTTGCCAACGATGCGGCGATTGACGTTGTCCTGCTCGAATGCCAGCAACATGCTGCGATCGTTGTCGCCGCCACAGCCGAAACACTTGTTCGTGGGATTGGGATCGAGACGAATGGTGTCGGGTTCGCTCACGGTTCCTCGTTGAGAAGGCAGAGTGACGGTCATACCAGGGCCACGCGGCTGCGTTCGGCGCGGCGGACACCGCGCTGGCGCTTGCGCATTTCGATGCGCAGCAGTTCGGCGAGAATGGTAACGCCGCGGGTGATTTGTTTTTCGTCGAGTCCAGCGAAGCCGAGGCGCAGCGTGTTCGGCAGCGGGCCTTGCACGTAGAAATAGCGGCCGGGGGCGAACAGGACGTTGCGCTCTTTGGCGTGAATGAGAAGTTCGCTGGCGTCGAAACCCGGGGGAAGTTCGAGCCAGAGGCACATGCCGCCTTCAGGACGCGTCCAGCGGGTGCCTTCGGGCATGTGCTTGCGAAGGGCTTCGTCGGTAGCGAGCAGGCGCGATGCGTAAACCTTGCGCATCTTGGCGATGTGCTTGGCAAACCAGCCGCGGCGGAGGAATTCGGCGAGGGTGGCTTGCGCGAGCTGATCGGTGTGCAGGTCGGTGGTCTGCTTGACGATGCGGAGACGCTCGATAGCGACGGGAGGTGCGACCACCCAACCAACGCGGAGACCGGGGAAAGCGACTTTGGCGAAACTGTCGATGTGAATGACGAGGTTGGAGCGATCCAGTTGCTTGAGCGAAGGGATGCGCTCTTCGCGCGCGTGGAGTCGAGCGTAGATATTGTCCTCAACGATGGGGACTTGATAGCGCGAGGCCAGCTCGAGAACTTTGCGGCGCGAGGCCAACGGCATGGAAACGCCGGTGGGATTCTGAAAATCGGGCGTTAGTACGATGAGCTTGACGCGATTGGCGACCAGGGTGGCTTCGAGAGCTTCGAGATCGATGCCGAGGGAGGTGCCGGGCTCGGGGCGGGTGTGCACGGGAACGCCGAGGGTGCGGGCGCGCGCCCCGTTGAAAATGGCCAGAGCGCCAGGGTAGGTGGGATTCTCCAGGATCACGGAATCGCCGGGGCGAATGAACGCTTTGCTGATGAGATCGAGAGACTGCTGGCAGCCGTCGGTGACCAGGAGATTTTCGTCGCGGGCCGCGATGCCTTCGCTACGAAGCATCTCGAGGAGGGCTTCTTTGAGCGGAGGATAGCCGTCGGAAGGGCCGAGGTTGAGGACGTCGGTGGCTTCGCGGCGGAGGGCGGCAGTGACGCAGGTCTGCAACTCTTCCACGGGGAAGAATTCCTGGGCCGGGCGGGCCATTACGAAAGAAAGTGCCTCGTCGGGAACATGAGCGGTCAGGCGGGTGAGGATTTCTTCGCCGCGTTCGTCGGCGAAGAGGAGTTCCCAGCGAATGCCGCGGTCGCCGTTGAGGACCGGCGGAGCGGGGGGAGTGATTTTGAGGCCGTTGCCGTTGGGGCGGATAAACGTGCCGCGGCCGACGTGGCCTTGGATGAGGCCCTCGGATTCAAGCTCGGCGTAGGCATTGGCTACGGTGGTGCGGTGCACGCCGAGCATGGTGGCGAGTTCGCGGCTGGCGGGAATGCGGTCGCCGGGACGCAGATCGCCCGCGTGGACCAAAGCACGGAGCTGGTCACGAAGCTGGACGTAGAGGGGCACGTGGCTTTCAGGCTGTAAGTGGAGTGGAAGCATTGTCTCTCACCTTGCGTCAATTTTAGCAGAGATTGGACTGGAGCAAGAGCCAATTTGACTCTTCGCGTGCGAAGGAGGAAGAGGAATCCCGGGAGCCCGCTGTGACAGCGTTTGGCTGCGTGGGTCGGCGGCTTGACTCGCACCACCGCGCCCAGTCTCATTGACTTGCCTGTGGGTGCCACCTAAGATTCTGGCCCACGAGGCAGTCGCACTCCTATGATTGGCCAGACCCTCGGCCACCACCGCATCCTGGAAAAGATTGGCGCCGGGGGTATGGGCGTCGTCTATCGCGCCCGGGATGAACAACTTGACCGCGATGTCGCCTTGAAAGTCCTGCCGGCCGGCGCGCTTGCCGATGACGACAGTCGAAAACGCTTTCGCAAAGAAGCCCTGGCAATCGCCAAGCTGAGTCATCCGAATATCGGGGTGGTCCACGAATTCGGCACGCAGGACGGTTTGGATTTTCTGGTGATGGAGTACATCCCCGGGACGACCCTGACTGGCAGGCTGGCTGGGGGCTCGATTCCCGAGACGGAAGCCGTGGCTCTGGCTGTGCAAATCACCTCCGCACTAGAAGAGGCTCACCGAGAGGGAGTGATCCATCGCGATTTGAAGCCCGGCAACGTCGTTGTTACGCCGAAGGGTCAGGCCAAAGTCCTCGATTTCGGTCTAGCGAAAGTGCTCAAGCAGGCTGACGATTGCTCCGCAAGCGAAACCCTCAGCGAGGTTCAGGCTGGGGCTGGCACACTGCCTTATATGTCACCCGAGCAAGTGCGAGGGGAGGCGGTTGACTCGCGGAGTGACATTTTTGCGTTAGGTGGCCTGCTATATGAAATGGTGACTGGGCATCGAGCGTTTCGCGGCGCTCCGGCAGCGCGGCTGATCGACGCGATCTTGCACGAGTCTCCCTTGCCTCCGCGCGCCATGAATGCTCGCCTCTCTCCGGAGCTCGATCACATCATCCTGAAGTGTCTGGAGAAGGACCCCGAGAACCGTTATCAGTCGGCTAAAGAATTGTCGGTCGACCTGCGGCGGCTGACCGCGCGAGGTTCTCAGTCGGCGCTCACATCGCTTCCCTCGGAAACCGCCGTCTGGGGGAGAACCGCTCGGCGAACGGGCTACGCTGCCGCAGCCCTACTTGCGCTGGCAATCGTACTGGTTGGCACTAACTTCGGCGGTTGGCGCGCACGCCTACTCGGCGGTGCAGCAGCACCGCCCATCGAATCTCTGGCGGTACTGCCGCTGGCCAACTTGTCCCACGACCCCGAGCAAGACTATTTCGCCGATGGTATGACGGAGGCGCTCATCGCCAACCTGGCGCAGGTCAGCGCGCTTCGCGTGATCTCGCGGACTTCCGTGATGCACTATAAAGGCACCGACAAGACCTTGCCGCAGATTGCGCGCGACCTGGACGTCGACGCCGTGATTGAAGGCACCGTGCAGCGCTCTGGAAATCGCGTCCAGGTCACCGCCCAGTTGATTCGTGGACAAACCGATGCTCCCGTGTGGACCAAAATTTACGAGCGCGACTCACGAGATGTGTTGATGATGCAGAGCGAGCTGGCTCAGGCCATCGTGGGTGAGATCAAGGTGCACTTGACGCCGCAGGAGAAACAACACCTCGCCAAGGTCCGTCCTATCAACCCTGACGCCTACAACGCTTACTTGCTGGGCGACTATCACTCCAGCAAGAGAAACACTGCCGCGCTGGACAAGGCGATCAAGTACTTTCAGGAGGCCATTCGCATCGACCCGAGTTACGCGCAGGCCTACGCGGGACTTGCCAACGCGTATATCGAACGCGATATCTGGGGAGGCTTGGGAATCGGCAAAACGGCCGATCAGATACGCGCGAACACGCTCAAGGCGCTCGAACTGGACGAAGAACTCGCGGAAGCCCACGCCCTATTGGGACAAATTCATTTTCAGTACGACTGGGACTGGCAGGGTGCGGAGGCGGAATACAAGCGAGCTATTCAATTAAATCCGAATTTCGCCGGTTCATACGTGCGATACGCCTATTTTCTTCAGGCCATGGGCCGGCACACGGAAGCGCTGGCGGCTGCGCACCGCGCCGTTGAGCTGGACCCGCTCTCAGCCGCAAACATCAGCGACGAGGGAAGGATCCTGTACCGCGCGCGTCAATACGAAAACGCCGTGGCGCGATACCAGCGGGCCCTCGAATTGGATCCCAGCTATCTTCCGGCTCTGGGCCGCATCGCCGAGGCTTATGAACAATTGGGAAATTATGACGAAGCCCTCGCCTACGTCGAGAGATTACGACGAACCGCGAGCGACCCACGCCTTGGCCTGCGCCCGCTGGCCCGAATCTATGCCCGTATGGGCAAGCGGCGCGAGGCCCTGGACGTCCTACGTACGATCGAAAGGAATGGTACGCCTGGCAGCGATGACTACGCCTTGGCAGTTACTTATTCGGCGCTGGGCGATCGCGATCGTGCCATTGCTGCGCTCGAGAGAGGAGTTCAGACCCGTTCGTTTCTGCCTTTTGTGTTCGTAGACCCGCAGCTTGACGCCTTGCGCTCCGATCCGCGTTTCCAACTGCTGTTGCGTCGCGCAGGCCTTCCATCCTCCCAGTAGGAGGCGGTTCCCCCCGGCACTCCGAAACTATGCGGAAACGGCGTTGTGGGACGCGAAAGACCAGGTTCTGGAGGTCGGCTACACGGAAGTTGCTCCTTGCTTTCTGTGGCACGGAGGATGCCGGGTTCGATTTCGATGCTCCACTCCGCACCCTTGTGATACGCGGCTACGTGACGTAGACGGTGAAGCAACGGTGGGGTCAGTGACTTTGAGGAGGCAGAACGGGAGAAGCGGTGGTGTCGCCTTCGTGGAGCGGGCGGACGCCGAGTTTGGTGCGGTCGCGCGGGTCGCACTGGTAGAGCTGGAGGAGCGGTGGGTCGGTGGCTTGGATCTCGTAGGAGCCGCCTTCCATGTCTTCGGCGTCGTCTTCGGAAGAGGTAACCAAGGGGCTGCCTTGGGGGCTGATGCGGACGCGGAATTGTTGCGAGGGGGCTTCGTAGTTGGAGTAGGTAAAGCAGTGGCCGATGCAGGCGCGGTCGGCGACGTGGCCAATGAAGGTGATGCGCCAATC
>Ga0210384_10008751_pt1 | contig 10526 bp, 8 predicted proteins | sample IncBWH2MmetaG_FD_160574 | JGI IMG/M metagenome (GOLD analysis project Ga0210384, IMG submission 160574) | Forest soil microbial communities from Barre Woods Harvard Forest LTER site, Petersham, Massachusetts, United States - Inc-BW-H-2-M | ecosystem: Environmental > Terrestrial > Soil >...
TGGATGGACGAGTTCAGACCAACGTGGTACACGGCTGTTCCCACGATTCATCAGGCCGTACTGGCTGAAGCCCCTCGGCACCGCGAGATCATCGCGCGTACTCCGCTCCGGTTCATCCGCTCGGCCTCGGCGCCGCTAACCCGGTCGGTCATGGAAGAGCTGGAGCGGGCGTTCAACGTTCTCGTGACAGAGAACTACGGACTTACCGAGGCACCTCAGCTCACCAACACCCCCCTCGACCCCCGCGCACGCAAGGTTGGATCGCTTGGCATCCCCGGGAGCTCCGAGATCGCGATCATGGACGAGACCGGAAAGCTTCTGAGGCCTGGTCAATCCGGTGAGATCGTCTGCCGCGGTCCTGTTATCACGCCCGGATACTTCAATGACGACCCAGCTACTGCACGTTGTTTCACGAACGGCTGGTTTAGGACGGGAGATCTGGGCTTCCTCGACGGCGACGGCCATCTCTACTTGACCGGGCGCCTGAGGGAGATCATCAACCGCGGTGGCGACAAGGTGTCACCCCAGGAGGTCGACCAAATCCTCATGGGTCACCCGGCGATCGCCCAGGCGACGACCTTCGGCATTCCCGATCCGGCGCTGGGCGAGGAGGTGGCGGCTGCGGTCGTGCTGCGGCCCGGCATGTCAGCCTCGGCAGCGGAAATCCGCCAGTTTGTCGCGACGCGCCTGGCGGAGTTCAAGGCCCCGCGGCGGGTGGTGATCGTTCCGGCGATCCCGACGGGCCCGACCGGCAAACTGCTCCGGCGCGAGCTGGCCGAGTCGTTCGGCCTAGTCGCATCCCTTCAGCTAGGACCAGCGATCGTCAGACCGGAGGAGAGGAATCCGCTTGAGTACCACCTCACCCACATCTGGGAGGAGTTGCTTGATATCCGCCCGCTCGGCATCACGGACGATTTCTTCGACCATGGGGGCAACTCCCTGCTCGCGGCTCGGATGATGGTGGAAATCGAGCGGGCGTGTGGCCGGAGCATGCACCCGTCGATCCTCTTCCAAGCTCCCACGGTGCAGCAGCTGGCGCGCCTGCTCGCGGAGCAGCCCGACCCTGAGCCGATCCAGCGCCCCTTGATCGAAGTCCAGGCCGGCGGCGGCCAACGGCCGTTCGTTTTCCTTAACGGGGACTTCAATGGCGGCGGCTTTTACTGCCGCAACCTGGCGCACCGCCTCGACGTGCGTCAACCGTTCTACGCCTTCTCCCCGCACGGCATCGACGGTGATGGGGCGCCAGCCACGATCGAAGCCATGGCCGAGGCCTTCCTGGACACGTTGCGCTCGCGCCAGCCAGAAGGTCCCTACCTGTTAGGCGGCTTCTCCCACGCGGGCCTGGTTGCCTTCGAGATGGCGCGGCGGCTGGAGGCCCTGGGGGAGAAGGTGGCCCTCTTGGTCGTGCTCGACATGCCGGCGCCGGATCCGCGCCTGCGCTTCCTCCGCGCGGCGATTGCCGGTCTCGGACGCCTGCGCGGATCGGGATCTGCCGAGCAGTGCGAGGAGTTTCTGACCTGGCGCTACCGACTCTTCCGGCTGCGGGAGCTGTGGGGACAGGGGCTGAGTTCGCTGACCTCGTTCCCGCTCACTAGACTCCCGGGCCGAGCGCAGCGCCACCGAGCCACCTCGCTCAATGTGGGGTCCACCGACACTGACGCGGGGGACGATGACCGGCTCCGGCGGATCGAGAGGGCGTACACGCGGATCGTCCACCAATACATCCCAGGCCTCTACGGCGGCCGGCTCACGCTTATCTCCTGCCTGGAAGGCCAGGTCTCTCCGGTACGCGGGGAGGTCCCACCGGCTCGTGGGCCGTACGCCGGAGGAGTTTCCAGCGCTCCGAGATGGGGCGGGCACCGGCTGGATCACGCGGGACGGCAAGCTGATCCTACCCTGGGATGGGGAAAGGTGGCGGCCGAGGTCAAGGTCGTGTCGGTTCCCGGAAACCACATCACCTGCATTACCAAGCACGTCGACATCGTAGCTGAGCGCCTGCAGGCCTGCCTGGACGAGGCGCAGGGGTGACGGCCGGCCCGGTGTGCTGGCTGCCTCCGCCCGGAGGCCTGTCGTGCGAGTGCGTTCACGGAGCGGAAGCATTACATGGGACTTGGGCCGACTCCGCCGCTCTCGTGTGGCCCGGCGTCGTCACCGGGTCGCGCCTTTTGCGGCCGGCCAGCGCCAGAAACGAAGGTCACAGCCCGGGCCCTCGACGGCCTCCGCCCCGACATAGCCCGGGCTCCGGGGGCTCGCCTCGGTCGGCCACCAGCGACCGGGAGCCTCCAGCTCATTGCGATCGAGGACGAGTGCGGCATCCGGCCCGAGCGAGACCCCGAAGCCGTCGAGAGGCCACGTCAGCCCGTCGCCGCGCCTTGTCCTCTATGCGCTCCTCGCGCCGCCTTGGGATCCCATCATCTTGCGCAGGTCAGCTCGTACGTTGGCGCGCCGCCGAGACCGCGGGCGCCACCGGGAGCCGAAGCCAGCTGCTCACCCGGCCCCCGCCCGGGACCCCGTTCAGCAGGGCGGCGAGTGGCCCCGGGAACAGACCCCGGAGTGACACCGCGAGCGTAAGAGCGTAGAAGCACGTGGCCAGACACAGCCGGGGGATAAGCGCCGAAATGACGCCGGATCTCTCCACGGTGAGGACGGCGGCCATTGCGAGGAGGCTACCCACCGCCGGCGGAACCAGCGCGGAACGAACCCAGCGCACGGCGAGCCTCGACGAAGCCAGCGCAAGCGCGATCGCCCCTACTGCGAGTTGACCGGCCGCCACGGCCCAAGCGTAGGCAACGATTCCGCCGCCGGCCCAGGCGACCGCGATGACAGGCACGGACAGGCCCGCGGCGAGCGCGTCGAGCAGGAGACAACTCCGGAGCCGGCTCGCGGCAAGCAGAACGCTCGAGCCCGCCACGAACAGTCCCAGCCCCAGTCCCGCCAGGGCGCCAGGCCAGAAGAGAGGATCAGCCGCGATCCAGCGCTCTCCGTAGAGAAGGCGCGACAGCGCAGGGCCCTCCAAGCCCAGATAGAGAGCGCCGGGCAGGAGCACGAGCATCAGGATCTGCCAGAACAGCGCGGCATGCCGCGCGTAGAGCTTCGGATCACTGACATACCGAGGAAGCAGCGGATAGGCGGTCTCGACCAAAACCTGCCCGACCCGTCCTACGGTGCTGGTGAAGAGCGCCCTGGACCGATTCAAGAGACCCATTGGCACGAATCCAACGGCTCCCGGCAGCACCACCGACTCCAGCGCGCCACGCGCGCCGCCAAGGAGCGCGGAGCCGCTCTGCTGCAGTCCGAAGCGCAGCGCGGGGCGATAGAGGGGCCAATCCGGCCAGCCCCACCAGCCCGGCCGAGGACGCCAGCGGTGGACGAGCAGGAGATCCACGGCGAGCGGCAGCGGGGTGATGACGTTTCCGCCGAGGACGATGGCGTATGCGCCACCGCCCGCCAGCCCGGCGATGATGGTGACCAGCAGATTGAGGGTGGTGCTGCAGGCGTGCAGCACCTTGAGGCGGCGAAAGTTCATCTCGCGCCGGAGCATGGCGGCCCAGAGCTGAGCGGGCCAGTCCAACACGAGCCCGAAGGCCGCCAGGTGCAGGAGCGGGGCGATGGCCCGGTAGTCCGGAGCGAGCCAGCAGAGGCCGGCGAGCCCGTGGCACGCTAGCATCAGCGACGTCTGGATATAGAGTCCCGCCGACCAGTGGAGCGACCAATCGGGCTCCTGCCCGTCCGGGAGCTGCAGGGCCTGAGCCACGAAACCGACGAAGTTGAACGAGTTCAAGAGCGCGAGGAGGCCGAGTGCGGCGCCGAAACGGCCGTACTCCGCCGGCGGGATGATGCGGACCAGGATCATCATGGCACCCAGGGCGAGGGCCGTCCCGAAGAGGTGGTACCAGGTGTTCCAGGCAATGCCGCGAGCCAGGAGCCGGCGCCGGCTGAGCGCGGGCCCACTCACCGACGGCTGTCCAAGTCAGGGCGCCCGGACACGCTGCGACTGTCGTGTAAGGCCAGCGCCCCGCCGGGCACGACGTGACGGCTCCAGCCGCGCCAGTCACGGTCAATCCCAGCCCGGGAATGATCGCCGTCAACGAACAAGAAGTCGATCGGGTACCACGAGACCACCGCCTCGTGTCTCCACCGCCGCAAGAGAACGACCAGGCCGCGCGGATAGCTGGCGACCACGCGGAGGGCGAGCCACCGCTCGAAGCTCATGCCGAGCCGACTGGGTGGATGTGGATCGATGCCCGTGATCGTGCCGGACGGATCCATCACGCTCCGCAAGAGTGGGCGTTGACACCGTGACATGACACCAATCTCAACCCGACTCCGTTTCCCCGCGGCATCCTTCATGAGGGAGCCCCGGTCGGCGGCCGTCGTCTGAGTGATCGGCCGGCCGCGAGCCGAGCCGTTGCCAGTGAGCCGCGCTGCCATCCAGCATGGCGCGCGACGGCTTCGCTCGATCAGGAACCGTCGCTTTGAGGCGACCGGGTCATCCAGATGTGTCATAGGGTTCGTTCGCATCGAGGCATCAAGGTGCCGCGGTAAGTCACGGTGATACGCTTCATACACGTAACCCGATGACCTGGGTGGGGACGGCCAGGCGGTCGAACTAATCCGACACCACCGCTACCACGCTCTCTCGGCCAGATCTCGCAACTCATTGAACCCGGCGCAAAATCATCCTCTCGATCCGCTCACGCGTCTGGGAGACGCGCCAGAAAACTTCGTCAGCGTGATAGTAACGCAGCCGCGGGCGAGCCGGTAGCCCGAGATTGACCAACGACGGTAGGATCGTCCGCCACGCCAGGCGCCGAGCCCGCGAGCTGCACTCTCCAGGCCGGCCTCAAAATGGGCACGCCGGTCTTTTGGTTTGGGCATGCAGGCAAAGCACATCGGGTAACAAGCCCGGAGCATCTTCGCGTACAGTTCTCGGCGTGATCGACCCTGTTGCGCCGCCAAAGAACTCGAAGAGTGCATAGTCGATGAACGTGAGCAATCGCCGCGAGGCTGAAGGCAGCGGCCTTGTGCCGGCGGTCGAAGTCGCCCAGGACCCCGCCCGCCTCGGCTCGAGGTGACGAGCTCGGTGATCCGCTTAGCTCTCGCGATCGGCTGTCTCGCTCGCGTGGCAGAAGTCGAGGAAGCGCGGCTCGGGGACATCGGCGAAGAGGTCCGTGAAAGGGAGAAGGCGGGTTTGGCTCGGAGGACGTTGTTGCGGCATCAGAGCGGCTCCGCCAGCCACTCGCTGCTCTCCTCGGGTCCCATCCCGCGCTCGAGGCAAGTAACGCGATACCCCAGACTGGCGAGCAGCGCGGCGCACTCTCGCCGCTGGCGCTCGCCATGCAGCGCAAGATAGATGGGCGGCCGGTACGCGGCGAACGTGCGCGCGCCCCCGCGCAGCACGGCATCGTCGCTCCCCTCGACGTCGATCTTGACCAAGTCGGGCGACGGCGAGCCGCTCGCCACGAGCCATTCATCCAGGGTGACTGCCGGCACCTGCCAGCGTCCAGCGGGGTCAGCGTGGAACTCGCTGGGCGAGTCGCCCTCGGCCATCCGCAAGGTTCCCCCCGTGTCGCCCACGGCCACCTCGTAGATTTCCACATTCGAGAGCCGGTTCATCGCGAGGTGGCGACGGAGGAGGCCGAGATTTCGCGGCATCGGCTCGAACGAGTAGACACGACCCGTAGGCCCGACGGCCCGAGCACTGGGAAGCGTGTAGAGCCCGACATTGGCGCCGACGTCCCAGACCGTCATCCCGCGCCGCAGGCGCCGGACGAACTGCTTGAGCTTGGCGCGCTCCAAGGTGCCAACCCACGCACCGGAGGGTGCCGAGCCCGCGATCCAGCGCATGCCGCGCAGCGGGCCGCTCAAGACGGGCACCACGGCGGTGGGAGGAACGAGACGGAGGGGCAGCCGCAGCAACCGGCCGAGCGGAGAGCGCGCGTCGAGATACACGAGGGGGTGACGGGGTCGAGGTAACGGCCGCGAGGTCATCGTTCAGGCGAACTCGGCCGCCGCTCTCTCTTCTCCTGAAAGACGGCCCACCACGCCTCAGCGAACCGGTCGCTGCTGAACCGCTCGGCAGAATGGCGGGCCGCGTGCCCCGCGCGCTGGAGTCGCACCGGATCTTTGAGGAAGTATTCCAGTCCTTCGGCGAGCCCCGCCGCGCTCACTTCCGAGGCGACCCAGCCGTCCTCCCCGTGCTCGATGAGCTCCGGCAGGGCGCCGGTAGGACAGACGATGCCCGGGACACCCGCCAGCTTCGCCTCCACGACCACCACCCCGAAGCCTTCGCGCAGTTCGGGGCGCGACGGGCAGCAGAGAAGGCTCGCCCGAGCCAGGAGACCGGGGACATCCGCCCGCCAGCCGAGGAACCGCACCCGGCCGGTGAGATCGGGCAGGCCAGCACGGGCGACCAGCGCTTCGCGATACCGCGCGTAGGCCGGCGGCGTCCAGCCCTCCATATCGCCGACCGCGTCCAGGCTGACGTCGTAGCCTCGCCCCACCAGGATCCCCAGGGCGTCCAGCACGAGGTCGACGCCCTTCCCCGGGATGATCTGCCCGATGTAGATGATGCGTTGCGGATCTCGGCGGATACCCGATAGGTCCGGATCGGGCCTAAACGGGGCGCAGTTGTAGATGCGGGACACTTTGTGTGAGGGAATCCCGTGAGCCAGCAGCTCCGTCTCGGTAAACCTGGAGTTGCAGACGAAGCGGTCCACGAACGGATTGACGCCGTAGAGCCAGACACGACGGTAGAACGGCCCGGGTTCGGGAGCGTTCCCAAGGCGGAAGACGACACGGCACCCGACCATCCGCAGGAGCATCAGAGCTGGGGCATTCCGCACCACCGCGAGGTAGTCGGGCAGGTCCACGTGGCTCGGCCTGAAGTGCCAGGCGTCGCGCAGCAAGCCTCCGCTGGTCCTCAGGATGTCCCACATCAGCTGGCCGAGCTTGAGGGGGTTGCGCGAGCGGCGCTCAAAGCCGTACCAGTAGTACCCGGTAGACCAGCTCGCCCCGATTCGCTCCGTGAGGTCGGCGATGACATGTGGCTCCTGGGGCCGGTCCCAATTCGCCCACGTATTGAGAATGCAGTGCACGGCTGCCCCCCGTGCCCGCAGCGTCCTCAGCACCTCGAACGTCATAAATTCCAGACCGGAAACGAGCGACATGTGGCCACAGCAGACGATGATCCTCGGAATGGTCCGCCAGCTCTCCCGGGCAGAGGCGCGGGGGCGACGCTGCGCCGCATCCTGACAGGCGGCGACCAGCCCTGTGGTCGCTGTTTCGTGCGAGTAGCGGGCTACTCGCGCCCGACAGGCAGTCGCGAAGTCCCATCCTTCCTTACGGCGCTTCCTGACTCGGGCCACGGCCGCCGCGAGGGCGTCAGCGTCGCCGAACGCGAAGACGTCGCCGGTCTGGCCGGGGATGATTAGGTCCGGGGCGCAACCAACCCGATCACTCACCACGCAGGGTAGTCCCGTCGCCATCGCCTCATTGACCACGAGTCCCCATGTTTCGCCCCAGTCGCTCGGCAGAACCAGGCAGTCGGCCGCGGCGTACGCCCGACCCAGTTGAGATTGATTCACGAATCCGACCCACGAGGCGTGGACCCCCGAGGTTCGCGCTTGCTCCCGACAGACGCTTTCCAGCGGGCCCGCGCCAACCACGAGCAGGCTCGCCCCTCCTCCGAGGCGCGCGACTGCGGTGATCGCGTCCTGTGGCCGCTTCTTCGACTCTAGCTTCCCCACGAAAAGAACGACGAAATCATCCACGGGAAGACCGAGAGAAGCCCGGGCCGCGGCCCGGGTCTCCGCCGTCTGATACGACGCGGCAGACCGGGCGAAGTACTCGTTGTCCACGCAATGAGGTGCGGCGAAGATCTGCGAGGCGACCGTGCCGAAGCGCCGAAGGTAGGCGCGAGCCCGCTGGCCGACGCTGAGATAGCCGTCAAAGCATCGAAGCAGCGTCCACGTCTTGAGCGTCCATGCCGGCCGGCGCCAGCCCGCGGGAGCGCTGCCCAGATGCGTGTCCCCTCGGTACAGGACCGGAATGCCACGACGGCGGCAAGCCCAGAGTGCGCGCAGGAGCGTGATCGAGTACCACCCACCGATGAGCGTTACGTCGGGGTCGCTTTCGGCGAGCGCCTCGCCGATCTCCGGTACGTCGAGCCCCCGGAACGTATCACTGTGAACACTCTCGCCGGGGCGAGGGGGTCGCACGATCCGGCAGCGGTACCCTTCTGTGAGCGGGACGTCCCATGTGAACGCGCGATCGAACCCGACCCCTTGCTGCGACGGTGTCGGCTCCGTCGCGTACAGCACCGTCAGATCGAGGTCGCTCGCTCGCGCGGCGACATAGCGAAACCACGGCGCATAGTACTGCACCGGGTGCGTCATGACGACTGTCAGTCGGATCGGGCGACTCACGTCCACGACCTGTCGCCGAGGGGCCGTGTCCAGGAATTCATGGCCGCCGGCGCACCTGTTCGAAGACCGCGGCCAGCTTGCCCGCGAGCGCGGAGGCCGAACACGCTTCGAGCGCCGTCGGGACGACGTCCGCGGGGTCGTACACGGGATGCTCCACGAGCCCCGCCAATTCGTGGTAGATCACCTCGACGCGGGAGTCGGCGCGATTGCGATCGCCGTACGTGACGAGCCGCGCCGACGGAGTGCGGACGGCACGGCGGAGGATGTCGACGACGCTGCTTGCCTCGTGGTACACGGCCAGGATCGGCCGATGCGCCAGCAGCCCCGGATAGAGCTTGCTCGCGGTGTAGTGCCGCTCGCTGCTTCCCATCATGAGCAGCGCGGTCGCCTGCGTCTGCACGGTCAGCGCGTCGAGATAGTCGATCCGCGGAGCGACTTCGCGGACGCAGTCATCGATGCCGAGTTCCCGAGCGACGGGCAACACGCGCTGCGGAGCCTCCGGAGACGTCTGGTTGCTGGTCCCCACGAAGTGTACGCGCAAGCGCGCATACAAGTCGGGCCGGCGTATGCGCAGCAACCGAACCGCCTTCAACATGGCCGTGAGCGTTTCCACTCCCAGCGGGAGGAGGGTGCCGACGTAACCGAGATGCACGCTCCCGTCGGCGGGGTCGAAGTAGGGATTCCGCCTTGGGTGAGCGCGCAGGTATTGGAAATCGGCCGCCTCGCCACCGAGGGGAATCTCTTCGCTCGGGGTGGATCGAAGTAGCGGATTGCGGACCAGAATGTCTTCGAGAGTTTGCCGCGAGACGGCGGTCAGGGCGTCGGCTGCGCGCGCCACGCGCGGTTCGAGCCTGGTCGCCAATGCCCGCGTGAGCCGGCTCTTCAAGTCCAACGCGCCGTTCGGGCCGCCACCCACCGTCTCACCCCACGCCCCCACCCAGGGATCCTGATAGTCCAGAATGAATGGGATCCCGAATGTTCTTTTCAGGAGCGGACCCAGCAGGGCCGGGTACGTCGGGTACATCGTGATAAACAGCGCCTCGTATTGCTCGGCCTCGAGCAGCCGGCAGCACGTGCCCCAAAGCCCCCACAGAGCCCGGGCGCCAAGGTCGCCCGCGCCCAGCCAGCGGGTCCACCGGGCCGACCAGGCGCGGGAGCGGATGACTCGGAGGTCGTCGGGCACCAGGCGGACGAGTTCAGGATCGAGACGCCCCTCGTAGTCGCGCGGATCGACACTGACCACGGTGGGAGCCCAGCCATACTTCGGCAGGTGCGGCGCCATCAGACGTACCCGGTGTGTGGCGGCGCCCGTATCGGGCGGAAAGTGTGCGCTGACCATCAGAACGCGAGGCATCGCAGACGCTCAGCGGGCCACTCCACCTCGGCCGGAATCGCCAGCAGGTGTCCGTAGGTGATCGCCTCATCGTTCAGATCGCGGAGGTGCCTTCCGACGATCTCGCGGACCGCGTATCCGGCCGCCTTCAGCAGGGCCACGCAGGCGCGATGCGCATCCTGATTGTGTACTTCCAACACGATGGCGGGACGGGAGTGCCGAAGCAGGTGGTGGGCACCGGCCAGCACGAGTGCTTCCGCTCCTTCGACGTCGATCTTCAGTAACCCGGGGCCGGGCCGGCCTTCACCCAACAGGGAATCGAGGCGCATCGTCTTGACGGTCACGGATCGAGCGCCTTGGCGGGGATCGTGCCACAACTGGACGCCCGGACTGGTGATTTGCCCCACGACGCCATCATCGCCCGCGAGCAGCTCGACCTCGCCCTCAACATCGCTGACCGCGGCGGGAATCACCTCGATTTGGGCAGCCACGAGGGGGTTCGCCTGACGATGCTCCTCCAGGCGATTGACATTCACCTCTCCGGGCTCAAAGGCGACGACACGGGTCCCGCCATGCCGGGCACATAGGAGAGACACGAGGCCAACGTTCGCCCCGATGTCCCAGACGTCCTTCCCCCGGCACTTCCACCGGTCATCGCTCAACAGACGTACCAGCCATCGGCTCACCCAAGGCTCGTAGAGTCCCATGGGCAACCACAGATGATTCACGTGGGTCACGCGCAGATGAAGCCCTCGATATGGCCCGTT
>Ga0210384_10008754_pt1 | contig 10525 bp, 4 predicted proteins | sample IncBWH2MmetaG_FD_160574 | JGI IMG/M metagenome (GOLD analysis project Ga0210384, IMG submission 160574) | Forest soil microbial communities from Barre Woods Harvard Forest LTER site, Petersham, Massachusetts, United States - Inc-BW-H-2-M | ecosystem: Environmental > Terrestrial > Soil >...
CTCATCTTCACCGCCATCGCCGACGCCATGCCGGACATCGCCAAGGCCGGCGACCCCGTCCGCCTCCGCTCCGGCTGGATCAACGGCATCAAGTCCCTCCCCGTCACCTACCGCCCCTGACATAAGCAACGCATCGACTGTCACCTGGGGCCCCTTCAATTAGATCGCCTGGCGCCGCCCAGCGTGATCCACGAGGTTAATCAGGTCTTAATAGAAGATGAACGTCGAACGTCTTGCATATGACTGGATGTCTGCTAATGTCCTGCTATGAGTGAACAGGGGTGATGATCGCGGGTTCGCAATGAGTGTGACGACTCATGGCGGAACCTGCGAATTTCGCCTCTAGGTTCTCGTTCTGATGCTGGTTGGAGAGCGGCCTGGGCTCCTCTGCCTGGGGGGAGGTGACTACCTGACCCGCGACCGGTCTGGTTGCGCGCCGCCGACTCTTATGCCTATCTGCCTTCGGCTGAGCTAGGGCCTGGCTAACTGCTGCCCTGATCACCCGTGCTTTCCCGCTGGTCATTTTCTGACGCGTACGGGGTGCCGTAGGCGCTCCGGTGCTACCCGTAGGCAGTTTACGTCTGGTTTCGTGCGCCCATTTAATTTTGCCTGCCATTTATTGCTGTGCCTTGCCAGCGATGGGGACCGCTTCGGCGAAGGGGACCGCTTCCATGTCGATCGAGTTTGACGTGCCAACTGTGCTCGCCGATCTCAGTCTCGCCAGCAATGGTGAAACGCCCAACCTGACCGTTATCGTTCCAACCCGCAACGAAAAGCACAGCATCGAACTGCTGCTGGCGCGGCTCGGTCCGGCCGTCGCGCCGCTGGGCGCCGAGCTCATCTTCGTCGATGACAGCGATGACGAGACGCCGGACGTGCTGGCCGAAAAGGCCGCGGCCTGCCCGGTCCCGATCCGGCTCCTGCACCGGCCGCCGGGCTCCAGGAAGGGTGGCCTGGGCAGTGCCGTCATCGCCGGGGCGCGCCACGCGCGGGGTGACTGGATCCTGGTCATGGACGCCGACCTACAGCATCCGCCGGAGGCCGCGGCCGTGCTGGCGAGCACGGCCTTGCGCCACGACTGCGACATCGTGGTGGGCACCAGGTACGCCAGTCATCAATCCGCGGCGGATGGCCTGGGCAGCGCCGGGCGGGTCTTCGTTTCCTCTTTCTCCACCCGGCTGGTCAAGAACCTGTTCCCGCGCAGGCTCGCGATGGTGAGCGACCCGCTGAGCGGGCTGTTCGCCTTCCGCCGGGCCAGCGTGAACCTCGACCGCCTCAAGCCCGCCGGCTTCAAGGTGCTGCTGGAAATCCTGGTCCGCAACCCGGTCGCCCGGGTGGCCGAGGTCGCCTACCGCTTCGAACCGCGCGCGGCCGGCGATTCCAAGGCCTCGCTGCGCCAGGGAGTCGCGTTCCTGCAGCACGTGGCCAAGCTGCGCGCGGCCCGCCTGGCCAGGCAGTTGCGCGAACGCCCACTCACTAAGGGCGAGCGGATCAGCCAGGCGGTGCGATTCGTATCGTTCGGCCTGGTCGGCGCGACGGGCATCGTGGTCAACAGCGCGGCGCTGTGGTTCTTCTTCCATACTCTGGGCTGGAACCACCTGCTCGGGGCGTCACTGGCCACCCAGGTCTCCACCACATGGAACTTCGTGCTGGTGGACACGATAATTTACCGCAAGCGCGCCCACGGCACCCGCCTCGGCCGGGCGGTCCGGTTCTTCATCATGAACAACGTCCTCCTGCTGGCCCGCCTCCCGGTCTTCCAGTTCCTGATCGACCGGGGCCTGGACATCCTGATCGCGAACGGGATCACCCTGGTGCTCCTGTTCGTCGTCCGCTTCGTGCTGAGCGACCGGGCCATCTTCGCCTCGGCCGGGCATGAGACACGCCGTGACCCGGTGCGCGTGCTCGTCGACCTGACCGCACCGGACGGCGGCGGGCTCGATGGCGCTGCCTCCGCCGCCCGCAAGCGATCCCAGTACCTGACCTATCGCTACGACGTGGCTGGCGTAGTGAAGATCGGATCCCAGATCATGCTGCCGGAACTGGAGTTCTTCCGTGCGCAGCACATCGCCGACAGTGACGTGGACATCGCGGTGCGAGTCGGTGACATAGGAAACAAGCGACCGTGCCGGCGTGCGGCCATGATCGAGTCCTCCCATCCCACCCTGATCCGCTACGAGGAGCACCTCGGCCGGCTCGGGGCCAACTTCCGCGCGCGCATCGACGATCGCATCACGGTGGATGTGGGTCCGCTGCTGGCCCGGTCCAGCCATGTCGTGTACACCAACATCCTCGAGCCCTTGCTGCGGTTCGTCATGGTGTCCCGCGGCCGGATGCTGCTCCACTCCGCATGCGTAGAGTTGGCGGGGACCGGCGTGATGCTGTCCGCACTGACGGACACCGGGAAGACCGGCACGGTGCTGCGCCTACTGCGCGAGCACGGGGGCAGGTTCCTGTCTGACGACATGACGGTCATCGACCGCAGCGGCAACGCTTCCTGGTTCCCCAAGCCGCTGACGATCAGCGCCCACACTCTGCGCGCCGTGTCGGCCGACGACCTCACCCGCTCCGAATGGCGCCGGCTGCAGATCCAGAGCCGCCTGCACTCCAAGGGCGGCCGGTCGATCGCCATGGCGCTCAGCCGGTTCAATCTGCCCATCATGGGCATCAACGCCCTCACCCAGATGCTGATCCCGCCGCCCAAGTACACCGTGGACCGGCTGGTGCCATGCCAGATAACCGACACCACCCGGGTCAGGGAACTGTTCATCATCGAGCGTGGCTCGCCGCGCCTCGCTGACCTGGACAAGCACGACGCGCTCACCCAGCTGCTGGCCAACACCGACGATGCCTACGGCTTCCCGCCCTTCCGGTACCTCGCGCCCGCCATCAGCATCGGCTCCCAGGACTACCACGAGCTACGGGCGGCCGAGCGCAACATCCTGGCCGGCTTCCTGGCCAACGTCCGGGTCAGGACGCTCGCGTCGGACAGCTTCAGCTGGGCCGATGAGATCCCGCACCTGATACGGCCGAGCGATTCCGGTACATCGGCCGGCTTCAGCTGGGCCGAGGAGCACCCGCGCCTGATGCATGCGGGCGATTCCGGCGCGACGGGCAACGAGTCGGCCACCTCGCACGCCAGGAGCGACGCCTGGCCCGGCTGGGGCAACGGCGCCACCTACCACCTGAACGACGCGAAGCCGAGCGACGGCGTAAACGGGATCGGCGACGGTTCCGGGGCCGCGCCCAGCAGCGTGGTGGCCACCGCCGATACCAGGTCCGGAAACGGTTCCGAGCCCGTATCCGGCACCGTGGTGGCCACGGCCGAGACCGGGACCGGTTCTGGTTCCGGTCTCGCCTCCAATCTCGTGGTGGCTCCGCCCCCTGCTCCCACTCATGTGACGGAGCCACCACGACCCTCCTTCCCCGGTCGGCTCCGGTATCCCGGCCTGCCGCTGGCCGCGATCATGGCGCTGGCCGCCTTCCTCCGGTTCTGGCACCTCAACGCGATCGGATTCAACAGCGACGAGGCGGTGTATGCGGGACAGGCCGCGAGCATCGCCGGCGATCCGCAGCTCAGCAAGCTGTTCCCGGTGTTTCGTGCTCACCCGCTGCTTTTCCAGATGGCGACCTCGCTGACCTACCAGTTCCACGTCAGTGACCTGGCACCTCGGCTGCTGGCGGTGGCGTTCGGCCTGGCGACGGTCGCGGTCGGCTACGCGGCTGGCGCCCGAATCTACGGCCGCCAGGCCGGCCTGATCGCGGCGCTCCTGCTGGCGGCCATGCCCTACCTGGTCGTGGTGAACCGGCAGGCCCTGCTGGACGGGCCCATGGCTTTTTTCACCGTGCTGGCCCTGTGGCTGCTAGCCAGGCTGGCCGACGAAGAACGCCCGGGTGCGCTGTACGGGGCCGGTGCCGCCCTGGGACTGGCCTTCATCTCAAAGGAAACCGCGATCGTCCTGATTCCTGCCGCCTACGCCTTCCTGGCCGTGACCCCCAGCGTGCGGGTCCGGCTGAAAGATCTTTTGATATTCTTCGGCTGCATCGCGGTGGTGGCGCTGCCCTATCCGGTATCGCTGCTGGTCGCGGGCGGCTCCCGGTCCAGCCAGCACTTCCTGACCTGGCAGTTGTTCCGTCCGCCTAATCATGTCTGGACCTTCTACGCAACCGTGGTCCCAACTGCCCTGGGGATCCCGGTAGTGCTGTGCGGCGCAGGCGCGCTGATCGCCGCCGCGACCGGGCGCAGGTGGTCATGGCGTGAGTCGTTGCTGGCCTGCTGGATTGCCGTCCCGCTGTTCTTCTTCCAGCTCTGGCCGGTCAAGGGGTTCCAGTACCTGCTCCCGATCGCCGCCCCTTGCGCCATCCTGGGCGCTGGGCTGCTGTCCAGCCCGCAAGTCGCCCAATGGCTGGGCCGCGGGAGAGTCCGGGCCGGACGGGTGATCAGCCTGACCGTAACCGCGTTCGTGGCGTGCTGGCTGGTGGCCGTGTGCTGGATGAGCATCCACACGGCGAATTCCACCTCGTTCCTGGCTGGCACGGGCGGAGTTCCCGGGGGCCGGCAGGCGGGACACTGGATCGCGTCGCACACCCCCAGGGGGGCCGAGATGCTGGCGATCGGACCGTCCATGGCGAACATTCTGGAGTTCTACGGGGATCGGCAGGTTCTCGGGCTCGCGGTGAGCCCCAACCCGCTGCACCGTAATCCGGTGTATACGCCCGTGAGAAACCCTGACTTCCTGCTGCGCACCGGCCAGGTCCAGTACCTCGTGTGGGACGCCTACTCAGCGGGCCGCAGCAGTTTCTTCTCGCAGCGGCTGCTGCTCTATGTCCGCCGCTACCAGGGATACATCGTGCACACGGAATCGGTCATGGTCAGCACCCCGCGCGGCACCGTGCAGCGCCCCGTCATCGTCATCTACGAGGTGCGGCCATGAGGCGCCATGCCGCCGCGGTGGCCGTGGCCGTCGCAGCCATGCTGGTAGCGGGGGGTGGCTGGAGCATGCCCGCGGCCGCCGCCGGTAGCCCGAAGGCGCCCGCCACGCCCATTCACCATTTCGTGATTCTGCTGCAGGAGAACCATACCTTCGACAACTATTTCGGGACCTACCCGGGTGCGGAGGGGATCCCGAAGAATACCTGCGTCCCGGCCGATCCCGCGGTCGGCCCCAGACCCTGTGTCCGGCCCTTCCCGATGGGCAACCGCTCCGTGGTCGACCTGGACCACAGCCACTCCTCCGCCCTGATGGACCTCGCGCATGGCCGGATGGACGGCTTTGTCCAGGCGCAGAACATCCGCACTGGCGACGGGGCGCAGGCCATGGGCTATTACGACGCCTCGGACGTTCCCTTCTACTGGAATGTCGCCGACCGCTACGTGCTTTTCGACCATCTCTTCAGCTCAGACCTGGGGGGCAGCTTCCTCAACCACGTGTACTGGGTGGCCGCGAGCGCCGGGAACGCCGGGCAGTCGGTGCCGCTGGGCGGACTCAACCTCGCCACCATCTTCGACCGGCTGCAGGAAGCCGGAGTGCCGTGGAAGTTCTACGTGCAGAATTACGACCCGACGATCACCTACCGGACCCTGCCCCATCTGAAGAATGCGAACAGGGCCTCCCAGGCAGTATGGTGCCCGCTGCTCGACATTCCGCGGTTCCTGGACAATCCGGCGCTGCGATCTCACATCGTCAGCATGAGCCAGTACTACTCCGACCTGCGGGACGGGACCCTGCCCGCGGTGGCCTACATCGCGCCCTCCGGTGCCAGCGAGCACCCTCCGGGGAGCTTGGCCACCGGCCAACGTTTCGTCCACGGACTGGTGAACGCGCTGATGATGAGCCGGTCGTGGGACAGCTCTGCCTTCGTTGAGGCCTACGACGACTGGGGCGGCTGGTACGACCACGTGGTGCCGCCCACACGCTACGGCCATACCGACGGGTTCCGGGTCCCTGCCATACTCATCAGCGCTTACGCGCGGCAGCACTACATCGATCACACCAGCCTTGACTTCACTTCTTTGCTGAAATTCACCGAGCAGAACTGGCACCTGCGCCCGCTCACCCAGCTCGACGCGTCAGCCGGGAGCATCATGGGGGCGTTTGACTTCGGCCAGCCGCCACGTAAACCGGAGATCATCCCGCTCCAGCGGACCGCGGCGCCACCGCCGCAGACCGTCCGCGATGTGCTGCTCTACGCCCTGTACGGCTTGGGCGTGGTGTTCGCGGTCGCCCTCATCGTCATGGCCGCCCGGCGCCGGCGACTGCGGCTGGCCCCGGTGCGGCCGGAAAGCGGGCCGGCATGATGCCCCGCAGCAGGTGGTCGCTGGCCGCGGGCATACTGCTTGCAAGTTTGCTGATGCTCAGCGTGCAGCCAGCGCTCGCGGCGGACACTAGCCCGGCCGCCAAGGGGCCGGCCAGCGCCAGCCTCCTGTTGCAGACCGTGCCTTCGGTCAAGGGTGTGCTGGTGAGCCTGGACGGGCGCGTCTACGAGACCGACGGGCACGGATTCGTGGCGATAACCACAGTGTCCGGCAAGCATCACATCGGCATCACGCCTCCCCGGCCCGCGCTCGGCCGCACGGTCCACTTCTCCCGCTGGCTCGATGGCCTCGCGCTGGCCGAGCGTGATATTTCGCTGTCCCCCGGCCCCAATCGTGAGCAGGCCGGCATGGTCGTATCCCATCCCATCGCGGTCCGCTTTACCGGCCCGCACGGCGTCCCCGTGCCGCTGTCTGATGTCACCCGGGTCACCGTTGACAGCAGCCTGGGTGAGAGTTTCACCTTCGCGCCGAGCCACCCGCCGCCCACGCTGCCTGGGGATCGCATCGTCCGGATCCAGTCCGGGCTGGCACCGCTGATTATACGCTATTCAGTTCGAGAGGTCGTCATTGACGGCTCGAACGTGGTATACGGTGGGAAGCAGAACTTCTTCGTGCACGCCTCGGGCGCCTGGACGGTCGCTGTCCTGCTCTTCCCGCTGCGGATCGAGGTCAGGGACGCGCTGTTCGGCTTCGGCATAGGCAGCGCCGTCCGGCTCATGTTGCCGGACGGCTCGAGCAGGATCATCAAACTCGGGAACGGGCATGCGGTCGCTATGACCGGGCTGCCTCGCGCGACCTACCAGCTGGCCGCGAGAGGAGCGGGCTTCGGGCTCACCTCACCCACGACCCTATCCAAGCCCCAGGTTGCCAAGCTGCTCCTGCTGAGCTGGATAGACATCCTTGCCGTGGCGGTGTTCGCGGTGCTGTTCGCGGTCGGGCTGCCAGTGCTGGGGAGAAGGGTCATCCGGCACCCGGGCAGGCTCAGGTTGCCGGCCTGGCAGATGGGCGGGTCCCAGCGACCGCCCACGCCGGCACCCGCCGACACGGCTGATGTGTCAGAGACCGACGCCGGGGACGCGGGAGGCACCCCGCCGCCTGCCGACACGGCCGAGGTGTCAGAGACCGACGCCGGGGACGCGGGAGGCACCCCGCCGCCCGCCCTCACCGTCGAGACGAACCCTACTGGGCGGGCGCCATGAGAGCCTTCGCCGTCGGCCTGCTGGTACTGATCGCAGTGTCTTTCGCTGCGGTACCGGTCTCCGCGGCGATGCCCGTGGACGGTTCCGCGCCGGGAAGACCCGTTCCGGTGCTGGCCTACTACTACATCTGGTTCAATCCCACGTCGTGGAATCACGCCAAATACGACTACCCGCTGGTCGGCCGGTATTCGTCCGACGACACAGCAGTCATGCGCGAACAGGTCCGGCTCGCTAAGCAGGCAGGAATCACGGGGTTCCTGGTGAGCTGGAAGGACACCCCGTTGCTTGACCGCCGGCTCGCCAGCCTGCGAGCCGTGGCCGCGGCCGCCGGGTTCAAGCTGGCGATCGTGTTCGAGGGTCGGGACTTTAGCGGCAAGCCCCTGCCCATGAAACAGGTGCGCGGCAGCTTTGGCTACCTCAGTGCGCACTACGCCCGTGATCCGGTCTTTAACGTCTTCGGCCGACCCCTGGTCATGTGGTCAGGCACCTGGACGTACAGCAGACAGCAACTCGCGTCGGTCACCGGCGCCTACGGATCGCGCCTGATGATCCTGGCGAGCGAGAAGCAGGTGGCGTCCTACCGGGCCGTCGCGGACCTGTTCCAGGGCGAGGCCTACTACTGGTCGTCCGCGGATCCGCTGCGCACTTCCGGCTACACGCGGAAGCTCGATGAGTTCTCCGCCGCGGTTCACCAGCGGGGCGGGCTGTGGATTGCTCCGGCGGCCCCCGGTTTCGACTCGAAACTGCTTGGCGGTACGAGGCTGGTTCCCCGCCGGGGTGGCCAGACCCTCCGGCTCGAGCTGAACGCCGCAATGGATTCCTCGCCTGACGCGATCGGCCTGATCAGCTGGAACGAGTACAGCGAGAACAGCGAGGTCGAGCCGAGCCGCGAGAACGGCGCAATCGCGCTCGGCGTGCTCGCTTCCTTTGAGCACGCCCAGCCTCCGGCCATGCGTGACTTCGACTCAAGCGCCCCGGCCGGGTTCCATGCCGGGCTAAGCCAGCTCGTGTTGCTGGGAGCGCTCGCCGCCGTGATAGTCGGCAGCCTCGGCGCGATCATCATAAGGATCATAAGGAGGGGGTCCGCACGATGAGGAGGAAGATCTCGGCGCGGGCGCGGCGGGTGCGCGTCCGGGCTGCCGCCATCGTGGTCGCGGCCTGCCTGGCTTCAGTAGCCGCGGCAGCATCCGCCGTCCCGGCCGCCAAGGCGGCCGCCACCTGCGCGACCAGCGGCCCGGCGGGCAACGCATACCAGGTCACGTTGTGCATCACCGCGCCTGACGCTGCCGCCACCATCAGCGGATCCACCCCAGTGACCAGCACGATCTCCGTCACCGGGACGAACCCGGGAGTACGGGAACTGATCTTTACCCTCAGCGGTTCCCCGCTGATCTGGGACTTCGAGTCGCCGTACGCATTCAGCCTGGACACCACCCGCTGGGTCGACGGGACATATCCACTGCAGGTGTACGCCGCCATGCGAGACGGCTTCAACACCGTCCTGACGACCGAGAACCTGACCTTCAGCAACGGGATCACCACGCCTCCGGTCAATAACAACACGTTCACCCCGGCCACTGGCACCACGCCCGCGCCGGGACAGCCGTTCGTGGTCGCGGCCGCCGGTGACGGCGGCTCGGGGCAGACAAGCGAGCGCGACGTGGTGAACCTGATCTCGTCGTGGAACCCGAACCTGTTCCTGTACCTCGGCGACGTATACGAGAACGGCCGGTCCATGGAGTTCGACAACTGGTACGGCAAGCCGGGGACCGCCGGGACCTACGGGCAGTTCTACCCGATCAGCGACCCGGCCATCGGCAACCATGAGTACGTCGGCTCCGACATCGGCGGCTACGAGTGGTACTGGAACAACGTGCCGCACTACTACAGCTACGACGCGGGCGGGTGGCACTTCGTCTCGCTCGACAACATCTCGAAGTTCATCGGGTCCAGCCCATCGAACGCAAACTACAAGGCCGAGACCAACTGGCTCAACTCCGATCTCAACAAGAACAAACTGGCCTGCACGATCGTCTACTACCACGAGCCGCTGTTCAACGTGGGCCCGGAAGGCGTCGCCACCAACACGGCCGGAATCTGGCAGATCCTGGCCCAGCACCACGTGACCATCGTGCTGAACGGGCACGATCATGACTACCAGCGGTGGGTTCCGCTGGACGCGGACGGCAACCCGAGCCCGAACGGGGTGACCGAATTCGTCTCCGGTGCGGGCGGGCACGGGCACCAGAACGGGGTGAGCACGGACAGCCACCTGGCCGCCTCCGACTTCACCGACTTCGGTGCGCTCCGGCTGGCGCTCGGCAGTTCCGGCGCCGGCTATCAGTTCGTCACCACCTCGGGGGCCACGGTCGACTCGGGCAGCATCCCCTGCAAGGGGAGCGGCACTGACACCACGCCTCCGACCCAGCCGCAGAACCTCACCGCGACCGCAGTTTCCCGGACCCAGGTGCAGCTGTCCTGGGATGCCTCCACCGATGACGTGGGCGTCACCGCGTACGACATCTACCGGAACGGCAGCCTGCTCGCCAGCTCGGCGCCGCTCTCCGGTTACCTGGATCAAGGGGTCCAGCAGGGCGCGACCTACAGCTACTACGTGGTGGCCAGGGACGCGGCCGGGAACTCGTCACAGCCCAGCAGCACAGCATCCGTGACCCTGCCGGCCGATGCCACGATGTTCTCCGACGGGTTCGAGTCGGGGGACATGTCCCATTGGACCACCTCTACCGGCATCACGGTGCAGAACCAGCTGGTCAACGACGGGTCCTACGCCGCCGAAGCCGTGGCCAGCGGGGCGGCGGCCTACGCCTACGAGCAGCTGAGCCAGACCTGGCCGTCGCTGTACTACTCCACCCGGTTCTACGTGCGCAGCCATGGCTCGGGCTCGGCCTACCTGCTCCGCCTGCGGACGGCGAACAAGGGCGCGATCGTGGCCGTCTACGTCAGCTCAACCGGGAAACTGGGGATGCGCAACGATATCACCGGTACCAGC
>Ga0210384_10008755_pt1 | contig 10524 bp, 7 predicted proteins | sample IncBWH2MmetaG_FD_160574 | JGI IMG/M metagenome (GOLD analysis project Ga0210384, IMG submission 160574) | Forest soil microbial communities from Barre Woods Harvard Forest LTER site, Petersham, Massachusetts, United States - Inc-BW-H-2-M | ecosystem: Environmental > Terrestrial > Soil >...
CGGTATCGGACGCCTTGGCGACGCGCAGGCCGATGACGAGCTTGCCCGACGACGGATAGACCTCGACATCCCGGACCGAAAGGCCCGCAGCCGGCGCGAGTGTGCCGATTGCCTGCGTGATCTTGTCCTTTAGCACATCGTAGCCGACGCGGACGGGCAGGATCACGTCGAACGTGCCCGGCGCGCTGACATCGCGGCCGAGCGCGGGCAATGCCGTCGGCGTAACGGCCGGCGGTTGCTGTCCGACCGTGGTTTCGGCCGAACCGGAAAGCTCGAGCGAGCCGCGCAGCACCCTGCCTTCCGCGCGAACGCCGGCGAAGGCTGCGCTTTGCGGGGTCAACTGTAGCCAGACCTGCGGATTGTCTGAAAGCTGAACCGGCTCGAACGCATGCCGCCAGGCCGTCTCGGCCTTGTCATGCAGATCGAGCCGACGCGCGGCGGCGAGCGCGCGTTCCCTCACCGCGCCGAGTTGGGCGCGGATCCGCGGCTCCGCATATTTTGAAAGCGGAATCTCGCGCCCCATCACATGCAGCACGGGCGGTTCGCTCCAGCGGAAACCGTCGCTGAAGTTCAACGCGAGCGACCAGTCGCGGTTGAGCTCCGGGCGCGCTTCCGCTTCAATGGTGGCACTGGCCTCGGTCTCGCCATGGATGCGGGCCGTGAAGCGATTGGCGCCCTGCCCTTCCAGCGCGCCATAGATCGGCACCGAGCCGTAAACGCGGTCACCGCGGCCGTAGAGCGAGACCGGGCCGGACCGTTCGACATAACCATAGATGTCGCAATTGGCGTTGACCCTCCAGAAAAGCACCCGCCGATGCACGCAGCTCACGCGCTCGTCGATGGTGGCGAGCCGACGGGGAAAATCCCGCTCGATGTCGCCGGCCAGCGCTGGCAGGCCGAACTCGATGGCCGCGGAAATCCGCGAATCCGTGGTGAATGGCGCCACCGTATCGGGCGCCACAGGCGGCTTTTCCGCCGCGAACGCGGTCGAGCAGAGACCCATCAGGCCGAGCGCCGCAAGACCCGCGCGCGCCGCGCCAAAGGTGATGCGACCGCGCTGAATGCACGATGTCGAAACGATATTCATGACAATGACCTCAATTTTACGATGTTGCATGTTTGCGATGGATTGACCGTTGCTCAGAGCCGATGCCGACGCTCGGCCTCAAATCGCCTGCCCATTGGGCGTCGCTCCGGCCGAGGCGCCTCGGCGCGCGAGCGCATGAATGGCTGCGTCGCGTCCTTCCGTTCAGGTGCGACGTCCCGACGCTCCGGCGCACGATCGACCTGCCGGTCGCCGCCGTCCCTGCGGACGTCGTCATCCCGGCGCTCGGTGAGAGCCGGCGCAATTTTCCTGTCGGCATCGTCTCTCCTGTCGGCGTTATCAGCGTTACCCTCCATCCGGCGAAGCGCGTCGTTACGCTCGGCGTCGTTGCGCGGGGCGTCGGCACGATCCTTGAAGAAATCGTCGTGCTGAACATCGACGCGATTCCTTAGCGCATCGCGAGCAGCCACCTCGTTGGATCGGCCGAAACGCTCCGCCACGGCCGCATTGCGATACGGCACGTTGCCACGATGCGCAGGGTTGTGGACCCAGACATTGTTGGCGATGTTGATGTTGGCGTGGTTGAAGACGTTATAGCGGTTGACGTTGATGATGACGTTGTGATTCCACCAGTCGCAGCCGCCCCAGATTGCAGCGCCGACTGCCACGCCCGCCGTGAACGAGACGATGTTGCTTGCGATGAATCCGGGCGGGGACCAGTAGAACGGCTGGTAGTTTGGATAGCCCCACGCGCCATAGGCGACGGCCGGATTGTAGACGGGGACGTAATAGACGTCGGGATTGACCGGCTCGATCACGATCGGCGGCTGACCGGCGGATGCAACAACGCCGGCGGGGACCGGCTCCGTCGTGACCACCTGCTGCGGCGTCGATTTCAAATTACCTGCGGCTTGCGCCTCCGCGCGAAGCGTCTGCACGGCGTTGAGCACGTCCTGCTGCTGCGCCAGGAATGCATCGCCGAGCTCTTCCATCCAGGCGAGCTTGTCGCTCATCATTTCCAGCGTCTGCGGCACCGCGGTCAGTGCCTTGACGCTCGGGTCCCAGGATTGGCCCTCCATCGCGCTCTCAAGCGCCTGTCCCTTGACGGTGGAGTTGTCGCGCGACCAGCGCGCGGCTTCCACCACCTCGAGCGGATAGGTCGACGCCATCAGAACCTGCGTCAGCAGCGGGTCCGGATAGAGCGCGATCGGCGCTACAAGCTGCGCGATCTGGGCCTGAGAGAACGTCTGTTCGCTCTCGGTCTGGCTTTGGGCCGGGATCGGCGCGGTCGCGCCCTGCGCGCGAGCCGGCACGCCGGCGAAATTGCAAACCAGAATGAGTGGCGCGGCGCAAAGGGCCAGCCGGCACACTTTCAATGAAATGCTATCGGTCATCTCTGATCTCCTTTTGCCGCACCGCAAGCGCTGCGGTGCGGCCGATGAATGTCTGTTGAAGTGGATGCCTGGACTAGAAGCAGTAGCGCTGGCCGTTGCGCCAGACGCAGCTCGAGCCGCGGTGATAGGCGTAGACGTTGCCGTAGCGTCCGATGGCCGTCGCGCCGTACGGGCTAACGCCGACCGCGCCATACCGGCTGATGCAGCCTGCGCGATAAACGCCTCTCACGCAGGCGAAGGCGCTTGCGTCGGACACGCTCAGGATCACGCCGAGCACGCTGGCGATGGCAAGCGCTGCATATTTTGTCTTGAGTGACCGCCGCGCCAACACGTTGGGCAAGTGGCGGGTGGAAAGAGTCGTCGCTGTCTTCATGGTCGTATTCCTTCTCATAGGGTTGTGAATGCGAAAGCGCGGCGTCGACACACGACGCCACGGTTTCGCCTTTGGCTTTGGCTTTCAGTGAATGAGCTGCGATATCGCAGTGCTGCGGGAAAAAATCAGTGCCCGCCAACGCGACGGACAAATGATCCAGGTCGCGGTCCAAAACAAATACAGCCTCAATATGCAGGTATCGGCACGCGCTATGGCCCTGACCGGAGGCTGCCATAGGTTGAGAAATGGCCCGAAAACACCTGATTTTGGGCGAACGGGTCCAATTCGGCGCCGACGCTTCACATCAATGTGTTTTGGTCCATCCGCCTGCCGCTTTTCGCGTCGGCCGACGGGCGCTGCCTCAAATCGGGGCGCCTGATCTTGCCCAAACCGGTGGCGCGATGGATGATGTCCAGGCGCGGTCCCACGAGGACAAGATGCAATTTCGTCAACTCCGATACTTCGTCAAGATCGTCGAGGCCGGAAGCCTTTCTCGCGCAGCTTCCGTGGTCCATGTCGCGCAGCCGGCCCTAAGCCAGCAGGTCGCCGAATTGGAGGAGCGGCTCGGCGTCGCCCTGCTTCAGCGCAGCGCGCGGGGCGTCCGGCCGACCGCGGCGGGCGAGATCTTCTACAAGGAGGCCTCCGCCATCCTGCGCCAGCTCGATCAATTGCCGGGCACCGTCCGCTCCAGCAGCGGCGAGCCGGAAGGGACGGTCAATCTCGGCTTTGTATCGTCACTGGCTCCGAGGCTTGTCGGTTTTCTGGACAAGTGCCGGGAGGCGTTTCCAAAGGTCGTCATCCGGGTATCGGACGGCGACAGCCTCAGCCTCGAAAGCAAGATCTCGTCGGCGACCGTCGATCTCGCAATCCTTTATGAGGACGCATTCATCACGCCGCTGACGCGCATCCCCATCTACAAGCAGAAGCTGTTTGTTGTCTCGTGCCAACCGGTTGCAGATCCGCAAAACGTGATCACGCTCGAGCGGGTTGCCGAGCTGCCGCTCGTGCTGCCGGGTGCCACCAACGGCCGCCGCGCATTGATCGAGCGCATATTCGCGGAAGCGAAGCTGAAACCCAACGTCGTTCTGGAAGCCGATTCGCTCGTCAGCGAAATGTGGTCGGTGCGAAACGACGTCGGTTGCACCATACTGCCCGTCGGCGACTTGTCCAATTTCGGACCTTACGCCTTTGCAAAGCCGGCCGCGATCGAGCCGCCGATATTTCTGACATGCTCGATCGTCTACTCGGCCGATTTTCCGCTCACCACGGCCGGCGAAGCCGTGCGCGACGTTCTCGTGGATTTCATCAAACATCGCGTAAGCCAGACCGATATGCCCGGAGCGGAGTTGATCCGCGGACGCTGAGTTCTGCGACGGCAGGACCGTGGCGTCGAATTCAGGCCTGTCGTGCATGCGCCTCTTCGTTGCGCGCGAGCGCCAGGCGGCCGATGTCCTTTACGCCATGCCCCTCCAGCTCAGCCAGCACAGCCGCATCCGACAGGGGCAGCTTGCGCGAATGCTTCCAGTCATGCTCGGCCGTCTCGATCAGCCGTCTCACCACGCGCTCGCAAGAGGTTTCGACGGCGAGCTCGCGGCGATCGTCAAAACTGCCGGGACTGAGGTTGATCGATCCGACAACGGCGCGCCTGTCGTCGGCGATCATGATCTTGCCGTGCAGTTTCAGTTTCTTCAGCGCGCGAACCTTGGCGCCGACATCATGCACGATGCGCAGGCCGCTGACGCCCTCGAACAGCTTCTTGCTCTTGAGCTTGTGCAGGGCGCGCGACATGATCCGGACGCGAACACCGCGCTTGGCCGCACGCACCAGCCGTTCGATGATCACCATGTCCTGATAGCGCTCGTTCTGCAGCCAAAGCGTTTCCCTTGCACTGTCGATGAAATCGGCAATGCGCTGGCGGCCGTTGTTCGGACACCAGATCAGGTTCGAGCCCGGCGCCGGCACGAACGGCCGTTCGTTCCAATCGGCATCGAAGCACCGGACCATTTCTTCAACTTCGACTGCGCTGGTGGTCTCGACCGCGTAGTCACGGGTCTCCGTGAGGTCGCGCGTTTCCCAATTGAGGGATTCGATGAACCCGACCTCATTGTCGATCACCATCGATTTTTGATGCGTAATGGCAAACTCGGTGCTGCTGTCGCGTACGCTGACGCCGGCCGCCAGCAGCGCCCCGCGCACGACCTCGTTGTCGCTGGTTCCGTCGCGCCGTGCCGGATTGAGCATGACGCGGACACGCACGCCGCGATGCCTCGCCGCAATCACCGCGTCCAGCAGGGATGGATCCGTGAACAGGAACATCCGGATGTTCAACGTGCGCCGCGCCGCCCTGATCGGATCGACAATAGCCTCCGCGCCGTCGTCCGGAAGAACAATCAACCTGTGTGACATCTCGTGATTTCCTCGGTCATGCCGCGTCGGCAATTTGCGCCGTTGTCTGATACTGGATGCGATGCATCTCGGCGAAGACGCCGCCGCGGGCGATCAGCGCCGCATGCGTCCCCTCCTCCGCCACGACGCCGTCCCTGAGCACGACGATCTTGTCGGCATCGATCAGCGTGCCAAGACGATGCGCGATCATGATGACGGTGCGGCCCTTCATCAGCCGCCGCAGGGCCTCGATCACCAGATGCTCCGATTCCGCGTCAAGCGCAGCGGTCGGCTCGTCCAGCACCAGGATCGGGCTGTTGCGGATCACCGCACGGGCGATCGCAATACGCTGGCGCTGGCCGCCCGACAACGTGTCTCCGCGCTCGCCGACCATGGTGTCGTAGCCGAGGGGCATGCGGCTGATGAACTCGTCAGCGTTGGCGATCCGGGCGGCCGCAACGACCTCCTCCTCGGTCGCCTCGGGCCGTCCGTAGGCGATGTTTTCGCGGATGGTGCCCTGAAGCAGCAACGTATCCTGCAGCACGAAGCCGATCTGGGAGCGAAGCGCCGCGATCCTGTAGTCGGAAATATCGACGCCATCGATCATGACGCGGCCGAGAGCCGGATCGTAGAAGCGAGGCAGCAGGCTGAGCACGGTCGACTTGCCGGAGCCCGTCGGACCGACGATGCCGACAACCTGACCCGGCTTGATGTCGAACGACACCTCATGCAGCACCGGACTATCCTTGTCATAGCCGAAGCTGACGCGGTCAAAGCTGATCGCGCCGCGAACGCGGCCGGGATCGATGGCGCCGGCGCGCTCCTCGATGACGTCGTCGGCTGAAAGGATGGCTTGAATCCGCTCCAGCGCGACGGTGGTCTGCGCCACCGTGCTGGTCATGCTGGCGAGGTCTTTCACCGGCTTGAAGAACTTCTTCAGGTAGGCGAGGTAGACCGTCAGCGCGCCGGCCGTCATCGCGCCCGCAACGATCAGCGAGGTCCCCTTCCAGAGCACGATTGCCGTGCAGATCGCCACCACGATGTTGACCACGGGCGACATCAGCGATTTGATCTTGCGTGCGCGAAGCGCCGCCACGACGGTCGCGTGGCTTGCAGCCTCCAGATGCGCGACCTCGATATCCTGGCGGCCGAACGCCTTGGTCACGCGGATCGAACCCAGTCCGTGCTGAACAATGGACAGCACGTCACTTTGCCGCTTGCGTACCGCGCGGGTCGCTTCCTTGACCGCCGTCTTGAAATGAAAGATGAAAATCAGGAGAACGGGCGCGAATGCGACGGCGATGAGGGTAAAATCCCAATCCATCCACAACATCAGTCCCACCATGAAGACGATGGTGAGGAGATCGATGACGATGTCGAGCGTGGATGACGACGCAAAGTCCTGAATCGTGGCGACATCGCTGGTGATGGTGGACACCAGCGCGCCGATCTTGGCGTGGTCGTAGTAGCGCAGCGAGAGCCGGTGCAGGTGCTCGTAGATCCGAAGGCGTAGGTCGTTGGCGATCCACTGGCCGGCGCTTGTCGTGTAGTAATTGTCGATGTAGCTCGCAATCGCGCCGACGATGGCGATCGCTAGCGTTGCAGCGCCGGCAAACAGCGCCACGCCAAGCGTATGCTTGCCGAAGCCCGCATATTCATGCGCCCATGCCAGCCAGTGCGGCAGATGATGGTTGCCGAGCGCATCGTCGATGACAAGCTTGAGCGGCCAGGGCGCGGCCAGACCGGCGGCGATCTCGACCAGCATGGCGGCAAACACGACCGCCAGCCAGCCGCGATAGGGCCGCAACAGGTCGATGACGAGGCGCGACATCTCCCTCTCCCCCTATTGAGCTGACGGCTCTGCGCCGATCGCGCCGGCAACCGTCTTGCCACAATCGCTGGGTGCCGGGTGGCCGGCGAAGCGATCCATCATCCAGCCGACCGCAGCGTTGGCGCTGTCGGCGGCGACAAGGCCATGGCCGACGTTTGGCAACCACATCATGGTGACCTTGCTGCCGGCCTTGCATTGCCGCTGCATGTAGGCCCGTGTCACCTCGGGACGCACGAGGTCGTCCGTCGTGCCCTGGGCGAGGAACAGCGGAATACCCTGCGGCAGCGCGCCGGGAGTGTTGTGGGCCGCGATCGAATGCCAGGGCTCGACGGTCGCGATGTTCGGCACCGACAGGAAGTGCTGTTCGAGCGGCTTCTCGGTGCGGCGCCGCGCCATGATATCGAAGATCGATTCGATGCATTCGTCCGCAAGGCGATCGACCGTCGGCATCGCCTCTGGCACGACGACCTTGTCGATCGGCGCGTTATAGACACGTGCCCATGACCACAGCGTCATGGCGGTCAGGTTCTTGCCGCCGGAGGTCTTGAAGTCGTCACCCATCAACGCGACCAGCGAGGTTGCAGGTGCAGCCGCGGCAACTCCGACCAGGTTGAGCTCGGGTGCATACGTTTTTGCGATCAACCCTGTATAGAGCGAGGCTTGGCCGCCTTGCGAATGCCCCCACACGGCAAAGCTGTTGCCGTCCCCGACACCGGGAAGACCGCGTGCAGCGCGCACGGAATCGATGACGGCGCGCGCCTCGCTATCACCGACGAGATAGGGATGCGGACCGGGCGTGCCCAAACCGGGATAGTCAGTGGCCGCGACCACCGCGCCCTGTTCGATCAACTGGCGCAAACCCGCCATCTGCTGAAACACGAAGATCGCGAGCGACGGCGCACAATGCGGCACGACACCCGTGGTCGGATGCGCCCAGGCCACAATCGGCCGCCCGCCTGCAGGCGCAGGCCCCGGCGGCACGACGATCACGCCGGATACTGCGATCGGCTCGCCATGCATCCCGGTCGAGCGATAGAGCACCCGATAGGCCTGCGCGCCGGCGGGCGCAAAACCCATCGGCTCTGAGCGGATCAGCGTGCCGGGCGCACCCGCAATCTCCCGCCCCGTTGCCTGATAGAACGACGTTTGCGCGTCGGCCTTGACGGCGGACAGCGCAAGCGTCGCCGCGCAAAGCACCGCGCCGATCAGCCGTGTCGAAGTTCGAACCATTTTCGTCTCCGTCGTGAAATTGCGGGACATGCCCGCGTTTGGATTGCCAACGACCGCCGGGTCTTGCGACCGACGCAAGCTTCAGAAAGAGGATGCCCTGCTCAGCGCCGCCGCATAGATCGGAATCTCCATGCACTCGATCGCTGCCTGCTGCTGGGTGCCGAACACATCGCGTTCGTCTACCGACGCCGAGATGTTCGGCCGATCGGTGGCAATCTTGATGGCGTTGCAGGCATCGACGAAGAACGTCCCGACGACATGGCCCCGCGGCACCTTCAAGACGTTTGCAATATTGTCCTTTGCGAACGCGTTGGAATGCAACGCGGCTTCGTAGTTCTCGCCGGACGTGAAGATGATGTCGAAAGTCAGGCGGTTGATCCCGGCATCCTTGCTGCGAATGACCACGGCCATATCCACGAGCCGGTGCGAGCCGATTGGCGCACCAGACGGGGCGTGGTCGACGATCAGCGACAGCGAGCGCTCGTCGACGTCGCCGCGGTAGCCCGTTTCGCCGATGTCGAAGTAGCGGGGCTGCTCGCAGCCGTCCTTCCGCCAGTCGGCTCCATCAGCTCGAAAATAGGTGATCGGGAACATGGCGCCCTTGATCAGCTCTTCGTTCTGAAGCAGGTGATAGATCGACCAGACATACGCATCCGGTGCATCAAGATTGAGCCGCGAGGCCGTCTTCGGGATAACGAGCTCTGCAATCCGATCGATTGCCTGCTGATGCAACTGCGCAAGTTTGCCTGGATCGCGATCCACAGTGCGCAGCAGGATTGCCGGATTGGAGGCATCGGCGGCGGTGATCGTGAAATCAGCATCAGTCAGCGCATCGGGAAATTCCTCCGACACCTGCTTGACGACCGCGGATTTGATCTCCGCATAGTTCTTGCAGAACAGAGGGTCGCGCGTTCCGCTCGGTACGATCGCGCCGAACCGGCCGTCCGGACGTTGGAAGCTCACGAGATTGGGTGAAAGCGGAAAGGCGACGTTGCCTGCGGTCGATTTGCGGCCGGGATATCCGTAGTAAATGAAGGAGTACGTCAAGAGATTCGCGAGCCGGATAGCTGCGTCTCGCGTGCGGGCCGCCGTTTCAATGATGATTCCGAGTTCGCGCTGCGTTCCGTCGACAGGCGTCGTCTGCACGCCGTTGCGGCCGTACACCAGGACGTCTCCGGGAATGTTCGAAAGGTCTGTAGGATCGATATGGATCAGCGAAACCTTGCGCGCGCCGAGCCGCCGGGCCCCTTCGAGCTTGATGCTCCATGGCCAGGGCTTGTCGGAGCGGATGAAGCGGCTGTTGCGGATGCCGGCGCTCCGGCCGTTGCTGGAGAAGAACTGGGTCTTCTCCATCGCAAGAATACCTTCGGGATAGAATTGCAGCTGCGGATGGCTCTTCTCGTAGAGCGAATGCGCCGCAATCGAAGACGCCGTGCAGCGGCGCGCCGGATTCGGCGGCGTGAAAAGTGCGGTACCGTCATCATGGATTTCGCCGACCAGGCAATCCGACGGCGAGCCGGGCTCGCAGGCGAGCGCGCCGTATTCGAGAACATGACCGGCATGGTAGGCGAGACCGGGATCGATGCCGCAGCGAATCATGTCCGCAGCGAACAGCGTGACGTCGCAGGCGCGGCCGGCCAGGATGAATTGTGCGCCGGCTTCGAGCGCCGTGATCAGCGGATGCACTCCCATTTGCCCGACGATCACGCTCTCGCGGATGGCTTCCTCGGTCAGCTCCGGGCCATGGCCGGTCGCACGCAACGCGCCCTTGCGATATTCCGCGACCACCAATTCCGGATCGAGTTCGGAGCGAATGATCGCCACCTTGGCGTCACGAATGCCGAGCTCGGCAAACACCTCCTTGGCGATATCGATCATCCAATCGAGATTGCGGTTTCCGCCGGCCATACCGCTGCTGCCGAGGATGACGGGACAGCCAAGCTGCTTGCCGGCCGACGCCATGTGGCGGTAGTCGGCCTTGACGGCCTCGCGCGCGAAATATCTACTGCCGGTGCCAAGGTAATACGGGCCGGCATCCATCGAGCCGCCATCGCAGACGATGGCGTCAACCCGACCCCTCAGCGCGGCCTGCAACGACTCCTTCGGATAGCCATATCCGAGGGTGCCGCACGCCGAGACAACGCGATAGACGAGGTTTGGCATCGAACTGCCCTTTGCCTGACAAGGGCAATCCGACTTGGCTTGCCCGCGAACGGGCAGAGCAATGCTCCGCCGGCCGATCCGGAACAAATACAGCTTCAATATG
>Ga0210384_10008758_pt1 | contig 10518 bp, 10 predicted proteins | sample IncBWH2MmetaG_FD_160574 | JGI IMG/M metagenome (GOLD analysis project Ga0210384, IMG submission 160574) | Forest soil microbial communities from Barre Woods Harvard Forest LTER site, Petersham, Massachusetts, United States - Inc-BW-H-2-M | ecosystem: Environmental > Terrestrial > Soil >...
AATGCTTTCCTTGTGCACATCCATGCCGATATATTTAGTGCTGGTCATAAGGGCGTTCCTTTCTGGAGAGGTTGAGCCAAACATTCAAAACCTACTCCACAAGGGGCGCCCTTTTATATTGCGTCGTGCCAGCTCAACCGGTCGATGCAACACCATCCAATGCGTTGATTCGACAATGCTTCCCAGGAAGAACCCATCTGTTTGGCTGTACTCGGTCAAAACCTAGCCAGGGTAGTGTTCCGGCTGATCTAACCTGGCCAGCGATTTTAGCTTTTGTTTTCAATGCAAGGTGGGTTCGAGCTGAGTGTTGCGTCGACCGATTGAGACCACCGCGTTTACCAGGACCTTGGCGCGACAAATCAGCTAAACGGACCACGAGGGAGTGCGTTTCGCGAATAATCTTTCAAATCCCTAGGTTTATACGCTGCGAGCAGAGGTATAGAATCCATGCCTTTCCCCTGGGGCTCCTCGCAACGGCCCGCGGGGGAAGAACATGGAGGGGAGTAATGAAAAGTCAGAAGATGCGCCTTCTTATGAAGCTTATTGTTCCTGTTGTCGCTGTTTTGTCGAGTTTTTCAGTCGCTTGCCTATCGGCGATGGCTCAGAATTCGAGCAACAGTGCCGAAATTGAAAACCTGAAGTTAATTGTCGATCAGCAACAGAAAGCGCTGGAGCAACAACAAGCGCAAATCCAGGCGCTGCAGTTCGCCTTGACGGAACAAAAGAAGATGCTGGTGAGCCTGGTGCAAGGAGCGACGAGCAGTGACACGGCGAATCCGCCCATATATCCCAAGACGGACAACCACCTGCAAGCGCAAAATGAACCATCCTCCGTTCCAAGCGAACAGCAGCCGCTTACTCCCCAGCAGACGCAAGTCGAGGAAGAGTTGCAGCGTGGTCCGGAAATTGCCGACGTGACGCCCACCACACCGGCCCTCCAGTTAGGCCCTGCGAAGATTCGTCTAATCGGCTACCCTGCACTGACCTCGGTGTGGAGATCGAGCAACAACGGCGGCAACGTGGCCACCAACTTCAACAACATCGTGCACGACAACACGGTTCCAGGCACGACCAGCGAATTCCGTCTATCGCCGCAGAACACCCGCCTGGCGCTGCGAGTGGACGCCGACTTGAAATCCAGCCAAATCGCTGGATATTTCGAAACGGATTTTGTCGGTGCGCCCGTCGGCGGAAATCTTGTGACGCAATCCGGTTATCCGTTCCGGATTCGTCAGGCTTGGTTGGACTGGCGCAAAGGAAAGTGGGAGATGGCCGGCGGGCAGTTGTGGTCGCTGATGACACCGAATAAGGAAGGTATTCTTCCGTGGCCCGGTGATATAGCCGCTCCCCAGGTGATTGATCTCAACTTTGTCGCTGGGTTTGTGGTTGGGCGCTATCCGCAATTCCGGCTCGTTTATCGGTCATCTGAGAAAATGGCGTTCGGTTTTTCGGTCGAGAACCCTGAGCAGCAGGTGTCAAATAGTGTGGTATTCCCCACCGCGCTGAGTAGCACGCTCACGACGCAATACAACAACGGCAGCAGCGGACTGAATGTCCCGAACATGACTCCGGATTTTGTCTTGAAGGGCTCGTTCGACAACAAGGTCATGGGCGGTCGCGCAATTCACTTCGATATCGGCACAGTGATGCGAACTTTTCGCAGTTGGGATGGGACCGGCGCTTCGGGAAAAAGTTATGCCTTTGGTTGGGGCGTCAGTGCCAACTTCAACCTTGAGGTCAAGAAGGGCGTGCGCTGGGTGTTGGACGGTTTTGCCAGTGACGGCGCGGGTCGCTATATCGGCGGCTTGGCTCCCGACGTAACCGTCAGGGCCGATGGCGGCATTTCGCCAATCCATTCGTATTCGTGGGTCAGCGGTTTCGAGCTTGCACCGAATAAAGCTACGGGACTGTACTTCTACTACAGCGGCCTGTACGCGCAGAAGAACGCTACCTTAAACAGCGACGGCACCTGCTGTGTGGGATTCGGTTTTCCAGGTGCCAGCAACGCTGCCGGCCGATTGATCGAGGAGGCCACGGGGGGCTACTCACGGGTGCTCTGGAAATACGAAAACCTAGGGTCGGTGCAGTGGGGGCTGCAATACGCGCATGTTTGGGTCTATCCTTGGGCGGCTGGCAATGGTCCAAACTCAGCCAACGCTAACATGGTGTTCAGCCAATTGCGCTATAACTTGCCCTAAAGGAGAACAAACGGAGGAAAACATGAAGGAAAGGTCTGACAAGTCAGTAGGTAAAGCGGCCGTGGATCGACGAAGTTTTCTCAGCGTGGCCCTTGGCACCTGTGCGATCACTCCACTGGGAAAGCGCCCGCCTTCTAATTTTGCTAGTTAGAGGCTGTGGCGATGGCCTCGCTAACGGGCCGGCAGAGACGCAGGCTGTTGCAAACGGAACTCGAGCAACGTCTCGCTGGGCACATTTACCGATTGGCCCTTCTGCGCCACGGCCCCCACGGCCCCAGCGGTTGCACCGATAGCTGCTCCCTTTCCGGCATTCCCTGCGATTCCTCCAATGGCCGCCCCAAGGCCTGCCCCGCCCAAAACCCGCTTGGCGCTTCTCTTGCCGCTGCTGCTACCTTTTACCTGATAATCGCTCGTCAGCATCGGATAGGCCGTGCCGCCAACGACGATGTCTGTTAGTTCCAACTGCAGCTCGGATGACCCAGTGGCGCGGCCCGCCTGTTTTGCTTGTGCGAGCCGGCCGTAAACTGTATTTCCTTTCGGGACGATCACGCTGCCATTCACTACGAGGTTGGTCTCCAGAACGGCCGTAAACCGCGACCCCGGTGAATTCTTGCTGGAATCGACCGTATCCAGCATTCGCACCAGGATGGTTGTGCCAGCCGGCACGGTAATCATCTTTTGCTGCGGCATCGCCGCCGGCTCGGGGCGCGACGGGGGAGTCGCCGCGAATCCCGCCATCACTCCAGTCAACAAGAGTGCCGGCAAAATTATGAATTTCCTCATACTGTTCTCCTCTTTCTTGTGTCAGGAACCCGCTATCGGCAACGAAGAAGCAATTTGCAAATCGATGATCAAGAGCAACTGGTTTTCCACCTGCACGAAGCGGGCGGCGGTAATCGCGCCCATCTCAAGCGATCGTAATACTTGGCCAAGAGATCCCCACGCTGCTTTTGAAATGCCATCGCATTGTGGATCAATTCATCGGCCTTCTCGTTGGTCAACTGGTTGTAGGTCCGTGAGTACTCTTCGATATTTGCGACTCTCAAATCATTCAACTTGGACAGTTCGGCGTCGTAGTCACGGTAAATCGGCCAGAACTTCGTGGCTTCGTCCGGGTCGAGCTGCATAACGGCACTCATCACTGCAGATTTCTGCGACCGCACATCTTCCCGCAAGAGCTTGATGTACTCTTTGAGATTCTGATCCTTTTCCGTGGTCGCGGGAGCTGCGGCCTTGGCAGGCGCCTTCTGAAGCTGTGCCTTATCCTGGGCCATCATCCGGGGAGCGAAAACCAGGAATGCAAAGGTGGCCATCGCTATTGCGCTTTTCTTATTCATCATTCTCCTCCGTGAAAATCCAATTCGCTGTTTGGGCCTGCCGCGCGCTAGGATACAGTTTTTCTCCAGCCTCCTCCACGAACCCGCAAAGCCTGAATTTCTTTTTTTCTTGAGCTTGAAAACGGCGTCATTGTACGCCAACTCTCCTGTTTGCACCATTGGGAAGCGAATTCAGTTGGCGCTCGCAGACTTCAAGAGGCGCATGCCAGTTGACCACGAACCAAGGTTCAGACTAGAGTCTCCCTGCTGCTTGAAGTGAAAGCTTCCAGCTGTACACCCTCGGTACTATCCAATATTGCGGAACGTCGTGGAGGAGCTATGAAAACCTGCAAATCTGTACTGGGCCTCTTCGGTGTATTTTGTGTGTTGGCAATGAGTGCGCGGATCGTGCATTCGCAAGAGAAGGCCACTCCAAGCACGGTTCAGGTTCACATGGTTATCACGGACCAGGCGCTCAGTGATAACAGCGAAGTTCCTGTTCTCAGGCAGGACAACATACAAGTGAAACAGGGCAAAGCTGTCCTCAAGGTGGACCAGGTAATTCCAGCCCAGGGAGATAATGCCGCGCTTCAATTGTTCATCCTGATCGACGATACATGCGACCCGGTGATCGGCGGGAATCTCAACGACCTTCGGGATTTCATCAATGCTCAGCCTTCGTCAACCGTTATCGGCGTGGCCTACATGTCCAACGCAACTATCCAGATCGCTCAGAATTTCACCGCCGATCACGCGCTTACCGCCAAGGCGCTGCGTATTCCCCGAGGAACATCCTCAACAATGGATAGTCCTTACTTGTCGCTCATCAGCCTGGTGAAGAGCTGGCCCCAGCAGAAAGTGCGGCGCGAGGTTCTGATGATCACCGACGGAATCGACCGTCTCCGCGGCGATAGGATGCCCACCCGTGAAATTGCGCCTACCAACGGTCGCGCGCCTCTCAATTCTCGGTCTAGCACGACCGTGTCAACCGGTATGACCACGATGAGTCCAGACGTTGATTCTGCCAGCACGGCGGCCCAGCGCTACGGTGTTATCGTCCACTCCATATACGCCATGGGCAATGGGCGAATGGGCCGGAACGCGTGGGAGGCACAGCTCGGTCAGTCGGGTGTCGCCAAGATCGCGGACGAAACCGGAGGAGAGTATTTCGCCCTGGGAATTCAAAACGCGGTTAGCTTTAAGCCCTATCTGGATCGCCTGCAAAAGATTTTCGACAACCAGTACTACCTTGCGTTTCGGGCCGTACCGAAAAAGAAAGACGGTTTGCAGCGAGTAAGTATTTCAACCGAAGTGTCGAATGCCGATATCGCTGCTGCCAACAATGTCTGGGTTCCCGCTGGGAAGTAAGCGCTGTATGCGAAGGCCCGCAACATTCCACGGAGACTTGCTTCTCTGAAGTAGTTTGTGTGCTACCGCGGTGGCGCAGATGGAAACGGTCAACGGGCTGAGCCACGGCGTGGTCTAGCGATTATTTCTGATTCTGCTCCACCTTCACGAAGCTGTACTTCGCACTGAACTGGATGCAAGGAGCATTTGCTTTTTGACCGTTTTGCAGCATTGTCCAGCCATACAGGAACTCTGCGCCGACATTGAGCGAGCCATAGGGATTCCAGATCAGGCTGGCGCCCGTGTACGTAGCGTGATTGTACGTCGTAGGCGCAGCTAAATTGGTATTGACCACGTCTGAGTACAAGTAAATCGCATTGGACCGATGCATATCAGTGTTCATCTGAAAGGTAGGTCTATGGCTGGAAAGGTCGAGTTTGGCCCGAAGTGAGCGAGAAGACTAAGAAAACGAAAGCCCCATCCTTGCAAAACCAAACTCGCAATGCCGGTAGACCGGAGCGCTCAACCGAGTTTGGCAAGCGTCGAAAGAACGCCTGCGTTTTCGACGATGGCCCGTATGGAAGAGACGTTGCGCCCTGTCGCCAGAGACTTTAGTGCTGCAAGCACACGCCCCTCTCCCAGGTGGTCGATCGCATCGCCAAGGGAGACGGCGAAATGGAGCATGACGCTGGAATCGCGGTAGCAGTCGGCTATGCACGCGGTGCAGCCATCGCGAATCAAAGGTGCGTCCGCAAACTCCCACACCGAACACATCCGTTTGTCCCAGGCATCGCAACGCCACATATCAAAGTTCCAGTCCATATAGAAACTCTTGTAGCCACCGTAACAAACGAAGCGCTCCGTCTGGCCGCGCAGGTGCTGCTTCATGTCGGCGACCGAGGCTCGCGGATTGTTGACGGGGAACACGCCGCGCAAATCATCGACGGCGTCGAAGGCTTCGATCAGCTCGGTGGATTCGAAGTTGACCAGCCGCGAGTCCGAGGACCAAGCGAGGGAAGAAGAGCCAAGACGGGCCTGTTGGGGATAGGAAAAAGCGACTGCAGAAAATCCGAGGTTCCGTAGTAAGGGTACGAGCAAGCGATAGTCGCCGATCAACTTGCTCATCGTCACCTGGGCGAGCGCCGTCATGCCTAAGCTCGGCATACGCGCCGTGGCTGAACGGATGCGCTCACCGAGACCTTTAAGACCGCGGTTTTCTTCGTGGACGGACATTGCGGGGGCGTCAATTGAAACGTAGACCGTCTTGAGACCGGCCGCTGCGAGCCGATTGAGCTGCATCGGGAGCAGCCAGCCATTGGTAATGACGGCAGGACCCATGTCCCTCGCAACGGACATCTCGATCATCTCAGCGAGGCGTGGGTGGAGGAGAGTTTCACCGCCAAAAAAACTGACATAGCGGACCCCGCGTTTGTGCAGGATGTCCAGGGCGCGACCGAACTGGTCGGCGTCAATCCAGCGTAAGTCGCTGGAAGCGACTTTGCCACGGGCAAAGTTGCAGAAATCGCAGGCTGCATTACAGGAGTTCGTGACGGCGATGTTACAGAGAGCTGGACCACCGCGGCGGATGAGCCGAAGCATGTCCCAGGTTTTGGAAGCAATCGAGGTCACGGCATGTCCAATCCTCTTCGGAAGCTACACTCATTAACCCCTATTGGTCCATGCATTTCAACAGAGGTGAGCGTGTATCGAAGCGCGTTAATCAGGAGTTGGGCCACAATCCGCTTATCCTGGTGTCAACGCAAAGTAGAAATGTCCGGTTTTCCGCCAGATAGAAATGTCCGCTTCCATGGTCTCCTCCAAGGGTGCTCTGCAGGCACATGGTATTTGGGTTTGCTTTGGTTTTTGGGTTTCGGTGTTCGTTCCGCAAGTCCTGGAGGCCGTAGGCCGGAAGGACTTGCGGAACGCTGCGCCGGTTCGGGGCAGGCGCGCAGGTGCAGATATCGCCCTCGGTAGCGCAACCAGTAGCTTCCGTCCAAGCGCCGTTCGATCTCGACCGCAGCTCCACGAAGCCCCGCACATACTTCTTCCCGCAGTACTCCCCAGCGATTCCCGTCCCAGCTTACGGTGTGGTCCTGAGCTACTTTGCGGGCCACGCGTACACTCAAGATTTCTTCCAGGCGCTGTTCCTGCCCCAGTCGTCGATGGGCATTGCGGGCATTCCGCGGTGCCACCGTAAAACGCTGCTCCCACTCGGGAACAAAGCGCGTCTCCAAAAAGTGATTGGCGGCCTCCATGCTGTCGATTCCCGCCAAGCGCATCTCCTTCACCAGGCGGTCCTGAAGAGTTTCAAACAATCTCTCGATACGCCCTTTGGCTTGCGGACTGTGGGCCGCGATCCATTCGATCCCCAGTTCGTTCAAGGCTCGCCCGAACTGCGTTCGCAGCGGATCTCCCCGCAGTTGTTCGGCAAGCGGCTGCGGCCCGACCGTTCGAAAAATGCTGGCTTTATCGGTGTAATGGGCCAAGGGATGTCCGTAGCGCCGTACCCATCCGCCAAACGTTCGCAGATTCTCTTCCGTGGTGTCGTGTTCGGTGAACCGTGCATGGATCCGACTGGTAGCGTCATCGATCACGGCGATCAACTGGCAGGCTGGACCGCGATCCTCCAGCCAGCGGAAAGGAGAACTGTCCTGCATCACCAGCTCCCCGAAACTGGCTCTTCGCTCCCGCCACACGTGGATCTTTTTCACCCGCTGACAGAGGGGACGCCAAAAGGCCGCTTTGCTCATCCACCTCCGCAGGGTCTCCCGGCTCACCAGGAAACCATCCTTGGCTAAGTGTTCGGCGGCCAGCGTGGGCCCGAAGTCGGCATAACGCTGGCCCACGCGAGCTAAAACCTTCCGTTCGAAACCGGCTGCCAGCTTGCGATTCGATGGCCGGCCTCGTAATCCGTGAACCAGGGCACCATCCCCGTGCTCGCGAATCCGCAGCAGCATCCGCCGCACCTGGCGGTCGGTTATTTTCAGCCGCTCCGCTGCTGCTACCTGCGAGAGATGCTTCTCCTGTACCTCGTGCAACACTTTCAATCGGTCCCGTTCTCGTTGGCTCAAAGTGATTCGCTCCGCTTCCATGGGGCCCTCGGCCTTCCATGGAAGCGGACATTTCTACTTTGCACAAACCGGACATTCTCATTTTGCGCCGACAATCCGCTTATCCTGGTTGACTTGGCTTCTGACGCGACCTAAGATATGCCGGAAAAAAGGGAGACTCAGCGTCACTTCCGCGGATCACAACGGCGAGACGCGCATTTCAAAGACCAGGAGGAAGGTTATGGAACGGACATCACCAGAGTCGGTGGATAACCTAGTGGTGGACCGCCGCAGATTTCTTGGCGCGGCTCTCGGTGCCTGCGTCATCACTCCACTGGCCCCGCTATCTTTGCAGCTCGCGACAAGCCTAGCTGGCTCGCTAACAAAAGAGCAACGTGACAGCATGACACCGTCGCAGGTTATTGACGAATTGAAGAGGGGGAATGAGCGGTTTCGTACGGGCAAGATGGCTCCTCGGGATTATTTAGCTGAAAAACGCTCAAGTGCCGCCGGCCAATATCCCGCGGCAGTAATCCTTGGATGCGTCGACTCGCGGGTGCCTGCGGAAATTATTTTCGACGTTGGGATCGGCGACACGTTCAATGGGCGCGTGGCCGGCAATGTAGTCAACGATGACCTGCTCGGGAGCATGGAGTTTGCATGTGCTGCTTCGGGAGCCAAGCTGGTCTTAGTCCTGGGTCATACGGCTTGCGGCGCGATAAAGGGCGCAATTGACGACGTGGTGTTAGGAAATCTTACGGGATTGTTGGCGAAAATCAAACCCGCCATTCCGGAAACCAAGTTTGAAGGCGAGAAGTCCAGCAAGAATCCGGCTTACGTCGATGCCGTGGCCCGAACCAACGTCAAATTGGCAATCGAAAATATTCGGAGACGAAGCCCGGTGTTAGCGGACCTGGAGAAAAAAAGGTCGATCCAGATCACCGGTGCGATGTACAACCTCGCGAATGGAGTGGTGGACTTTGTCAGTTAGTGGGTTTAGCTGCTCGAAACGAACCACAGATTGGGTTTCACTGGAACCTGCGGGTCTCAGCTGATCTGAGCCCGTTATCCTCAATTTCCTCCCGGACTCAAGCGAAAGAAGGCTTCCAGCGCATTCACAAAAAAATTCCCCAGAAGAAGTCCAGTGACAATATGTCGAGAACTCTTAGCGCTCGCCGTGATCATTCAATGGGTGCGGGATCGTCGGACAACCGGCCCACTATCGTGAAGCCGATCGCAAAGACGAGGACGCTGAGGACAATCACCGCGAATATGACCGGGACCAGATTCTCCGCTCCCGGAAGCCCGTAGTGCATCGGAAGCGTCGCTAGCACGCCGGCAGCAAGACCGCGAGGTATGGCAGCACTGAGGAACCAGAACTCCTTCTTCCCCAGTTCCATGCTCCGCGTCGAGAGCAGCACAGCAGGAACACGCATCGCCGCGAGGAACAGCAGACCGATGGCCGCCAGGGAAATTTGTTTCAGGTCCGTCGGGAACATCAGGCCAATCAGGAAAAAGAAGAACGACTTAATGAGAAACGCTATCTGGTCCTGCATGACCCGCGTTGTCTGCGATGCAGTGAACACCAGTCCATGGGCACCCGGAAACAGGCGTGGCACGATAGACGAAGCGTTACCGATTAAGAGCGACGCCACTAGCACCGCCATGGCGCCATTTCCCCTGAACAAATCGGTGACGCCATACAACGCAAGCATGGACGCAAGAAAAATCGTATATCCATGAGGTTTGTCCCGCATCGAAGGTATTCCGGGGACAAGCAATGCAGCGGCCATCACACCCAGAGTCACTCCGACACCGAGTTCTCTGGCGAGCGCAATGAACGGACGAGAAATGTCCGCACTGCCGCTCACGAGGAGATCGAGCAGTACCATCGTTACAATGACACTAAGCGCGTCAGTTGCGGAGGATTCGACCTCCAGCATGCGGGCTACTCTCGACGGCACGCGAGCCATGGCCATCGTTGGCATAATGACAACCGAACTAGTCCCGCCGATTATGGCTCCTACCATTACCCACGCCAACGGCGGCGAGGGGCGCACATAGCCCAGTTTGGTAGACAGCCAAAAGAACCCGCAGACCGCGATCAAAGAAAAAAGGAATCCCGACAAACCCAGAAAAATACCGCGCGGCGCGGCCGCCGCCACTTCGGTAAGTTGGAGACGAAACGCTCCGCTTGACAGAATGACGGTCAGTGCGATGGCTCCAAAGAACGGGATGCCCGGCCGAAGAAGCCCTGATGGGATAAGACCGGATATGGGCCCGGCGAGAATGCCGGCGACCACCAGCCAGACCACGTCCGGCACGCGTGTCCGCGCGAAGATGAACTCGCCAAGTGCCCCCAACAGGAGGATACCGGCAATCTCAATCACCAACTTAACGACAGGATCCATCTTTACCTTTCTTTGGAGCGTACCGCCCCGTTGAGTTGACGAGGTATATAACACGATCTCGGACGAAAATCCTGGTAAGTCGCCTTACCGGACATCTCTAACAATGTCGGCCCTGGCAAGCTCTTTTTGATGACACTTCTTTCTTTTCACCTAAAAGAGTTTTTCTCTTTCGTTTTCTTTCGTTTTCTTTCTTCTC
>Ga0210384_10008759_pt1 | contig 10518 bp, 11 predicted proteins | sample IncBWH2MmetaG_FD_160574 | JGI IMG/M metagenome (GOLD analysis project Ga0210384, IMG submission 160574) | Forest soil microbial communities from Barre Woods Harvard Forest LTER site, Petersham, Massachusetts, United States - Inc-BW-H-2-M | ecosystem: Environmental > Terrestrial > Soil >...
ATCGGCGCGCCAATCGCACGTTCGATCGACGCTCCGGATTTGTCGGGGCTAAGTCGTTCAAGCGATCGTCGCTGAAATTTGTCTGGCTTTGTAAGGGGCCAATCAGGGGAGTTCCTTAAAGCTATTCGAGACTATCAATAACACCGAACTCATTTCGATTTCGCGCCCACGAGTTTTGAATTTTCGGACTCCTCCTGAGCGTTCATTTCAGCCTTGTTCCATCGCTGGCGTTGACAGCTGACCAGGGTGAGTCCGGCCAGGTTCAGCTTATAGGGCTGCATCGGCTTTTCGAACCATTCCTCGCCGGCCCTGTATCGTACGATGGATGACATCACGCAAGAATACCGTCGCTGTGGCCCTCCTGCCGCCTTATAAATGGTTTCCATCAGACTGACGGGCAGCATATCGGGAGGGCGGATCGTCTGGTGTATCTTCAGGACTTCGCGACAGGAGGCTTCGGAGCTCTGGTCATTGGCCCTGAGGTCGGTGAGCACAACCTCGATTTCCTCCGCCCACACGTTGCCGTCGGATTTGTTCAACAACAGGACGGCAAGGGATTTGCAGCCATCCAGGGGAGTGAAACCGATGGTGGGCCGGAAATCAACTCCGGTATCTCTTGTTTGTTGGCCGCTCTTGTGGCGCCAACTACGCAATATGAAATAAGTCGGCGCGCCAGCCAACATCAAGATCGAAAAAAAGCGCCAGGTAATGAACTGATTCACGATTCTCCCTCAAGAGCGTGATGGTGAAATGTGAGTATATGACTGAATCAGTAGTTACCCAAAGAAGACTGGCGAAACGGTTGGCGTTAGCGACAACACCCCAGGATGGCAATCCTAAGACCAAGTCAACGTTGTCTTTATGCCTTCTTTATGAGTTATACGATACCTTGTTAACGCTATGAACCGCACTGGAAATTCTGGAAGTGTCGAGCCACTCGCGACGAGTCCGCAGACCGCAACTCCTTCGCAAAAGGAGAAAATTCCCACGACGCTGGCTGCGCCGGAGCGGATACCAACCTCGCCGAAATGTCTACGAACATAGCCACACAGCGGTCGACTGCGGCACAGAAGCCTGGCCTCCCGAAGGTCGTGATTGCGACCACCGCCATGCTCTCTTTCATTTCCTTCTGGCGGGCGGCCGCCATTGTGCTCAATGACCTCGGGTCTTCCGCATTCTACGCCGGCGCTATCGCTGAGCAAGCCATCGGCAAAGCTGCTCCCTGGTTCATCCTGGCCATCATGTTGTTCGCATACGCCGTGCGGTCCATGTATATCGAAAGCTGCAGCATGTTCGTGCGAGGCGGAGTTTACCGCGTTGTCAAAGAAGCGATGGGCAGCACGCTCGCGAAATTTTCAGTCTCCGCATTGATGTTCGACTACATATTGACCGGCCCGATCAGCGGCGTCTCCGCGGGCCAGTACTTGACGGGATTCCTGAACGAGCTGTTTGGCCGCCTGCACGTGAATCTTGTTCTTCCCATCAATTCCACCTCGGCCGTAATTGCGATCGCGGTGACGATTTATTTCTGGTGGGAGAATATCAAGGGGATTCCGGAGTCCAGCGGGAAAGCGCTGCGGATCATGTATGTGACCACGGTGATGGTGGTCGTCATGATTGCCTGGTGCATCCTGACCATTTGGGTGCGCGGCGCGCATCTCCCGCCATTGCCGACTCCGGCCAACTTGACGTTTGCGCCTGACGCTCTGGGTTGGCTGCGCTACAGCAGCTTGCCGCATACGATCGCACTAATCGGGATTCTGATCGGACTCGGCCACTCTGTCCTCGCGATGAGCGGCGAGGAAACGCTGGCCCAGGTCTACCGAGAAGTCGAGCATCCCAAGCTGCCCAATCTGGAAAAGGCCGGGCTGGTCATATTTATTTATAGCTTCGTATTTACTGCGGGCGTTTCATTCTTTGCTTCCATGATCATTCCGGACTCGGTTCGGCCGCAGTATTTCGGCAATCTGATCAGCGGTCTGTCCATGAATTTCGTTGGCCCATATGGCCTGAAATTGGCTTTTCAGGGATTTGTCGTGCTGGTCGGCGTGTTGATGCTCGCCGGGGCCGTCAATACAGCCATTGTCGGTTCGAATGGTGTTCTGAACAGGGTCTCCGAGGACGGCATTCTCCCGCATTGGTTCCGCCACCCGCATCCCCGGTTCGGAACCTCGTACCGGATGCTCAACCTCGTCGTGGGCCTGCAGCTTCTCACGATCATTCTGAGCCGAGGAGATATTTTTGTTCTTGGCGAAGCGTACGCATTTGGCGTGATGTGGAGCTTCTCGATGAAAGGGCTGGCGGTGCTGGTGCTTCGCTACAAGCAGCCAGGGAAGCGGGATTTTCGAGTTCCCCTGAATTTCAATGTGGGCAACGTGGAGATCCCCGTAGGCCTGGGTTTGATTACGCTGACGCTATTTGCACTGAGCATTATGAATCTCTTCACCAAACAAGTGGCTACGATCGCGGGCGTGGCATTCACCCTCCTCTTTTTTACAGTCTTCGAGATATCCGAGAAAATTACGCTTAAGCATGGCGCCAAGCACCAGGAACTCGACATGTTCAACCTGGAATCCGACGGCGAACTGAGCGCGGACGCCCTGGGTGTGCGTCCGGGGAACACGCTTGTGATGATCCGCAATTCCAACGCGCTTTATAACCTGGGCGCGGTACTGGACCGAGTCAATCCCCGCCAGCAGGACGTAGTAGTCCTTCACCTTCGCGTGCTTGGCCGCGCGGGCTCGGGTGGAAATGAACTCACGCGGGAAGACTTGTTCAGCATCAACGAACAGGAGTTGTTCACGCGCGCGCTGTCCCTCGCAGAGAAGAGAGGCAAGTCCATCCATTTGGCTGTCGCTCCCGCAACGGAAAAATGGGAAGGCATTTTGCGCGCGGCGCAAAATCTTCAATCGTCCACCATCGCGCTGGGTCTGTCATCCTGGCGCGCGATGCCGGATGAGGCCCGCATCGCAGGTCTGGCCTGGGAAGCGCTGCCTGAACCGAGGCCCCAACTCACGCTGGAAATCTACTCGCCAAGCGGCCAAGAGACGGTTTTTTATCTCGGTCCCCACGCCCCGCGTCTAACCAACAAGGAAATCGACTTGCTACACGGCATCTGGCTCGAGCTCAGCAAGGAAGTCGCCCCCGAGGAACTTCATCACCACGACATCGTTCACCTTGCACTCGAAGAATTGCAAAGGGATATCCAGGACGGACGGCGGCAGGAAATCATCGACGTTCTGCGAAAACACCTTTCCGACATACGAACGTGCCGCGTCCCGATCACGTAAAGAGAATTCTTCGATGAGGTTTGGCTTGACAAATAACCAGAGATACTGTAATGTCTGTACAGACAGAAATGACAGAAGCATCCAAATCGCTCTCTCCCGCCGCCCAGAAATTCATCCTCCATTGGGGAGAAATGGGCACGCGCTGGGGCATCAACCGCACTGTCGCCCAGGTCCATGCGCTGCTGTTCTTGTCTTCCCGGCCCCTGGCCGCGGAGGAAATCGCGCGAACCTTGTCGGTGGCTCGCTCCAATGTGAGTACCAGCCTGCGGGAACTGCAAGGGTGGCGCATCGTCCGCGGCGTATCGGTCTTCGGCGACCGGCGCCAGCACTTCGAGTCCATGAAGGACCTGTATGAAATGTTCCGCGTCATCCTGGAAGAGCGGAAGAGGCGCGAATTTGACCCCACGATCGCTGTGGTCCGGGAATGCGTAGTAGAGGCCAAGAAATCGGCTGCGGACGACACTTATGCGCGCGAACGAATGGAAGAGTTGCTTGAGTTCGTAGTACTGATCAGCGCCCTATTTGAAGAATTCCGAAATCTTTCGCCCGGCGCAATGAAAGGCATGGTGAAGCTCCGCGGAGGGATTCGCAAACTCTTGCACGGTTAAGGTAAGGAGAAGGCGGGAAGCCGCCTTTTTTGGTGGCCAATGATTTCTCTAAATTCAGAAATGACTGACGCAAAAGGCCGACAGGCGTCCCGAGGCTGGATTTTCTTTGACCGCGATTGCAGCGTTTGCATCTCGCTCGCACGCCGTTTCCGCCCCATTTTTGAGAAGCGCGGCTTCGGGTTGGCCGCGCTGCAAGATCCCCGCGTTGCGGCTCTACTGTGCTTGCCGCCGGATAAGGTGCTCCTGGAAATGCGTGTCGTCACGACTGATGGCCAAGTCTTCGGTGGTTCCGACGCAGCCTTGTTTCTCGCGAGGCAGGTGTACTGGATGTGGCCGCTCTACGCCGCAGCTAAATTGCCCGGAGTGCCGCTCATTTTGGGCGCCGGTTATCGCTGGTTCGCCGACCATCGTCGATGCGTTTCCGGGACATGCTCGATATCGCGCACCAATCAAACCGATAATTCTCTCGGTCATTCGAAAGGAGAGCCCAAATGAGTCCGGAAATTGCTTTCGTTGTGGGTTTGATTGTGACAATGGGAATCGTATTCCTTGCCCTCTTGTACTTGCGGAATCCTCTGCAAGTAATCCTGGCTGACCTCTGCGGCACTGTTGAACGCGCCCGTTTTTGGACGGCTTTTTCCAACATTATCGTTTTCCTGGTTCCCGTGATTCTTGCCTTGGATCATCAGCCTGCACTGAACGGGATTGAGTCCAGCGTATTCGTGATTAGCGGCCAACTCGAGTCTGCCATCACGGGCTTGATCGTTTCCGTTGTGATTGTAGGGTTAGTCTTGAGCTGGCATATTTCGCGAATTCCGCAGTCCAGAGCCGCACACGGGACCGACGCGCGCTTGAGCGCCTCGCAAGGAGAGACAACAGCAACATGAATGCAATTAGCGAATTCGATGTTGTCACCGGCGCATTCAGCTATACCGGAAAATATGTCACGCGGCGGCTTTTGAACGCCGGGAAACGCGTGCGGACACTGACCGGGCATCCAAATCGTCCGAACGAGTTCGGCAAGCAGGTGGAAATCGCCCCATTGGATTTTCAAGATTATGCGAGCCTGGTCGAATCAATGCGCGGGGCCGGCGTTCTTTACAACTCCTATTGGGTGCGATTCAAACACGGTCGAGCGACATTCGACGACGCGGTAACGAATTCGAGAATCCTCATCAACGCGGCCAAGGAGGCAGGGGTTCGCAAGATCGTCCACCTCAGCATCGCAAACCCGTCGATTGATTCTCACCTCCCTTATTATTCGGGCAAGGCGCAGGTGGAGAAAGCGATCGTTGATTCTGGCTTGTCCTATGCCATCCTCCGGCCCACGGTCATCTTTGGCGCCGAGGACATACTCATCAACAATATCGCTTGGTTTGTGCGCCACTTTCCTATATTCGCAATTCCCGGATCCGGCGAATATCAGATCCAACCGATCTTTGTAGAAGACATCGCAGACTTGGCGGTAGGTGTTGCGCGTCAGGCAAATAATCTGGTGCTTGATGCCGTTGGGCCGGAAGTATTCACTTTCGAGAATCTTGTCCAGAGGATTGCGACAGGCCTCCGCCGCAAGCTCAGGCTCATTCACGTTCGGCCGTCGGTGGCGCTCGCAATGCTTCGCCTCATCAATCCGATTGTCGGCGACGTGATTCTAACTCGCGAGGAAAGTGAAGGATTAATGGGGAATTTGCTGGTCTCAAAGCAATCGGCGACCGGACATACTCGATTCACCGATTGGGTAACAAATAATGCAGCCGTCTTGGGGATCAAATATTCCTCCGAGGTCAAGAGGCACTACCGGTAAGGTATAGTTGTGGCCGCGGTCGCCTCAGAGAAGTAATTCCAGCGGAGGATTGGCCATGGCGGGATTGTACTTTGAAGAGTTCAAAGTCGGAATGGTCTTCGATCATGCGATGCATCGCACCATCACAGAGGCGGACAATGTGTTGTTCACGACGATGACGCACAATCCGTCCGCGCTCCATCTGGATGCCGAGTACATGAAAAAATCGCAATATGGCCGTCCGCTGGTGAATAGTTGCCTGACGCTGAGCATGATGGTGGGAATTTCCATCGGAGACACGACGCTGGGTACCACGGTCGCCAACCTGGGGTGGGACAACGTTCGGTTCCCAAAGCCGCTGTTTCATGGCGACACGATCCGAATTCAAACTGAGGTGATTGCGGTGCGGGAAAGCAGAAGCAAGCCGGACCGGGGAATCGTCACTTTCATTCATCGCTGCTTCAATCAACGCGACGAGGAAGTTGCTACTTGCCAGCGGCTCGCGCTCATTCTGAAGAGGCCGCGGGCAGCGAAATAGTAGGATCGCGTCCCCCGAATCCGCCGTATGGAATATACTAATGCGCTGAAATCGTGATGGAAAATTAACGAGAACGACTCCACGAGGAACGACGATGAAAGCAATCCAGGTTTCAAAAACCGGCGGTCCGGAAGCGCTCACGCTTATCGACATTCCAACTCCCAAGCCGAAAGCGAATGAAGCGCTCGTAAAAATCTCCGCCGCAGGCGTCAATTTCATCGACATTTATTATCGGGAAGGGCGCTATCCAACTCAGGTGCCGTTTGTGCCCGGTCAGGAGGCCTGCGGAGTAGTGACTGACGTGGGCAACGAAGTGAAATCATTCCAGCCGGGCGACCGCGTTGCGTACACCAACGTTATGGGTGCGTACGCGGAGTACGCCGTCGCGCCGGAAGACCGGCTCGTTCATGTGCCCGCGGGGATCAGGGACCAGCAGGCCGCCGCAGCGATGCTGCAAGGCATGACCGCGCACTACCTGGTTTACGACACATATCCGTTGAAGAAAGGCGAGACAGCGCTCATCCACGCTGCGGCGGGCGGCGTTGGACATCTGCTGGTTCAGATGGCAAAAAACATCGGCGCGCGTGTGATCGCCACCGCAGGGACCCAGGAAAAAGCCAAGCTTGCCCGCGAAGCCGGCGCGGATGAAGTGATTCTATATTCGCAGCAGGATTTTGCGGAGGAAACCAGGCGCCTCACCGATGGAAAAGGAGTTGACGTCGTCTACGACGGGGTTGGCAAGACCACGTTTGATAAGGACCTGGACGTTCTTCGTCCACGCGGCTGCCTGGTGCTTTTTGGCGGGGCCAGCGGCCCTGTGCCGCCGTTTGACGTGCTAAACCTCATGCGAAAAGGCTCCCTTTACCTCACGCGTCCGACACTCGGCAATTACATCGCGACTCGTGAAGAACTCGAGCGGCGTGCTACAGCCGTCTTGAACATGATTGCCGCCGGAAAAGCAACAGTGCGCATTGCGCATATTTATCCCCTGCAGGACGCGCAACAGGCGCATCGGGATCTGGAAGCACGCAAGACCACCGGCAAATTGTTATTGATCCCTTAATCAAAACGACAACATGACCATAATATAACTATGGCACGTCAGGGCGAACAGTCAGCGAAGCTGCGAATTTATAGACAATTCGGAATCGGTAAATTTTCCACTCCCCATAGGAGGTTTTCACAGGTGAGCTAGCCGCATTCCATCGCTTACTTTAATTATCTCGTGTGTTCCCAAAAGATTACACCCCCTCATCCTCTGGCATCAGGCGTGCACTCTCCAATAAGTCCCCAAGCAATCCCGCAGCAGAGGGCTATTTAGCATCATCGTTCCGGATTCGATGGAATGGAATTCCTCGGGCTCGTTGAACAAGGAGAGATGACGATGACCGCAATGGTCCTGGTTGTGGGTGCCGATCCAGCTAATTGCGCCGATTGGGAGTCACTGCTATCAAGCCTGGGATGCGATGTACTTGCAGCCCGGAGCGGGGAAGCCGCCCTTGCTATTTGTCCGAATCTCCAGCCTGACCTGGTCCTGTTAAATTACTTTTTACCCGACATGCATGGGCTCGAAGTATGCCGGCAGTTGAAAGCCGATCCGCGCAATCGCCTGACACCGGTCGTACTGGTCAGTGCTTCTGAAGATGCTGCTTTCGCATCCAACGCTCGTGCAGCAGGGGCCGACGACTTCTGGGGACTTCCCCCGACGCCTTGGGAAGCGATCAGCCGTGTTCAATCCTTACTGCAACTCAAGACTTATATCGACGAACAAGCGGAATCCGTAATCTATTCCCTGGCGCGCAGCATCGAAGCCCGGGACCGTTTTAACGGCGGCCACGGCGCGCGAGTTTCCAGCAACGCGGTGCGATTCGGAAAGAGCCTGGGTTTGAGTCAGGGCGAGCTGGAAACGTTAAAAATCGGCGGCTTGGTTCATGACATCGGCAAAATTGTAATTCCAGACGCGGTTCTCTCCAAGCCCGGCGCGCTCGATGCCGAAGAGACCGCGATTGTCGAGCAGCACCCCGTCATTGGCGAGCAGATTTGCGCGCCGCTGAAATCGTTCCGCCACGTGTTACCACTCATTCGTAACCACCATGAACGCATGAACGGCACCGGCTATCCTGACGGCTTGTGGGGAGAGCAGATTCCTTTGACGGTCCGCATACTCCAGATCGTGGACATCAGCGACGCACTGACCAGTAATCGTTCGTACCGGCAGAGCTTGTCGCTTCCCCGCGCGTTAACGATTCTCTATGAAGAAGCCAATCGAGGATGGCTGGATGAAGACTTGCTGGGTCAATACGCGGCGCTCATGGTGGGAGCCGAGACTTCGATGACCCTCGGGAGCCGCAGCAGACTCGGGTCCCAGGGAACGGCGACATGGACTTCCAGCGCTTCGATTGGATACATGAGCCGCAGACGGGTGTAAAGGCCTTGGAGAATCAAACGGCGAAGCGAAGAATTCAAGGCGCCAATCGGGTCCACCAGAGAATTTTTCCCACGATCCGCCAGTTGCGATCTGAACCGAGTGTCACCGTTTCGTAATCCCTGTTTTCAGCCTCAAGCACTTCCACTCCACGATAGCGCCTGAACCTGGAAACGCACAGTCCCTTGTCCTTGTGCCAGGCGACAACGATTTTTCCGTCCAGGTCGGCGTGGCTCGCCTCTGAATAGTCGACGGCCAGAATATCCCCGTCATGGATCAGCGGACTCATCGACATTCCCTTAACGCGCAAGCAACTCGTCGAACCGGGGTGCGGACACCAGGCGGCAGGGGCCGCGATCATGTCTTCCGCCGGGGCATTGTTCAGGTCGAGCACTTTGTCTCCCTTTTCTCCATGCGTTCCCGCGTGGACTCCTAGGAGCGGTATGGCCACAAGCTGCGTCTTCTTTTGGCTTCGCACTTTGTTGCCGCTGCCGGCAACGACGATATCGAAATCGGGGAAAGCGGACTTCGGAAATATTCTCTTGTCTTTTGGCAGGACACGAATTACGTTTGAACTCTTCAGGCCCGCGCGTTCCCAGAAGTACCAGCAGTCGGGATTGCCGGCCAATTCGCCGAGCTTAATGTAGCAGTCCGCCGGAGGCTCCTGGATGCCGCGCTCCCAACGGGAAATTGCCATCGCTGAATACTGCAACTGTTGCCCTAACCCGGATTGGCTGAGTTTGAGCTGATGGCGAAGATTTTCGACACGCGCCGCCCACTCGGGTATAGCATTTCGCTTTGTGGATTTCCTTTGCATTGTGTCCTTAACCCTAATGAGATAACATGGGGGGTACGAAATGGCGCAGCCTTAAGACTGCCCTCTCGGGTCCCCCGCAAGGAGAGACATGAGCCGTGACAAAAGTTATAGTAGCACAATTCCGTATAATCTGGCGTCCCTGATCAGGGGTCTGTACGGCCGCGTGGCGCGTCAGCTCAAAGTCGATCCTTCTTACGTCAGCCGCGTCGCACGCGGCGAGCGTCAGTCCGACGATATCGAAGCCTCACTGGAACGCGAATTGAAGCGAATCATGGCCTTAATGAAGACGGGCCGCAATGGCGCCAGCCGAAACGGCGCCACGCGGAAGGGCACTAAGACGAAGACCAAGAAAAAGACCGCAAGGGTCGCCGCCAATTAGTTCCTTGAATTTTATATCTGCTATTGTTGCTGCGCGGGCTGCTGCACCCGTTCCTGCACCACTGTCGGCCCTGAAGACGAAATCTTGTTCTCGCTGAGCCGTTCCCGCCCGCCATCGTCAACTTCAGGACGCACTCGAACATCCACCGAAAGACGCTGCCCGGCGTGACCCTTGTAGACCCCTCGTACGGGCGCCACATCGCCATAATCGCGTCCGTACGCCACTCGAACGTGCTGCAATCCCAGAGGCTTCCCCAGCGTTGGATCCAGGCCCATCCAGCCTGAATCCGGCAGGTACACTTCGGCCCAGGCGTGCGAAGCGTATCCGCCGATCACTTCCTGGAGTTTTGCGTCAGGCGACGCGGCGGCCTCCGGAACCAGGTAACCGGAGACATACCGTGCAGGTAGGCCCCGCTTGCGCGCCACTCCGAGTAGCACGTGGGCAAAGTCCTGGCAGACTCCCGCGCCAAGTGACAGCGAATCTTCGATCGAGGAGTTGACGTGAGTCGTTCCTTTCTCGTACTTGAATCGCTGGTGGATCAGGTCGGAGGCGGCCTGGACAAATCCGGAAATCGTGCCGTCGCCGCCTCCGCTCGCCAGCTCGATGAGTTCATCGAGTTGCGCGACGTGCGGCACATAACCTGTCGGAACGAGGAAATCGAGATATTCTTCCTGCAGC